>Ga0114931_10008262_pt1 | contig 12621 bp, 10 predicted proteins | sample 2SBtaG_FD_89579 | JGI IMG/M metagenome (GOLD analysis project Ga0114931, IMG submission 89579) | Deep subsurface microbial communities from Kolumbo volcano to uncover new lineages of life (NeLLi) - 2SBTROV14_V59a metaG | ecosystem: Environmental > Aquatic > Marine > Volcanic | place: Kolumbo...
CGCCCCGACGGCCGACAGGACGGGTTCATTGGTGCGGGCAATCCTGGCCGGGTCGAGCCAGCAAACCGGTTCGGGGCCGCGTAGGGGATGTCAAGGTCCCCAGGCCCGGCGGCACGCCCGCCGCCCATGTCTGTCAACTCGCCGAGGCACGGATTCCCATGGTCGGTCTGACCACCACGCTGATCGCGGCGCTTCAGGTCTCGTCGCCTTCCACGGCGGCCCCCGTGCGCGGGACGCCCGAGCCGGCCGTGTTCAGGGGTCGGGCCGGTGAGTTGGCCGTCGATGCCCCGAAACTCGATCGGGCCGATATCGATCTCGACGGGCGATTGACGGAACCGGAGTGGGCGCAGGCGGCGGTGTTGTCCGACTTCACCCAGTACGAGCCGATCGAGAACATCCCGTCGACGGAGGCGACCGAGGTCCGGGTGTTTTATACCGCCGACGCGATCTATTTCGGCATTCGGGCGTTCGACCGGGAGCCGGATGAGATTCTGGCCCGACTCGGCGAACGGGACCGGGCCGTCTTCGGCGATGACTGGGTGCGCATCATGCTGGACACGTTCAACGACCAGCGGCAGGCCTACATTTTTTACGTCAATCCCCTGGGCCTGCAGACCGATGGCTTCTGGATTGAGGGGCTGGAGCGGGGGCGGGGGCGCGGACGCGGCGGAGGTGGCAGCCGCGTGTCCATCGACTTCAATCCGGATTTCATCTGGGAGTCCGGTGGGCGCGTCGACCGACAGGGATGGACGGCGGAGCTGCGCATCCCGTACGTATCCCTGCGGTTCCGGTCGGTACCGATGCAGGACTGGGGCATCAACATCGCCCGCGAGGTCAAACGGCGGGGTTTCAAGCAGTCGTGGGCCCCCCTGACCCAGAACGTGTCCAGCACCCTGGCCCAGAGTGGCCGCCTGGTCGGTTTGCACGGCCTGCACCCCCGTCGCCTGGTGGAGGTCAACCCGGTCGTGACGGGGACGCGCGACGGCACACGTACCGATGGCACGTTCTCCCGCGCTTCGTTCAACCCGGACTACGGCGTGAACGGGCGAATCGGGCTCACCCGGAATCTGGTGCTCGACGCGACCGTCAATCCGGATTTCTCGCAAGTGGAGGCCGACGACAACCGGATCACGGTCAACGAACGGTTTGCCCTGTTCTTCCCGGAGAAGCGATCGTTCTTCCTTGAGGGGATGGAGATCTTCCGCACGCCCCGGAACCTGGTGCACACCCGCCGCATCGCGGATCCGAGCGGGGGTGCGAAGCTGACCGGCAAAGTGGGATCGTTCAATGTCGGGTATCTCGGGGCGGTGGACGAGGGGCCCACCACGCTGTTCGGCGGGAACGATCGGGCGGTGTTCAATCTGGTCAGGGCCCGGCGGGACCTCGGGCGCAACTCGACGATCGGCCTGCTGTACACCGATCGCACGCTGACCGGCGGGGGCGGAGCCAACCGCGTCGTGTCGGGGGATGCGCGCCTCCTGTTCGGGCGATTCACACTCACCACCCAGTTTGCGGGAAGCTGGACCTCCGATGGCAGCTCACCGTCCGGCCCGATGCAACCGTTGTTTTTTCTGCAGCTCAGTCGAACCGGGCGGGCGTTTTCCTGGTCGGCGAAATTCGACGATGTGGATCCGGGTTTCGACACGCGCAGCGGGTTTATCCCCCGGGTCGGCGATACGGAGACGTTCGGGAATGTACGGTTCACGCACTTCGGTCGGCCGGGTTCGGTCCTGGAGCGGGTCAGCTTCGAGGTGCGGGGGGACGCGTTCTTCGATCACGACGAGTTCTGGAGTGGCGGCACGCCGTTCGAGGGCGAGGTCGAAGCGCAATCGACCTGGTCGTTTCGCGGGGGACGTTCGCTGACGGTGCTGCTGCGTGACGGATACTTCCGGTTCCGTCCCGAGGAATACGCGACCTACGAGATACTGGATGGGACCAACCAGCCGGCCCCGTTCGCCATTCCGCCCGCGCTGAAACACATGAAGGCGGTGGCCGTCTTCCCGCGATTGCGGGTCACGAACGCCCTCCAGGTGAACGGACGCCTGTTCTATCGGGAGATCCCCATCTTCCGGGAGGCGGACCGGGGGCTTGAACTACAGGTGGGGCCGGATATCACGCTCCGACCGACATCGGCGATCCAGCTCTCCCTGTCCCACACGTATTCCCGCATCTGGCTCCGCCGGGACCGGACGCAGTTTTCCTCGGTGAACATCTCCCGACTCCGGGCCCAGTATCAGTTCACGCGAGCGCTGTTTGCCCGGGCCATCGTGCAGTACGATCTCGAGGAGCAGTCCGCGCTCCGGGACCCCGCCACCGGCCGGCCGATCCTGGTGTCGGGCTCACCGGTCGATGGGGTGAACCGGGGCGATTTTCAGGGGCAGTTCCTCGTATCCTACGAGCCGTCTCCGGGGACAATCTTTTTTATCGGATACAACCGCCTGATGTCCGGAGAACGTACCTATCGGTTGTCCCGTCTTGAAGCCACGGCCGACCGGTTGTTCGTCAAGCTCAGTTATCTTTTTCGCATGTAGGGGCCGGGTCGGTCGGCGGCCCGTGTCAGGGGTAGAGTCGCCGGGCCGTCCAGGCCGGGCCGTCCCGCAGGAACTCTACCCGGTCGTGAAGGCGATCCGGCCGTCCCTGCCAGAATTCCAGGACGGTCGGGATCACGCGGTACCCGCCCCAGAACGGGGGCACCGGGGGGTCGTCGCCGAACCGTTCGCGAATCCGTTGAACCCGGTCGTCAAGCGTCGCGCGGGAGGGCAGTTCCTCGCTCTGCCGTGACGCCCACGCGCCGAGTCGGGAGCCGAGGGGACGGGTGCGGAAGTAGGCGGCGGAGTCCTTCGTGGGGAGGCGTTCGGTCCGTCCCTCGATCCGGACCTGCCGCTCGAGCGGAGCCCAGTGGAACAGCAGCGCTGCCCGGGGATTGACAGCCAGGTCCCGGCTCTTCCGACTTCCGTAGTTCGTGAAGAAGACGAAACCGTGGGCGTCGATCTCCTTGAGGAGCACCGATCGGGCCGCAGGCCTCCCGTCGGGAGAGCTGGTGGCCAGGGTCATCGCTTCCGGCAGCAAGGCGCCCGCTTTCCTGGCGGCCTCAAACCACGACCGAAAGAGCGCAATGGGATCCGCGGAAAGGACCGCGTCGTCGACAAGGGAATCGTGGAAGGTCGCGTTGGACATCACCGGCCCGGGATGCTGAGTCGACCGAATCGTATCGTGTCCGGCCGCGGATGCAAGCGGCAGGCGGGAACTGGCCAGGGACGCCGCGGGTGGGTACCGTTGGCATTCCCCCGGTTCGATGCGGGGGCGTTCGGGCTCGGTCAGGGGGAGGACCTCGGTGGAACAGACGCTGCTGGGACTGGCAGGAGTGGTGGCGGTGGGGATCGCCGCCCAGTGGGTAGCCTGGCGCCTTCGGGCGCCGGCGATCCTGCTCCTGTTGATGGCGGGCGTGCTGGCGGGTTCCGTGACGGGTTGGCTGGACCCCGACGCGCTGCTCGGGGACGCCCTCTTCCCGGTCGTATCGCTGTCCGTCGCGATCATCCTGTTCGAGGGCGGGCTCAGCCTGGATGTCGCGGAGTTGGCCTCGATCGGCCGGGCCGTCCGCAACCTCACGACGGTCGGGGCACTGGTAACGTGGGTGGGGGCGAGTGTGGCGGCGCGGTTTGTCCTGGGGTTCGACCTCGGGCTGTCCGCCTTGTTGGGGGCGATCCTCATCGTGACCGGACCGACGGTCATCATGCCGCTCCTGCGACAGATCCGCCCCACGCGTTCCGTGGCGTCGATCGTCCGGTGGGAGGGCCTGGTCAACGATCCCATCGGGGCGATCCTCGCGGTGCTGGTCTTCGACGTCCTCGTGGCGCAGGGGCTCCAGGGGGGAGCGACGGCCGCGACGTTGGGCATCGTCAAGGTGTTGGGGATCGGGGGCGCGCTTGGGGCAGTCGGGGCCCTGCTCATGGTGATGCTGCTGGCCCGGCACTGGGTGCCCGATTTTCTGCAGAGTCCGGTGGCCCTTGCCTTGGTCGTCACGGTCTTCGCGGCCGCCAACGCGGCCATGGACGATGCCGGCCTGCTTGCGGTGACGCTCATGGGGAGCATCCTCGCCAGCCAGAAACGGGTTTCGATCCACCACATTCTGGAGTTCAAGGAAAACCTGCGGGTTCTGTTGATCTCGGTCCTCTTTGTCATTCTGGCGGCCAGGCTTCCCATCGACGACCCGGTGTACCGGGATCCACGGGGCGTGATCTTTCTGGCCATCCTGATTCTGGGCGTGCGGCCCCTGTCGACCGCGCTGGCGATGATCGGGACGGAGGCCACGTGGCGGGAGCGGTTGTTCGTGGCGTGGATGGCCCCGCGCGGCATCGTGGCGGCGGCGGTGGCGTCGGTATTTGCCCTGGAACTTGCGGAGCGGGGGTACCCCGGGGCGGATCGGCTGGTGCCGATCGTGTTCCTGGTCATCGTCGGCACGGTGGTCATCTACGGTCTCACCGCCCGTCCGGTGGCCCGACTGCTGGGGGTGGCGTCTCCGAATCCGCAGGGGGTGCTGATCGTTGGCGCGAGTCGGTGGGTACGGGATCTGGCGACCACCCTCGAGGGCTTGGGAATCGACACGTTGCTGATCGATTCCAACTGGAGAAATGTGGCCCGGGCCCGCCAGCGGGGTTTGCGGGCCATCTACGGCGACGTGCTGAGCGAACAGCTGCTGAAGGATGTCCCGCTCGACGGCCTGGGACGGGCGCTGGCGATGACGCCGAATGATGAGATCAACGCCTTGGCGTCGCTTCACCTGGGGGATGAATTCGGCCGGGCCCGGGTGTTTCAGTTGCCCTCGGGTGACGAGGGGGGTGCCCGACAGCCCGGGGCGTTGCCCGCGCATCTGCGGGGACGTTTGCTGTTTTCGCCGGAGGCCACGTACGCGGAGATGACCCGACGGTACCAGGGAGGCGCCCAGGTGAAGGCCACGCCGCTGACCGACACCTTCGACTACGAGGCGTTGCAGGCCCGCTACGGTGAACGGGCGTTGCCGTTGTTCGTCGTGACGGAATCCGGCGGCCTGCGGGTAGTGGAAGCCTCGGATATGCCACGGCCCAAGGCGGGCCAATACGTCGTGAGCCTGGTTGCAGAGATTGAGGAGCCGCCCCGCCCGCCCGGCGCGGAGCCGGGCGAACGGGTGGGGGCGGAAGACCTTTCCTCGTAACCTGGTCCCGCTACGGCTTACGGGTGGTGGGGTAGGTAATCCCGAGTTGCTCGAGATACGTGTCGTAGCGGTTTTCGTCGTAGTAGAACGGTTTCATGAGGGGCCGGAAGGTCTGCATGGTCTCGCGATTGAGATCGATGGCCGGCGAATCCGTATCGGAGATGAGCGGTGTATACTGCTGGTCTTTGGTCTGAACGTTCCGGTAGTAGTCCCACGCCGACTCCAGCAGGCTCGGGGTGGTCAGCAGTTCGAGGGCCGTCATGGCAACGACCTTGGCACCCGCGGTGCCGCCCTTGTGGGCGATGGGGGTGGCCATGGCGACGGCGTTGGACCAGTGGTGGCCGGGCAGGCCGGGCACATTGGACGGAAAGCGCAGTGTGACGGTCGGTACGGCCCACGAGACGTCCCCGATGTCATCCGAGCCTCCGCTGCGCGGGATGGCGGGTGGTGAGCCGAGCGGCCGGAGTTCGGTGGCCAGGCCGGTCGGGTCGCTGCCCATCTCTTCCTGGACGGCCCGGGCCAGCGTCTGGTCGGCGTCGCTCCAGGTGGGCAGACCCACCTCCTCGATGTGGCGGTACATCGCTTCCGCGATCGGCTTGTTGAAATGTCGGGGCCAGGCGGAACCGAGAATGCGATAACTCACCTCCGTATCGGTCATCTCCGCGGCGCCGTTGGCAATCCGGATGCCGATCTCGAAGTTGCGGCGAATCTGCTCGTAGGTCATTTCCCGGAAGTAGTACCAGACCGCGGCCCGCGGCGGCACCACGTTTGGTTGATCCCCTCCATCCGTCACCACGTAGTGGGACCGCTGCACGGGACGGAGGTGCTCGCGCCGATAGTTCCACCCGACGTTCATGAGTTCCACGCCATCGAGGGCGCTGCGTCCCCGCCAAGGGGCCCCGGCGGCGTGCGCGGCCTGGCCGGTGAATGTGAACTCGACTGAGATGAGTCCGGTGCCGGAGCCGCCACCCCAGGAGACGCCGAGGTTGCTGCTGACGTGCGTAAACAGGACAGCGTCGACGTTCTTGAAGTATCCGTCCCGAACGAAATAGGCCTTGGTGCCCACCAGCTCTTCGGCCACCCCGGGCCACAGGACGATGGTCCCTGGCAGATGCTCGCGCTCCATGACGGCCTTCAGCGCAAGGGCTGCGGTGACGTTCACCGCCTGGCCCGAGTTGTGGCCCTCACCGTGTCCCGGGGCGCCTTCCACGAGCGGGTCGTGGTAGGTGACGCCGGGTTTCTGACTGGCCTTGGGTATCCCGTCGATGTCGCTGCCCAGAGCGATCACCGGGCGGCCGTTCCCCCACCGGGCCATCCAGGCGGTGGGAATGCCGGAGATACCTTCCTCCACCTCGAAGCCGTTTTCCCGCAGGACGGTGACGATATACCCGGACGTTTCGACTTCCTGGAAGCCGAGTTCGCCGAAGGAGAAGATCTTGTCGATCATCACCTGGGTCAGTTTCCGGCGGGCCTCGACCTCGCGGACGACGTCATCCATCAGGTCGGTGGTGGGCCGAACGGAGCCGGCGTCGGCGCGCGGACCCTGGGCCACGATACGACCCGGTGTGAGCAACACGACCAGGAGGGGAAGGGCAAAGGCTTTCATGACGATTCCGGGGGGTTCGGGTTGACTGAGAAGGTCGGGTGCTGTTATAGCCGTCCGGATGGACGACCGCAACCGGTCCCCGACTGACGAGCGTATTCCCGGGGACAACGAACACGGGGGAGGACAGGCCACGCCGAAGGCCCCGGCTTCCGGGTTGCTGCGGGCCATCGCGCTTCCGCACGCGACGGCGATGGTGGCCGGCACGATCATCGGCGCATCGATCTTTGTGCAACCGTCGGAGGTGAACGCCCAGGTGTCCTCGGTCCCGGCCGCGCTGGCGGTGTGGGCCCTGGCCGGGCTCCTGACCGTGCTCGGTGCGCTGGTGTGCGCCGAACTCGCGTCCACCTTCACGGGATCGGGTGGCGTGTACGTGTACCTGCGCGAGACGTTCGGCCCGGGGATCGGGTTCCTGTGGGGCTGGGCGATGTTCTGGAGTGTGCACTCCGGCATCATTGCCGCCATCGCCATCGTCGTGGCCCGGTACGTGGCGTACTTCGTTCCGCTGACGGACCCCGCGCGGCGAGGGGTGGCGATCGCCGTCATCGTCGGGCTGACCGCGGTCAACTACCGGGGCGTTCGCCTCGGCAGCGTGGTGCAGACCGCGTTTACCGGGGGCAAACTGCTCGCGATCCTCCTGATTCTGTCCTTGGGACTTGCACTTGGCGGACGCGTGCCCGAGCACTTCGTGGGACCGGCCGCCACCGGGACCGGATCGGCGGCGGCGTGGATCCGGGCCCTGATGGCCGGGCTGTTCGCATTCGGCGGCTGGCACATGGTGACCTACAACGCCGAGGAGACGGTTGCGCCGCAACGTACCATTCCCCGGGCGTTGCTGGCGGGCACGGCGATCGTCACGGTGGCCTACATCGGGCTCAACGCCGTCTACATGTATCTCCTGCCGTTCGATGCAGTCGCCACCTCGACCCGCGTCGCCGCTGATGCCGCCGATGCCATCATCGGGACCGGAGGAGGGGCGGCCATGTCCGCGTTGGTGGTGTTCTCAACCGTCGGGGCGTTGAGCGGGATCATTCTCGCGGGCCCCCGGGTCTACTTCGCCATGGCCCGCGACGGCGTACTCCCTGGTTGGATGGCCGGGATTCACCCGCGGTTCCGGACTCCCCATCGGGCGCTGGTCCTGCAGGCGCTCTGGTCGTGTACGCTGGTGGCGACCGGAACGTTCCGATCGCTCTTCCTCCGGGTCGTGTATACGGAGTGGTTGTTCTTCGGCATGATGGCGGTGGGCATGATGCTCCTCCGGCGCCGGGGCCGGACGGGGGCCTGGCGGATGTGGGGGTTCCCCTGGACGCCGGGGCTGTTTGTCCTGGCCTCATTCGCGATTGTCGTCAGCCAGCTCGTCAGTGACCCGTTGCCGAGCTGGGCGGCCCTGGTGTTTGTGTCGCTTGGCTTTCCGGTGTACCTCTGGATCCGTTCATCACGGGAGCGCGTCATCGCATGATCGTCGATTTCCACAATCATTACTATCCGCCCCGCTATCTCGATGCCCTGCGCGAGGGGCCAAGTCACTACACGGTGACCACCGATGAGCACGGCAACCCCGTGCTGCACTCTCCCGGCGATCGCAACTATATCGTCCCAGGCCACCGTGACCTGGACGCCCGGGAAGCGGCTCTGGATGCGGCAGGGGTCGACCGCCAGGTCATCACCTTTACCGCTCCGGGCACGTTGGTGGAGGACCCGAAACGTTCCGTAGAGCTGGCCCGACTCGCCAACGACTGTCTGGCCGAGGTCCGGACGGAGCGGGGTCACCGGTTCCGCCCCCTGGCTACCCTGCCGCTGAATGACGCCCGAGCCAGCACGGCGGAGTTCATCCGCGTCACCGAACACCTCAACCTCCCGGGTGTCATGCTGTTCAGCAATGCCAACGGGGTTCCTCTCGCTGACGAACGGTTCTGGCCGTTGTACGAACGGGCGAGCGATGTCGGGGCGGTCTGTTACATCCACCCCACCTACCCGGTGGGAGTCGAGGCGATGGAGGCGTTCTGGCTGATGCCGTTGGTGGGTTTCCTCATGGATACCACTCTGGCGGCCGCCCATCTCGTGTTTGCCGGGGTGCCCGAGCGCTTTCCCGGAATCCGCTGGGTGCTCGCGCACCTCGGCGGGGGCATTCCGTACCTGGCCGAGCGGCTCGACCGGGGGTTCGCCGCGTTCGAGGAGTGCCGGCGGCATATCGATCGGCCGCCGTCGACCTACCTGAAGTCCTTTTATTACGACACGGTGAACTTCGACCCGGAAGCGTTGCGGCTGGCGCTGGCGTTTGCCGGGCCTGGGCACCTTCTCGCCGGGAGCGATTACCCCCACCTCATCGGCAGCCTGGACGGGATGCGGAACAGCCTGATGAACCTGCCGATCTCCGATGCCGATCGGGAAGCGATTCTCGGAGGGAACGCCGCGCGGCTGCTGAACTGGGAGGCTTCGGGCCCCGAGGTGACGGGATGAGCGAGATCCCGGATCGGAATCTTGGGCTGGAACTGGTACGGGCCACCGAGGCGGCGGCGCTCTCGGCGGCCCGGTGGGTGGGGCGGGGCGAGAAGGAAGCGGGGGACGGAGCCGCGGTCGAGGCCATGCGGGTGCTGCTCCGCACCGTCGAGATGGACGGAACGGTGGTGATCGGTGAAGGGGAGAAGGATCGGGCGCCCATGCTGTTTACCGGCGAACGGGTCGGGACCGGGCGGGGTCCCTCCGTGGATGTGGCGGTCGATCCGGTTGAAGGGACCAACCTCCTGGCCCGGGGGCTCCCCAACGCCATCGCCATCGTCGGCCTCGCGCCCCGGGGCGCCATGCGCGATCTCGCCCGGTCCTACTACATGGAGAAGATCGTGGTCGGTCCGGAGGCGGCCGGACACATCGACCTGGAGGCGCCGGTGCCGCACAATCTGGCGGCGATTGCCACGGCTCGAGGGGTGCAGGTCGAGGAGCTGCTGGTGGTGGTGCTCGACCGGCCGAGAAACCGGTCGGTCATCGCCGCGTGCCGTGAGGCCGGGGCCCGGGTCCGACTGATTACGGACGGCGATGTGGCGCCGTCGGTGATGGCGGCGCTCCCGGGTACGGGCGTCGATGTGGTGATGGGCATCGGTGGTACGCCGGAGGGGGTCGTCGTTGCGTGCGCCATGCGAGGCCTCGGCGGAGAGATCCAGGGCCGGCTGGCACCACAGTCCGAGGCCGAACGCCGGCGGATTGTCGAGGCCGGGTACGCGATGGACACGACCTTGTACGGGACCGACCTCGTGGCAGGCGACGATCTCTTCTTCGCCGCCACCGGGATCACGCAGGGTGCCTTCCTGCGGGGAGTCCGGTATACCCCGGAGGGTGCTGTTACGCACTCGCTGGTGACGCGATCCAAGTCAGGTACCTGGCGTGCGATCGAATCGCATCACCGCTGGGAAAAGCTGTCCCCCCTCAGTGCCGTGCCGTATCGGGTCTGAGTCGCTCCGCGGACGGCGTCCCGGATTCGGCAGGGACTAAACCGAAGACGCGGATCGCGAGTCCTCAGGGAAAGCTACGCGGGAGACCCATGTCCTTCGTCCGTCGTTATCTCGTCACGCTGATCGGATGGACGGTCGTGCTGATGCTGGCCTTCACCGCATTGGCTGCGGGCAGTCCGGCCGGGCCGGCGGCGGCTCTGCCGGCCTCGGCCGGACTGGCCCTGGTGCTGGCCGCGTTCCCGGCGGGCATCGTCGTGAGTGGGGAAATCCTGCCCGACGGTCCCCCCCTCCGACCGGCTGCGCTGCGGAGCTTCGGATTGCTGCTTCTGGGCCTCGGGGGCACGACGCTCCTGCTGACCGGCTTTCTCGGACCCATGGCCTACGCCCGGCTGGCCGGTGATGCGGCGGATCCTGTCCGGGCCCTGACGTTGGTGGAACTCCGGAGCGCGATTCGTGAAGCCGAAGCTGCCGCCCGGCAGGTTGCCGGACTCGACCCGACCACCATCGGGAACTGGCTGCAGGTCAACACCATGACCTGGGAGTTCTTCGTGCGCGTCTCGGCCGGGGTGCTCGCCGGGCTGTTTGGCCTGCTCGGCCTCGCGAGCGGGTTTTGGGCGCGCCGACTGCCGGGGCCGGAGTGGCGTCTGACCCAACACCTGACCCTGGGTCTCGTGCTCACCGTGGCAACCTACCTGAGCAACGAGAACGGCTTCGAGTGGATCGTCCTTCAGGCCGCGGGCCCGGTCCCGTTCGCCGGCCTGTTCTCGCTGGTGGTTCCTTCGCTGCTGTGCGTGGGTGTCGGGTGGCCGACGGTACTCGAGGTGGGAGCGGGCGGACGCCGTGGGGACGGCATCGATGCCGGCCCGTGATCTCTCGGTCCTTTCGATCGCCGATCGGCGGCGATTCCGGCGTGGGGACGCGGACCTGTTCCGGGTCCTCGTCGATGTCCACTCGCCACGATTGCTGGCGGTGGCGCGCTCCGTGGCTGCGGATCTCGACGATGCGCACGACCTGGTGCAGGAAACCTGGGTGCGGGCGTACGAGAAGCGTCGTTCGTTTTCCGGCAAGGGAACCATGATCGGCTGGCTGCTGACCATGTGTCGGAACCTCGCGTTCTCCGACCATCGCCGCACCTCCAGGGTGGTGGGCGGGCTCGGAGATTCGGCGACCGATGGTGCCCCGTCGCCGGGAGATCACGCGGAATGGGCGGCCCTCCGCGACGCGATTCATCTCGCCGTCCTGGACCTCCCTCCCCGGGAGCGGGACGTGGTCGTCCTGCGCATGCTCGACGGCCGCAGCACCCGGGAAACCGCCCAGGTGCTGGCCTGTGCCGAAGGGACGGTCAAGGCCACCTTGTTTCACGCCCTTCGCAAACTCGAACGACCACTGGAGGTGTGGGCGCCATGAACCATCCCGGGATCGACATGCTGACCGATATTCGCAACGCCGTGACCGGGCAACTCGACGTCCTGGAGCACGTCAGTGGGTGCGACCGGTGTCGGAATGACCTCGCTGCCCTGGACCGGATCGCGGAGGCGCTCGCGGTGGAAGTCTCGCCACGGGTGGCGTTTACCGACGAGGTGTTGGCGGCGACCGTCGATTCGGCACCCCCGGCGAGCCGGGCAGCCCGTCTGGCCGGGGTGTTGAATCCGCTCTTCGCGGCCGCCACGGCGCTGGCCGTGGCCCGGATGGGTGTGCCATCAGAGCCGGCTCTCCCCGTGCTCAGCGGGGTGGCGGTCCTCGCGGCCGCGGCCGTGGTGGTTTTGCGGAGCCGACCCCCCGTCCCGGTGGGAGCGGGGGGTGGGTAGGCGGTTTCGGGGGCGATGGGTACCTTTCGGTCGTTCGGCGACCACCCGCTCCGTCCTCCAGCCCGGTGATCCAGTCCATGCGCGTTGTCTCTGTTTTCCTGTTGGCCGGCGGCATGTCGATGCTGCTGGCCGCCTGTGGTTCCTCGGTGAGTTCCCTTGACGACTTTGAAGCGCGGTCCAGTTATGCGATCGGCATGGATGTTGGTCGGTCCGTCAAGGCGACCAAGGCGGACATCAATCAGGATGCCCTGGTGCAGGGTCTGCTCGACATCCTGAACGACCGCGACCCGCGCCTCACGCCGGAGGAGGCAGCAGCGACGCTGCAGGAGTTTGGGTCCCGTCTCCAGCAGGCCCAAGCCGGCGCCGCGCAGGAACTCGCCGAGAAGAACCGGCGCGACGGCGATGCGTTCCTCGCGGAGAACGCGACCAAGGAGGGCGTGACGGTCACCACGAGCGGGTTGCAATACGAGGTATTGACCGCGGGAGACGGCCCGCGGCCGAAAGCGACCGACCGGGTCCGCGTGCATTACCGGGGAACGTTTACGGACGGCACCGAGTTTGAGAACTCCCGCA
>Ga0114931_10008263_pt1 | contig 12620 bp, 14 predicted proteins | sample 2SBtaG_FD_89579 | JGI IMG/M metagenome (GOLD analysis project Ga0114931, IMG submission 89579) | Deep subsurface microbial communities from Kolumbo volcano to uncover new lineages of life (NeLLi) - 2SBTROV14_V59a metaG | ecosystem: Environmental > Aquatic > Marine > Volcanic | place: Kolumbo...
CCCGGGATGAAGAGCATTACAACCGGTTGCTACCGCCAGATTGACGATGCGATGAGCATTCAGGTAGCCCGCAATAGAATCAGGGCCGATATTGTAGGCTTCATCAGCCTTTTTAACGTGCAAGGCATGCCGGTCAGGCTCCGCGTAAATAGCCACAGATTTAATGCCCATTTCAGCACAGGCACGGATGATCCGGACGGCTATTTCACCGCGATTAGCAACCAAGACCTTTCTAATCACATGGTTTCCTCATGTTGGCTACCTAAAGCTTGCATCCTCATTGTGCCGGGGTGCGGCCTGATGTCAAGGAAGCTTCTAAAAAAGCCGGAATTATAAAGACCTTATGACACATTTTTGACAGCCAGACCTCGTATATATATCATTCGCGCCTTATGTTGAGACGGCTTCCCGAGCGTATTGAACCAATCCGCTATGCAACGATGGGACGCATGCTGGAAGGACAGGTTGCTTTGGCTGGCATGCACCGTCTGGCACCCTCCCTGAATTCGCAGACAGGGTTGGTTAATGCAGAACTCATTCTTGGCGTGGATGATAGTGGTGTACGTTATCTACGTGGAACTATCAGCACCGAATTGGGAGTTGTCTGTCAACGATGTATGCAGGCAATGCAGCTATTCGTTGATACTGAATTTGCACTAGGACTCGTGACATCGCGCGAACAGGCAGATATGTTGCCTGAAGAATACGAACCGCTGATAGTGGATGAGCAAACGATGTCACTAACAGAAATCATCGAGGATGAACTTATCCTGGTGATGCCAATCGCACCCATGCATCCTGTTGATGAATGCACGGGCAGGCAAATGAATTATGAAAATGATCCAGAGGCAATACCAGCTGAAGGGCCGCAAAACCCGTTTTCGGTATTAAAGAAATTGAAGAGCAACAGAAAAATCACTGTTGAGGAGTAGTAACATGGCTGTACAAAAAACCAAAAAATCCCCATCAAAGCGTGGTATGCGCCGATCACACGATGCTTTGACAGCGTCCAAATTGTCAATAGATCCGACTTCAGGGGAGACACATTTACGACATCATGTCACGCCCGATGGTTATTACAAAGGCAAGAAGGTTATAACTTCCAGAAGTAACTAATCTTCTTCTTTAGAAAACGGTCACATTAAAACAAAGATAACAACCGACTAATAACCGCGATCATCATTTGGTCGCTGACCGGATTTAATATGAGAAAACCGATCACAATTGCCATTGACGCAATGGGTGGTGATCACGGTCCATCCGTAACTGTTCCCGCCGCGCTGAATATAATAAAGAAATACCCTGGTGTTGCGCTGATCCTGGTGGGGGATCATGACACGCTTAATACTCAACTTCTGAAGCTTAAATCGGGTATCAGTGATCAGTTGTCCATCCATCATGCCTCTCAAACAGTTGAGATGGATGAATTGCCTTCGCATGCCATGAGAAACAAGAAAGATTCGTCTATGCGCGTCAGTCTTAATCTTGTCAAGGAAGGACTGGCAGATGCCTGTGTCAGTGCAGGCAATACAGGTGCACTCATGGCAACAGCACGCTTCGTCCTGAAAATGTTACCCGGCATTGACCGCCCGGCAATTTGCTCAGAACTCCCAACCATTACCGGCCATACTCTGATGCTTGACCTTGGTGCTAATGTTGATTCCAGCGCCGACCATATTTTCGAATTTGCAGTGATGGGATCTGTACTATGCTCGGCAATTGATGGCATAAAGAACCCTACAGTCGGCGTTCTCAATATCGGCGAAGAAGAAATAAAAGGTAATGAACGCGTAAAGGAAGCTGCCAGGTTGATCGGCGAGAGCAAGTTAAACTATATCGGGTTTATTGAGGGCAACGATATTTTCAAAGGCGATACAAACGTGGTTGTTTGTGATGGTTTTATCGGAAATATAGCGCTTAAAAGCAGTGAAGGGCTGGCGATGATGTTCAGCCACTTTCTCAAACAGGAATTTAAACGTTCTCCGTTGTCACTATTGTCTGCTTTGATTGCCATGCCAGTCCTTCATTCACTCAAGAAAAAATTCGATCCGGGACATTATAATGGTGCCAGTTTGCTTGGATTACAGGGGATCACGATCAAGAGTCATGGTGGGGCTGATGCAAACGCATTTGTGCGTGCAATTGAGGTGGCGATTATGGAAGTAAGAAATGAGGTGCCACAACGTATCAGTGAGCAACTGGAAAATATGCTGGAAAAGGAGACGACTGTTTGATCTATTCAAGAATTACCGGTACTGGATCCTATTTGCCGGAAAAAATCATTACCAATGCAGATTTGGAAAAGTTGGTCGATACCAGCGATACATGGATTGTTGAACGTACCGGTATAAGAGAACGTCATGCGGCTGCTGAGGGTGAAACCTCGTGTGATATGGGAGAGATTGCTGCGCGTCGGGCAATAGAAGCTGCTGGATTGACACCATCAGATATAGACATGATCATTGTGGCGACGACCACACCCGATCGTGTTTTCCCCAGCACTGCCTGCTTGATCCAGCAACGTCTGGACATTCATGGCTGTCCGGCGTTTGATATTCAGGCGGTGTGCACCGGCTTTATCTACGGTCTTTCAGTTGCCGATACATTTATCCGCCGCGGTGCAAATAAACGTGTATTGATCATCGGTACCGAGACATTGACCCGCTTGCTGGACTGGACTGACCGCGGTACTTGTATCCTGTTTGCTGACGGTGCAGGAGCCGTTGTCCTGGAATCAAGTGATGAGCCTGGCATTCGATCAACCCATATTCATGCAGACGGCAAGTATGAAAATCTTCTGACTGTGAATGCAGGCATCTCACAAGGCTATGAATCACTACAGGATGGCGGCGGCTATGTTCAGATGCAAGGTAATGAGGTGTTCAAGGTTGCCGTGAATACACTTGGCCAGATTGTTGATGAAACACTTGAAGTGAACAACCTGAATAAATCAGATATTGACTGGTTGGTCCCTCATCAGGCCAATATCCGTATTATTTCAGCCACCGCCAGGAAACTGGGTATGTCGATGGACCACGTTGTCGTTACTGTCGACAAACACGGCAATACATCCGCCGCCTCTGTCCCACTGGCGCTGGATACCGCTGTAAGGGACGGTCGTATAAAAAAAGGTGACCTGTTGTTGCTGGAAGCCTTCGGTGGCGGGTTTACCTGGGGTTCAGCCCTACTGAATTTTTAACTCAGGATCATCATCAATGTCACTCGCTTTCGTTTTTCCGGGACAGGGTTCTCAATCCCCTGGCATGCTTGTCGGACTTGCGGCTGACTTTTCTGTCGTTGAAGACACATTTAGCCAGGCATCGGATGTGCTTGGTTATGATCTCTGGAAGTTGGTACAAGAAGGACCCGAAGACGAACTTAACCAGACTGACAAAACACAGCCTGCCTTGTTGGCGGCAGGTATTGCAGTATGGCGTGTCTGGGAACGGGAGCATGGTCCAAGGCCATCGGTATTGGCAGGCCATAGTCTGGGTGAATACACGGCGCTTGTTTGCGCAAATGTGTTTACATTTGAAGATGCCATCAGTCTGGTTGCCGATCGTGGCCGTTATATGCAGGAGTCTGTTTCAGCAGATGAAGGTGCAATGGCAGCGATACTCGGCCTGGATGATGAAACCGTTATCTCGGACTGTGCGCGGGCCGCGGAAAATGAAGTTGTGGAAGCCGTTAATTTCAATTCTCCGGGCCAGATTGTTATCGCCGGTAACAGAAAAGCGGTTAGCCGTGCGTCGGATCTGGCAAAACAATCGGGCGCTAAAAAAGTCATTCTATTGCCTGTCAGTGTGCCATCTCATTGTCAGTTAATGAGACCGGCTGCTGAGCGTTTGCGCCAGCGACTTTCACTGGTGAATTTCTCAATCCCTGACATCCCGGTTATCCAGAATGCAGATGTCAGTGATTCATCTGAGCCGGATGTTATTCGTGACGGATTAGTGCGACAGCTTTATAATCCGGTACGCTGGGTCGAAACCATCAACAAAATGGCAGACCGTGGCGTTGATGATTTGATAGAATGCGGTCCTGGCAAGGTTTTGACCGGCCTGAACAAGCGTATTAATAAAAAGATGAAAGCGATGCCTGTTTTTGATACAACATCGCTTCAAAACACACTTACACAATTAAATACATAATCAAACCGAATTTGAATTTACCAATGATTCTGGAAAATGAAATAGCTTTAGTCACAGGCGCAAGTCGCGGCATCGGGCGCGCAATAGCGGAAGCCCTTGGCAGGGAGGGCGCTGTCGTTATTGGTACCGCGACTTCTGATAAAGGTGCTGATAATATTTCAGCTTATTTCGCGGAACTCAAGATCAAAGGTCGTGGATTGAAGCTGGATGTCACCGATCAGGCATCGATTGATTCAGTCATGGCTGATATCAACAAGGAATTCGGTGCACCAACTGTTCTGGTAAATAATGCCGGCATTACCCGGGACAACTTGTTAATGCGAATGAAGGATGATGAGTGGGACTCAATCATCAATACCAATCTGAGTTCGATTTACAGGCTATCCAGGGCATGTATTCGCGGCATGGTGAAAGCCCGTAAAGGACGTATTATTTCAATCAGTTCAGTCGTCGGTGTCTCTGGCAATGCAGGGCAGTCAAATTATGCGGCAGCCAAAGCAGGTATTATTGGTTTTTCCAAATCACTGGCACAGGAAGTCGCCTCAAGAGGCATCACAGTTAATGCCATTGCACCCGGATTTATTGAAACAGATATGACCAAAGAGCTTGCTGAAGAACAGAAAAAGGAACTATTAAAACAAATCCCGATGCAGCGACTTGGCCAGCCTGAGGACATAGCAGCAGCAACTGTTTTCCTTGCATCTGGCGCTGCCAGCTATATCACAGGGGTCACGCTGCATGTCAATGGCGGTATGTATATGAATTAATTGAATTATTTATTGGCCATATTTCTGTGAAAACAGGTTATGGCATCAAGGTGCAGTTTTAAATAGAATACCGTCCGCTAACCAAGTTTGTACGTCAAACCGGAGGAATTATATACAATGAGTACTGTCGAAGAACGCGTCAAGAAAATAGTTGTGGAACAACTAGGCGTTAAAGAAGAGGAAGTCACCAGCGCTTCCTCATTTGTTGATGATCTTGGTGCAGATTCACTCGACACTGTTGAGCTTGTAATGGCACTTGAAGAGGAATTTGAAACTGAAATTCCTGATGAAGATGCTGAAAAAATTACAACCGTCGATGAAGCTGTAAAATACATTAATAATAATCTTAGCTGATTCCTCCTGATTGCATCCGGATGCTGCGCCACATTAGTGGTTGCAGCTTTCTGTCTTCAACTTTTAAATATACAGCCAGGGAAGTCACGTGACAAAACGGCGAGTCGTCATTACCGGGCTTGGTGTCATTTCACCTGTTGGACTTACTGCTGAAGAGTCCTGGCGAAATATTCTTGATGGTAAAAGCGGGATCACCCCTATTACTACTTTTGATGTGTCTGCATTCAACACACAATTCAGTGGTTCAGTAAAAGGTTTTGATGTCACGCAATACATTCCGGCTAAAGAGGCCAGGAAAATGGATGCCTTTATCCATTATGGCATTGCGGCAGGTTCCCAGGCGATAGAAGACGCCGGTATTGAAGTAAACGATGAAAATGCCGATCGAATCGGTGTCGTAATCGGTTCCGGTATAGGTGGATTACCTGGCATTGAGGATGCACATAGTATCTATTTGGAAGGTGGCCCTCGGAAAATTTCTCCTTTCTTTGTTCCCGGTAACATCATCAATATGATTGCAGGCAATCTGTCCATCAAATATGGAATCAAGGGCCCCAATATTGCGATCGCAACCGCTTGTTCTTCAGGTACTCACAGTATTGGTGATGCCACACGCATGATTATGTACGGTGATGCTGATGTTATGATTGCGGGTGGCGCTGAAATGTCGACCTGTCATATGGGGCTTGGTGGTTTCAGTGCGGCACGGGCATTGTCGAAACGCAATGACGACTGTACAACAGCGAGCCGTCCGTGGGACAAGGATCGCGACGGTTTTGTGCTGGGTGATGGCGCAGGTATTGTCGTGCTGGAAGAATACGAGCATGCCAGAAAGCGTAATGCCCATATTTATGCAGAGCTTATTGGATTCGGTTTAAGCGGTGATGCTTATCACATGACGCAACCAGCACCGGGTGGCGATGGTGCTCGCCGTTGTATGAATAATGCCTTGAATGATGCGAGTGTTAACACTGAACAGGTGGACTACATTAATGCGCATGGCACTTCGACACCGGTAGGTGATAAAGGTGAAACAGAAGCAATAAAATCGTTATTTGGTGACCATGCTTACAAAACCGCTATCAGTTCTACCAAATCCATGACCGGACATTTGCTGGGTGCCGCTGGTGGTATCGAAGCTGTCTTTACTGCACTGGCTATTCGTGACCAGGTAGCGCCACCAACCATTAACCAGTTTACACCGGATCCGGAATGTGACCTGGATTATGTGCCGATGACTTCCCGGGAAATGAAAATTGACATTGCCATATCAAACTCATTCGGCTTTGGTGGCACCAACGGAACAATAGTGCTTAAGAAATTTCAGTAAGAGCCTGATTAACGCCACAGAAAATGCAACCTGTCGCACAACAAAATATTCATGTGCAACAGATCGATGAATGTCCGGATCTACTGGACTTGCACGCTACTTATCCTCAACGTTATCCCTGTTTGCTCGAAAGTGTTGACCACGGCACATCACAATCCCGATATGACATCCTGTTTGCTTTTCCGGGTGATGTTCTGTCGTTGAATAATCAATATATTCTTGAATCTGCCAGGTCAGTACATAACAACGACTTCCTGAATAATCTCGATAGCTGGTGGCAACAAGAGAAGATTGTTGAGCCGGCCGATGACATGGTACTGCCATTTCGTGGTGGCTGGTTTTTGTATCTCGGTTATGAATTAACGGCGCAAATAGAACCAACCCTCGAATTACCACGGTCACAACAGAAATTACCGGTTGCACTGGCAATGCGAATACCTGCGGCCGTCATCCGTGACAACGAAGCCCGGAAAACTTATCTGGTTGCCGAACCCGGACAGGAAGCATTACTGGCAACGATGTCCGCGGATATGGCGGCCCTGATATCCGCTCCCATTGAGAAGTCTGAAATTGATCTCATAGAGAACGTTACAGAAGAGCCATTACAAACTTACCTTGACGGCGTGGCCAGAATAAAAAAATATATTACCGAAGGCGATGTGTTTCAGGTCAACTTGTCACGTCAATGGGAAGTTACTCTTGCTGAAGACGTACAAAACACTGACTTGTATAATTGCTTGCGCCATCACAACCCCGCACCTTTTGCTGGCCTGATGACCTGTGAAAACGCAACCATTATCAGTTCATCGCCAGAGCGTCTGGTACAAGTTAAGGGCAATACAGTCCGCACCCGGCCGATAGCGGGCACCCGGCCTCGTAATGCAAGCAGCGACATTGATAACGACAACTCGCGCGAGCTGCTTGCTCACCCAAAGGAGCGCGCTGAACACATTATGCTTATCGATCTTGAGCGAAATGACCTTGGCCGCGTGTGTGAGCCAGGCAGCATCAATGTGGACGAGTTAATGGTGCTGGAATCCTACACCTATGTACATCACATTGTTTCCAGCGTGCAAGGTCAGTTGCGCGATGATGTGTCGCCCGGACAAGTGATTCGTGCTGTATTTCCCGGTGGCACGATTACCGGCTGCCCCAAAGTGCGATGCATGGAAATCATTGCCGAATTGGAAAAAACTGCACGTGGTCCTTATACAGGCTCCATGGGTTATTTGAACCGAGACGGCAGTATGGACTTGAATATTCTGATTCGTTCAATGGTACGTGAGAGTAATAAACTGGGTTTCCGCGCTGGCGCTGGTATTGTTGCTGATTCTGTCGCTGATAAAGAACTCGAGGAAACCCGTGACAAGGCCAGGGGTTTACTGATGGCATTGGGAAAAGCCGAATGATGGTACTTGTCAACGGGATTGAAACTGACACCCTCAGTGTGCACGATCGGGGACTTCACTACGGTGATGGTTTGTTTGAAACAATCAGTTTCATCAATGGACAGTCTCTGCTCTGGGAGCGCCATTTAAATCGTCTGCAACGCGGGTGCGATCTACTAACATTACCGATCCCGGAGATCACCAGTCTGAGCGAAGAAGCATCACGTGTTGTCGTTGGCGCTGCGCAATGTGTGGTCAAGATCATACTTACAAGGGGAATCGGTGGAAGAGGTTATCGTCTACCTGAGGACATCTCGACAACACGGATTGTGGCTTCATACCCGTGGCCGAGCTATCCTGAGAATTATTCGACTGAAGGCATTATTACCAAAATATGCAAAACCAGAATACATGCCAACCCACAGATGGCAGGGCTGAAACATCTTAACCGGCTTGATAATGTCATGGCTTGTCAGGAACTGGACCGGCCAGACATTACTGAAGGTATCATGCTGGATTACCATGACCATGTGATCGAAGGGACCATGACTAATATATATGCAGTTAAAGACGGTAAAATCAGGACACCGGATCTTTCTCAATGTGGTGTCGCCGGTGTGATGCGCGAATTAATATTTGAAATCGCAGACAAACTCAATATCGGTTATTCTGTTGACGGGATGTCCGTGGATGATCTGGAACAGGCCGATGAGGTTTTTCTTTCAAATAGCATTATTGGCATCTGGCCTGTCCGCCAGATTGATGAGATCCGGTATGCGCCGGGACCTGTTACATTGCGGCTGTCTGAAGAGGTGCAACGATTAACACGTTAATTAAAAATATTCTTTTCAAATTTCTTGGCGTGACGATCCTCCTTGTCAGTTTTGTCGGCGCATGGTTCACCATGGATTATAAAACCTTCCTGAACAATCCTGTGAATGTAGGCAGCAGTGGAATTATCTACGAAATAAAACCCGGCATGACTCTCAAGCAGGTCGCCCGCTATTTACATGAGCGTAATGTCATTGACAGTGCTGTGTTTTTTGTCTGGGTAGCGCGGTTCGACGGTGTTGCTGATACTATCAAGGCGGGTGAGTACAAAGTAATGCCGGGGATGACACCACCCCAGATGCTCATCGACATAGTCAATGGTAATGTTGTCCAGTACTCGCTAACGTTGGTTGAGGGCTGGTCATTCCATCAGGTTATGATGGCGATTAACAGGGAGGAAGTACTCCAGCATACTTTGATCGGGCTTGACGACAGCGCTATCATGGACAAGCTCGGACATTCAGGACAGCATCCGGAAGGCCGCTTCCTGCCGGATACCTACAATTTCTCCAGACATACGACAGATGTTGAGTTTCTTAAGCGCGCGTATAATGCCATGGAATTGCTTCTTGCCAATGAATGGCCATTACGCGATGCTGAATTACCATTGGATACATCCTACGACGCACTGATTCTTGCTTCAATCATTGAAAAAGAAACGAGTGTGCCGGATGAGCGTTCAAAAATCGCAGGTGTATTTACCCGACGACTTCAACAGGGCATGCGGCTACAAACTGATCCAACCGTTATCTATGGAATGGGTGAAACTTATGACGGTAACATTCGCAGAAAAAACCTGAAGGAAGACACACCTTCTAATACTTATATGCGCAGAGGTCTGCCACCAACACCCATAGCCATGCCCGGTGCAGACTCAATTCGTGCTGCGCTTCATCCTGAACAAGGTAATGAGCTTTATTTTGTTGCCCGGGGGGATGGCCGCCATCACTTCTCAGCCACACTGGAGGAACACAATAAAGCCGTGATCAAATACCAGTTAAATGGCAAGGCGCGTAGTTTTTCTTCACATAATAGCGGTACTCAGGAATGATATCGGTTTACCCGGGGAAATTTGTAACGGTAGAAGGATCAGAAGGTGTCGGCAAATCGACCAATATCGGTTTCATCAAGGATGTTCTTGAGAGCTCAGGTAAAGAAATAGTATTGACTCGCGAGCCAGGCGGGACTGCTCCGGGTGAAAGGATCCGTGACATTCTGCTGGACAACAAAATCAACACCATGTCAGACGATACAGAATTATTGCTCATGTTCGCAGCACGGGCACAGCATCTTGCTGAAGTGATTAAGCCAGCTCTGGAGCAGGGCAAGTGGGTGATCTGTGACAGATTCACGGATGCAACCTATGCGTATCAGGGGGGCGGTCGCGGCATTGACACTTCTCGCATTGCCACATTGGAAAACTGGGTGCAAGGTGATTTACGTCCTGATCTCACTATTCTTCTGGATATTAATGTTAATGAAGGTCTGGAACGTGCTGGCCAGCGCAGCGAACCTGACCGTTTTGAACTTGAGAAACAGGCTTTTTTTGAACGTGTTCGCAACGCCTATTTAAAAATGGCGAAGGACAACCCCGAGCGTTTCCGGACCATTGATGCCGGGAAGCCGTTGAATGACGTACAGGCACAGATCAAAGAGCATCTGGATGCTTACCTTGTACAGACCAGCGCCTGACAGATAAGGTAAACTGGATCGATGGAACCCGCCTTACTGCCCTGGCAGACAAATCAATGGCAACAACTCTTTGCCCGCGCTAATGAAGAGACTTTACCGCATGCTCTGTTACTGGCTGGACCACGCGGCATCGGCAAAAACCGGTTCGCTAACCGTCTTGTACAAACATTATTATGCGCAATGCCTGACAGGAACAACGGCCCTTGCGGACACTGCAAAAGTTGCATACTTTATCAGGCTGAATCGCATCCTGATGTGCTTGTTCCAGTACCCAAAGAAAACAACCAGGTGGTCACTATTCGCAAGATGCGCGATAGTTCGGAGACGTTAGCAACACCTGATGAAGACAACAAGGCCATCGGCATTGACCAGATCCGGAATGTCATCGAATTTCTTGTCCTGAAAAGCCAGTACGGTAAATACAAAATAGTCGTTATATCACCCGCGACGGCGCTGAACACCAACGCAGCCAATGCATTGCTGAAGGCGCTGGAAGAACCTGCAGCCAGAACCGTCCTTATATTGGTTAGCGAGCGGCCGGAATCACTTTTGCCCACGATCAGAAGCCGCTGCCAGCGTATTGATTTTGAACTGCCTGCCAGCGAGGACACACGTCAATGGCTGATGAGTCAGGGCGATTATGGCGATAATCTCGATCTGTTGCTGGAACTGGCTGGAGGCGCGCCACTGGCGGCGAAAGCATTGTCAGCAAGCGGTGTCGTGGGCAAGTATGAGGACATGCTGGGCGACCTTGAGCGTCTGTTTACCCACAAGGCTGATCCGGTGATTGTTGCGGCCAACTGGATCAAATGGGGGCTGATACAGCCTGTGACATGGCTGAGAGGCTTTATTATGGACATGATTCGCCTGAAATCGGCCTCGGAACCGGTCACACTGAGCCATCCGCATGCACAGAAGCAATTGCAACTATTCATAAAAACGCTAAACTTGAAGGAGTTATTCGGGTTTCTTGACAGATTAAATGAACTGACAAAATTGGCTGGTAGCCAGGTGAATCGCCAAATGCTCATGGAAGAGGCACTGATCTACTGGAGCCAGTTGGCCCGCATCTCTCACAAGACAGCGCAAGCACGCAAGGCCTGAATTGGATAAACTGGCGTCAACCCATGAATAAAACAAGAGCATTGAAGTAACACTATGGCAGAAAAAGGCAAAGCACCCCCTATTCCCGGCGGTCGCCAGGGCATCCTGTCCTTAACTATTAAGGACAAAAGCGCCTTGTATGCGGCTTATATGCCTTATATTAAAAATGGCGGTTTGTTTATTCCCACTAATAAAACTTACAAGCTGGGGGACGATGTGTTCATGTTGTTGTCGCTGATGGAAGAAACTGAAAAACTGCCTGTTGCGGGCAAGATTGTGTGGATCACACCAAAAGGCGCACAAGGCAACCGCGCAGCCGGCATTGGCGTGCAGTTCAGTGAACTCGATGGTGGCGCCACACGTAACAAGATTGAAACCTACCTTGCGGGCGCACTGAAATCAGACCGCGCCACGCACACGATGTAAAAAAAATAGACAGGATTTACAGGATTAATCCAGTAAAAGATTTTACCACGGGGAACACAGGGCACACGGGGAAGAAAACAGCTTTTCCACTTTTCAGGTATTAACAAGGACCACACGGGGAGTTAAATAAACACGAATGAACTCCCCCGATTTGTTCAGGTTTTTCACTTAATTATGTGTATTTATTTCTCTGGATTCCCACTAGCATGTATCATACAAGAATGATAATGTTTTTCCTTCCCCGTGTGCCCAGTGTTTTCTTATCGGTTATTACAGTAATTTTATTTCCCCGTGTGCCCAGTGTTTTCTTATCGGCTATTACAGTAATTTTATTTCCCCGTGTGCCCAGTGTTCCCTTATCGGCTATTACAGTAATTTTATTTCCCCGTGTGCCCAGTGTTCCCCGTGGCTGATTAAAATCATGTCTATTTATTATCTTTAAAAATGACACAGCCACTTCTTGTAGATTCCCACTGCCATATCGATCTTCTCGATTACGACAAAATCGGTGGCAATGCCAACACGGCCATCAACACTGCCAGGGAAAATGGAGTAGGGCACCTGTTGTGCGTCTCGA
>Ga0114931_10008264_pt1 | contig 12618 bp, 9 predicted proteins | sample 2SBtaG_FD_89579 | JGI IMG/M metagenome (GOLD analysis project Ga0114931, IMG submission 89579) | Deep subsurface microbial communities from Kolumbo volcano to uncover new lineages of life (NeLLi) - 2SBTROV14_V59a metaG | ecosystem: Environmental > Aquatic > Marine > Volcanic | place: Kolumbo...
TGATTTTCTTCTCAGGAAAGACGGATATTACAAGGCGTATTGCATGGCGGAGATTGATGCAGTCCGTTGTCACGACAGCATAGGTTCAAGAGCTGCTGATTGATGTTTGATGTCGCCAGGCGCGAAACTTGTCGAGGTATTGGTCGCGAATTTCCGCCAGACTCTGTTTCTCGGCGGAGCTAAACAGCGCACTACTGAAGATCGCGAAGCCGAGCACCGTCAGCAGTCCCAACCCCGTGGCGAGCGGCCCGAGCAGAAACAGCAAGGGCAAGGCAGACACGATCCACGTACCACGGACCAGCCGCAAACCGCACATTTGGCCGAAGGCGTAAACCAGCAAGAGCCCGGCGACGTTGGCAAGAGCCGTGGCAACGACGGCGCCGTATAAACCGTAGCTTGGCACCAAGAGCAAGTTAAAGGCGATGTTGACCACCAGCGCCACGGCAAAGGCCAGGCTGCCCAGTCCGGCATGTTCCGAACACCACAGATAAGACTCGACCAGCAGGGCCATGGCAAACCAGCAGCAGTAGGCCAACGTCAGCGGCAGCACGGCCAACCCGCCATCGTATTTGCCCTGAAAGACGACGCCGAACAACAACGGTGAGGCCAGCAGAATCGTGGCTCCTCCGGCGATGAGTAACAGGCCGAAAAGCTTGACCGTCATATTGACGCGTCGTGAAACTTCGTCGCGGCGGCCGGTTTCCCAATCGTGGCTCAGGTGCGGAAGCAGCAGCGATCCCATCAGTCCGGCGACGGAAACCAACAGAATGGGAACGACCCGCGCGCTGTGATAGTGGCCCACTTGTTCCATCGCCACGGCGGGCGAGAAAGGGCCGAAGTGCAACAGCATGTAGCGATCAGCGATCTCGAACAGATTCGTCAGCCAGTTGGTCGTCCAGACCCACATGGCAAAGGGAATCAACTTCCGCCAAAACTCGCGGTGGCCTGTGGGCCGAGGCACCGGCGGCAACTCGCGCCAAACCCGGCGAACCCAAACCAGTGCGGCCAGCGCGGCCAACAGGCAAGCCCCGGCATAGGCCAGCAACATGCTGGTCGCCGTCGGCCGCCAGGCGAGCAGCAACACCACGGATAACGTGGCGAAGCTCAGACTGTTGAAAAACTGAAGGGCCGACGACACACGATACAGACGCAGCGCCGTGAACAACTCGGTCATGAACATATAGGCGATGATCACCAGCAGGCCGCCGGCCATGAGCGTGATTTGTGACAGGTGATTATCGTCGCCGAAAACAAAGCGGGAAAACCACTGTGGGCGAAGCGCCAAGACCGCGGCAGCCATCACGGATAGTACGGCGGTGACCGTCGTCGTGCGCCACAGAAAAGTGCGCAGCTGGCCGCGTTGACGGAAGTATTCGACGTATCGTCCGAACGAACCGGGCAATCCTAAAATCGCCAGCGGGCCTGCCAGAATAAGAAAGCCGAACGCCATGTCCCACTGACCCAACTCCTGGGGCGACATCCAACGGCAAACGAGCACGCTTCGCGTGAAACCGACCAATCGCTGAAGGACCGTCATGCCCATCAAAATGAGCACGCTGTCGGCCAACGTATCCGTTCGTAGCGTGCCGCCTGGTTCGACCGGCGCAGTGGTGGCGCTAACCGTTACGATCACGTTCTGGGCGTCGACGAGCGACGTATCGCAGATCGTTTCAGTCACCTGCGGCTCCAACAAGTTGCGCCGGTTCGGGCAGCGTGGCGTACTGGTATCGCTTGATTTTCCACACTTTGACCGGATCGACCGTGGCCCAGTTCTTCAGGCGAATCATCGGTCCGTCCACCCCGACGCGTTGCAGGTGAAATGGATCTCCGCCCGGTTCGTTGTATCCCCCATACGCCGAACAGGCGGCCTCGAAGCCCCACTCACGCGCCAAGTGAAACGCCTGGGGACTAAGGTTCACATGCTGACCGGTGGGAAAGGCGAAATAGCGAATCGGCACGCCGACGGCGTTTTGCAAATCTTCGCTGGCCGTGATCAGTTCGTCGCGAAGTTGGCCGGGATCGGTAACCCGCCCCAGATCGGCATGCGTCCGCGTGTGGGCGCCGATTTCCACGCCCGCGCCGGCCAACGCCTTGATCTCTTCGAGCGTGTTCGGTGCGAAGCGGTTGCCCATGACCAGATCATGCTCAAAGAAGTCACCTTCCAGGATCGGGGCCGTCGAAACAAAATAAGTAAACGGGATCCGCTCTTTGACGAGCAGCGGCAACGCCGTTTGGCAATTCGCGGCGTAGCCATCGTCGAACGTTATGCTGACGCACGGCGCGCGATTGACGCCCTGCCGAATGCGCCGCTGTGCCTCTTCGAGCGGCACCAGATCGAAGTGCTTCTGTAGCCAGCGAATATCATTGACGAACACCTTGGGGTGCGTCGTCCAGTCGTTGGCGCGGTCATCGCATATCCGATGATAGATCAGCACGATCACCGGCAGCTTACCGGCCGCGCGCAACGCGCGATTGCGCCACCAGCGATGCGGGTAACACCCGTAGTAGTAGCCGTGCAACAAGAACCGTTTCCAAACCGGCATGAGTTCATCTCTCCCGTAATGCGCGAAATTGACCTCAGAGGCGTTCCGACGATCCGTGGCGAACTTGGTGGGCAAGCGATCAGAGCCCTTGCCAACCAATCATCGCGACGGTGCTTCGGCGGTTTCGCCTTTTCGTAGATACTGTTTCAACCGCTGCTTGACGTTGTGCTTGGCCCACCAGGCTTGGTGGTAAATCCCTGAGGTCAGGCCGCGCGCGGCCACGCGCAGGTTGACCAGCGGCACGCGCTCGGCGCGCCAATGCTGTTTGTACGGCTCATCGCCGCGTAAGAAGTCGAAGTATCGATAGCCGTCTTCGATCGCGCGGCGGATGGCGGCCATGTTGCCCAACCAGCCGGGTCGCTGGCGAATCACGTCAGGATCGACGCCCGATTGGTAATAGTAAACGGCATCATCCCCAGCGAGATCGAACTCCACGGCGACCGGGCGTCCTTCGAGCTCCACGATCTGGAAACGCAACTGCCCTAGTTCGAGAAAGCGCTGGGCCACCTCGCGCAAAAAAGGAAGCGCCTGGGGCGAGGCAAAGTAGCCGCAGTCACCCATCGTCGCACGGCGGCGTTGGTGCAGGTCGACCAGGATGGCCAACGCCGGTTCGATTTCTTTGGGTCGCTCGACCCAGCGAACGCGCGCTCGCTGGGTGTCAAACTGCCGGCGCCACAACTGGCGAACCCGCTCTCTCCGCGACTTGGAGAGTGTCATGACGTATTCGTCCCAGGTTGCCGGCAGCTCGATACGCCAACTGCTAATGGTCGATTGTCGCGCGACGTGAAGTCCTCGCGCCGACATCTGCTCCTCCAGTCGCGCGACGCTTGGATCGTCGCGCTCCACCGCTTCCAGCTCAAGGGCGTCCCACGCGAACGCCGTCTCCTCGGCAAGGGTCTCGGCGATCCGATCAATGGCCGGCTCCATCCATGCCGGCTGGCAGAAAATCGTCAGGTAATCCGAACAAACGTCGCCCGAACCGAGCATGCGAATCACGCCGCCTTGCCACGCTGAGCGATTTAGATACCAAGGGGCAATGGCGACCAGCTCACCGGCGGTATCACGAACCGTGAGCACGAGCAACTCGGCGCCGCGCGGTTGGTAGTGATGCCACCAGCTTGCCAGCCACTCCCAACGCCGAAACACGACCGGACCGGCCAATTGGTTCCACGGACCGGCCAGCGGTTCGAGTGCCTCGGTCGCGCGAAGCGTCTCGACTTTGAGTTTCGTGGAGGGCTGGCAGGCGGGCGATGGCATTCGGCGGGTTTCCCTTGCCAATTCGCAATAAGAATCGGCGGTTTGTATTCGTAACGTGGTTAAAGACACACTCGAGGCCGGTCAGCTCCAGGGGCTTGCGATCTGGAGGCCGGCCTTCACCCAATGTTTGACGTTCTCACGGCCCAGCCAAAGGCCGTGCCGAATGCGGGCCATCGCCTTGTCTGGCACAACGCGCAGCTCAAGCGTGGCCCGGGGCTGGGCACGCCAGTGTGCCTTGTAGGGTTCATCGCCGCGCAGGAAGTCGTAGTGCCTGAAACCTTCCTCGATGGCCTGACGAATCGCCGCGAGCTGAGACAACCGTCCCGGTTGAATTTCGAGCGCCGCGGGTTCGAGGCCGGATTGATAGCCGTAAACGATGTGCCGACCGGCAAGATTGTATTCGGCCGAGACCGGCTGTCCGTCGACGCTAAGCCAGTGCAGTCGCAGCATGTCTTGGGCCAGCAACCGCCCGGCGGCTTCGCGTTGAAATTCGGCATAAGCCGGCGAGGAGAACAGCCCCGCCTGGCCCAGGCTTCGCCGGCGCCGCTGGTGAAGATCGACCAAAATCGGAAACGCCCGGTTCAAATCTTCTTCGCTTCGGACGGTGTGCCATTCGGCTCTCCCGCTCTGGAAGAATTGGCGTTCCGCGCGGCGGATTTGTTTGCGGTGTGATTTAGAAATCCGGGCCAAGTACTCATCCCATGTCCGCGGCAGCTCAAGCCGCCAACAGTTCAACCCGCCGCGCTGGTGAACCGTCGCGCCATGCGCGGCGAGCGCTTCGCTTAGCAGCAGAAGCGAGTCTTCTTCGGCATCGATGCCGATCAGCTCGAGCAGATCCCAGTTCGCGTGACCTTCGCCGGTTAGCCAGTCGGCCAGCGTCTGAACCACACGGCGTTCGTTCCGTGGAGTGCTTAGCAGGCCAAGGTAATCGGAGCAGGATTCGTCATCCCCCAAGAGGCGAAGTACGGCTTGGCCGGAACGTTCGTGTTCGATATACAACGGGGCGGCGCCGACAAGCTGGCCCGGCGCATCATGGACCACGAGGATACACAATTCTCGGGAAAGAACGTTTCGCCGCGACGCCGCGACGGTCGAAGCACCGAAGTGCAGCCAACAGGACTCGACCCACTGCCAAGTGCGAAACGGAACGTCCGCCGTCAAGCGATTCCATGCCTCACGTAGCGGTCGCAGTTCGGCAATATCACGGATTCGGGTAACGCGCATGATGGATGAGTCATGGCTGGATGGATTGGGAAGCACGTCTTATCCCGTAAGCGGGGATCGGCCTACCATGCGACCTTTCCGGGCAAGGCGAGGTGGTTGCACAAGGTCGCCTTCGAGCGACCACGTGTCCTACATTGAGTTCGGCGATGGCGAGATCGACACTCAACTATGGGACAGCGTCGGCCAATAGCAAATCGGTTGTTTTTTGAGTGCGCCGAGGTTGTCTTAAGTCAACACGGCCATGTGTGGCTGACGATGATCGACCGTTGGGGAAAAATCTTGCCAACGGCGGCAAGTGCAACGTTGGCGGGGGCTTACGGTTCTTGGTCGCGATTATATCGCTGGTTGCCGAAGGTCGTGGCACCCGCATTGCAAAGCAACCAAGGCACCCCAGGCGACGTTCGCCACCGCTTCCGGCCCTCCCTCAACGCGATTCGGGGAGACTTCGAGTATGACTCATTCGGCCAATAATCTGACGAGCCTGACCGATTGGCTAAACGTCTGCCGCCGTTACCCCATGCGGTGGCTTGGTCCCGCCGCGGTAGTGATTGTCTTCGCCGGCGTTTACGCCTTGGCACGACACAATACTTGGGAAGCCACTCAGGCCTTGTTCGTTCGCAACGAAGCGACGAACCGCTGGGACAGCCCCGGCAAGTTCCGGCACGACGACGAGATGAAGATCACCCAGGAAACCATCCTCGATGTCGCCTTAAGCCGAGCGGTGCTCTCCGCGGCGCTCGAGACGGTTGGCCCGCCCGCGAACCATTCGTCGCAAGGCACGTGGCCGTCGGTACGCGACGTCGAGGCGCTGCGTGACGCGGTCAAGCTGACGCCTCCCAAGGGGGCGGAGTTCGGTTCGACCGAAGTGTTCTATCTTAAAGTCAAGGACCGAAACCGTGGCCGCGCCGTCGCGCTGACCTCGGCGATTTGCGACGCGCTGACGCACCACTTGCAAAAGCTTCGCGAGGCAAAGGCCCAAAGCATGATGGGCGAGTTGCGGCAAAGCGTCGAACTGGCCACCGGCGACCTTGATAAGTCCACCGCACGGCTATCACGGCTCGAGAGCCAGGTGGGCAGCGACCTGGCCGAATTGCGGATTTTGCACCAGTCCCCGGCTGATTCCAGCGACCTGCGCCGCCAAGTGATCGAGATGGAAAGCGAGCTTCGTAGCGGACGTGTCGCACTAGCGGTCAACGATCGCTTGCTCAAACTGCTCGATGCGGCACAGCATGATTCCGGCCATCTGTTGGCCACGCCCTCTCGCTTGCTCGATTCTCTACCCGCCCTGCGACGGTTGAAAGATGGGCTGGTCGACGCCCAGCTTCGCACCTCGCAACTGCTCGGCTCAATGTCGTCGGATCATCCGCGCGTTCGGGCCGCAAAGATCGCGGAAGAGGAAATCCGCCAGCATATCCACAGCGAATTGGCCGTCGCAATCCGGGGCCTCGAGGTTGACCGGGATATGAATCAACAGCGAGTTGCATCTCTGGAACGCCAGCTTGAAGCTGCCCGGGGCCGTCTGGGGCGGCTCGCCGGCTTGCGTGCGAGATATTCGAACCTTGTGGCCACGGTCGAACAACAAACGAAGATTCTGGAAGATGCTCGCCGCAACTTCGCCGAAGCTCGCGCCAGCCAAGCCGGTGCGGGTACGGCTAGCCTAGTGGGCCGCGTCGAAGGACCGGTCATCGGCAGCCAACCCGTGGGGCCCGGCCGCAACACGATCGCCTTGGCCGGCGTGATCAGTGGTTTGGCCATCGGACTGGGCGTGCTGTTTCTGACGGTTCCCGCCAATGAACTTCGCGGGGACGTCGTGGCGGTTGAGCCCGTTCACAACGGTTATACGGACCGTGCCGAACAGCAAGTCGCGGCGGTTCAACCGGCCACGGCGACGGTGTTGTCGCTCAAAGAAGCGTTGCGGCGGGTCGGCACATCGGCCGCCACAGTCCGTTGATCGGCTAAACCGAATCAGAAATCGTGACCACATAGCCCGGCCACTCCATCCCGGCCGGGCTATGTATTTCTTATACGGCTTTGGTGGTATCGGGCCGCTGGAGTCCTTCCCCGCTAGGAGGCAGCGACCCAGAACGCTTCGAGGTTGCATGCCCGGCCGGTTGCTGGAGCGAGATCCTTGGCTGCGATGAATTTCCTACTTCTACTCGCCGCGCTGGCCGGGTCGATTTGGCTGGCGATCTTTGTTTTGCGGGGCTCGCTGCTTGCCGGCGGAGTGCTGTTCGTGCTCATCGCGTCGTGCTTCGGCTTTGAGTTCACGCACTTTGATCTCGGCCCGGTCCCACTGACCCTGGATCGCCTGTTTTTGCTCGTGCTGGGGGGGATGTACATCGTCCAGCGCCGCTTGGGCCGCACGCAGCCGAAACCTCTTGATCGGCTGGATCTGATGATCTTGGCCTTTGTTGCCCTGGTGACGGCTAGTACGTTTACCCACGATTGGCACGCGTCCCCCAATAACGACGTGGTCCCGCTGTGGCGGCTGATTGCCGGCTACTGGGTGCCTCTGACGATTTACTGGATCGCCCGACAGGCACCGTTGACCGAGCGTAACGTGCGCTTCGTGCATGTCGTACTCGCCGGCTTCGGCGTTTATTTGGCCATTACCGGAATTCTTGAAATCACGCATCAGTGGTGGCTCGTCTTTCCGAAGCAGATCGCCGATCCGAAGCTCGGCCTGCACTTCGGCCGTGCGCGGGGGCCGATGCTGCACGCGGCAACGTTCGGCTTGTGCCTGACGATCGGACTCATGGCAATGTTGTCCTGCCTGCCGCGTGCCGGACGCCGGGGCCGATTGGCAATGCTGCTGTCGCTGCCGCTGTTTGCCGCTTCGATCTACTTCAGCTATACGCGAACCGTCTGGCTGGGCGGCATTCTGAGCCTGATGATCGTCTCGTGGATGGTGCTCTCCGGCGCCCGCCGGGTGATGCTCTTGGGCGGTGTGGCGACCGTTTGCCTATTAGTCGGCATGACGCGCTGGGATCAAATCGTCGCGCTAAAGCGGGATAGCTCCGCGGCCGACACGAAAACCTCGACCGTGATGCGGGCCAGCTTTACCTATGTGTCGTGGAAAATGTTTCTTGACCGACCGCTGTGGGGTTGTGGCTTCGGACACTTCCCGAGCGTGAAACGTGATTATCTGTCCGACCGCACGACCTCGCTGCCGCTCGAAGCCATTTGGCAGGAAGCCCACCACAACACTTTTCTCAGCCTGCTGACCGAAACCGGCATCTTCGGGATGCTGCTGTTTATCGGCATCCTGGGGTCGTGGGTTCGCGCGGCATGGCGACTCTGGTACGACCGTTCGCTGCCGGACTGGATGCGGTGGCATGGTCTGCTGGTGCTCGGTTCACTGGGCGCGTATGGTTTCTCACTGCTGTTCTTCGAGCTAACCTACTCGCCGGTCGATAACGCGATTGTCTTTTTCCTCACCGGCATTTGCGCCGGTTTGAGTTCTTTGGCCGGGCATACCCGGCCCGTTCACCTGGCCGGAATCGCGTCGCGCCGATCACACGCGGGACAGGCTTCACACGCCTGAGCGCGCTGCGCGGCGCCGGATGTTCGGCTTCGCGCCGCCAAGGGTTTCTTTCTTGGCGGCTTCTTTTCGGTGTCGGCGATTCTTGGCGCCGGCACGGGCCGGCTTCGGGCTACGTTGCCAAAGCGATACGCCGGTCGATTTGCGACATCTTCGGTGTTGCGTTTAGGCAACAGACGCTCGCCGCAGTCGAAGGTGGACGGCCCGCGGGCAGTTGCTGCAAACCGTCTGTGCCGCAGGGGCTTGCGTCGCCTGCATGGCACTCGGCGTGGGCGATGTCTCGCCACTCGGCATGCACTTTGCCTTTAGCTGGCAGGCAAGGGGAGAGAGTCGCTCGGCGGAAAACATCCGTGGCCGAGCTTCCGGTTCCGAGTACGCCGCACCACAGGGGACGAACTTCATCATGCTCAACACACTGGCACTCACCGACACCGCCGCTGGCACGTTTCCCACCGCCGAGGGTTCCGCGACCATCGGGCTTTCGCGACGGCGAAAGACGTCGCGCCGACGGTCGAGGCGCGACCCGCACAACGGCCCGATCCGCATTCCGGCGTCGGGCAACCGGACGTCCGCCTATCAGGCAGTCAAGCGAGGGTTCGACATCGCCGGTGCCCTGACGCTGCTGGTTGTGTTTTCGCCGCTGATGTTCGCCACGTTTTGCGTCTTGTTCTTGACGACGCGCGGCCGACCGTTCTTTTCGCAGACGCGCGTCGGCGAGTGTGGCCGACTGTTCCCCATGTTCAAGTTTCGCACCATGCGGCTTGACGCCGACAAGATGCAACGCCAAGTGGTCAATGAGCAGTCGGGCCCGGTGTTCAAAAACCGTCGCGACCCTCGGATCACGCGGATCGGCCGTACCTTGCGTTCGACGAGCATCGATGAAATGCCCCAATTGTTCAACGTTTTGCTGGGGCACATGTCGCTGGTCGGCCCTCGCCCACCAGTGCCCAAGGAGGTAGTCGAGTACAAGCCTTGGCAGCGTCGCCGGCTTTCGGTCAAGCCGGGGCTGACGTGCCTGTGGCAAGTCAGCGGACGTTGTGAAATCGGCTTCGAAGATTGGGTTCGCATGGACATCTGGTACACCAAGAACCAGAATTTGGCGACCGATCTCAAGCTGCTGTGGCAGACGCCCAAAAGCGTGCTCAGCCGCCGCGGGGCCTATTGAGCCGGGCACGCTTCACCCAACCTTTGCGGTGCGACGGTTCTTCGGATTGCGAGGGTTAATTGACACTTGGCCCGAATGGCCCCCATCACGCGGCGATGACCTATGCTTGCCATGAGTGTCGCCCTCCTCGCGCAAGATGTGCCATGTGATTGGTGGAGCTGATGAGCCAACCGCTTGATTCGATCGCGGCGGGTCTGATTCCGTCGCCCGACGTCGCACCGCCGGTGGCCGCTGCGAGCGGCCGTGATGTTCACGAACCGGCACTTGACAATGACCGCGGAACATCGCACGAAACAACTGCGCCGGTCGATTGCGTTCGTACGCTGCACGTGATCAACGGCGAAGACTATTCCGGCGCCGAGCGGGTTCAGGATCTGTTGGCCCTGCGACTGCCGGAGTTTGGCTACGAAGTCGGTTTCGCCTGCGTCAAACCGGATCGTTTCGCTCAAGCGTGCGAGGCGCAGAGTGTGCCGCTGTACGAAGCCCCGATGCGGGCCAAGTTCGACCTTCGGCCGGCGTGGACGTTGGCACGCTTAATTCGCCGCGACCAGTATCGTCTGGTTCACACGCATTCGCCGCGAGCCGCGCTGGTCGGAAGCCTGGCGGCGCGGCTTGCCCGGGTTCCTTTCGTTCATCATGTGCATGGCCAAACGGCCGTTGGCACGGTGCCGCGATGGCACAAATGGATCAATACCGTGACCGAGCGGGCCAGCCTTGCCGGCGTGGCGGCCGTAATCGCCGTTTCGGATAGCGCGGCCCGGTACCTTAAAGAGCAGGGCATCCCCGAAGACAAGATACGACGGGTGCCCAACGGCGTTCCCTCGCCGCCGCAGTTGCCGTTTCGCCCGGAACCTCACGGCACTTGGACGCTGGGTACCGCGGCCATGTTTCGTCCGCGCAAGGGGGCCGAAGTGCTGCTCGACGCGGTTGCCCTGCTCCGCGACCAAGGGCATCGCGTGCGTTTGCGAATGGTGGGCCGCTTCCAATTTCCCTGGTATGAAAAGCAAATCCGCGAGCGAACCAGCCGGCAAAACCTGGATGCGTTGGTCGATTGGGTCGGCTTCACCGGTGATGTCAACGTCGAATTAGCCCGCATGGACGTGTTCATCTTGCCCAGCGTGTTGGCCGAAGGGTTGCCCATGGCGGTGATCGAAGCGATGGCCGCCGGCGTGCCGGTGATCGGCACGCGGGTGCCGGGAACTCTCGACACCGTGCGGCACGGCGAAGACGGCCTGTTGGTCGAACCCGGCGACGCCGAAGCGCTAGCTTCCGCGGTGGCCGGCTTGATCGAAGGCCGTTGGAATTGGAGCGCGCTTCGGCAGCGGGCCTACCGCCAGCAAGTGGCACGATTTTCCGATCGCAGCATGGCCGCCGGAGTGGCCGAAATTTACCGACGTATCCTTACGTAGAGCCCCGCGCCGCGAACCGGCGATCCGGGGGCGGTCTCCAGCGGCGCCCAATCACACCCCCGGATTCAAAAGGCTCGCGGGCCGGACCAGGACAGGCAACGCTTCCTGATCTCACGAAAAACTTCGTCGCGTTTCTGCCGTCACAAGATTCACTTTGCCCGGCCGCCAAACATGGACCGCTGCCGGGTTGACCGGGGAAAGCAAACATGAAAATCGCCATGCTGGGGCAAAAAGGCATTCCGGCTCATTCCGGAGGTGTCGAACAGCATGTTGACATCCTCAGCCGGGAGTTGGCCTCGCGCGGGCACGAGATCACCGTTTATTGTCGTCGGTGGTACTGCCGCGACGAAGAAACCGCGTTTCATCGTCAGGGCGTCAAGCGTGTCTTTACGCCGGGGATTGCGACCAAGCATCTGGACGCCATTACGCACACGCTCACCGCATCGATCGACGTTGCCCTGCGGCGAGCCGACATCGTGCATTATCACGCGCTCGGGCCAGCCGCCTTGGCGCCGCTGGCGAGACTCGCCGGCTTGCCGGTCGTCGTGACCGTGCATGGGCTCGATTGGCAACGCGCCAAGTGGGGGCGGTTTGCCACCTCATGTTTGCGGGCGGCCGAGCGCGTTGCGTCGCGGAGCGCCAATCGCCTGCTGGTCGTTTCCCCCACGCTTTGTGAACACTTCGCTCGGGCACATGGCACCGAAGCCACGTTTGTCGCTAACGGGGTGGTGCCGATTGAGCCTCGTCAGCCCGAGCGGATGCGGCGCTGGGGGCTGGAGCCGAATCGCTATCTACTTTGCGTCGCGCGGCTTGTGCCGGAGAAAGGCTTGCACTATCTGATCGAGGCCTTTACCGGGACGGATTTGGACCTGAAGCTGGTCATCGCCGGCGGAGGCGAGTTGAACCCGGGCTATGAAGAGCGGCTTCGCGCGATGGCCGACGATCGTGTCGTGCTTACCGGCGCGGCCGATCGGCAACTGCTGTCGGAGTTGTACACGCATGCCCGGCTGTTTGTTTTGCCGAGCGATCTGGAGGGCATGTCGATCGCGCTGCTCGAGGCAATGAGCGTCGGTCTTCCGGTGCTGGTGAGCGATATCCCTCAGAACGGCTGCGTCGTGGAAAGCGACGAGTGGACCTTTCGCGCCGGTGACGTGGCCGATCTACGGCGCAGATTGTTCGAGCTGCTTGCCGATCCGGCGCGACTTGCCCGGGGTGGCAAAGCGGCCGCCCGGCGGGCTGAAGCCTGGAACTGGTCCAGCGTGGCGGATCAACTCGAGCTGATTTATGCCCAGTGCGCCGCACCTCGGTCGGACGCCGCGTTGCCGGCTTCTTCGTCGCCCGACGCGTCGAGCGCCCATGCGCGGACCGCGGGCGACAAACCGAGCGAACCGGCAGAGGGGCTGAAAGCCTAACTTTCGCTTCGCCAGCTTGATTTTCACGACGCTTGCTTCGTGAGCGCTGCTTGGGGGCCGCATGCAA
>Ga0114931_10008265_pt1 | contig 12618 bp, 11 predicted proteins | sample 2SBtaG_FD_89579 | JGI IMG/M metagenome (GOLD analysis project Ga0114931, IMG submission 89579) | Deep subsurface microbial communities from Kolumbo volcano to uncover new lineages of life (NeLLi) - 2SBTROV14_V59a metaG | ecosystem: Environmental > Aquatic > Marine > Volcanic | place: Kolumbo...
GGGCGGATCGCCATCGGGGTCGGCCCATGCCCGCAGAGACTCGTCGATCCAGCGATAGGCAGCCATCGCCCGTTCGGGCGCGGACGCCGCGGCGGCGGGAGGCTCGCCCGGCGCCGCCGGCGGCTGGATCACGGGGCCGGGAGGTTCTCGGACCTGGGCCCAGGCCCCGGCGCAGAGCAGCATGAGCACAACGGATGTTGACCGAACGCGTCGTGGGGTGTGGCGTGGGTGCATCGGGCCGGTCTGGTCCGGATCGGTTCGCGGCTGCGGGCCCGCTCAGGGCTCGCCAACGGCGACATTATGCGCCATGAGATCCGGCGCGGCAGCCGGATCCTCCGGGCACGCGGATTGTTCCATGGTCTGGCGCCTCCAGAGAACAGATCATGAGAATGTACCTGACAATCACATCCCACCACCGGCAGCTGGCAGCCCTGGCCCTGCTGAGCTTCCTGGCCCTGTGCTAGGAATCGGCCTGATGGATCAAGGCGCCGAGCCCCAATGCCCGCCCCGGTCGGGGCAGGGCGGGTCTGACGCCGATTCTTCCCGCTCGTTCGTCGGATCGCACCGCCGAGCGCCAGTCCCAAGCCCCCCCCGCCGACCATTGATCTTGAATCGGGTCCGGCGGTGTTGGTCCGGCGTGCCCCCCGCGGGCACGCCGCGACCCTTCCGACCCGGAACAGAACGCTCGGGCCCATTCGTTCCAATCGCCAGGTGGAATGGTGGGAACAGTTTCAGCCTGATCGGTGCTTTCAGAGCCTGATCTTGTCGGTGCCCATGGCGCCGTGGTCGTCCATGCCCCCTCGCGTCGGGGCGGACGGGCCCTTGGAATCGCTCGGAGCATCCCCGACGTTCGTGTCGCCCCACATCGCGCGTTTGAGCGAGAGCCCGATCTTTCGATCGTCCCTGTCGACGCGGAGGATCTTGACATCGACCTCCTCGCCGGCCTTGACGATGTCGTGGGGGTTCTCGACCTTGTGGTCGGCCAGTTCGGAAATGTGCAGCAGGCCTTCGAGGTCCTGTTCCAGCTCGACGAAGACGCCGAAGTTGGTGATCTTGGTCACGGTCCCGCGGACGACCATGCCGGGCTTGTAGTGCTCGGGGATAGCCTGGAGCCATGGATCCTCGGTCAGTTGCTTGATGCCGAGGCTGACCCGCTGCTTGTTCTGGTCCACTTCCAGAACGACGCACTTGACGGTTTCGCCCTTCTTGAGCATCTCGTTGGGATGGGTAACCTTTTTGGTCCAGCTGATGTCCGAGATGTGCAGGAGCCCGTCGATGCCCGGCTCGATCTCGACGAAGGCGCCGTAGTTGGCCAGGTTCCGGACCTCGCCGTCGATGATGGTGCCCGGGGGGTACTTCTCGGCGACGAGTTCCCACGGGTTGACCTCGGTCTGCTTGATCCCGAGGCTGATTTCCTGCTTGTTCTTGTCGATGTCGAGCACCACAACATCGATCTGATCGCCCGGCGCAACCAGCTCGCTGGGATGGTTGATCCGGCGCGTCCAGGACATCTCGGAGATGTGCACGAGCCCCTCGACCCCGTCCTCGAGCTTGACGAAGGCCCCGTAGGACATGATGTTCACCACCGAACCCCGCACGCGACACCCGACCGGATACTTCTTCTCAATCTCCTCCCAGGGGCTCGGATCCTTCTGCTTGAGCCCGAGGGCGATCTTCTCCCTGGCGCGGTCGATCGAGAGGACCTTGACCTCGATCTTCTCGTCGATCTTGACCATCTCCGAGGGGTGATTGATCCGACCCCAGCTCATGTCCGTGATGTGCAGCAACCCGTCGATCCCGCCCAGATCCACGAACGCGCCGAAGTCGGCGATGTTCTTGACCGTCCCCGTGACCAGCTCCCCCTCCTTGAGCGTTTCCATCAGGTGGTTCTTGGCGGCCTCACGCTCCTCCTCGATGAGCTTGCGCCGGCTCACGACGATGTTCCGTCGGTCGATGTCGATCTTGAGGATCACCGCACGGACGGGCCGACCGATGTACTCGCCGATGTCGCTGGGGCGGCGGATGTCCACCTGCGAGGCGGGCAGGAACGCGGGCACGCCGATATCGACCAGGAGCCCCCCCTTGATCTTGCGCATCACCGTCCCCTCGACGACGTCGTCCTCCTTGGTGGTGTCGATGATGCGCTGCCAGTTGATGATCCGATCGGCCTTGCGCTTCGAGAGCAGGATCACCCCGTCCTCGCCCTCGAGGTTCTCCAGCAGGACGTCGATCTGCTCGCCGACCTTGATGGCCCGCGGATCGTCGAACTCCGTCTTGGAGATCAGCCCCTCGCTCTTGAGTCCGACCTCGACGACCACGTCGTCGCCGGCCATGCCGATGATCGTTCCCTTGATCAGTTTGCCCGGCTTCAGGTCGACCGTCTGCGTGCTGAGCACGGACTCCATGTCGCCCAAGCCCTGCTCGAAGGCCTCCCTGACCAGGATCTCGGCGTCCTCGTCCTTGATCCCAAGCGACGCGATCAGAATCTCATCAATCATTGCGGCAGTCTCGATCCAGCCACCCGGCCGGGCGGCGACGGATCATCGGGACGAGCGCTCGCCCCGGCCCCCACCCTGTTCTTCTTTCCTGCGAACCCGTCCCCGCACAGCGCGAATGGATACCCGGGCCGGCCGACTCGGCCGATGACCCACAGTAGGACGCCCCAGACCCCGATGAAAGCCCGCCGGCACCGGAACTTAGCCGACCTGCACGCCCCCGGCTACGGATTCCCGCCCGGGTCGTTCTGCCCCGCTGCCTCTCGGATCAGCGCCGGCAGTTGCTCGGCCAGGCGAGCCTTGGATAGCACCCGGTCCGCCCCGGCCGCTTCCGCCTCACGCAGCCGCTCGGTCTGAACGTGCGGCCCGAACGCGACGATCCGGATCCGACCCTCAACGCCCTTGGCATCTCGCCCCTCGCTGCCTCGGGCGATCAGATCCAACGCCCCATCGGCCTCCAGATCGACCAGGAGCAGCACGGGGCTCCCTCCCGGGTTTGCCCCGAGCAGGTCCTGGACCACGTCGTGGCTGCGCACGCGCCGACAGTCCGTACCGACCTCCCGGGCCGTCCCCCTGATTCTCGACTCCCACACCAGATCGGCTGTCAGGTAGAGCACCATGCGCGAATACTCCGGGGCGATCGCCTGTTCCAACACAGGACGGCACGAGCGCAGATCCATCCCAGCGTATCCCAGGGCGAAGCACGAAGGACGAGCGGCGGAGGGAGGGGGGGCAGCACCGTTCATCGGCCCATCGGGGTTGACGCGGCGTGCGCCGACGGGCCTAGGATCCGGGCCGAGGGATCCCAGAGGACCCGCTGTAGCATCGACGTGGTGCGGCCGGAACGGCGTGAGCCGGGCGCGACCCAGCGGTAAGTCACGCGGACGCAACACGATGAGCATAACCACCGCGACCGGACAGGCTGAGACATCGGCCGGCAGTACCTCTCAGGACAACCCAATCTTCAATGAGTTGGAGTTCCCGCCGGATCCGGACAACCTCTACCGACAGACGGTGGGCCAGGTTCTCGAGGCGACGGAGATGCTGGGTCTGCCTCACCGCGTGCAGGTGATCGTCGCGCAGCCCAAGAACGAGATCATGGTGCACTTCCCGGTGCGGATGGACGACGGGCACCACCGCCTGTTCAAGGGCTACCGGGTGCAACACAACAACGCGCTGGGTCCGTACAAGGGCGGGATCCGATACCACCCCGCCGTGCACCTGGACGACATCAAGGCGCTGGCCCTGCTGATGACGATGAAGTGCTCGCTGAGCCGCCTTCCACTCGGTGGGAGCAAGGGCGGCGTCAAGTGCGATCCCCGTGCGCTTTCGCCCGGCGAGTTGCAGCGTGTCACGCGTCGATTCACCAGCGCGATCATGAACGAGATCGGGCCGGACTACGACATCCCGGCGCCGGACGTGGGGTCCAACGCACAGGTGATGGCGTGGATGGCCGACACCTACATGATGAGTCAGAGTGCCGCCACGTCGGTGGACGGGCGGCGCGTGGTGACCGGGAAGCCGGTCGAGTTCGGCGGCTCGCTGGGGCGCGAAAAGGCGACGGGCCAGGGCGTCGTGGACGTGCTGGTCGAAATGCTCCCCGACGAGGGCATCCCGATCGAGGGCATGCGCGTGAGCCTGATCGGATTCGGCAACGTGGGATCATGGGCGGCGCGGATTCTGGAGGACTATGGCGCCAAAGTCGTCGCCGTGATGGACCACACCGGGGCGCTGCGCAACGACGAGGGCCTGGACTGCCACGCATTGGCCGCGCACGTCGGGCAGACCGGAGGGATCACGGGTTTCGACACGGCCGGGGCGGTCAGCGGGGGCGGGCGCCACACCGTCAAGGGCGCCACGCCGATCACCGAAGACGAGTTCTACCAGACACCCGTCGATGTCCTGATCCCAGCGGCGATGGAACAGATGATCCAGGAGAAGCAGGCGGCGATGATCGACTGCAAGGTGGTTGCCGAGGCCGCCAACGCGCCAACCACGCCGGCGGGCGATCGTGCCTTGCAGGCCAAGGGCGTCGAGATCCTGCCGGCGATCCTGTGCAACTCCGGGGGCGTGACCGTCTCCTACTTCGAGTGGGTCCAGAACAAGTCCAACGTGATCTGGGACGAGGAGACCGTGGACCGCGAGCTCAACAAGCACATGGTCATGGCGGCCAGGCGGGCCAAGGTGGCGCGCCAGCGGTTCGAGTGCGACATGCGCACCGCGGCGTACATCGCGGCGCTGGATCACATCGGACGCGTCTACGCCGTGCGCGGGATCTTCCCGTAGGCGTTCCGCCCGTCCCACCATCCTGCTCCGGGTTCCCTACGGATAGTCCTGCCGCGTCGGGCGGATCAGCGCGTCGCTGACGTGCACATGCATCGGCTGGCTCACGATGAACGTCACCAGCCGGGCCACGTCCACGGGCTCGAGCACCGGGCCTACGCTGTCCATGAATCGCCCGAACTCGTCGGGGTCATAGCCGGCCGAGGCCTGGAACTCGCTGCGAACAATGCCCGGCTCGATCAGGCTCACGCGGACGCCCTTGGGGCCCAGTTCCCGTCGCAGGGCCTCGGCCAGCGAGTTGACGGCGAACTTCGTCGAGCCGTACACGCTCGAGAACGGCGAGATGTGCCGCCCGACGTTCGACCCCATCACCACGATGTCGCGCCGATTGGTCCGCCAATCGCGCCGGTCCGAATCGGGATCCATTTCCAGGAGCCGGCGTGCCGCGGTTCGCATCAGCCGGGCCGCCCCGAGCAGGTTGATCCGAATCATCGCCTCCCATCGGGCATCGTCGGAATCGATCAGCCCCCCGGCCAGACCCCGCCCCGCGTTGACCACGACCAGATCCGGGGCGGAGCCGAACCTGGTCACAGCGGCCTCGAACATCGCGTCAATGACCGCCTGGTAGGCGGCGTCGCCGGGAACGACAGCAACCCGATCCACTCCGATTCGATCGGCCAGTGCGTCCAGCCGCTCTTTGCGCCGAGCGTTGATGACGACGCGGGCGCCCTGCTCGGCCAGATCCATGGCGATCGCTTCGCCGATCCCGGCACTGGCGCCCGTCACCAGCGCGATCCGCTCCGCAAGCACCCCATCATCGACCATCGCGTCCTCCATTGCACGAGCGTGGGCGGCGATGGTACCGCACCGGTGCGGCAAACGTCGGGAGAGAGTTCCGATGCGAAGCGTTCGACCGGCGACAAACGCCCCCCTCCCCGGGGGGGGGAGGAGGAGGAGGGGGAGCATCGGATCGGATGCAAGTCGGCTTGCGCCGCGGCTCCTCGGGCCGCTACTCGTCCTTGAGCGTATCCCGAATCGCGGCCTCGAGGCTCGTGGTGCTCGTGTCGGTGTCGCCGGCCTCGCGGGCGTGACCGATCAACTCGGCGGCGCCCTGCTCGTCATGCAGGACGTAGGCCAGAGCCGCGGCCATGAACCACCCATCGGTGTTCTCGGGGTACTCCTCGCCTTGGTGCCGGTAGCGATCGATCAGGGCGAGGATCGGCTTGTGGAGGCTCTGGTCGATCGGCGCGTAGTGGGCGCCCGGCGCGTCGATGCGCATCGCTCGGCGCATCGCCCAGACCGCCCGCTGATCGTCCCCGGACAGGGCCGAAGCCAGCGCATAGCCCACGCGAACCACCGAGTCGGAACGATCGGCCATCGCGCCGTCGGCGAATCGGCTCAGGGCCCGACGGTAGTTGCCCTCGGCCAGGGCGTTCCAGCCGACTGAACGGCCCAGATCACCGGAATCCGCCCGGCCCGATGGGCTCTGCCCGGGTGCGGTGTAGTCGTAGACCAGGCTCGGCGCCGAGCGATACACGGGCTCGCTGCGGACGAACGTCCTGACGTTCGAGTACCCATCGCCGTACCGGCCGTACCCGTCGTCGTCGTGCCCGTATCCGCCGTACCCGCTTCCGAACCCGATGGAGAACCCCAGCCCGCCGTAGTCCCCGTAGTGCCCATACCCGTACGAGCCGTAGGGATAGCTGTACGAGTGGTGTCCGTAGGCGTGGTGATCGTCGTAGTGACCATGGGAATACCCGTAGGAGTACAGGCCATGGCCCGAGTACGGGTACGCGTGCCCGTAGGAGTACCCATACGAGTGCCCGTACCCATGGTGCCCGTGTCCGGAATAACCGTATCCGTAGTACCCATACCCCGAGTGCCCATGGCTGGAGAAGTGCCCTCCGGAGGAGTGGTGACCCGAGGAATGGTGGCCCCCGCCGTGGGAGCCGTGGTCCCCTGCGGGCGTGAAGGTCGTGCTCAGGACCCCCCTGCCCGGGGCCCAGGAGGAGGTGGCTGTGGGCCGATCGTCGCCCAAGGCGGGCAGGGCGAGCATGATCGCTCCCAGACCAATGAGCGCCACGTGGCTCTTTGAGAATGTTGATGTGTGTGGTGTTCGGGTCATGGGGCATCTCCTGATCTGTGCCGGCGACGAGCGGCCGCCCGTGTGTATCCAACTCCCCATCACGGAACCGCCGGGCAGGGCCGATCGCTGACAGTCCGAACAAGCAAACTCTGAACCGGGCGAAGTTATTCCCCGATCGGACCGGCACCGGCAGATCCTGGACTCCTCGATCTTGTATCATCGTCGGCTCAGGAGCGAGGGCAAAAGGGGAGAAGACATGCCGGTGCGAGCCGAACTGCGCAACCAGATCATCCGGGCGGCCAAGGAGGCGGCGGGCAGGTCGCACTGCCCGTACACCAAGTACCCGGTCGGGGCGGCGGTGATGACGCTCGACGAGAAGATCTTCGTCGGGTGCTACGTTGAGAACGCCAGCCCCTCGCTGTCGAGTTGCGCCGCGCGCAACGCGATCTACACGGCCGTGGCCAGCGGGTACACCGACATCGGCCTGATCGTGATCTACACCCCGACCAAGCAACCGTCGCCGCCGTTCGGCGCATGCCGCCAAGTCATCAACGAGTTCGCCCCCGATGCGCACGTTTACTGTGTCTGCGACTCGCCCGAAGTGCTCCACCGGCGTCTGAGCGCCATGCTTCCGGACGCCTTCGGGTCCACCATGCTCTGAAGGGGGCCGAACCGGGCAACTCGTGCGATCACCCCCGGTATCATTCTGCCCGGGTCGATGATGGCCCGGTTCGACCGTCTGGAGAGGATCACACCGTTGCTCAGGCCTTGGGTTCGACTGTTCATGCTCGCGGCCGGGTTGGCCGGGCTCACCTGCCAGGGGGCCTGCTCGACATGCCCCAGCGCGGCGCAGATCCACCAGACACACCGGGACGCCCCGATCAACGCCCCGGCCGACACCCCGTCGCCGTCCGAGGCCGCCATCGGACACATCACGCCCGAGCAGGCGATCGAGACATTCGACGCCGCCTGGACGATCATCGAGCAGACGCACTTCGACCCTGCCTACAACGGCGTGGACTGGGAGGGCGTCCGCGACGAGTTGCGCCCCGAGGCCGCGGCATCGACCACGCCCGAGCAGTTGCGAAAGGTGCTCCAGTCCATGCTCGATCGCCTGGGCCAGAGCCACTTCGCTGTGATCCCGGGCGAGGTCGCAAGCCTCATGGAGGCCTCTTCGGGACGGAGCAGCGGATCTGCACGGGGGGCCTCGTCGCCGGAGGGTTGGCCGAGGATCGAGTTGCGCCTCGTGGACGGGCGGGTCGTGGTGTTCCGCGTTGAGGCGGGCAGCCGGGCCCAAGAGGAGGGCGTGCATCCGGGAATGATCGTGCTCAGCGTCGGGGACCACCGCGTGGACGAGTTGATCGATCGGCTCGGTGCGTCCCTGGACGAACGCGAGTTGGCACTGCGCGTTCCGGGGACGGTCCACGCGTGGATGAGCGGCCCGCTCGATGAACGCGCCCGGGTCGAGTTTCTCGACGCCCACGACGAGCCGATCGTCGTCGAACTGAGCCGGCAGGAGCCACGGGGCAAACCGTTCAAGATCGGCTACCTCCCGGCGCTGCCGACGTACTTCTAGTCGCGGTTGCTGGACGAATCGCAGACGGGCTCGGCACGGATCGGGCTGATCCGGTTCAACTTCTGGACGATCCCGATCAACGCCCCCTTCGGGCGTGCGGTGGACGAGATGCGCGACGCCGACGGGATCATCATTGATCTGCGGGGCAACCCCGGGGGGATCGGCGGGCTGGCGCCGGGCCTGGCGGGGCACTTTCTGAGCGAGCCCCTGAGCCTGGGAACGATGCGCACGCGCGACAACCGGGCCGAGTTTCGGGCCAACCCCCGCCGCGTCACCGCGGACGGGCGCCTGGTCGAGCCCTACGCCGGTCCCCTGGCCATCCTGGTTGACGCGACGACCGGGAGCACGTCCGAGTTGTTCGCCGCGGGAATGCAGGGGCTGGGGCGGGCGCGGGTCTTCGGGCAGCGGTCGGCCGGGGCGGCGCTGCCGTCGCTCGTGGACCGCCTGCCCAACGGGGACTCGCTCCTGCACGCCACCGCGGATTTCACGGGTCCGGACGGAACGCCGATCGAGGGTCGCGGCGTGATCCCCGATGAGCCGACGCCCCTGCGTCGGCAGGATCTGCTGGCGGGAGTCGATGCGGCGCTGGACGCCGGCGTCGCCTGGATCATCTCGCAGGGTGAGGCCTCGTCGGCACAGCAACGATGACGCGTCCCGGACGGGACGCCAAGAATGAGCATCCGGCGGCGCTGCCGCGGCGCCAGAAAGGACGGAGAAAATGATTATGACACAACGCACCATCAGGGGTGGGCTGATGGCATCCGCCCTGTTGACGCTGGCAGCGCTCGGCGCGGCGCCGGCGCTGTCGGCCCCGGCAATCCAGCCCGAATCCAACGCCTCGCAGCCAGCCGCCGATCTGCCCTCGGGCAAGGAGGTCATCGATCACTTCATCGAGGCGATCGGTGGGGCCAAGGCCATCAAGAAGCACAAGTCGATGCAGATCAAGGGCTCGTTCGCGATGCCCAGCCAAGGGATGGAGGCGAGCCTGCTCATCAGGTCGGCGGCCCCCAACCTGTTCCTCCTGACGATCGACATGGCCGATATCGGGCAGGTCCGCCAAGGCTATAACGGCACCGTGGGCTGGTCGATCGACTTCATGGCCGGGCCACGCCTCGTGTCCAAGGCCGAGATGCCGGAACTGATCCGCCAGGCCGATTTCTACGCCGAGCTCAACTACGACAAGCACTTCAAGACCATCGAGACGGTCGGCAAGGAGCAGTTCAACGAACGCCCGTGCTACAAGGTCCGCCTTGTCGACGCGGCCGACAAGGAGACGTTCCAGTATTTCGACTCGGAAACCGGGCTCCTGGCAGGGAGCGAGGGGGTCCAGGAGACGCAGATGGGCCCGATCAAGGTCAAGACCCTGATCGATGAGTACAAGGACTTCGACGGCCGGAAGGTGGCTGTCAAGACGACGCAGAAGGTGATGGGCGCCGAGCAGGTCTTCACCATCGAGAGCATCGAGTTCGACACGGTTCCGAAGGAGACGTTCGAACTGCCCGTTGAGATCAAGACGCTCGTCAAGGCCGAATCAGAGAAACAGGGCCAGGACCAAGGCGACGAATCGGACGAGAACGATGGTGACGATGACGACGACGGGGATGACGGCGGCGGCTAAGGCCGGTCCCCCATCGCCGACGCCGCGGCCGGCGCGCGCCGGAGCGTCCGGATCCCGTCGCTCGTTTCGATGAGCACCTCGTCGGCCTCGGACAGGAACAGCCCGTGGTCTACGACGCCGGGGATCGCGTCGAGTAGGCGGACCAGTTCGTCCAGCTCCGTCTCGGAATCCAGCCCGACGTCGAGGATCAGGTTGGCGTTGTCGGTCAGAAAGAGGCCCCCGTCCAACGAACGCCGACAGACGCCGTTGAGCCCTATCTTTCGCAGCGCCGCCCGCGTGGCGGCCAGCCCGAAAGCCATCAACGCGATCGGCAGCGAGCAGGCCGAACCGAGCCGGCGAACGTACTTCGATTCGTCGATCACATAGATGCAGCCGCCCGCAGCGGTCGCCCAGGCCAGGATGCGTTCCCGCGTGACCGCGCCGCCGCTGCCCTTGATCATCCGCAGGTCGTGATCCACCTCGTCGGCGCCGTCGATCAGGAGATCCAGCCGCTCAACGGTGGCAAACTCCGCCATCGGCAGACCCAGCTCCCGGCACAGGGCCTCGGACTTCTCGCTGGCCGCCACGCAGCGGATGTCAAGGCCCTCGCTCCGGACACGATCGGCCAGGGCGCGGATGCACCGGGCCGCGGTCCGCCCGGCGCCAAGACCGACCATCATCTCCGACTCGACACGGGCGACGGCCGCTTCGGCTAACGCGTCGGCGACTCTCTGATCACTCAAAGCGAATCCCCTGTGCCAGCGCGAACTGCGTTGCGAAGCTCAGCGTGCACGTCTGGCGGCGCATGTACGCCTTCCATGCGTCCGATCCCGACTCACGACCACCCCCCGTGTCCTTCTCGCCCCCGAAAGCCCCGCCGATCTCCGCGCCGCTCGTGCCCAGATTCACGTACGCGAGCCCGCAGTCGCTGCCCGCGGGCGACAGGAACCGCTCGGCCGATCGAATGCCGGACGTGAAGATCGCCGAACTGAGCCCCTGATCCACGCCGTTGTGCAGGGCGATGGCCTCGTCCAGATCCCGATAGGCAAACACATACAGAATCGGGGCGAACGTCTCCTGTTTCGCGATGGGCAGATCGTTGGTGGCCGGCGCCCGGATGATCGTCGGCTCGACGAAGTTGCCACCCAAACCCTCGACATGAGCCCGAGCGCCGCCGATCAGAACCCGCCCCCCCTGCTCGCGGGCCGTCCGCACGCCCCGCTCGAACATCTCGACGGCCGCGGGCGTGTTGAGCGGCCCGACCAGCACCCCCTCATCAAGCGGATCGCCGATCCTGATTGTTGAGTACGCCGACACGAGCCGGTCGACCAGGTCATCGACGATCGACTCGTGCGCGATCAAACGCCGCGTCGTCGTGCAGCGCTGCCCACAGGTTCCCACCGCGCCGAAGACGATACCCTTGGTCGCCATGTCCAGATCCGCGTCGGGCTCGACGACAATCGCGTTGTTGCCGCCCAGCTCCAGCAGGCACCGCCCCAGGCGCGAGGCGACGACCTGCCCCACGCGCCGCCCCATCCGGCACGATCCCGTCGCCGAGACCAGGGGCAGACGCCGATCCGCGATCATTCGCTCGCCAACCTGCTCGTCCGTCCCAATCACGAGGCGGAACACGCCCGGGTGCCCCATGCGGTCGGCCACGTCCGCGGCGATCCGGTTGGTTGCCAGGGCCGTCAGCGGCGCCAGCAGGCTTGGCTTCCAGACCACCGCGTCGCCGCAGACGCCCGCGAGCATCGCGTTCCAGCCCCAGACGGCGTTCGGGAAGTTGAACGCCGTGATAACGCCGATCGGCCCCAGCGGCAGCCACTGCTCGAACATGCGATGGTCCGGACGCTCGCTGGGCATGGTGATCCCGTGCAACTGCCGCGAGAGCCCGACGGCGAAGTCGGCGATGTCGATCGTCTCCTGAACCTCGCCCAGCCCCTCGGCCAGGATCTTGCCGACCTCGATGCTGACCAGGCGGCCCAGCGCATCCTTGTGCGCGCGGAGTTCGTCGCCGATCGCGCGGATGACCTGCCCGCGAACCGGCGCCGGAACGCAGCGCCACGCGCGGAACGACTCGACCGCGCCGGCCAGCGTCGCCTCGCAGGAATCCTGATCGTCCAGGCGCACGCCCGCGATGGGTTCGTTCGTTGCGGGGTTGCGCACCACGACGACGCCGTCGCTGGGCGTCTCCGTTCCGCTGACCTCCGCGACGAACCGCGGATCATCCCCCAGGCCCAGCTCCGCCAGAACGTCGGCAGTCATGCCCGCATGGTAGGCCGGGCGCCCCGACCCCGAACCGGGCCGATCACGCCTCGGGTTCCGGGAACGAGCGCAGCAATCCCAACACCCGATCCAGCGTCGGCGCCGCCCCGTCTCGCACATAGGCGCCGCTCAGCGCACATCCGACTGCCAGCGATTGGACCATGGGCAGTTCAAGCATCTCTCCCAGCGCCAACCCCGCGTTGAAATGATCGCCCGCGCCCGTGGACAATCGCGGGTGCCAGACGAACGGCCCGTCCAGCCACGCCGACGAGCCCGCGTCTGCGCCGGCGGCGCCGTCGCGACGATGGATCACGAC
>Ga0114931_10008266_pt1 | contig 12618 bp, 9 predicted proteins | sample 2SBtaG_FD_89579 | JGI IMG/M metagenome (GOLD analysis project Ga0114931, IMG submission 89579) | Deep subsurface microbial communities from Kolumbo volcano to uncover new lineages of life (NeLLi) - 2SBTROV14_V59a metaG | ecosystem: Environmental > Aquatic > Marine > Volcanic | place: Kolumbo...
GGGTAAAGATGTTAGCGCTATTTATACCGAAGGCACCGTACCAGAGTATTATGCTCCGGGTATGGGCCGAAGTATAAACAATGAGAATAGAATGCTAACCGCCTTAATTATGGGAGACCATGCAGAAGCTCTATCGGGAAAATCTGATGATGAAATTGTGCAAGTGCTGCTTAGTGAATTAGATGCGCTCTATGACGGGGAAGCTTCTCAACAATTTGATGAAACTACTACCTATGTAACCAATTGGGGCGACAAACCCTATTTTGAGGGTGTTAAATCTTTCCCAATGGTTAGTGGCACAGGTGCCGCTGAGCAATTTGCCACGCCAATCAATAATCAGTTATTTTTTGCGGGGGAAGCAACTGCACTCAATGGCAACTATGGTACTGTGCAAGGAGCATTAGATTCCGCTGAAAGGGTAGTTAAGGAAATACTTGCTATAATTTTATAAAAAAGAGGCTATTCAAGTGAATAGCCTCCAAGTTCTCAATGTTTTTTTATAATCTATTGATTTTCATTAGTAACAGGAGTTGCTCCTAATTTCTTTGTGGCAATAGTTCTTCGTTCTTTATGACCACAATATGAACACTTGTAATATTCCAACAATTCCCCTTCTGAATCAACAGTAGGTGATTTTATTACTTCTTCATCAACTACCCTTAGGGTTCTATAACCACAAGATGGACACTCAATAGCCAATGAACCACCATCATACTTCTCTATTTTAGTATAACCGGTTTCTTCATCCAACCACACATCATAATCAACGGAGTGGCCGGCTTCTTCCTCAATCATTTCAGAAGTAAGATAATCATCTTCCTCATCTTCACTCAACAGTTTCATCCCATTGCCATTATTGGGATTAATTCTTGGCTTATGACGTAATTTATTAAGTTTCTTTTCTACCTGAAAGGGATAATAAACTTTTATCAGACTATTGAAGATTAAGGCAAAAATTGTGGTAAAACTTGCGGTAACAAATAGTCTCACAAAGAACCATATCATTTCTTCCTTAACAGTTTCATGAAAAGTTGTATTTAGCCATAGTCCGAAGCCAATACTTAAACTAAGCATAGAATACCAAAACAAATTAATTTCATGGGTGTTAATAAAGTCATGCTTTAGTTTGGGGTCAGATATTGTAGTAAGCTTAAAGAAATAATATAAAGATATTAAGATACCACCGGCTACAAAAAGCATGGCTATATAGTCTACCCAGACATTCCAAACTTCTAAAAAGCGTACGTAAGATTCGTTATATTCCATTGTTTACAGGGTTGATGTTATAAGTAGGTATAAAGTTTAGGTTCCAAATCATATTAATTAATAGTTCAAGTTATATAAATCCTCAGAAGTAAAAAACAAATCTTTTAAAAAACTTGCAAGGTTACTAATAAACAAATGCTATGTTATTCCTTATGCTTTCTCTTACTTTTTCCCCTATTAGCACTCAAATAAGCCTTTTATCTTTGTTTTTCTCTACTTAACATTCTGTATAACAGAAACTTGAATAAATATACAATCATTATATTTATTCTGCAAATAATCTACTTAGTGCACTAAATTAACTAATTCTTTGAAACTGCCAATTACTATACTAAAACCTTTTAAAATTTTCATATTCATTCTTTCTTACCTTAGCAGATAATGTGTTTTATCTAGCGTTAAATTTGATGAAAATTCGCACTTGGTCACAGGCTATTTTTTTACTATTTCAGATCATTAATTAATTCAACTATTTTATCTCACCAAATTTTGGTTAACATATCACTAAGTCACATAGTTGGACAAATCAAGGATCAACCATTATAGTATACCCATTATGTTACTTAATTTAGTAATGCAAAATTCTCCAACCTTATTAAAATTATCAAACAAATAATATTTATAGTGATTCTTTTGCTCTTAGATAAAACAGATTATTTGCATAAATATTACCTGACAGCTACTATTACTTATAATTTTACTTAATAGCCCTTTATAAAGGCGTTATTAAAGAAACTTTTTCTTATCAACAACAACAAATTATAAGAAAATAGAGACTAAAATTTTACATATATAAACCCGTTGGGTGAATTAAGTGATATGAATTTTAATATTATTTAAATTTCTATTGAAAAGAAATCTATTAATAAATTGCCGGCTAAAATTCTTTCTGATTGTTTGGGTAAGTTCAAGTAGGTTTCTGCCGCTTTAATAGAATTGACTTGGTTCAAGTTAGTTATCAATAGTACAGCCTATTAGTCTATAAAAAAGGGTATTTTCGCTATCATTTGACATGTATTTAGCAGTAAGGCTTAACGCATCTACCTCAATGTCAGACATCTTCGGTTTACTTCCAAACTGGGTTACTTGCTCAATAGATTTATTTATCGGTTGGATGGTTTCTAAAATTCTTTGCTAGTTAATAACTAGATTTGACATAAATATTGGGGGTTTGTTTTCACTAATATGATCCTGTTTAACAGTAATTTAGCCCAATATTTTAACACGTTATTACAGAAAATCTAATTTAATCAACGGGTATCTATTAATAAATCGCTAACTTTGCTCCGCAAATATGAACCTTCAATATTTGCACCATGTCAAAGCAAGATTCCCGATTCCTTCTTGAAGCCCTTACCTACGATGATGTCTTATTAGTACCTGATTATTCAGCGGTATTACCAAAAGACACAGACCCTTCAACAAAGCTTACCCGTAATATTGAACTAAAAATTCCTTTAGTATCTGCTGCAATGGATACCGTTACTGAAGCTAACCTGGCTATTGCTATGGCCCTGGAAGGTGGAATTGGCATGATTCATAAAAATATGAGCTTCGAAGCACAAGCGGCACAGGTAAGAAAAGTGAAAAGGTCACAAAGTGGGATGATATTGGATCCCATCACCCTGCCGGCAGATGCCTTAGTAGAAGATGCTAATAAGGTAATGCGCGAGTATAAAATTGGTGGCATTCCAATTTTAGGCGAAGAAAAAAAGCTAATTGGCATTATTACCAATCGTGATTTACGCTTTCACCGGGATCCGACCCGACCTATTGCAGATTTGATGACTAAGGAAAATTTGATTGTTGCAGAAGAGGGGGTTGACTTATTAGAAGCCGAAGATATTTTAAAAGAGCATAAAATAGAAAAATTACCTATTGTTGATAAGGATTTTAGGTTAAGTGGCTTAATTACTTATAAAGATATTCTTAAGAAGAGGGATCGACCTAATGCCTGCAAAGACCAATATGGGCGTTTACGCGTTGGGGCAGCCGTGGGGGTTACTACTGATTTAATGGACAGGATTAAGGCTCTGGTCAATGCCGGAGTAGATGTTATAGGCATTGATACTGCGCATGGGCATTCGCAAGGGGTACTGGATGCTACTAAGCTGGTAAAAGAGAAATTTCCTGATTTAGATGTTATGGTTGGCAATATAGCAACTGCTGATGCAGCCAAAGCCTTAGTAGCTGCCGGGGCAGATGGAGTAAAAGTGGGCGTTGACCCTGGCAGTATTTGCACTACCCGTGTCGTTGCCGGTGTTGGTATGCCACAACTATCTGCCGTTATGGAAGTAGCCAAGGGACTTAATGGCAGCGGAGTTCCTTTAGTTGCTGACGGTGGTGTACGGTTTTCCGGTGATATTGTCAAAGCTTTAGCCGGAGGGGCCGATAGTGTAATGATTGGCTCTCTACTGGCTGGCACCAATGAGGCACCTGGCGAAGTTATCATTTATGAAGGTCGCAAATTTAAATCATATAGGGGCATGGGATCTGTAGAGGCAATGGAAGAAGGTTCTAAAGATAGATACTTCCAGGATGCTGAAGATGATATTAAAAAGCTTGTTCCAGAAGGGATTGTTGGTCGTGTACCTTTCAAAGGGTTTGTAGAAGAGGTACTATATCAATTGGTTGGTGGCTTAAGGGCCGGCATGGGGTACTGTGGTGCAACTAATTTAGCAAAACTTCAGGAGGCAAAATTTGTAAAAATAACCAATGCCGGAATGCGTGAGAGTCACCCACATGACATTCAGATTACCCGTGAAGCCCCCAATTACTCCAGGTAACAAAAATTTGTTTATTGCGTAACAATATTAAGTTTAAGGGCTACTCTTAAGAATTATTACTTAACCAAATGTTGTATATTCACCACAAAAGCTAAGCATTCTGGTTTGTCAAAGAAAGGGATTATACGAATTGCACTATTGCTTGCCATCCTCTCCTGGTTGGCAATGTCATTTACAGATCTTACCAACCTTTTTGGCCGGGTAAATCAGCTTAATTCTGGTATTGAGCATTATGTGCCTAATATATTCTTTATTAGTTATACCATAGCCATTTTCATTTTTTACAAGTATCGGATTGAAGCGGCTCAAAGCAGTAATTTTATTGACCTGCTATGGAAGATTTTTGTAACAGGCTTGCTTACCACGGTTGTATCCTTATTGTTAAAGTCATTAGATTATTTAATAGGGAATACAAATTTGATCAACAATCCGCTCATGATCGACTTTTTGTTCCTTATTCATCTAGGATTATTAATCGCCTTTTTGGTATCTACTTTTATAGTGTGGAAACGACTTATTTTATATCAAAAATCTAAATTTTTATTACAAACGTGGGCGGTATTCGAATATCTTTTATTTGCAAGCTTATTCAGCCTGTTTTTGCCGGCAGGTATTTCAAAATATTTTATTTATCCCCTGTTACTTATCGCCATATTCTTATCGGTCAACATGAAATGGGTGGCGTATCTAAACTTTAAACAAAAGTGGAAGAGTATATTATTGCTGATGCTCACCTTGCTCTATCTCATCTATTTTTATATCAATATCATAGAAATGCGCAATGCCCATAATTTTCTGGATGTGGCCCTTAACAGCGTGTTTATTACCGCCTTAATCATCTTCACGGCTATCTATGCTACCTTTTCTTTATTGGTTATCTTGTTCAACCTGCCCACTTCTTCAGTTTTTGAGCAGAAATTAGAGGAAGTGGTTAATTTTCAACGCCTAAGCCAATCTATTCAAACAGAACAAAGTGAGAACCAGGTTTATGAAATATTACTGGAAAGCTCCGTTAGGGCCGCCATGGCCGATGCCGCTTGGATTGAGGCCAAAGTTGGTGACCAGGAACTTACGCTCAAACATCAAATTGGCCTGGAAATAATTCATAATATTAAAAAATTCTTTGAGGCACAACAAGACAATAACCTGTTTGATTTTGATAAAGATACACCAAAGCCCGGTAAACTTTTAAAGAAGTTAAAAAGTGTGCAATTTAATTCCATCGTAGCTTTCCCAATCATTGTTTCTAACGAGCAAGTTGGTATGCTGGTATTGTTAAAAGAATTAAAGGAAGGCTTTAACAAAGAGCTAATTGATATTGCCCAAACTTTTGTTAACCAGGCGGGAATCTCCCTCGAAGGATTCAGAATGATGCAGGAAGCAATAGAAAATGAACGCTATAAAGAGGAACTTAACATTGCTAAAAAAGTGCAAAGCAGGCTTTTACCAAAAGTATTGGATACGAATAGCGATTTCGAAATATCGGCATTTTCTGAAGCTGCCGATGAAGTAGGTGGCGATTATTATGATTCTTTTAAAATAAATGAGCATAAAACCGCTCTAATTATTGGTGATGTGAGTGGTAAAGGCACCTCCGCGGCTTTCCATATGTCGCAAATGAAAGGGGTATTCCACGCTTTGGCACAGCTCGATTTGCCACCTGCTGATTTTCTGATTAAGGCCAATAAAGCTATAAGTACAAGCCTCGATAAAACATCCTTCGTAACAATTTCGTATTTTATATTAGACCGAACTAAAAAGCAGGTTGAATTTGCTCGTGCCGGCCACTGCCCAACATTATATTTTAACAAAAGTGAAAACAAGGCCAATTACTTTACCAATAAAGGATTAGGCCTGGGTATTGTACGCAGTGATGATTTTGCTAAGTACGTGCAGCCAAGAGAATTTGCTTATAACCCCGGAGATATACTAATACTATATACGGATGGTATTACAGAAGCAAAAAACTTTAAAGGCGAAGAGTTTGGTTATGATCGTTTGGCCGATATAATAACTAAGTATGCCACTAAGAACCCACAGGCATTACAGAAAACTATTATCTCTGAATTATATGAGTTCTGTGGTCAAACAGATTTAGACGATGATTACACCACTATTATTGTAAAATTTAAATAGAAATATGGTACAAATAGATATAATAAACGAAAATGACATAACCACGTTAAAGATTGATGGTGATGTTGATGCCAGTTCATCTATTCAGTTAGATGAATCCATGAGTGCATCAATGGAAGGAGTAAATAGAAAAATTCTAGTGGATTGTTCAAGCTTAAACTACATATCTTCAGCAGGATTAGGTGTTTTTATGTCTTATTTAGAAGATATCGACTCTAAAAATATACGTTTGGCACTTTTTGGCCTAAGTGAAAAAGTTCATAATGTATTTGAAATACTTGGTTTGGATCAATTATTAACGATTGTAAAAAGCAAAGAAGAAGCATTAGCTATTATTAATGAAGCATAAAATATCGGTCCCATGTGTAAAAAGTAACTTACAGCACATCAGAAAATTTGCTATTGATGTACTCAGGGAACAGCATTTATCAGAACTTGAGGTACACTCAATGGTACTTGCCGTAGATGAAGTTTGCGCTAATATGATGATCCATTCATACCAATGCTCTCCAGACCATTCCATTGAAGTAGAAATAAAAATAAAGGGTAAAAATAAAGTTGAATTTGATATTATCGATAATGGCCATGGGTTTGATATCAGAAAATACCCGGAACCGGATATTGATGAAATCATTCGTCAGAAGAAAAAGGGAGGCGTAGGCCTTATGTTGGTTAAGCGAATTATGGATGAAATAGATTTTATAAAAAAAGGCGAGTATAGCATTGTCAGGCTTACTAAGAACCTGAATCCTAACAGTTAATTCACTATCATTGCATTTTTATAATTGAAGATGAAAAAACTATCTGTTTTTTTGGTTGGGATAGTTACTTCCTGTGCCAGTTTAAACTTATTTAATAATTCACAAGATAAGGTCTTGTTTACAGTAGATAATTATCCTGTTACTACTGCAGAATTTACGTATGCTTTTAATAAGAACCGCCCGGCAGATTCGTTGGTTAGCCAGCAGGATATTGACGAGTACCTTGATCTTTATATAAATTTTAAATTAAAAGTTACTGAGGCAAAATCCAGGGGTATGGATACTACTGCTAGTTTTAAAAAAGAACTTGCCTCTTATATTGGCCAGCTCGACAATAGTTATTTGCAAACCAAAAATAAAACCGACACCCTGGTTAAAAAGGCCTTCGTTCGACTCCAATATGAAATAAGAGCCTCACATATTTTATTTAGCCTTGATGAAAGCGCCTCACCTGCAGATTCATTAGCCGCCTATAATAAAGCCATAGCCGTAAGAGACAGTATTTTAAATGGAGCATCCTTCCCTGGCATGGCCAGAAAATATTCAGATGATCCTTCGGCCAAACAAAATAATGGTGATTTAGGATATTTCTCGGTTTTTCAGATGGTATATCCATTCGAAACCGCAGCCTACCAAACCAATGTAGGTGAGGTCTCTATGCCAGTGAGGTCAAAATTCGGTTATCACCTCATTAAAGTTGTAGATAAACGACCTAATCCCGGAAAGGTAAGAGTAGCCCATATTATGATCAGGAAAAGCAATGATGCCCGAGAGCGGGCTTTTGCAATTTATGATCAGTTAAAAGCCGGTGCTGATTGGAATCAAGTTTGCGGTGATAACTCTGAAGATGCACAAACAGCTTCCAAAGGAGGGGTGTTAGCACCCTTTAGCAGGAACCAAATTGTGGCAACTTTTGCCGATGCCGCTTTTTCACTTGACGAACCGGGAGAAATTTCTGACCCGGTACAAACCGCCTATGGTTGGCACATTATTAAGTTAATTGAGAAACTCCCGGTAGGAGATTTTGCCGCTAATGAGACGCAACTTCGGGCCTTAGTAAAGCGCGATTCAAGGGCTGAAGTCAGTAAACAAAAACTAATAGAGCGACTGGCCAAAGAAAATAATTTTATTGGGTTCCCGAATCATGTTCAGCAAATAATTGCGCCCGGGAACCATCAATTTATAAAGGATAAATGGCTTTTTAATAATGATAGCCTTACCAACCTGATCTTGTTTAAAATTGAAGACTCCAATTATACGGCTACCGATTATTATCATTTCATTGAAAAATCAGGCCAACAAGCCAATACAAAAGATTTTTTATTTGGCCGGTATAATGCCTTTAAAGATGAACAAATTGTCGCCTATGAAAAGGCTCACCTTGCCGAAAAGTATGATGATTATAATTATCTGCGCCAGGAATACCATGATGGCATCTTGTTATTTTCGATCATGGAAAAAGAAGTTTGGACGAAGGCAGGTAGAGATTCACTGGGCCTTGCAACATTTTACCAAGCCAATAAAGCCTGGTATAAAGATACCACAAAGCTTAAAGCCGCTATTTTTTCAGCTAAGTCAAAAGCAACATTAGCTACCATTAAAGACTCTATACCAACTACCGGTGCGTATAAGAAACTGAGTATTAGAGAAAAAGAGGCACTTATTGCCCGCTACAATGAGGGTACTCCGTTATCTTTGCACCTTGATAGTGGAGAATTTGTGATAGCACAACACCCGGTTTTGCAAAAACTTACGTTACCTTATAAGGAATCTTTATTAAATATACATGATACATGGTTTTATGTAATTCCGTTAAGTGACCCATACCAACCATTACCTATGGATGAAATACGAGGCAAGCTTATTGCAGATTACCAGCAAGAATTGGAAAAAAGATGGCTTAAAACACTAAAGAATAAATACCAGGTAGAAATAAATGAAAAGGTATTAAAATCGATCTATAAAGAACTTGAAAAGCAATAGCATCATATTAATTATTCTTGGTACGTTTATCATATCCTGTGATCTTGTAAAAGTGAAAGATGAAACTGTGCCTCAAGAAGAGCGAAAGCAAGCAGTGGCCCGGGTGCATGACCAGTATTTATATGCCTCAGATTTAGAGGGTATTGTGTCTCCAGATGCCGCCCCGGAAGACAGTGCTAACCTTATGCGTGCCTATATCAACAACTGGATAAATAAGCAATTATTAATTGATGAAGCTTCGGCCAAAATAGATTTTGACGAAGCTGAAATTCAAAGGAAAATACTTGATTATCGATATAGTCTTATCGCCTATGAATATAAATCATATTATATCAATCAGCATTTAGTAAAAGAAGTAAGTGACGAAGAAATTCAGCAATATTATGATGAGAATCAAGATAACTTTCCGCTAAAGCAAAACATCATTCGGGGTAAGTTTATTAGGGTACCAAAAGACGCCCCAAAAACGATAAGAATCAATAAACTAATCTACTCTTCACAGCAAAAAAAAATGGAAGAACTTAGGACTTACTGTTTTAATTATGCCTTGATGTATTCATTAGAAGATTCGGTTTGGATTAATTTTGATGACATCATTAAAAATACGCCCCTCGCAGAAATTCCTAATAAGGTTGATTTCTTAAAGCGAACAAAATATACTGAATCTACTGATGAAACCTCAAAATACTATTTACTTATAAAAGAATATAAGAAAACTGACGATATTGCACCCCTTGAAGTGGTAAGAGATCAGATAGTTGATATCATTATTAATAAAAGAAAGGTAGAATTGGCACGAAATTTAGAGAAGGAAGTTTATGATAAGGCGGTTAAAACAAATGCATTTGAAATTTACTAATTATATCATAGTAATTGGCCTGGGCCTACTGTTGCCCATATTCAGCTTTGGTCAATCTAAAGATGAACCGGTAATTGATAAAATTGTTGCCAAGGTAGATAATTATATTATTTTAAAATCGGATATTGAATTTTCTTACCTGGACCTGGCGTCACGAGGTGCGCTTGCAGGTAAGGATCCCAGATGTAATATCTTACAGTCGCTGATAACCCAGAAAATGCTGTTGGCAATGGCTGAAATAGATTCTGTAGAAGTACCCGAAACGCAGGTTGATGCTGAGCTAAATAACCGGATGCAATATTTTATAAGCCAGGCTGGAGGAGATGTTGAAGCCCTGGAAAAATATTATGGTAAGAGTTTAGATGAAATTAAGTCTGAGATGCGTTCGGACATGAAAGAACAACTTGTTTCAACTAAAATGAGGTCCACTATTTCAGAAGATGTAACCATCACCCCTTCCGAAGTTAAGAAATTCTTCAACCGCATTCCTAAGGATAGCTTACCCTTTTTTTCTGAAGAGGTTGAAGTAGCACAAATTGCCAAGACAGTGCGTATTGGCAAAGCACAAAAGCTTAAAGTGGAAACACAATTGAATGAAATAAGGCAATCGATTCTGGATGGTGCAGATTTTGGTACTATGGCAGAAATTTATTCAATGGATCCGGGCTCAGCTAAAACCGGGGGAGAATTACCGGGTTGGTATTCACGTGGACAGCTAGCCCCAGAGTATGAAGCGGCTGTATTTAAATTAAAAGTAAATGAAATATCCAAACCTATTGAAACCGATTTTGGCTTTCATTTAATTCAGGTGTTGGAAAGGCGTGGCAATGAATTTAGAACACGACATATCCTGATCATCCCAAACTCCTCGGACCTGGATATTGATTATACTATACACGAACTAGATAGTGTACGCGACCTAATAAAAAGTGGTAGTGTTGAATTCGAGAAGGTAGCAAAAGATTTTTCTGATGATAATATGTCGGCACCAAGTGGTGGTTTTTTATTGAATAACCAAGGAGGAACAAACATTGCCGTTGATCAACTTGACCCTACTGTATATTTTACTTTAGACACCATGAAAGTAGGGGATATTACCAAACCTATACAATTTAGAATGCCAAATGGTAAAGAGGCAGTGCGCATAATTTATTATAAATCCAGGACAGAGCCGCACCAGGCCAACCTTAAACAAGACTACCAAAAAATTCTTGAAGCTGCGCTGAATGAAAAAAAGACCCGGGCAGAAATGAAATGGGTTCTTGATTCTAGAAGTAAGGTTTATATTTATATCGATGATGAATATAAACATTGCCAGCTCTTTGAACGTTAACTCTTAAAAATTAGCCAATTTAAATAAACAATATGGACCTACATAAGTCAGAAGTTGAGGCTGCCGATGCCCTTGCACAGGTATTTTCTTCTTTAAAAGATGAGATAGGCAAAGTAATCATTGGCCAGGATGAAACCATAGAACAGCTCCTGATGTCGGTATTTTGCCAAGGCCATTCATTGCTGATTGGTGTTCCGGGATTAGCCAAAACCTTACTTATCCAAACGCTGGCACAAGTGTTAGATTTGTCATTTAGCAGAATCCAGTTCACTCCTGATTTAATGCCTTCAGATATTCTCGGGGCAGAAACCCTGGATAAAGAAAGGAATTTCAGGTTTATTAAAGGGCCTATTTTCGCTAATATTATTCTGGCCGATGAAATTAACCGAACACCGCCTAAAACACAAGCGGCTTTACTGGAAGCAATGCAAGAATATGGTGTTACCATTGCCGGCAAAAAATACCCACTCAATAAACCATTTTTTGTATTAGCCACTCAAAACCCAATTGAACAAGAAGGCACGTACCCTTTACCGGAAGCCCAACTGGACCGGTTTATGTTTAATATTCAACTCGACTACCCTAGTTTTGACAATGAAGTTGCTATTGTTAAAGCTACGACTATCGATGAAGTACCGGTGTTAAACCATATTCTGAATGCTGAGGAAATTATCAATTTTCAACATCTGATTCGCAGGGTACCGGTAACCGATAACGTTATTGATTATGCCGTTGGCCTGGTACATAAAATGCGACCAGGTACTGAGCAATCCTCTACATTTGCCAATGAATACCTGGAATGGGGATCAGGACCCAGGGGCTCACAAACACTAATTTTGTCAGCTAAGTGCCATGCCTTGTTACATGGTAAATATAGCCCTGATATCGAGGATGTCAAAGCTGTTGCCATCCCCTCACTTAGACACAGGCTCGTGAGAAATTTTAAAGCAGAGGCCGAAAACCACGCGCTGGAAGATATTATAGCAGAACACTTATAAACATAACCGGTTATTAATAACCCTTTATGCAACAACTGTAAGAGGAGAGAGTTGATCTATTTTCTTACTTAAAACAGCTAATGCACCCTTTCCAGCTTCTAAATCATGTAGAATAGACGATTTAGTATCACTAAATTTGTCTTTAGCCTCAGTAAATAACACCTTATAATAAGATATACCATCGTTAAGGTTATTAACGAAATTTGTCAAATACTTATTCTGCTTTTCCGACATTGACTCCTTAGCCTCCTCTATCTTCGTATGCAAGTATTTAATATATATCTTTAATTCCTTCACAAACATATTAGGGCGATCCGTTCTCATAATAACGTTAATCCTACCATAAATATGATCCGTAATCTCATTCAAGCTCATCGTTCTGGAAAAATAAGCCATGTTTGGGCCAGGGCAAATTGAAACCCCGGGGCCTTCTTTTTTGGTGCTAATATTATTATTAAGGAGGGCAGATGTTCCCAAGCCCACACAAATACAAGAC
>Ga0114931_10008267_pt1 | contig 12617 bp, 9 predicted proteins | sample 2SBtaG_FD_89579 | JGI IMG/M metagenome (GOLD analysis project Ga0114931, IMG submission 89579) | Deep subsurface microbial communities from Kolumbo volcano to uncover new lineages of life (NeLLi) - 2SBTROV14_V59a metaG | ecosystem: Environmental > Aquatic > Marine > Volcanic | place: Kolumbo...
ACATCAAGATGACGGTGTCACTGATAGCGCCGATTGCGATGGAAGAGGGTCTGCGCTTTGCGATTCGCGAAGGCGGCCGTACCGTTGGCGCCGGCGTAGTGTCGAAAATTATCGAGTAAACGAATTAGGCCAGTAGCTCAATTGGCAGAGCGACGGTCTCCAAAACCGTAGGTTGGGGGTTCGATTCCCTCCTGGCCTGCCAAACAAGGCAGGACCACTAGCGCAGATTCAAGCAGGGTTAGATGAATACAAAAGTTGAGACAGAGAGTACCCGGTTCGACAGTCTGAAACTGGGCATAGCCGTATTGCTGCTGGCAGCCGGTATCGTGGCGTTCTACCGCTTCGATGACCAGTTACTGGTGGTGCGCGTGCTGGCCCTGCTGGCCGTCGCAGGTGTATCGATATTTATCGCGGCGCAGTCGAGGACCGGCAGAAGTATTGTCGGTTTTATCAAGGGTGCCCAGGTTGAGGTACGCAAGGTGGTCTGGCCGACGCGCGCAGAGACCGTGCAAACCACTCTGGCCGTCATGCTGATGGTGCTGCTGGTGGGTATCTTTCTCTGGCTGCTGGATATGTTCCTGCTGTGGGCCATTCAAATACTGACCGGACAGGGTGGCTGACGATGTCATTGCAATGGTATGTGGTGCACGCCTATTCGGGTTTTGAGAACCAGGTCAAGCGTGCGCTTGAAGAGCGTATCACCCGGGAAGAAATGGGTGAATCCTTCGGTGAAATACTGGTGCCGACCGAGGAAGTTGTCGAGATGCGTGAAGGCAACAAGCGCCGCAGTGAACGCAAGTTCTTTCCGGGCTATGTGCTGGTGCAGATGGATATGAATGAAGATACCTGGCATCTGGTAAAGGATGCGCCGAAGGTGCTTGGTTTTATCGGCGGGACCAGCGACAGGCCGGCGCCGATTACTGAAAAAGAGGCCGATGCCATTCTGCAGCGTGTGCAGGAAGGCGTCGACAAGCCGCGGCCGAAAGTACTGTTCGAGGTGGGCGAGGTGGTACGTGTCACCGATGGCCCGTTCAACGATTTCAACGGTGTCGTTGAAGAAGTGAATTACGAAAAGAGCCGCTTGCGCGTGTCTGTGCTGATCTTCGGGCGCTCGACACCGGTTGAACTGGCTTTTGGTCAGGTAGAGAAGGCATAAACAGGCCGGGGACGGAATTTAATCCGTCCCCGTACAACACCGGGGACAGCTCCGGTCAGATCCGGGGACAGATCTGAAGATCTGTCCCCATTAACACAGGGGAGCCGCAAGGCGCTTGTACCCGCAGGAGTAACTAAAGATGGCCAAGAAAATCGAGGCATATATCAAGCTGCAGGTACCTGCAGGTGAAGCCAACCCCAGTCCGCCTGTCGGCCCTGCACTGGGTCAGCACGGCGTCAATATTATGGAATTCTGCAAGGCGTTTAACTCGCAGACGCAGAAGACTGAAAAAGGCTTGCCGACACCGGTGGTGATTACCGTCTACAGCGACCGCAGTTTCACCTTCATCACCAAGACGCCACCGGCCTCTATCCTGCTGAAGAAGGCCGCTGGTGTTGCCAAGGGTTCCGGTACACCGAACACCGACAAGATCGGCACGGTAAGCCGTGCCCAGCTGGAAGAGATCGCCACCACCAAGATGGTCGATCTGAACGCCGCCGATATGGACGCGGCCGTGGCCATTATTGCCGGTACTGCGCGCAGTATGGGCCTGGATGTGGAGGGTTGATGACATGGCAAAGTTAACCAAACGGGCAAAGGCGATCCAGGAAAAGGTGACTCCCGGCAAGCTCTACAGTGTTGAAGAGGCCCTTGAGCTGCTTACAGAACTCTCTGCCGCAGTGAAATTCGCCGAGTCAGTTGACGTCAGTGTCAACCTCGGGATTGACGCGCGCAAGTCCGACCAGGCCGTGCGCGGCGCGACGGTGTTGCCTAACGGTACCGGCAAGACGGTGCGCGTGGCCGTGTTTACCCAGGGCGCCAACGCCGATGCCGCCAAAGAGGCCGGCGCCGATATTGTCGGTATGGATGATCTGGCGGCCGAAGTGAAGAAGGGCAACATGGATTTTGATGTGGTTATCGCCTCGCCGGATGCCATGCGTGTCGTCGGCACGCTCGGACAGATCCTTGGTCCGCGTGGCCTGATGCCTAACCCCAAGGTGGGTACGGTTGCCCAGGATGTCGCTGCAGCGGTGAAAAATGCCAAGGCCGGCCAGGTACGCTATCGCACCGACAAGGCCGGTATTATCCATTGCCCGATCGGGCGTGCGGATTTTGATGTGAGCGCGCTGAAAGAAAATCTGGTGGCCCTGCTGGGCGACTTGCAAAAGGCCAAGCCAACATCCGCAAAGGGTATATATATGAAGAAGCTGTCAGTGTCGACCACCATGGGGCCGGGTCTCCAGGTGGATTGCAGCCCACTGATTGTCTGATGAGTTCTGGCTATAGGTAGCCCGGATGAAGTGCAGCGCAATCCGGGAAAAAAGGTGGCCGTATGCATGGCTGCTCCCGGATTACGCAAGCTTCATCCGGGCTACGGAGAAAGATTTTGATTTTTCGGACGGGTAGATAGCCTCGTCCATACAAGTTTGACGCTGAGCGGTTCTGCCGACAGCCGTCAAAGACCGCAGGTGGTGGACGGGTTGAATTCGTGTCCGCTTTAATTGTCCGTTTCATACCGGGCGGCCTGCGCAGAGGGTGGCGTCGAGACAGACTGTCTGTCTTTAAGTCACATAACCATCGCATCAGTGTGTTGCTGGTGTGTGTCAATGAACGGGGAGGACTCGATGGCCGTCATGCCCTCGATGATTTCCTGATGAGGTAAATACAATGGCATTAACTCTCGAAGAGAAAAAGGCTGTTGTTGCTGAAGTTTCTGAAGTAGCCAAAGGGGCGTTTTCGGCCGTTGCCGCGGAGTACAGTGGCCTGACTGTCGAGGACCTGACGAACCTGCGTATCAAGGCGCGTGAAGATAATGTTTATCTGCGCGTGGTGAAGAATACGCTGGCCAGGCGTGCCCTCGAGGATACCGATTTTGCCTGCATGAGTGATCGGCTGACCGGCCCGCTAATCCTGGCGTTTTCCCGGGAAGACCCGGGTGCGGCCGCGCGCGTGACCAAGGACTTTGCCAAGACCAATGACAAATTCCAGGTCACCATGCTGTCTGTGGGCGGTGAACTGCTTCAAGCCAGCGAGATCGACAAGCTGGCCAGGCTGCCGACCCGCGACCAGGCAATCAGCCTGCTTATGGCCGTCATGCTGGCGCCCACGGAGAAGTTTGTTCGTACCCTCAACGAGGTGCCGGGCAAGCTGGTTCGTACGGTGGATGCCATCCGCGACCAGAAACAGCAAGCAGCATGAACCTATTCATTATCAACTGATCAAAATTTAAACAGGAGTAGTCGTTATGGCCGTTTCACAAGAAGAAATTCTGGAAACAATTTCAAGTATGTCCGTGATGGAGGTCGTTGACCTGATCTCTGCCATGGAAGAAAAATTTGGTGTCTCCGCAGCAGCTGCCGTTGCCGCTGCACCGGCCGCCGGTGGTGGTGAAGCCGCAGCCGCTGAAGAGAAGGACGAGTTCGATGTTGTCATGACCAGCTTTGGCGAAAACAAGGTTTCCGTCATCAAGGCAGTTCGCGGCATCACCGGCCTGGGTCTGAAGGAAGCCAAGGGGATGGTAGAAGGCGTGCCTTCCACTGTTAAGGAAGCAGCTTCCAAGGACGAGTCTGCAGAAGTCAAGAAGACACTGGAAGAGGCCGGCGCAACCGTCGAGCTCAAGTAGGCGGTCAAGTAATCCCTGGTGATTACTGCAACCGTGGAAGTACAGGCCTGGCCGGTCGCTTCACTGCGTCCGGCCTGTCCTGCTTGTTGTAAATGAAAGGGCGGCTCGCGTAAGTACGGGCTGCCAGTCTGTGACCGTGGCAAGCTGACCACCACAGACAACCGACTTTCTTCATACTTACTGGAGAGGAAAACCGATGGCCTATAGCTTCACCGAGAAGAAACGAATTCGCAAGGACTTTGGCGTACGCCACAGTATCCTGGATGTGCCGTATCTGCTGGCAACCCAGATTGATTCCTATCGCGACTTTCTGCAGGCAGACAAGAACGCCGATACCCGTGACGACAAGGGTCTGCATGCGGCGTTTAAATCGGTTTTCCCGATAGTAAGTTATTCCGGTACGGCGGCGCTGGATTACGTCACCTACCGTCTGGGTGAACCGGCCTTTGATGTCAAGGAATGCCAGTTACGCGGCCTGACCTATGCGGCACCGCTGCGCGCACTGGTGCGCCTGATTATTTATGACAAGGACTCGCCTGCGACCGCCCGCAAGATCAAGGATATCAAGGAGCAGGAAGTCTATATGGGCGAACTGCCGCTGATGACCGATAACGGTACCTTTGTTATTAACGGTACCGAGCGCGTTATTGTGTCGCAGCTGCACCGTTCTCCGGGTGTGTTCTTCGATCATGACAAGGGCAAGACCCATTCCTCCGGCAAGCTGCTGTTCTCTGCGCGTGTTATTCCCTACCGCGGTTCCTGGCTGGACATGGAGTTCGATCCGAAGGATTCCCTGTTTGTGCGTATTGACCGTCGCCGCAAGCTGCCGGCCACGATCCTGCTGCGCGCGCTGGGCTACGAGAACGAGGAAATTCTCGATATTTTCTTCGATACCAATGATTTCCATATCACCAAGAACGACATCAAGCTGACGCTGGTCGCTGAACGCCTGCGCGGCGAAATGGCCACCTTCGATATCAAGGCCAAGAGCAAGGTCATAGCCGAGGAGGGCCGCCGTATTACTGCGCGTCATATTCGCGAGCTGGAGAAGTCCGGCGTCAAGACCCTGGTGGTGCCCGAGGAGTATTTATTCGGCAAGATTCTCGCCAACAACATTGTTGACAAGGAAACCGGTGAGTTAATCGCGGCCGCCAACGACGAAATTACCGAAGAGCTGCTGGAGAAACTGCGCGAGGCGGGTGTCAAGGACATCCGTACCCTGTATGTCAACGAGCTGGACCGCGGACCGTATATCTCCAGCACCCTGCGTATCGACCCGACCACTACCGAGCTGGAGGCCATGGTCGAGATCTACCGCATGATGCGTCCGGGCGAGCCACCTACCAAGGACGCCGCCCAGAACCTGTTCAAGAACCTGTTCTTTACCAGCGAGCGTTATGACCTGTCTGCCGTTGGCCGTATGAAGTTCAACCGTCGTGTCGGTCGTGATGAATTGACCGGCGAAGGTACGTTGTCGAAGGAAGACATCCTCGCTGTCATGAAGATCCTTATCGAGATCCGCAACGGTAACGGTTTTGTCGATGATATTGATCATCTCGGCAACCGCCGCATTCGCTGTGTCGGTGAAATGGCCGAAAACGTGTTCCGCATTGGCCTGGTGCGCGTCGAGCGCGCCGTCAAGGAACGCCTGAGCCTGGCAGAGTCGGAAAGCCTGATGCCGCAGGAACTGATCAATGCCAAGCCGGTCGCTGCAGCCACCAAGGAGTTTTTCGGCTCCAGTCAGTTGTCGCAGTTTATGGACCAGAACAACCCGCTGTCGGAAGTCACCCACAAGCGTCGTGTTTCGGCCCTGGGCCCGGGTGGCCTGACCCGCGAACGTGCCGGTTTCGAGGTGCGCGATGTGCACCCGACCCATTACGGCCGGGTCTGCCCGATTGAGACGCCGGAAGGCCCGAATATCGGTCTGATCAATTCACTGGCCGTATACTCGCGTACCAATGAATACGGCTTCCTCGAGACGCCCTATCGCAAGGTCGTCAATAACCGCGTCACCGACGAGATCGAGTACCTGTCGGCGATTGAGGAGGGCCGTTACACCATTGCCCAGGCAAACGCCAACACGGACAGCAAGGGCAAGCTGACGGACGACCTGGTTACCTGCCGTTTCAACAACGAGTTCATGACCTCGACGCCAGACAAGGTTGAGTACATTGACGTTTCACCCAAGCAGATCGTGTCGGTTGCAGCAGCACTGATCCCGTTCCTGGAACACGACGATGCCAACCGCGCCCTGATGGGCTCCAATATGCAACGCCAGGCCGTGCCGACCCTGATTACCGAGAAGCCGCTGGTCGGTACCAGAATCGAACGCACCGTGGCGGTTGACTCCGGTGTTACCGTGGTTGCAAAACGCGGTGGCGTGCTCGACTCGGTCGATGCCGGCCGTATCGTGGTGCGCGTCAATGATGACGAGATCGTTGCCGGCGAGCCGGGTGTGGATATCTATAACCTCACCAAGTACACCCGCTCCAACCAGAACACCTGCATCAATCAGCGGCCGCTGGTCAAGCCGGGTGACGTGATTGCGCGCGGCGACGTGCTGGCAGACGGTCCGAGTACTGATATGGGCGAGCTGGCGCTGGGCCAGAACCTGCTGGTCGCCTTCATGCCGTGGAACGGCTACAACTTCGAGGACTCCATCCTCATCTCCGAGCGCGTGGTCGAGGAAGACCGCTTCACCACCATTCATATTGAAGAGCTGACCTGTGTGGCCCGTGACACCAAACTGGGCTCTGAAGAGGTCACCGGCGATATCCCGAATGTCGGTGAGGGCGCGCTCTCCAAGCTGGACGAATCCGGCATTGTCTACATCGGTGCCGAGGTCAAGCCGGGCGACATCCTGGTCGGCAAGGTAACCCCCAAGGGCGAGACACAGCTGACGCCGGAAGAAAAGCTGCTGCGCGCCATCTTTGGCGAGAAGGCCGCCGATGTGAAGGACACCTCGTTGCGCGTACCCAGCGGTATGGACGGTGTCGTTATTGATGTGCAGGTGTTCACCCGTGACGGTGTTGAAAAAGACGCCCGTGCCATGCAGATCCAGGACGACCAGGTAGCCCAGGTACGCAAGGACCTGAATGACCAGCTGCGCATTATGGAAGACGATATCTACAGTCGTGTCGAATCCATGCTGCAGGGCAAGGTTGCCGAAGGCGGTCCGAAGCAACTGGCTGCCGGGGCGAAGGTTACCAAGGACTATCTTGCCGATATCGGTCGCGACAAGTGGTTCGAGATTCACCTGCGCAACGAAGAGGCGAATTCAGACCTTGAGAAGATCTCTGACCAGCTCAAGGAAATGCGCAAGCAATTCGAGGAACGTCTCGAAGACAAGCGCGTCAAGCTGACCTCCGGCGATGACCTCGCGCCAGGCGTGCTGAAGATGGTCAAGGTCTACCTGGCGGTGAAGCGTCGTGTACAGCCCGGTGACAAGATGGCCGGTCGTCACGGTAACAAGGGTGTGATCTCCATGATTCAGCCGGTCGAGGACATGCCGTTCACCAAGGACGGTACCTCGGTCGATATCGTTCTTAACCCGCTCGGCGTCCCCTCTCGCATGAACGTCGGCCAGGTGCTGGAAACGCACCTCGGCTGGGCCGCCAAGGGGCTTGGCATAAAGATCGGCAAGATGCTGGAGGCGCAACAAAAGGTCATCGAGATTCGCAAGTTCCTCGACCAGATCTACAACAGCAGCGGCCGCAAGGAAGACCTCAAGTCTCTGACGGACGAGGAGATCGTCGAGCTGGCCAGGAACCTGGTCAAGGGCGTGCCGATGGCAACACCGGTGTTTGACGGCGCACCTGAAGAGGCCATCAAGTCGATGCTGGAGCTGGCTGACCTGCCACCCTCCGGACAAACGACCCTGTATGACGGCCGTACCGGGGAGTCCTTCGACCGCGAAGTCACCGTCGGTTACATGTACATTATCAAGCTCAACCACCTGGTGGATGACAAGATGCATGCCCGCTCGACCGGTCCCTACAGCCTGGTTACACAGCAGCCGCTGGGTGGCAAGGCACAGTTCGGTGGCCAGCGTTTCGGGGAAATGGAAGTCTGGGCGCTGGAAGCCTACGGTGCCGCCTACACCCTGCAGGAAATGCTGACCGTGAAGTCCGATGACGTCAACGGCCGTACCAAGATGTACAAGAACATTGTTGATGGTAACCACCACATGGATGCCGGCATGCCGGAATCCTTCAACGTGCTGGTCAAGGAGATACGTTCTCTGGGACTCAACATTGAATTGGAACAGGAATAGCAACAGTTACGGCCGGCCACACGCGACCCGACACCTGATACTCCAGCAACAGGAGCAGCGATGAAAGATTTACTGAATTTACTCAAGCCACAAGGTCACACTGATGATTTCGATGTTATTCGCATCGGTCTGACGTCTCCGGACATGATCCGTTCCTGGTCTTTTGGCGAGGTCAAAAAACCGGAAACCATCAACTACCGTACCTTCAAGCCGGAACGTGATGGCCTGTTCTGCGCCAAGATCTTTGGCCCGGTAAAGGACTACGAATGCCTGTGCGGCAAGTACAAACGCCTCAAGCACCGCGGCGTGGTCTGCGAAAAGTGCGGCGTCGAGGTCACGCTCGCCAAGGTGCGCCGCGAACGCATGGGGCACATCGAGCTGGCCAGCCCGGCAGCGCACATCTGGTTCCTGAAGTCACTGCCATCGCGTATCGGCCTGTTGCTGGATATGACCCTGCGCGATATCGAACGGGTGCTGTACTTCGAGGCCTTTGTGGTGGTCGACCCCGGCATGACCACGCTGGAGCGCGGCCAGCTGTTGTCTGACGAGGCCTACCTCGAGGCCATCCAGGAAAATGGCGACGAGTTCGATGCCCGCATGGGTGCCGAAGCCGTGTTTGAACTGCTCAAGGCAATCGACCTGCAGGTCGAGGCCGTCAAGCTGCGCGATGAAATCAACTCGACCAAGTCCGAGACCAAGCTGAAGCGCCTGTCCAAGCGCGCCAAGCTGGTGGAATCGTTCCTCGAGTCCGGCAACAAGCCGGAGTGGATGGTGATGACCGTGTTGCCGGTATTGCCACCGGAGCTGCGTCCGCTGGTACCGCTGGATGGTGGCCGTTTCGCCACTTCTGACCTGAATGACCTGTATCGCCGCGTCATTAACCGTAACAACCGTCTGAAGCGTCTGCTGGAACTGAGTGCGCCGGACATTATTGTGCGCAACGAAAAACGCATGCTGCAGGAATCGGTCGATGCCCTGCTGGATAACGGCCGTCGTGGTCGTGCCATCACCGGCACCAACCGTCGCCCGCTGAAATCGCTGGCCGACATGATCAAGGGCAAGCAGGGCCGCTTTCGCCAGAACCTGCTCGGCAAGCGGGTCGATTACTCCGGTCGTTCCGTGATTGTGGTGGGTCCGACCCTGAAGTTGCACCAGTGTGGTCTGCCAAAGCGCATGGCGCTGGAACTGTTCAAGCCGTTTATCTTCAGCAAGCTGCAACTGCGCGGTCTTGCGACCACCATCAAGGCAGCGAAAAAGCTGGTGGAGCGCGAGGGTCCGGAGGTCTGGGACATCCTCGAGGAAGTTATTCGCGAGCACCCGGTATGCTGAACCGCGCACCGACCCTGCACCGTCTCGGCATACAGGCGTTCGAGCCGGTGTTGATTGAAGGCAAGGCCATACAGCTGCATCCGCTGGTGTGTGCGGCCTTCAATGCCGACTTTGACGGTGACCAGATGGCGGTACACGTACCCCTGTCGATCGAGGCGCAGCTGGAAGCCCGCGCGCTGATGATGTCATCCAACAACATCCTGTCGCCGGCCAACGGCGAACCGATTATCGTGCCGTCGCAGGACGTGGTGCTGGGCCTGTACTACATGACCCGCGAATCCATCAATGCGAAGGGCGAGGGCATGGTGTTTACCGATGTCGCCGAGGTGCATCGTGCCTACCAGAACAAGGTGGTCTCTATTCACGCGAAGGTGAAGGTGCGCATCAACCGCCACGAGTATGATGATGACGGCGAGGCACAGGAGCGCAACGACCTGGTTGAAACAACCATCGGCCGTGCGCTGTTGTCCGAAATTATTCCCAGGGGCCTGACCTTCGACCTGGTCAATCGCGACATGAGCAAGAAGGCGATCTCCAACCTGATCAATGCCTGTTATCGCCGTGTTGGTCTGAAAGAGACGGTCATTTTTGCTGATCAGCTGATGTACACCGGTTTCACCTACGCGACCCGCGCGGCCGTGTCCTTTGGTATTAATGACATGACCATTCCCCCGGTCAAGGCGAAGATACTCGGTGAGGCCGAAGAGGAAGTGCTGGAGATCGAGAACCAGTACACCTCCGGTCTGGTGACCATGGGTGAACGCTACAACAAGGTGGTGGATATCTGGTCACGCACAAATGACCAGGTCGCCAAGGCCATGATGGACGTGCTCGGCACGGAAGAGAAAAAGGATGCCGAGGGTAAAACGGTAACGCAGCCTTCGTTTAACTCGGTCTACATGATGGCCGATTCCGGCGCCCGTGGTTCGGCGGCACAGATCAGGCAGCTGGCCGGTATGCGCGGCCTGATGGCAAAGCCGGATGGCTCCATTATTGAAACGCCGATCACGGCCAACTTCCGCGAGGGACTGGACGTGTTGCAGTACTTTATTTCCACCCACGGTGCGCGCAAGGGACTGGCCGATACCGCCCTGAAGACCGCCAACTCCGGATACCTGACGCGCCGGCTGGTCGACGTGGCCCAGGACCTGGTGGTGATTGGCGAGGACTGTGGTACCGAGAATGGCCTGGAATTGACCCCGCTGGTTGAAGGCGGCGATGTGGTTGAACCCCTGCGCGAGCGCGTGCTGGGTCGCAATACCGCTGAAGACGTCATGCGCCCCGGTACCGAGGAGGTCGTTGCGCCCCGTGGCACCTTGCTCGACGAGGCCTGGGTCGACCGGCTGGAGGCCATTGGCGTTGACCAGATCCGGGTGCGTTCACCAATTACCTGCGACAACCGCTATGGTGTGTGCGCGGCCTGTTACGGTCGGGACCTGGCGCGTGGCCACGTCGTCAATGCCGGTGAGGCCATTGGTGTCATCGCGGCCCAGTCCATTGGCGAGCCGGGCACCCAGCTGACCATGCGTACCTTCCACATTGGTGGTGCCGCGAGTCGTGCCGCCACCGTCAACAGTGTTGAGGTGAAGGCCAGCGGCACAGTGCGCCTGCACAACATCAAGACGGTTATCAACAGCAACAATAACCTGGTGGCGGTATCGCGTTCCGGTGAAATCGGCCTGGTGGACGAGTTTGGTCGTGAGCGCGAACGCTACAAGGTGCCTTACGGTTCGGTTATCAGTGTCGCCGACGGTGATACGGTCACAGGCGGCAGCGTAATCGCCAACTGGGACCCGCATACCCATCCGATTGTGACCGAGGTGGCCGGTGTCGCCAACTTCAGTGACTTCATTGACGGTGTCACCATCCAGGAAAGTACTGATGAGATTACCGGCCTGACCAGTAATGTCATCACCGATCCAAAATCGCGCGGCAGTGCCGGCAAGGACCTGCGCCCGATGGTCAAACTGGTTGACGACAAGGGTGAACCCCTGAAGCTGGCCGGTACCGACCTGGATGCGCAATATTTCTTGCCGGCCGGTGCCGTGGTGGCGCTGGATGACGGTGCCTCGGTCGCGGTGGGTGATGTTATCGCGCGTATCCCGCAGGAATCTTCCAAGACCCGTGATATTACCGGTGGTCTGCCACGCGTGGCCGACCTGTTCGAGGCGCGCAAGCCGAAGGAACCGGCGGTACTGGCGGAGCGTTCCGGCACGGTGGGTTTTGGCAAGGACACCAAGGGCAAGCAACGCGTCATTATCACCGGTGCGGACGGCGAGACCCACGAGGAACTGATTCCGAAGTGGCGCCATGTGACCATCTTCGAGGGTGAGCATGTCGAGAAGGGTGAAACGCTGGTCGATGGCGAGCCCAGCGCCCACGATATCCTGCGCCTGCTGGGTACCGCGACCATGGCGGAGTACCTGGTCAAGGAGATCCAGGACGTCTATCGCCTGCAGGGTGTAAAGATTAACGACAAGCACATCGAGGTCATCCTGCGGCAGATGTTGCGCAAAGTCGAGATTTTGACGGGCAATGACAGCCGTTTCCTCAAGGGCGAGCAGATCGAACGCGCCGCGGTGCTGGCGGAGACCGAGCAGCTGGTCAAACAGGACAAGGAGCCGGCGGACTGGATGCCGTTGCTGCTGGGCATCACCAAGGCCTCGCTGGCGACTGAATCCTTTATCTCGGCCGCCTCCTTCCAGGAGACCACCCGGGTGCTGACGGAGGCCTCGGTACGGGGCAGCCGCGACAGTCTGCGTGGCCTGAAGGAGAATGTCATCGTTGGCCGTCTGATCCCGGCCGGTACCGGCCTGGCGTATCATGAGGAGCGTCGCCGTCAACGCGAGACCATCCCGATGGTGGCGGATATTGCCGAGGAAATGGCGGCCGTGGACGCACCTGACGAGGGCAGTGCCGAGGATGTAGCGGAGACTTCGGCAGAATAGTAAAACCTGCTTGACAGGGCGCGGCCCTGAACCTAAAATTCCGCTTCTCTCGACAGGCCGGTCTATCCGGCCTGTCGTTTGTTTTCAGGACGACAGAATTAATTTCAGTTTATTTAGCAAGGTTTATTTTTAAATGGCAACAATCAACCAGTTAGTGCGTAAACCGCGCGCCCGGAAACGGGAAAAGAGTAATGTTCCGGCGCTGGAGGCCTGTCCCCAGAAGCGCGGGGTGTGTACGCGCGTTTACACCACGACGCCGAAGAAGCCGAACTCGGCCTTGCGCAAGGT
>Ga0114931_10008268_pt1 | contig 12617 bp, 17 predicted proteins | sample 2SBtaG_FD_89579 | JGI IMG/M metagenome (GOLD analysis project Ga0114931, IMG submission 89579) | Deep subsurface microbial communities from Kolumbo volcano to uncover new lineages of life (NeLLi) - 2SBTROV14_V59a metaG | ecosystem: Environmental > Aquatic > Marine > Volcanic | place: Kolumbo...
CTCATGGATGAGACGAACAATGATCAGAGCACGAAAAAGGTAAAATGCGATTTTACCTTTTTCTTCATATTCAATGGCTTAACGGCCATTGAATATGGCAGCACAGCCTTGTGCTGCGGAAACTCTGATCTGAATTAATCAGAGTTTCCTTAATCTTACCGGGCGAGATCAGAGTTTCGCCTGGGCCTCGCTGGAACCGACCACCGGTGGTGTATCCAGTTTTGTCTGAGTCAGACTTTCCTGGTTCGTTTCGGTCTGGTTGGCCGCCAGTACCTGTTGTACCTGGGATGCCAGGTCTGGCAGATCAAGCTGGTTGTAGGCTTTGTAGAGTATGTCCAGTGCCGTGCGGCTGGCCGGGGTCTGCTGGTAATGCTCCAGGGTGTACTGGGCGCGGCGGGCGGCCGCCAGCCAGGCTTTGCGTTTCATGTAATACTGCGCCACCTGCACTTCATGCAGGGCCAGTTTGTTCTTGAGGAATACCAGTCGCTGATAGGCATCCGGGGCATACTTGCTATTGGGGAATTTGCGCACCAGGGTGGAGAAATCCTGGAACGCGTCTTTCATGACTTTTACATCGTGTTTGGCAATGTCCCGGGGAAACAGGGATTCCAGTAAACCTTCGCCACGGTTGAAATTGGTGATACCTTTCAGATACCAGGCGTAATCCACATGGGGATCGCGAGGATTAAGGCGAATGAAACGGTCCGCGGCGGCAATAGCGGAATCGGCTTCTTCAAATTTGAAATAGGCATAGGCCACGTCCAGCTGCGCCTGTTTGGAGTAGCTGCTGAAAGGGAAGCGCGCTTCCAGGTTTTCCAGGTAATCGATGGCAGTCTGGAATTCCCCCGCATCCAGGGAGCGATGGGATTCATCATAAAAATCTTTGGCAGTCCAGTTAGCGTAGGGGTCTTTGGTGGTGGCATCGTCACTGCAGGCGCTCAGGCCAGCCAGCATCAGCAGTAACAGGGGAAACAGCATTAGGCGCATGAAAATAAAATCCAGTGAAACAAATAAGTTAGAATGCCCGATTATACGTAAGTTCGATAGTTGATACATGGCAGAACGAATATTAACCACAATTATTCCTGAATATATGGCCAGGGAGCGCCTGGACAAGGTGCTGGCCAGCCTTTTTAGCGAATATTCCCGTAGTCGCCTGAGCCAGTGGATCCTCCAGGGCAAGGTATTGCTGGACGGGGAAATTCCCAAACCCAAAGACCGGGTTTCGGGGGATGAGCAGGTGGAAGTGGTGGTGGAAGAGCAGGCCCAGGGGCGGGAATGCCAGCCCCAGCCAATTCCACTGGCGATCGTGTACGAAGACCAGGACCTGCTGGTGATCAACAAACCCGCCGGCCTGGTGGTGCATCCGGCGGCGGGCCATGCCGACGGCACCCTGCAGAATGCCCTGCTGTACCATGATGAAAAACTGGTGAATGTGCCTCGTGCCGGGATTGTGCATCGGCTGGACAAGGACACCTCCGGCCTGCTGGTGGTGGCCAGGAATCTGACCGCGCATAAATCCCTGATCGAGCAGCTACAGGAGCGCAGTGTGCACCGGGAATACCTGGCGCTGGTCAACGGCGTGCTTACGGCTGGTGGCACCATCGATGAGCCCATCGGCCGTAGTGGTCGTGACCGCAAACGCATGGCGGTGCGGGAATCCGGCAAGCAGGCGATTACCCATTACCGGGTGGAGCAGCGTTACCGCGCCCATACCCTGGTGAAGGTCAACCTGGAAACCGGTCGTACCCACCAGATCCGTGTGCACATGGCCTATATCCACCATAACCTGGTAGGTGATCCCCTCTACGGTGGCCGCTTGCGATATCCCAAAGGTTCGACCGAGCCGCTCAAACAGGCGCTGCACGATTTTCCGCGCCAGGCCTTGCACGCCGGGCGCCTGGGCCTGATTCATCCCCGTTCGGGAGAGCCGGTCGAGTGGACCGCCGAATTGCCCAAGGACATGCAACAACTACTACAGGTGCTGGAGCAGGATGCCGCAGCCTGAATTCATTTACCCGGACTGGCCTGCCACCGGGCAGGTGCATGCCTGTGTCAGTACCCGGCGCACGGGCTTTAGCGTACCACCCTATGACAGCTTCAACCTGGCGGCCCATGTCGGGGATGATGCCGATGCGGTGGGCCGGAACCGTGCCCTGTTGCGGGAATTTTTGCAGCTGGTGCAGGAACCGGTCTGGCTCAACCAGGTGCATGGCGACCGGGTACTGGACCTGGATGGGCCGGTGCGGGACCTGGATGCCGATGCCGCCGTCACATCCCGGCAGCATGCTGTCTGTAGCGTCATGACCGCCGATTGCTTGCCCCTACTGTTTGCCAGCACTTCCGGTGACCGGGTCGGGGCAGCCCATGCCGGCTGGCGTGGCCTGGCGGCGGGGATTATCGAGGCCACGGTGGCGGAAATGCATACCCCGGCGGAACAATTGCTGGTATGGCTGGGACCCGCCATCGGCCCGCAACATTTTGAAGTGGGGGAGGACGTTCGCCAGGCTTTCATGCAGCAGCAGCCACGGGCCGAAGCGGCATTCATCGCCACCCGTCCGGGACACTGGCTGGCGGATATCTACCAGCTGGCGCGGCTACGCCTGGCGCGTCTGGGTATTCATCAAATTTACGGTGGCGATCTGTGCAGTTACACTGATGCGCAACGATTTTATTCCTATCGCCGGGACAAGCGCACCGGGCGAATGGCAAGCTTGATCTGGTTAGGAGACAACACATGAAATGGTCCGTATTAACACTGGTAGGGGCAGACCAGCCCGGTATCGTGGCACAGGTATCCCAGGTCCTGGCAGATGCGGATTGCCTGCTGGGTGAGGCTTCCATGATGCAACTGGCGAATAATTTCGCCATTATGCTGCGGGTACGTTATCCGGACACAGTGAGTCTGTACGAGGTTCTGACGCCGGTGGCGCAGGCACTCGGATTGCATATCCACATCGACGAAGATGCCAGCGACAACGGTGAGCAACCGGAACCGGATGTGCATATCACCGTGTACGGTGCTGATCGCAGCGGCATTGTGGCCCAGGTAAGTACCACCCTGGCCCAGGCCGGTCTGAATATCACCGATCTGGAAACCGCCGTCAGTGGTAGCCGTGACAAACCCATTTACATCATGACCATCGAAGGCACAGCCGGGCGGGGCGTCACTGCGTTACAACAGGCCATTCTGCAGCTGTCGGATGACATAGAAGTGCACCTGGTCGAAATCGAAACCTTGCGAGGCTGACGCCGGTGGCACTGGAAATCCTGACCTACCCGGATGAACGCCTGAAAGAACTTTCACAGGAAGTTGAATATATTGATGACTCGGTGAAGGCATTTATCCGCGAGCTGGAACAGACCCGCATAGCGGGACCGGGTGCAGTGGGCATCGCCGCGCCCCAGGTGAACGTGCATCAACGCATTGTCATCGTGGATGTTTCCAATACCCGCAAGCCCTGTGACAATCACGGTCACATGATTATGATTAATCCTGAAACCCTCGAATGGGACGGTATGGCCATGGGGCGGGAGGGTTGTTTATCGGTGCCAGACTTTACCGGCAATGTGATCCGGGCGGAAAAGTTCAAATGCCGTTACCAGAACCCCGCGGGCGAATGGATTGAAATCCAACCCAGCGGTTTCGAAGCTCGCGCCATCCAGCATGAAATGGACCACCTGGATGGCTTGCTATTCCTGGACCGCCTGGTGAGTCGGCGTACCGACCTGTTCAAGCGGAAGGTGTATAAATGATAAAATCTGTCACACAGCCGCAGAGACTCAGAGATTATTTGATTGAGAACTGAAAAACTCTTTCTTCTTAATTCGCTATTCTTAATTCAAACACCTCTGCGTCTCCGTGTCTCTGTGACAAGGCTTTTCACAATCTATGATGCTTGCGATAGTGTTTCTTATGACGCATTTTGCGCTTGCGCGACCACCACACCCACAGCCCACTAAAACTCAGTAGCAGTAAAACCACTGCCGCGGCATCCATCAGCCACACGCCGTAGCGTGGATGGAGCAGGCGACCGGAATGCAGATCAAGCACCACCCGTTCCATGTTTAAGGCCTGCTGGCGATACAGGCGGTTAACGACATTTAATACCTGCGTCGGTGCTACTGCAGTTCTGGACCAGTGAGCGATCGTTTTTGTTAACCGGTGCCAGTCGATAATATCCTTATCCGCAGCAAACATGTCGCCCTGTATATTCAGGATAACCACACCCTGTGCGTTATTACCGAGCTTCTGGATCGGCCCGGTGATATCGGCCAGGCCCTGTTGATCGACCAGTTCAGCACTGTTATTCAGTAGATACACTTGCGACACGCTGGTGACTACCAGTAACTGCTGGTTTTGAACCAGGCCGGTAATGGGTTCATCGGTATTAAAAACGTGTTGTTGGTCCAGGTAAACCTTGTTATCCAGTTGCACCAGCCAGTGATCATCAACGTGGAAGCTGACAGGGGGGGTGCTGGCGTGAATACCGTACCAGTCCAGTAACCAGTCACTGGTAACGGGCATTTTATCCAGTCCCAGTTCCTCGGTGTGGTTGAGCATAATGCCGGTGATCACCAGGATGATGACCAGCAGTACTGATACGATGCCCAGGCGACGGTGCCACAAAAAAAATGGGAACGGCTTTCTTTTCCGCGTCAAGGCTGATCCACCTTGTGATCCAGATACAGTGCCATACGCGCGAGTTTTTTCACGGCACGTACCGACATGGTGGCGCCGGAAATACCATCGATGGTTTTATCCAGACGCTGGTCTCGCACCAGGGATACGTTTTTGAACTGATCGGTAAAGAACGGGTATTTCACTTCCCAGCCACGGGTTTCACGAAACACCAGCACCTTGATGGATTCAATCTTGCCATGGTTAACAATGATGCCGGTGGTAATGGGCTGTTTCTTGCCGATCTCTTCCAGTACCCATACGCTGCGATGATCTTTCAGCCAGTAACGAATGCGACGATTACGGTAAGCGTGGCCAAGTATGTGTTTTACATCCTGTTGCAGTTCATCTTTTAGCCAGACGATATGCGATTCAGGGGGGTGTTGTGCGAATGCCTGGGATACGAATTCATCCGGGTGCTGATAAACACCACGTGCCTGAACTGCTCCAGGCAGGAAGACGAACAACGTTAATGTAATAAGCAGGTTTTTAAACATGCGGCTTTGGCCCAAAAAGAAGGGATACTGTAGCAAAACAGTATCCCGAATGTTACCAGTCATGCTTCTCGGAGTGACCATACAGGTAAGAAGGAATGCTGGTCTAGAACTGGTACCCAAGGCCCAGGTTGAAGCCATCGGCATTGCCGGCATCTTCATTTTGCGACTGGATGTCAGCCTTGAATACTACGTCTTCATGGACCCAGTAGTTCACACCAACATTGGCCTGTGCCTTATCCACGCTGTCTGTTGTACTCCAGTTATTCTGGCGTGCAAATACACCTGTCTTATCATTGATTCTGTAAGAGGCTTCCAGATAACCGCCGTTTTGCTTGTCTGCCGGGTTGCTGCCGCCATCGAAGTTGATGTCCCATTGCGCATACAGGGCAGTGAGTTTTATTGCACCAATGCTGTAAATGCCGTGGGCCTCTACCAGGGTTGCGGCGCCGGCGTTACCGGGGGTGGTATCCCCCTGGGACATGTCTTCCTGTAGCTGTACCGAGGCTGCCAGTTCCAGTCCTGCTATCCCGGTGTATTTCAGGCGTGCGGTATAGGCAAAGGTTTGCGCCACGGCTTCGGCGGAATGCTGCCGGCTTTGGCGAATATCCCCATCAGGGCCGTTCAGTCCGGAGTGAAGTGCAAGATCAAAACTGATACCGGATTCAGTATGGGCAGAATACATGGCTCCGGCTTCCCACTAGGTGGCCGGGATGATGTCATGTTCTACCGGGTTACGTTCTACGCCGTAGTAAGTGGTGGGTTCGTGGGTTTCATTGATGATGCCGATGGGCAGCAGGAATACACCGGTGGTAAGAGATGACGTATCGTCAAGGTCGATCTGGATGTAAGCCTGTTCCAGTTCCACGGCGCCGGGAGCACCGGTTTCCACCAGGGCATGTTCCAGTTCTACTTCTGAGAAAAAGCGAATGTGGTCATTGAAGTCGTGGCCGAATTCCAGCACAAACCGGTGGAAATCGATCTGCTTCTGATCAGTGCCATTGGCTTCCAGGTTGTTGTATTGCAATTCGCCGTAACCACCTATGGTGGTTTCAGCCAGGGCGGGGCCAGCAAGACTTGCCAGTAAACTGATGGCAAATATTTTTTTATACAGCGGCATGATTATCTCCAGTTACATATCGTTGGGTTATTGGGGGTATCTGTAAGCTGGAATGGATGTTATACGAATAAATGCACGAATACAAATAATTCTCATTTGTAAAAGTGTTAGTGGTGCGGATTCAGGTTAAAATATAAGGGAGATTGCCTGGGACGACCAATCAGGCATGGTTTTGATCACACCAGGCGTAAATTTCGATGGTCTCCGGCGAGCATGATCGGCAGCCACCACCACAGAGACTTCCGGAAGGGAGTCTGGTGACCTTGCCCTTGGCGATCCACTGTTCCAGCAAGGGGCGGATGGAGTCCTGGTCCATGCCAAAATGCAGTGACATATCCCTGAGAGAGACCTGCCCCTGTTGCTTCAGATAATCGCGGATGTCAGTCAGAATCATGGTTGCATCACCATGGCATGGTGTTGCTGTCCGGAGCGTCGCATAGCCAGCAGGGTGAATAGCAGCGCTGTTATAACGCCGATGATCCACAGGCTGGAGCTGATAGGGTGCTGCTGGAAACGTGCCAACTGGTAAAACAGGGTGGACAGGCTAAATGCCAGGCCGGTACTCCAGCCCAGGGCGAATAGCATCCAGTTACGACCGGTTTCGCGATAGATGGCGGCGGTCGCAGCGACACAGGGGGCATACAGCAGGATGAATAGCAGGTAAGCATAAGCGCCAACCTGGCCATCGAAGCGTTTCGCCATGGCACCGAAAGTAGCGGTATGAATGCCCTGCTCCTGGGCTGCGAGGTTCTGTTCGTCACTGGAATCGAGAACCCCAAGGCCCAGCGGGTCAGCCAGATTGTTCATGGCCTCGGATAAATTGGCCGGGATGGATTCCACTGCCGCCATGAGTTGTTCGGGAATGGTTTGCTGTGCCTGCTGCTGGGTGCTAGCGGCGGAATCAATGCCAGAATACACTGCATCCAGGGTGCCGACGACGACTTCCTTTGCCAGGACCCCGGTGAAAATGCCAACGGTGGCAGGCCAGTTGTCATCCCGAATACCCAGCGGGGCAAAGGCTGGTGTCAGGGTTTTACTGATGGCGCTGAGAACGGATTTTTCACTGTTCTGGTTGCCGAAACTGCCATCCGTGCCCCAGGAATTGAGGAAATTGATAATGATGACCATGAACACGATGATCTTGCCGGCATCGGTGACAAAGCCTCGTAGGCGTGACCAGGTACCCAGCAATATGCTTTTCAGGGATGGCAGGTGATAGGACGGCAGCTCCATCAGGAAGGCGGAGGCTTCGCCCGGCAACAGGGTGGTACGCACCGCCAGGGCTGTGAGTACCGCTACGGCAATGCCGATGAGGTACAGGGAAAACACCATGTTCTGGCCGCCGGTGGGGAAAAACGCTGCTGCAAACAGGGCATACACCGACAGGCGGGCACCACAGGACATGAAGGGCGCCATCAGGACGGTGAGGATGCGTTCGCGGTGATTGTCCAGGGTGCGGGTGGCGGCGATGGCGGGGACGTTACAGCCGAAGCCCACGATCAGGGGTACGAAAGCCTTGCCGGGCAGCCCCAGGCGCCGCATGAATCGGTCCACCACGAAGGCGGCCCGCATCATATAGCCCGAGCCTTCCATGAAGGACAGGAACAGGAACAGGAAACCGATAATGGGGATGAAGGTGGCCACCACCTGGACTCCCCCACCGATGCCGTCCGCCAGCAGGGTCTTGAGCCATTCGGGAGAACCCAGCCAGAGTAACAGTCGTCCGAAACCGTCGACGAAGATAGCAGCCCCCGCCATGTCGAAAAAGTCCACCAGGGCGCCGCCGATGTTGATGGTGAACAGGAACATCAGGTAAATCATCAGCAGGAAGACGGGGATGCCCAGCAAGGGATGCAGGGCGATGCGATCGATTTTGTCCGACAGGGTGTTTTTTCGGTGCTCGGGTTTTTTCACCGCTCGTACCACCAGTTCGCGGGCGAAGCCGTAACGGCCGTCCGCGAGTAAAATATCCATGTCTTCCTGCTGGTCCTGTTCGATTTGCTGTTTCAGGCCATGGGCGAACTGGATGATCTCGGCATCGATGGATTTCAGGCTTTCCACACCGGAATCGCCGTCCAGCAGCTGGGCCGCCAGCCAGCGGCAATTGATGTGGCTGCAGTGCCGGTCTTCGGGAACCCGTGCCAGGATCGTGTCGATGGCGGTTTCTATATCCTGGCTGTAAACCAGGCGCTGGGAGGGAATTCGCTGATTCTTGGCAACCTCCTGCACGGCCTCGAGCAATCGGTCCAGTCCCTGTTTGCGGGTCGCGATAATGGGGACGACCGGGCAGCCAAAGGCGCTGGCGAGGGCATCGAAATCGATCCGGATATCGTGCTTTTCCGCCATGTCCAGCATATTGACGGCAATCACCATGGGTACCTGCATTTCCAGGCACTGCACGCTCAGGTACAGGTTGCGTTCCAGGTTGCCGGCATCGACGATATTGATAATGACATCGGCTTCGCCGGAGAGGATATAGTCCCGGGTAATGCGTTCATCCAGTGAACGGGCGCTGTTATCCAGTGAGTACACGCCGGGCAGGTCAACCACTTCGAACGGGTGTTTACAGAACTGGAATTCACCGTATTTGCGATCCACGGTGACGCCGGGCCAGTTGCCGATGCGCTGGCGGGTACCGGTTAACTGGTTGAATAAGGTGGTTTTACCGCAATTGGGGTTGCCCAGCAGGCCTATTTTGAATTGGTGCCTGCCGGTAGAGGTGGTGTTGTCAGTGTCGCAACAGGCCTTGCTCATACAGCCTGGACCAGAATTTTCTCCGACATGTCGCCGCCAATGGCAATACGGCTGGTTTCATTGCCAACTACTACGGCGTGGCCGCGGCGCTGGAGTACCTGGAAATGGGACTGGTTCGCCACACCCATGCTGAGCAGGCGTTTTTTCAGGTGCTTGTCGGTGTCTATACCAATGACGCGGATCAGGTCGCCGGGGCGGCTATCACATAGACGGGTCAGTTGGGGGCTGGTGGAAAGGCTTGTCATTGCTCTGTACCTCTAATAACTGTCGCCAGTGTAGCAAAAAGAATATATGGTATCAATGATAATCATTCTCGTTAGTATTGATATAGAGCAAGTTTTTTTCATCGAGTCGGGTTTCACGGGGATTATTCGGGTTTGTATTGCTTTGCCGCTGCCAGTACCTCTTCGGCATGGCCATCCACCTTCACCTTGCGCCATTCCTGCCGTAGCACCCCTTTACTGTCGATCAGGAAGGTACTGCGCTCGATGCCGCGCACCTGTTTGCCGTACATGTTTTTCATTTTGATGACATCAAATAGCTGGCACAGTTCTTCGTCCTTGTCTGACAGCAGGTCGAATTTGAATCCCTGTTTGCTACGAAAATTTTCATGGGATTTCAATGAGTCCCGTGACACCCCGAGAATATCGGTTTTGGCTCGTTTGAATTTAGCCTGCAGGTCGCTAAAATCCTGGCCTTCCCGGGTGCAGCCCGGGGTGCTGTCCTTGGGGTAAAAATACAGCACCAGGTTTCGGCCCTTGAAATCGCTCAGGCTGAGGGTTTGTTCTCCGGTGGCCGAAAGTTTGAAATCAGGTACTTTTTTGCCGATGTTGACCGCCATGTGTAGTTTCCCCTCAGGAATCGATGTCTGATGTGACTGGTTTGAATTCTGCATCCAGGTTTTCCTGCTCACATAAGGACAGGAAATTTTCTTTTAAGCTGGCCAGGGATTGATCCGTTGGAATATTCACCAGCATTTTCACCGCAAACATGGGAGTACCGGTGTGGGGTGCGTGATAACTGCGGGTATCCAGGGACTGGATATTACACCCCTGGCGTGCCAGGAACCGGGTCAGGCGATGTACGATACCGAGATGGTCCATGGCCACCACGTGGATGTCGTAAGGAATGTAACCGGCTTTGTCATGGTGTGCCTGGGTCGGTTTCAGTATCAGTTGCAGGTTCATGGCCTGTTCCAGCCGCTGCTGGTTACTGATCAGTTCCTGCAGTGCTGTTTCCGCACCGGCTAGCAATAGCATGATGGCAAACTCGCCTCCCAGGATACTCATGCGGCTGTCTTCGATATTCAGGTCTTTTTCCAGCAGCAGGCTGGACAGCTCATCCACAATACCGGGTCGGTCCTGGCCGACGGCTGTGATTACCAGGTGATGATTCATGTGTCTGTACTTGTGGTTTTACAGGGATTGATACATTAACAGTTTTACCAGGGCCTGTTAACACTGTGCAGATAGCCAGCCTACCCTTGTAAACCTTGAGTCCTACAAGTACTATTTCCGCCTTGATTTTGGGAGATAGCAATGTTTCGTGGCAGTATGGTGGCCCTGGTCACCCCGATGCAAAAAGACGGTTCCGTCGATGACAACAGTCTTGCCGGCCTGGTGGAGTTTCATATCGAAAACGGCACTGCGGCGATTGTTTCCATGGGCACTACCGGTGAGTCGGCAACCCTGGACGAGCCGGAACACTGTGAAGTGATTCGCCGTACCGTCGAACTGGTGCGTGGCCGCATTCCGGTAATAGCCGGGACCGGTGCTAATTCCACTTCCGAGGCCATCAGCCTGACTCGCTGCGCCATGAATGCCGGTGCGGATGCCTGTCTGCTGGTTTCCCCTTATTACAATAAACCGACCCAGGAGGGTCTGTATCTGCATCACAAGGCCATCGCCGAGGCGGTGCCCGTGCCACAGATTCTTTACAACGTTCCCGGCCGGACCGCGGTGGATATGCTGCCTGAAACAGTGGCAAAGCTGGCCACTATTTCCAATATCATCGGCATCAAGGAAGCCACCGGTAAACTGGAACGCCTGCAACAGATCAAGCAGTTCTGTGGCGATAATTTCGACCTGTACAGTGGCGATGATGCCACCGGTACGGAATTTATGCTGCAGGGCGGTCATGGTGTGATTTCCGTGACTACCAATGTGGCACCCAGGGGCATGGCGGAAATGTGTGCGGCAGCCCTGGCAGGGGATCGGTCAAAGGCTGAGGAACTCAATCGGCCTTTGACCGGTCTGCATGAGAAGCTTTTTGTTGAGTCCAATCCCATCCCGGTGAAATGGGTGTTACATGAAATGGGATTGATCCCGGAAGGCATTCGATTGCCGTTAACTCCCCTGTCTGAACAATACTATGAGGTTGTACGCCAGGCCATGCACATGGCTGGCATTAAATAATGATGAAAAAACTTTTAATTCTGCTGATTCCTTTTGTTGTTTCTGCCTGTTCTTCCGATGGTGACACCCGTCCCGAATACATGGATAGTAATTCTGTCGAAGCACTGCAGATTCCCCCGCAATTAACCCCACCGGATGCCACTGACGAACTGGAAATACCCAGGCCGTCGCAGAAAGCCCTGGACGCTTTCAAGCATAACCAGCTGATAAAAGGCACGGTGGCACCGAAATTTAGCGGTATCCAGCTGAAATCTGATGATGGCCTGTACTGGCTGGAGATTAATGAGGATGCCGACAAGTTGTGGCCGACTCTGAAAGATTTCTGGGCCAATGAAGGCATCAAGGTGGCGCGTGATGAACCGTTACTGGGTTTTATGGAAACCGACTGGGTTAACCATTTCGATGTGAAGGAAAAAATGAAACCCGGCTTATTCAAACGCATTATCTCTGCACTGGATAGCGATTATAAAGATGTATTCCGCCTGCGAGTCGAGCGGGTCGATAGCACGCCACCTGCCACCCGGGTGTTTTTCAGCCATCGCGGTTTACAGGCCATAGTGGAAGGCGACGATGTTAACTGGATCCAGCGCTGGCCACAGCCGCAGTATGAAAAAGAACTGTTGTATCGCCTGACCCTGTTCCTGGGAATTACGAAGCTGGATGCGGACAAGTTGTTCCTGGCCTACCAGCCGGCCAAGCTCCGAAAAAACCGGTGCGGGATGAAGAGCATCTTTACGACATGGCCGGTGACATGGATTTCGTCTGGCGCAGATTACTGGTGGCCCTGGATGAAGCTGGTGTGGACGTCCTGCAGCAGGATCGGCAACAGCATTCGATAAAAGTGAAGTTTACCCGATTGCCCAGCGAGCTGATCGTTGATCCCGATGCCGATATCGAAGTGACCCAGGACGATAAGCCGGTTACCGTTCTGATCGGCCTGACGCCGGGTTCTGGCAGCGTGCGTATCAAGTTCTCGAATGAAGATGGCGGGGATCTGTCTTCCGGCAAGCCGGATCGACTGGAAACCGTGATAGTGAAGTTGCTTAATCTCTAGGGAAGCTCTGATTCATTCATCCGTGAATCATTCGCCTGGAGCGAATGATCGCGTCAGCCCCGAAGGGGTGAGCCTCATGGATGAGACGAACAATGATCAG
>Ga0114931_10008269_pt1 | contig 12617 bp, 10 predicted proteins | sample 2SBtaG_FD_89579 | JGI IMG/M metagenome (GOLD analysis project Ga0114931, IMG submission 89579) | Deep subsurface microbial communities from Kolumbo volcano to uncover new lineages of life (NeLLi) - 2SBTROV14_V59a metaG | ecosystem: Environmental > Aquatic > Marine > Volcanic | place: Kolumbo...
ACCGCCATGACGTTGCGGTTGTTGGCCTGGTAATCGTAGTTGGCGTTGTCCTGGCCGCCGTCCGCCGCGCCGTTGCCAGCCGCCCAGACATAGATAATCCCCTTGCCGGTGCGCCCCTGCGCGACGCCAAGCGCCACGCCATCCTGCCACTGGGAATCCAGCGGCGGCTCGGCCTCCCCCAGCCCGTCCGGGGTCAACCCCCAGGAGTTGTTGGAGACCCACACCTCGGTTCGATTGCGGCTCATGGCATCGTAGATGTCCGTGGTCAAAACGCTGTTACCACTCCACAACAGGTTGTAACCGGCCAGGCTGGCGCGCGGTGCCACACCGCGAATGCCGAGACCATTCTGGTCGCGGGCGGCGATCAGGCCGGCCACGCCGGTGCCGTGATAGTTCTGTGTCGGCGTGGGATCGGTATCGTTCTGGGCGTAATCCCAGCTTTTACCTGGGGCGATATTGGCGGCCAGATCCTCGTGTGCCAGCTCCAGGCCGTCGTCCACCACCGCCACCAGCACACCCTGGCCCTTGTCGCCATTGGCCCAGGCCGGCACCACGTCGATATCCTCGCCACTGCTGGCACCGGCAAACTGGGCGGTGTTCTCCAGGTGCCACTGGTCCTTGTACAGGGGATCGCCCAGGTTCGCGGTACTATCCACGCTGGTGGTACCAGCCGTCGCATTCGAGCCAGAGCCACCGCCGCAACCGGACAACAGAAACGCGGCAATCAGCGCCAGGCGGAACAATATGGAAAACGGGGAAAAATCAATGAACACGTCTGAACAGAAACCAAGCCACCACTGAAAAGGTTATCGGCGCCACCATGACGCTCATAAAGGGTGACAGGCCATAGACCAGCCCCAAATGGCCGGTGGTCTGATCGAGCAGGAAATAGCCGATACCGAACAGGGTGCCGACAAAAATGCGCTGCCCCACCCCCACCGAGCGCAACGGGCCAAACACAAATGGTACCGCCAGGACAATCATCACCATGGTGGTCAACGGCATGACCGCTTTCTTCCATACCGCCAGCACGTACTGACTGGTATCCAGTCCGTTGTCGGTCAGATAGCGGATGTAACGCAACAGCCCGGTGACAGAGAGATACTCCGGGTTGACGGTCACCACCCCGATCAGATCAGGATTAAGCAGCGAACGCCAGTGCAGCTCACCCTGGTTGACGGTCTTCACCCCGGCGCTGGAGATTTCGCTGCGCTGCACCCCACTGAGCACCCACTGCTGGCCGTCGTAGGTCGCCCGCTTGGCGGTAGTAACGGTCTTGAGTTGGTTGCCGCCGTCAAAGTCGTATACCGACACCCGCCCCACCTGATCGCTGCTGACCAGGTCGCGGATATGGATGACGCTGCTGCCGTCGCGGGCCCACAGACCGGAGTCACTGCGGAAGCTGGCCTGGCCCGAAATCGCCTCGGCGCGCAGGCTCTGGGCCCTGAATTCGGCTGCCGGGGCGACATATTCCCCGATCAGCACCATCACCGCCAGCAGCACCAGCCCCACCTTCGTCACCGTCCAGACGATGCGCGCCAGCGACACCCCCGCGGCCCGCACTACCACCAACTCGCTCTGGTTGGCCAGCATGCCCAGGCCTATGATCGCCCCCATCAGCACCACGATGGGAAACAGCTGATAGGCCAGGCGCGGCAGCAACAACAGGGTATATTGAATCGCCATCATGGCATCGTAGTTTCCCTGCCCCACCCTGTCCAGCTCGCCGGCGAAGGAGGCGAAGGCAAACAGGGCCAGCAGCACTACCATCACTACCATGGTGCTGTTCAGCACGGTGCTGCCGATATGGCGGTCGAGCAGTCTCATGCGACCACCTCACGCCGGGCGTGCCCGCGGCACAACAATAGCCGCAGACCACCGGCGTTATGAATCATCATCAACAGGATCACCACCAACAGCAGCAGATGCACCCACCACAGACCCACCGAAGGCTGCAGGGTGCCGCGCTCGACCCAGGTCTTGGAGACACCCAGCAGGTTGGTGTAGAACACATAGACCAGGATGCCGAGAAAGAACTTGGCATAACGTCCCTGGCGCGGACTGGTGCGGCTGAGATAGACGGCCAGCATGGCCAGCAGCACGGCAGAGATGGGCATGGCCAGCCGCCACTGTAACTCGGCCAGCTCGTGGGGCTTGTGGGAGCGCCACAACCTGCTGGTGGGGATGGATGAGGTTTGATCCACCTGCAACACCGGCTCGGGCTGTTGCAGCAGCACCTTGTGGCGGGCGAACTGAATAATACGGAAATCGGCCTGCCCCGGGATGCCCTCATAGCGGTGACCGTCTTCCAGCACCAGATACTGGCCACCCGCTTCGCTGATGCGCTGGCCACGTTTCGCCACCACCAGGTTCAGATTGCCCCGCCGCACTCCCTGGATAAAAATATTCTCCATGCTCTTGCCATCCTCGGAAAGGCGCTCGGCGTAGAACACCACGTCGCTGTCACCCAGTTCGCGAAACTGACCGGCAGTGACCGCCTCCAGGCCGGTGGTAGCATTCATTCTTTCCTGCAGATTGGCGCGCTCCCCCTTGGACCAGGGGGCAATGTAGAGCGATACCGAGGCGATCAGCAGGGCAAATCCCACCCCGACCCAGAAGACCAGCTTGGTCACCCGTGCCAGACTGACGCCGCAGGCCAGCATGGCGGTCATCTCGCTGTCCTTGTAGAGCCGGCCGAAGGCCAGCAGCACGGCAAGGTAAAAGGACAAAGGCAGCAAAATCATGAGGGAATCGATGGATTTCAGCCCAAGTATCAGAAAAATAATATCTGCATTGAGGCTGCCGGAGACGACCTGGCTCAACAGGCGCGCAAACCAGCTACTTACAAATATCAGATACAATACTGCCGTCACGCCAAACAGGGTGCCGGCCAACTCCTTGAAAAGATAACGTTCGATAATCAAATGGGTCGCTCCGGATACCGCTAAGCGTCGATGAAAAGTGGCAAAAAGCTGTATTTTGAGTAAACTCGTCCAGTACCATCGGAAATTAATACGACCACAGCAAAAATACTATATTTTGGCCAATTATTACTCATAACAATGAATATCTGACAAAAACTGGGCTTTTATCCGATTAAGGACCAGTGATTCGCAAACAACTACAACACCAGCCTCGCCAGGAGAGCAACACCATGGAGTTTACTGCAAAAAGCGGCAATCCCGAAAAACAGCGTACCGCCTGTATCGTGGTCGGCGTATTCGAACCACGACGCCTGTCTCCGGCGGCGGAACGGCTGGACCAGGTCAGCGACGGTTTCATCTCCAACCTGATTCGACGCGGTGATCTGGAAGGCAAGATCGGCCAGACCCTGCTGCTGCACAATGTCCCCAACACCCTGTGCGATCGCATCCTGCTGGTGGGCTGCGGCCGCGAACGTGAACTCCACGACACCCAGTATCGCAAGATCATCGCCACTGCCGCCGCCACCCTGAACGACATCGGCGCCATGGAGGCGGTCTGCTATCTCACCGAACTCCACGTCAAGAGCCGCGACAATCACTGGAACGTGCGCCAGGCGGTGGAAACAGTGCAGAACTCGCTCTACACCTTCGACCAGCTGAAATCGAAAAAGGACTCCACCCGCCGGCCACTGCGCAAGATCGTGTTCAGCATTGCCAGCCGCCGCGCACTGCAGGACAGCGAAGACGCCGTCAAAGAAGGCTATGCCATCGCCCAGGGGGTGAAGCTGGCCAAGGACCTGGGCAACCTGCCCGGTAACATCTGCACCCCCAGCTATCTGGCGGAACAGGCGCTGGAGCTGGCCAAACAGTACGACAGCATCGAGACCGATATACTGGACCAGCACCAGATGGAGAAGCTGGGCATGGGCGCCCTGCTGTCCGTTGCCAAGGGCAGCCGCCAGCCGGCCAAACTGATCTGCATGAGCCACCGCGGCAACGGCACGGGCAAACCCATTGTGCTGGTGGGCAAGGGCCTGACCTTCGACGCCGGCGGTATCTCGCTCAAGCCGGCCGCCGCCATGGATGAAATGAAGTACGACATGTGTGGCGGCGCCAGCGTCTTCGGTGTCATGAGAGCAGTGGCGGAACTCAAGCTGCCGCTCAACATCGTCGGCGTGGTGCCGTCCAGTGAAAACCTGCCCGACGGCGCCGCCAACAAGCCAGGCGACATCGTCACCAGCATATCGGGCCAGACCATCGAGATCCTCAACACCGATGCCGAGGGGCGCCTGATCCTGTGCGACGCCCTTACCTATGCGGAAACATATGATCCGGACGTGGTGATCGATATCGCCACCCTCACCGGCGCCTGCGTCATCGCCCTGGGCAAACACGCCTCCGGCCTGCTCAGCAACCACAGCCCGCTGGCCCATGACCTGCTCAATGCCGGCAAGTCCAGCGGTGACCGCGCCTGGGAGCTGCCCCTGTGGGAGGAGTATGGCGAACAGCTGAAAAGCCCGTTTGCCGACATGGCCAATGTGGGCGGCCGGGAGGCCGGCACCATCACGGCGGCGGCGTTTCTCTCCAACTACACCAGGAAATACGACTGGGCACACCTGGACATCGCCGGCAGCGCCTGGATCAGCGGCGAAAAGAAGAGCGCCACCGGCCGCCCCGTGCCGCTGCTGACCCAATACCTGCTGGATCGTTGTAAGGAAAAATAAAGCGCGCTACCCTTGTGGGATTATGACCCGGATCGACTTCTATATCCTCGAGGCGAATAACGGCAATCGTGAGCAGTTTGCCTGCCGCATCGCCGAAAAGGCCTACCGCCTCGGCCACGGCGTCTATATTCACACCGCCGATGCGCAACAGGCCGCCCGCCTGGACGATCTGCTCTGGACCTTCAAGCAAAACAGCTTCATCCCCCATGGCATCGACGGTAAAAACACGGGCCCCGAGGCAGCCGTACTGATCGGCCACAACGGTGAAAACGAGACCTCTTCCCATGCTGAGGGGCGCGAGGTACTGATCAATCTGGACCAGGAGATCCCGCTGTTTTTCAGCTCTTTCAAACGGGTGGCCGAAGTCATCGACCAGCAGGCGGATAACAAGCACAAGGGCCGCAACCGCTACAAGTTCTACCGCGACCGGGGCTACAACCTGGAAACCCACACCATTTCATGAAAAAGAAAGATCCACCATCCACCATCAAACTGGACGAAGAGCTGCCGGAAGTCCTGCGGGATGACGCCATCCCCGTGCTGCAGGACGTGGTCGCCAGCGAGAAGGAGATCGAGGAACTGCGGCCGCAGATCAGACAGCAAGGGCCGACACCGGCGCTGAGCCGCGTCATAGACGCGTCGGTCAAACGCCAGCTCGACCGGCTGGCCGACGTCATCCAGGAACATTTCGCCCGCATCGATCATCCCCTGCTCACTCCCGAGGAGATCGGCCGCGAACTGGCCGAGGCGGTGCGCAAGTGCCGCCAGCCGGAGCCTGCCAGACGCGGCAAAAAGAGCGGCGCAAATACGCTACAATATGCGCCCCACGCGCCCGGGCGCGCAGTCAACGCAATGAAAGTGACGACCGAGATGGACAAGACGTACAACCCGCACGCAATCGAACAACGCTGGTATGAGGCCTGGGAGGCAAGCAACGCTTTCGCCCCCTCCTCCGAAGGCAGCCCCTACTGCATCATGATCCCGCCGCCGAACGTCACCGGCAGCCTGCACATGGGCCACGCCTTCCAGGACACCATCATGGACGCCCTGATCCGCTATCACCGCATGAAGGGCGACAACACCCTGTGGCAGGCGGGCAGCGACCACGCCGGTATCGCCACCCAGATGGTGGTGGAACGCCGCCTCAATGCCCAGGGCAAGACCCGCCACGACCTGGGCCGCGACGCCTTCATCGACCAAGTGTGGAAATGGAAGAAGGAGTCGGGCGGCCAGATCACCCGCCAGCTGCGCCGCATGGGCGCCTCCATCGACTGGTCACGCGAACGCTTCACCATGGACGAGGGGCTGTCAGAGGCGGTACGCGAGGTCTTTGTCCGCCTCTATAAAGAGGACCTGATCTACCGCGGCAAGCGGCTGGTCAACTGGGATCCGGTACTGCACACCGCCGTCTCCGACCTGGAGGTTATCTCCCAGGAAGAGGATGGCCATCTGTGGCACTTCCGCTATCCGCTGGCCGACGGCAGTGGCTATGTGGTCGTCGCCACCACCCGCCCCGAAACCATGCTGGGCGACACCGCCGTGGACGTGCATCCGGATGACGAACGCTACCAGGACATTATCGGCAAGGAGATCGCCCTGCCGCTCACCGGGCGCAAGATCCCGGTCATCGCCGACGACTATGTCGATCCCGAATTCGGCAGCGGCTGCGTCAAGATCACCCCGGCCCATGACTTCAATGACTATGCCATCGGCCAGCGCCACGACCTGCCGATGATCAACATCTTCACCGAAGACGCCAAACTCAACAATGCCGTACCGGTGCAGTACCGTGAACTGGACCGGTACGAAGCACGCAAAAAGATCGTCGCCGATCTCGAGGCGCTGGGGCTGCTGGTCAAGACCGAACCACACAAATTGATGGTGCCACGCGGCGACCGTTCACACTCGGTCATCGAGCCGCGGCTTACCGACCAGTGGTTCGTCAAGGCCGGGCCGCTGGCCAAACCGGCCATCGAGGCGGTGGAAAACGGCGACATCAAGTTTGTCCCTGACAACTGGAAGAACACCTATTTCGAATGGATGCGCAACATCGAGGACTGGTGTATCTCGCGCCAGATCTGGTGGGGCCACCGCATCCCGGCCTGGTATGACGAAGAGGGCAACATCTTCGTCGCCCGCAGCGAAGAAGAGGCCCGTGCCCAGGCCAAACAGAAACACGGTACTGATGTCGCCCTGACCCGGGACACCGACGTGCTCGACACCTGGTTCTCCTCCGCCCTGTGGCCCTTCTCCACTCTCGGCTGGCCAGAACAGACCCCGGAGCTGGAGACCTTCTACCCCACCAACGTGCTGGTCACCGGCTTCGACATCATCTTCTTCTGGGTGGCTCGCATGATCATGATGGGCCTCAAATTCACCGGCCAGGTACCCTTTAAAGAAGTATACATCCACGGCCTGGTACGCGACTCCCACGGGCAGAAGATGTCAAAGTCCAAGGGCAATGTGCTCGACCCACTGGATCTGATCGACGGCATCGACATCGAGACCCTGGTGAGCAAGCGCACCTCGGGCCTGATGCAACCCGACATGGCCGCCAAGATCGAAAAGGCCACCCGGGACGAGTTCCCGGACGGCATCCAGCCCTTCGGCACCGACGCACTGAGATTCACCTTCGCCGCCCTGGCCTCCACCGGCCGCGATATCAAGTTCGATCTGCAGCGCACCGAGGGCTACCGCAACTTCTGCAACAAGCTGTGGAACGCGGCGCGCTACGTACTGATGAATACCGAAGGCAATGACTGCGGACAAGATGGCGGAGAGCTGGAGCTGAGCTTGGCGGACCACTGGATCCTCAGCCGCCTGCAGCACACTGTTCAGGAAACCACCCAGGCCATCGAACAATACCGCTTCGACCACGTCGCCCAGGCCATTTATGAATTCACCTGGAACGAATACTGCGACTGGTACCTGGAACTCTCCAAGGTGGTCCTCAACGACGATGACAGCAGTGAGGCCAGACAGCGCGGCACGCGCCATACCCTGGTCAATGTACTGGACAGCATCCTGCGCCTGGCGCATCCGCTGATGCCTTTCATCACAGAGGAGATTTGGCAGCGCGTCGCGCCGCTGGTCGGCATTGAAGGTGGGACGATCATGCGCCAGCCCTATCCCGTTGTGAACGAGAAACAGATCAACCGCGACAGCGAGACCGAGATGGAATGGGTACAAAGTTTCATCCTCGGGGTGCGCACCATCCGCGGCGAGATGAACATCCCGCCGGGCAAGCCGCTGCCTGTACTGCTGGCCAACGGCAATGACAACGACGCCCGGCTGCTGGAGGCCCATGGCGCCTATCTCAATACCCTGGCGAAGCTGGAGTCGGTCACCTGGCTGGACGATGCCGACAGCGCACCGGAAAGCGCCACCGCCCTGGTGGGCGAGATGAAGGTGCTGATCCCCATGGCGGGCCTGATCAACAAGGAAGACGAACTGGCGCGCCTCAACAAACAGGTGGAAAAACTGGAAAAGGATCTGGCCCGCACCGGAGGCAAGCTGAATAACGAGAAATTTGTCAGCAAGGCGCCGGAGGCTGTGGTCGACAAGGAACGTCAGAAGGTGGTGGAGATGCAGAAATCCCTCTCCAACCTGAAGGAGCAGATTCACCGCATCGAGGCACTGTAACGAATCCCGGTGTTATTTCTCCAGCTCTGACAGCATCGCCTAGCCCGCTCCATGGCACCGTTTTTGTCGCTACCGACCCATGTGGAAATGCGCAAAAACGGGGCATGACGGGCTACAACGGCCATCCTGTAAAAATTCTCGACATCATCTCATGCCCCAGCCCAACCACATACATGATGATGACTATGTTTTTTGTGCCAGATTCACTAAACTATTGAGATTCACAGCACCCCAGAGCCGCAGACATGGACCCAAACCTACTCAAAATCGGCATGGCCATCACCCTGTTTGCCGCCCTCATCAGCCGCGTTCACCTGACGCACGCCGGCACGCCCGAGCAGGAACCCCAAACCGAAATCGGTCTCATTAGCGGTTCCGTCGCCCGCTCAAGCTTCACCCTGGCAGTGGTGGACCGTGAACCCAGGCAAGCCATCACTACGCTTACCAACGATCAGCGTCACATCTACTACTTCACTGAACTCAAGGGCATGTCGGGCCAGACCGCTACCCATCGTTGGGTTTACAACGGCCGGACCATGGCGGAGGTGAAATTCAATGTCGGTGCGCCGCGCTGGCGTGTGTGGTCGAGCAAGACGCTCATGCCCGAGTGGACCGGGACCCTGGACGGTGTCGGTGTTGAATGAGGTGGGGCAGGAGATTTATAGCGAGAGTTTTGAGTATGTTGAGGCGGGGCATAAGGAAGGGATGTAGCCTGGACCAAATGGAGTACAGACTAACAATTTCGCTTTTCCCCAGTTTTTTATTTACCCCCTCACCCCCTCCCCTTAGAGGGGAGACGAGACATACATACCAACCTTTAACCTTGTGAACAATCCCTTGGGAGTGGAAAGAAAGACGGATTTCGATCATGGCCGGAACACAAATCAGGCCTCAATGCTCCCGAGTAGCATGAAACCCCACCTCAGGATACTTCTCCTGTGCCAGCTGAAGATTAACCCGCGTCGGCGCGATATAGACCAACTGCCCAGCCCCATCGATAGCCAGATTATCCGCCGCCTTTTTCTGAAACTCGGCGAATTTTTTTTCATCCTCGCATGTCACCCAGCGTGCAGTTGCCACCTGCACCGCCTGAAACATGCAGTCGACCTTGTATTCATCCTTGAGGCGCTGCGCCACCACGTCGAACTGCAGCACGCCGACAGCCCCCAGGATCAGGTCGTTGTTGTTGAGCGGTTTGTATAGCTGGGTAGCACCCTCTTCGCACAGCTGCTGCAGTCCCTTTTGCAGGGCCTTCATCTTCATCGGGTCTTTCAGCTGGGCGCGGCGGAACAGTTCCGGCGCGAAGTTGGGAATGCCGGTGAATTTCAGCTCTTCACCCATGGTGAAGGTATCACCAATCTGAATAGTGCCATGGTTGTGCAGACCGATGATGTCGCCCGGATACGCCTCTTCCACATGATCGCGGTCGCTGGCCAGAAAGGTGATGGCGTTGGATATCTGCACGTCGCGGGCGATGCGCACATGGCGCATCTTCATCCCTTTCTTATAGCTACCCGAACAGACGCGCAGGAAGGCGACACGATCGCGGTGCTGGGGGTCCATATTGGCCTGGATCTTGAAAACGAAGCCGGTGAAATCTTCCTCGCCTGGCTCGACCGTGCGTGTGCGTGTTTCACGTGGCTGTGGTGGTGGCGCCCATTCGGCAAAGGCATCAAGCAGTTCCCTGATACCGAAGTTGTTGATGGCGGAGCCGAAGAAGACCGGGGTCACGTCACCATTGCGGTAGGCGTCGAAATCGAATTCATGACTGGCGCCACGCACCAGTTCGATCTCTTCGCGCACTTCATCCGCCAAGCTGCCCCACAGTTCGTCCAGGCGTGGATTATCCAGCCCTTGAATCACTTCACCTTGCTGGATCTTGCCGCCGTGGGTGGCGCTGAACAGGTGAATGGAATCATTGTAGAGATCGAACACGCCCTTGAAGTTCTTGCCCATACCAATGGGCCAGGTGATGGGGGCACACTTGATCTTGAGTACATCCTCCACCTCGTCCAGCAGCTCGATGGGGTCGCGCCCTTCGCGGTCGAGCTTGTTGATGAAAGTGATGATGGGCGTATCGCGCAGGCGGCAGACTTCCATCAGTTTGATGGTTCTCTCCTCCACCCCTTTGGCGCAGTCGATGACCATCAGGGCCGAGTCCACCGCGGTCAGGGTGCGGTAGGTATCTTCCGAAAAGTCCTCATGGCCTGGGGTATCGAGCAGGTTCATGATCTTGTCGCCGTGGGGGAACTGCATCACCGAGGTAGTGACCGAAATGCCGCGCTGTTTCTCCATCTCCATCCAATCTGAGGTGGCATGGCGTGCCGCCTTGCGCCCTTTGACCGTGCCGGCGAGCTGAATGGCGCCGCCGAACAGCAACAACTTTTCGGTCAGGGTGGTCTTGCCGGCGTCGGGATGGGAGATGATGGCGAAGGTGCGGCGGCGTGCCGTCTGATCGCTGAGCTGGGACATAGGAATGAGTATCTGTTTCAACTACAAAGATGGCTGATTTTAACCTTTTTCGTCGAGTCTGTCCGCCCCCAACGCAGCGCAACAACAAAAGGTTTGACATTCTTTCCCCCACCATTAATAATGTACTAGCAATACATATTATCTATGTATTATGTTCTGGAATCTCTATTGGTAAGATGCGGACTCAACCGGCACCCGTGGCCGTATTCATCTGCATCCCCACAATCAACCTGGAGGAGTCAACCATGAGTGAAAGCCTGTATGACCGTATTGGAGGTGAAGCCGCCGTCGACGCAGCCGTTGATCTGTTCTATCGCAAGGTGCTGGCCGATGAGCGCATCAACAAGTGGTTTGAGGATACAGACATGGACAGGCAACGCGCCAAGCAGAAGGCGTTCCTGACCTTCGCCTTTGGCGGCCCGGCCAACTACACCGGCAAGGATATGCGCGAAGCTCATGCCCACCTGGTCGCCAAGGGGCTGAACGACAGCGACTTTGACGCCGTCATGGAAGATCTGGGCGCCACCTTGACCGAACTGGGCGTACCGGGCGATCTCATTGCAGAAGCCGCCGCAATTGCCGAAAGCACCCGCAACGACGTCCTCGGGCGTTAAACCAATCAGTTCCACATCATGCCGAAGATTACCTATGCAGGACAGACCTACGAATGCCGTGGCGATGAATCCGTGCTGGAGTGCCTGGAACGGCAGGGTGTGGAACTCCCTTCTTCCTGTCGTACCGGTGTCTGCCAGACCTGCATGATGAAGGCCACCTCCGGTACGCTGCCGGCGGCGGCGCAACAGGGGCTCAAGCCCAGGCTAGTGGAGCAGGGTTATTTTCTGGCCTGTATCTGCAGGCCGGCTCAGGACCTGAGCGTCACCGAGGCGGATGAGAGCGCTCTACCCAAGGTCGCGGCGACTATCACCGAAAAGACACCAATCAACGAAACCATCATTCGCTTGCGTCTGAAGCCTGAGTCGACGTTTGATTACCGACCGGGCCAGTTCCTCAACCTTCATCGCGACAATGGCCTGACCCGCAGCTACTCCATCGCCAGCCTGCCAACAGAGGATTACGTAGAACTCCAGGTGGAATACATCCCTGGCGGCCGGATGAGCGGCTGGCTGGTGCAGGAGGCTAAAGTCGGGGAGACAGTGCAGATCGACGGCCCCCACGGCGACTGTTACTACAGCGACAGCGACCCGGAGCAAAACCTGCTTTTGATAGGCACCGGCACGGGGCTGGCCCCGCTGTAGGGCATCGTTCGCGATGCACTGGCCCGGGGACACCGGGGCGGGATCCATCTGTTTCACGGCAGCCACAGCCGCGCCAAGCTCTACCTGGTCGATGAACTCAGGCAGTTATCCGAAGCGCATGAAAACTTCTTATACACCCCCTGCATTTCAGGGCCGGACAATGAGGGCTTCACCGCCGGGCGCGCCAACGAGGTCGCCCTGAGCCGCTTCCCCAAACTCGGCGGCTGGCGCATTTCTCTCTGCGGCCGCCCGAAGATGGTCAACAGCACCAAGAAACAGGCCTTTCTGGCGGGTGCCGACCTCAACCAGATACATGCCGATCCATTCACGTTCGACATCCCTCCCCCTGCCGCCTGAAGATCTGCCGGATGCCATTCCGGGACATGCCGCCAACGTAACCGGAAGTTAACCTGGCTGCGCAAATCTGCCATACTTGTCTATAAGAGGATGCGCTGATCAATCCGATCTTGGGTATTAACCCGCATTTCTCACCACCGTTCGTAGCGAGGCGGTTCAAGGGGGCGGCCTGCTTGGCGTTCGTGACAAAGGAGCGCGCAGGCATACTTGACAGTCTGTCGAGCACTCCGACCGAGCGAACG
>Ga0114931_10008270_pt1 | contig 12616 bp, 15 predicted proteins | sample 2SBtaG_FD_89579 | JGI IMG/M metagenome (GOLD analysis project Ga0114931, IMG submission 89579) | Deep subsurface microbial communities from Kolumbo volcano to uncover new lineages of life (NeLLi) - 2SBTROV14_V59a metaG | ecosystem: Environmental > Aquatic > Marine > Volcanic | place: Kolumbo...
CGCATCCTGCACAGCCACGCCCACGATGCCCCTGTTGACCGTCAGCGTCGTGATCGCCGAGCCTTTGATGTAGACAGCCTTTCTACCAGCCGTGCCGGGAGAGCCGAACGTCGCAACGTAGGCGGCAATGGCGGCCGCGTTCAGATCGAACATCGCCAGAGAGCCTTTGCCCTCGTAGCGGAACAGGTTCGGATCAATGCGCAGATAATGTTCCAGTCCGTTGTCAAACCGCCCGAACTGCGAGGAACAGCCCTCGAACACGCGAAAGTCGGCCAGTGCGACGGCAGCCTGATTCAGGCCATATTTGACGTCCACAGAACCGACATCGAACAGAGCATCGTCTGTCGCGACGGGGATTGCGTCCTTTTCCCAGTTGCGAGCCGTCGTCCAATCGTTGTTTCCCACGTTTTCCGTCGTGTTGCCCGTCGAGGACCATGTTCCCGTTCCGCTCGCCGCCGCCGTAAATGGGACTCCCGCAGTGTCGGCTGTCAGCGAGACAACATCAACAGCACTGGATGCCGTAATCCCCGCGATGAGAGGGATTGCACTCGCGTTCCATGCCGAGGCGAACGCCGCCGCAACCAACGCGACGGTGTTTTCCGTCGCAGTCACGGTGAACGTGATTGCCTCAGTGTTCCCATCATCATCCGTCAGCGTGACGGTGTAGGTGTGCCCGACAGTCGTGGTGGTGACTGTGCCCTGCCAGACTTGGGCAACATTCGTGTTCGATGGGTGACGCCAAGTGTTATTTGCCATGACTTACAATCCTGTCGGGCCGCCAATCAGGGCGGTCGCTGATTCGTGAACATATCGCCATGAAATCGGGAACTCCGTGTTCGTCACGGGTCCGAACTTTGGTGTGCCGGTCGTCACCACCGATTTATCCCGATGGAGTGATGCGGGCCAGAGAGACGTTGCGGCAAACGGGTAGTCCAGATGCCCCACGGCACGCCCCATCTGGAGTGCGACATAAGGCGTAAACTGCTGTGTTTGCTGTCTCTGTACCGGCCCCGTCAATGCTCCCTGCATCACGAATTTCGGCCCGCCGTCGCCAATCGTCCGCACGCTCTCAAACCATTGCAGAATGGCTCCCTCGGAGTCCAGTACCTTAGCCTCAATCACAGCCTTGTACGTTCGTCGGAGAGTGTATTCCGTCCCGCTCCCCCACGCGCCCTGCGGGTTGCCGGGCAGGTATCCGAAACTTACCACCTGCGCCCCGTCCAGCGTTCCCGCGTTCAGCGTGAAATGGTCCGTGGCCGTCACCCCGTCATCATCCAGAAACAGCAAATCCTTGCCGCCCGTCGAGAATGAATTAGTGGTCTGAGCCAGAGCGGTTGTCAGGGCCGACTTGGTGGCCGCCTTGACGACTCCCCAGATCGTCCACCGCACCACCTGATGCTGGCGCAGTCCCACTGAGGAGAGCTTCAACCGCTTCTCCACATGGAACCAATTCTCGTTGTTGTCACGGAGGTCATCCCCCCACTTGATTCTCACAGATTCGCCCTATCCAATAGCACCGCTTGGCGGGTGATGGAGTCCTGAACCTCTTGCAGAATCGTGTCGTGCATTTCCTGAATCAGAGGCTCCACAAGTGCCGAAATCTCTGAGGCGATGTCCTGCGACGGGGATACCGTCACGTTGATGTTGTGGGAAACCTCAATCGACTTTTCTGGAGTCGCAGCAGCGGTCGGCTGACTTTGGCTTTGTGCCTGCTGTCCCGGCGCGGATGTCCGTGGCGGTGGCGGCGTTCTGATGTCGGCTTGTGCAAAATCCCGTTCCGCCTCAAAGACCTCCTGTTGCGTCGGTATGTCAGGGAGGGATGGCGGCTCATTGCTCTGAGACGGAACGGTTGTGTCGAGTGGTTCGTCTGGCTCCTGAACCGGAGCCGGGTCTTCTTCATTGGCAGCATCCTCGAACGCGGCGATGTCTTCCGGCGTCGGTTCGTCTTCGGGAATGTGGGTTTCGTCTGTCATACGGGATCATTCGTGACTGCGATTTCATCGACTCCTGCGATTTCATACGCCTTGTACCGCAGCGGTAACCTGATCTGCCCCTTGTTTCGGACACTCGGCGTGCGGGCAAAGGATTTCAGGTTGCCGAATGTGAACGTCAGGCTCTTTGTCCCGGACGTGAATACCAGTGTGGCCGCGCTGTCGCCGGCAGCACTCGCAACGGGCGTCGTGAACAGCGTCGTCTCCGTGCTGGTGTACGGCGTTGACAGAGCAAGAAATACGGAACGATCGGCCGCCACGATGTCCGTCGCCGTGCGGGAGTTGTTGAACTCGACGCTCAGGTGGTTGTCCACGATCAGCACGAACTGGTTGAACAGTTGCGTCGCCCCGCCAAGTGTGATGACGCCTTGCGTGAAATTGTAGGGCGTCTGATTACCCTCAGCCACAGACGGGAAACTGCCCGCTGCACCCTCTGTTTCTGTTTGGGCAAGTATCTGCAATTCCAACTGGAGGGGTTTTCCCGACCCCCCCGAAAAGATTGCCTTGTTGACCTTTGCTCCCGCGTAGGTGTGAAATTTTGCGATGCGATTGATCGCAACCAGAAAGCTAGGCAGCGTCTCGGCAACTGAGAACAAGTCGGTTACCTCTGCCGCGCCCAGAATGCGGGGCAACAGATTGTCCAATTCAAGTGGAGTCGGGTTCATCACGATTGAACCGCCCACGCGGACGAGTCCTTGAGAAACACGTTCCTCTGGATGCGAGCGTGTGCCGCGTATGGCCTGCTCGCCATCGTCAATGAGGTCATATTGAGCGACGAGATTTTCCGAGAGGAAATAGTACGGTTCGGATGACCCGTCGATAGGCGCAACGGAATCTAGTAAAAGAGCAGATTGTGACCCGATTGATTGTCCGCTCATGCCAAGCCTCTCACTTCACGACTGATGAATTCAATTTCAATCCCCGTCACGAACAGTTCATGCCTCACCCACAAGCCCTCGTTCACCACGTCCACGTAGTCCACACGTGCGTTCCAGACGTGCAGCGGATCGCATGGTAACGGCTGGTTTCGGAATGCTCTGGCAATCTGCTCCTGCCACTTGAGATACGTCCTCAGCCCCGTCAGGCGTTCGTTGTTGTCCTTGTCGATGATTTGCAGGAGTAATGGGTAATGCACGTCGTCACGGGCATTCTCGCCCTCGCTGGACGGCATGGTGACTCTGCCCGGCGGGGTGATGATGATTCCGGGAGTCAGTTCATACTCGAATACCTTTTCGTGTTCCCGCTGTTTCACGGATACCTTTTCGATTCGGATGGCTTCTTGCTCGATCTGTGGGATAGGATCGTCGCCCATCGCTTTGAACGTAAGGTTTTCCCTCAGCGTTCGCTGCACCTCGGACATGATTTGCCACAGCACGCTGTCAGCCATCAAGGAATATCTCCTGTCGGGACATCACGGAACGGATCGTAAATCGAGGCGAACGAACGATCCGCCGTCGTCGATCTCTGATCGGATTCTTTCGCCAACACCAAGGCCCTCTGGAATGCGGCCTCGGCCTCTTGCCGAGTGTCCAGTCGGGCCAACCGTTCATATTCTGCCTCCATGCGTCTCTGGAACACCGTCATCATGGCGTCCTGCTCGATGTCCACCACGTCAGAGATCATGTATTTCACGTCGGATAGAGTGTTCGTCGCGTTTGCAGTCAATGTCAGGGATGTGGCACTCTCCACCGATTTGACGATGCCCTGCTCCGTGAACAGGTTGGTGGTTCCGTCCGTATCCCCGATGAACGATGTCGGCAACTTGTTCGCGTTGGCCGAGAACCGAATCACCGATCCCACCATCGCGCTTGTGAATCCCGCCGTTGTCGAACCGGTCACGGTTGGGGAACCAGCGGTGATCGACACGGTGCCGGCGATGTGTTTCTCGACGGCCAGAGGCATCGCCTTGGCCTCATAGATGATGTCGTATTCCCTCACCGAATCGGGCGGCGGTGTGAAAATGATTTTCAATTCGCTTGGGAACTCACCGTCTGCACGGATTGAGGTAATGTATGGCTGATCCGGAGAATCGTAGTAGTAGATCGACTGAGACAACTGGGTATCGCTGTCCGTGACTCCCATCTCCCGCTGGTTGTCCACGTCAATGATTCGTCCGATCTTTCGGAAATCGGATGGCAAGCGGTAGTTCGACTTATAGATGAGGTAGGATGTGCCCGCCGCCTTGTCCGCGCTCGGGTGACTGTCCGCCGCCAGGGTTACTGTGGTGGACGTTTTGTAGTCCTCGATGTCGTAATGGTTGCCGCCGATGATGATCCGGTATTGCGCGGCGTCTGCCGGGAATGTCGCTCCGGTAAGAGTTATCAGCCTCTCGAACGCTCCGCCCGTCAGATCGAATGCAATCGTTCCGGTCGATTGTGGGGCGACTGTTGCGAGCACGTATCGGCGATCGTAGTATTTCCACCGCATCATGTGCGGGATTTCACGATACGCTGTCAGGACGGCACGGCGGCAATTGCGCAGCAGTCTCCCTTCCCGGTGGATGTCGTACGTATCCGCCAAGTGCTCAACCATGTCGTTGAATGTGTAGAGGGAAATCGACATCAGTGTCCCCACAATCGGCTAAGGATCAGCGGCATCACAATCCCCGCAATAGCAGCCAGAACAACAAACGCACCGCCCCACGTGGCGATTCTTCTCTTAATGGTCGCAAACTCACACTTGTCATCGTCGAGATGCTTTGAGAACTCGCTCTCCAGCCTTTCCTGCGATTTCCGAATCGCTTTCAGAGATTCCACAACCTGCCCGCGAAACTCGCCCCATTGCTCATCGGTGTAATTATTCGCCATCACTTGATCTTTCTGGAAAGGTGTGTATACTTACGTGTGAAGCCACACACAAGGGGGAGCATGATGAAGCAGTTGCGACACAAGCCGACAATGGTCCGCAAGAATGTGTACCTCGATACCGGGGTGTGGAAGTGGTGCAGCAAGCGGGCGAAATAGGATGGCGTTTCCGCCTCGGAATTCATCCGTTGCGTGCTGGACGAGAAACGGGCCTTTCCGGGAGAGGGATGATGAACTACGTGTTCGGGTACGGCCGATCGTCTACGCAGAAACAGGTCATCACGATCGACGCTCAAAAGCGGGCCTGCGAGTCGTGGTTCCAGATTCAAAAGGACACACGGCGATTCGACGATACCGTCGAATGGGGCGGTTGGTACGAGGACCGCGCCGTCAGTTCCGATGCGCCGTGGTTTGAGCGGGAGGCGGGCGACATTCTCTTGTCCCGTCTGCATCCGGGCGATTTCGTGGTTGTCTCGATGTACGATCGGGCGTTCCGCAGTCTGGCCGACTGTGCCACCAGCATCCAGATTCTTGCCGATAAGCACGTCAAGATCATCATCCTCGATACGCCTGAGATTGACACCACCACTGCGAACGGTGCGCTTGTCGTTAATCTCTTGGCCGTCATCAAGGAACATGAAAAGCGGATCATCAAGGAACGCGCCCGCGAGGCTCGTGTTGAACTGTTGCGAACCGGACGCCCCACATGCGGGCAGGCTCCCACCGGGTACAAGATCATCGTCATTGACGGCGAGAAACGACTCACGCCCTGTCCGCACGACAGGAAAGTCTTTGATCTGGTTGCCGATCTGCGTGATAATCATAAGATGGCTTGGGAAAAGATTTACTGGGAACTTGTCAGACAACGCATACGCCGGGCAGATGGCTCACAGGGTGGCATCACATGGATTAAGTTGGGATACAAGTCTCGCAAACAGGGATACCCTCTCAGCCAGAACGAGTATGTTCAGAAATCACTTTCTCTTTTAGCGAAGCAAGGCCGTGTCGTTTTTTCCTGACTTTCTCGGCCGTCTTGGGGTTCTGGAGTTCTTTTTGCACGTACCGATTCACGATGTCCGGGGCCAGTTTCACCTTCTTGGGGGGCGGCATCGGCGTCCCCTTGTGATTGAACAGCCCCACGGCCGTCAGGTTCTTTCTCTTGCAGACGGCTTTCGCATCATCCACGCTCGATACCCATGACTGCGGGTCGTCGTATCTCCCCAACCCACTCATGTAATACTTGCCGTGCGTGTTGATGCCCGCCTTGGCTGTGATCTCCAGAACCTTCTGTCTGTTCTCGGCGTTCATCTCTCCCATGCAGCGCTTTCTGGTTTCGCAGAAACTCCGATCGCTCTCCCCCATCATCGGGGATTTTTGCATGGCGAGCATCAGGGCCATCTGGCGCGACTCACCCTTGGCGATCATGTTCCAATATCTGAGTTGTGCGTATTCCGGGAGTTGTTCAACTTCCCGTTCCACCAGTGCTTCCCTGAGTTCCACGATTCGCCTCCTGTTCTCTCAGAACTTGCTGGATGGCCTCTCCGTCCAACAGGTAGTCTCCCGCGTCGATGTCGATCGCTTTCGCCAAGTCGTGCATATAGGCGTTCCACGGGCCTGTGAACCCCTGCATGGCGAACGCCTGAATGGCGGGCATCGCCGCTTGCCCGAATTCCCGGATACTCTTGATCCGCATCATCCGATTCGGTTTCCGCGCCGAGCCTGCCTGAATCCGGTATTTGAAATCCCTCACCACCGAATCAAAGTCCCGTGAGGCGATCTTTGTCTGCCACACGGCTGTCGCTGCCGGTCCGATCACTGGGGCAAGGTCTTTCGGTTGCAAGAGCCACACGGCCGCCTGCATCTCTTTCATCAGCGACGTGCTCAACCAATCCTCCGTCTTTTCCGCCATGTCCTCTGGACGGATGGAGATATTCTGGTCCTTGATGTCCGCCTCTGTCGCCGATCTGATCTGCGATCCCGTCAAGCCATAGATCAACTCCGTGAGTCCCATCCGTTTGTCGATCTGTTCCATCACCTCACTCACCATTCTCCAGATGTCGATGGAGAACGTCGGGGCTTGGATGAACGAGATCACGTCTGAAATGCTCTTGCCAAACGCATCGGCAATCTCGACAACCTTGAACGGTGCGGACGATCCTTTGACTTGGTTCTGAATCTCGGCTCCCGCCTGCTTCAGCACGCCCACATACGTTGTGCTGGATGCGGCCACCTTGTCGGCGAGGAACGACATGCACCAGTTCACGAACCGCAGTTCACCGATGGCGGGCTTCACCATTGAGATCGGCCACACGGACCTGGGCTTGTCGTAGAAAAACAGGTCCGAGATCGGCCAACCGTTCCCCAACCCCTCATCCGTCCAGTACGGAATCGGCCACTGTGACCGCATGAACAAATCCTCTTGCGGTTCGGACAGCGATTCAGGAGGCATGTTGAGTGGGAACGGAATACCTCGCGCCACGACAATGCGGGTGAAATCTCCAAAGATTGAGAAATCGAACGGCGTCTTGGCTTTCGACTTATTCGTGGACTTCAGCCGTTGCCCAAACCCGTTCTTGCTGTAAACCTCCCAGTATTCGAGCAGATCGTAGCTGTTCTTGACTACGGGAGAACGCTTGCCGCGTGATCGGCGTTTTGCTTGGCCTTGCGACGACTCGATATGACCACGCAGAGACTTGGGTTTCAATCCGAACTTGGATTCCGCGATGTTGATAGGCTCGATGTGCCTGATGGCGATCCATTGGACATCTTCCTCATACTCGGCGTCCGGGTCTTTCGTCAGATCGTCAACAGACAGATGCCGCGAGAGAGGGTAGCTGATCTCAGAACCGTGCGGCTGGTACAGTTCCGTGTAGAGCAATCCGTACCCCTTGACGATGGATTCGGTGATCCCCCGCCGGGAGTGCATTTTCTTGTTGCCCTCGATCTGGAGCCAATTCAGATAATGCTCCATCACCGACGCGACAGACTTGTCCGACTCATGCTGATATTGCGTCTGAGCCAGATAGCCGCGGTAGGCCATCACGGACTGCTGCTGGGAGAGATCGAGATCGAGAGCCTCTGGAGAGATTTGTGGAGGCTCGGCGGCCGTGACAGTGGCAACCGGATACTTGTGGATCAGTGCTGGTCCGAACAGCGCCACCGCCTCGAACGGGCGATTCACCGTCATTCGGAATCCCGGCAGCAACCCGGAGCCTGCGCTGTCCTTGTCGAGAAACCCGCCCTCACCGCGGGAATACTTGCCCTGCCACATGAAATCGTGGGCGCCGTCGTAGAACTGCATCGCCTCGTCCGCATATTGGCCGAAGCGTTAATGCTTGGCCTTGAGAGACAAGTCGATGTTCGCCATCCATTCCTCGACCAGCGGCTTGAGAGGCTGCTGATCGTTGACGAACTGGCGTAGGACGTTTGGATTGTCCGGGTTGACGATTGCCATATCCACCGCCTTGAGTTAAGCGGCGGCGGATTCCTGGGGTGGCGGGGCTAAATCCCTTTGTAGCAAAAGGGGGGCTATTCTTTCAATGTCGTCTCCGGATCGAGTTTGTCGAGTTCAGCGATCAACCACTCTTTCGGCGGGTTGCCGCTGACGGGGATTCCAGCACTGACGGCCAGTCGTCTCAACTCCTGATACCGCCGCGTCTCCGTCCCCGCTTTCTTGGCCGAATCCTTTGGAACTTTCGATTCCAGCGTCACCAGCCTGTCGAGGATGTCCCGGCGTTCAGCTTCATACTGCAACCGTTCCTCTGTGAAATCCCATGCACCGGATTGTCTCTGCTCAGAGTTCAGTTGTAACTTGGGATCACTGACATGCCGCACGGCGGTTTCACCACCTCCGCGTATCTTGCTGATGTTGACGGTTCGGTGAAATGCCCGGTTCACAAACACCACGATCGGCGGACGCGAGTTTTTCAGTCCCGTGGGATACCACAGAACCGGCGAACCCACATGGATCGTCGGCATCACATAGTCTTCGATTTCCTGCTGCGTCGGAATCACTTACTGTCTCCTTGAGGTCCGAGGCTGATGTACGGCGTGCTGCCAGCCATCCTGGCTTTGCCCTGCCTTTGCCGGGAGCGCCTCTTACGCCCGGCAAGTACGCGGTCCACAAACGATGTCTCTTTCGGCCGCCGCTTTGGTTTCACATATTTCAGTCCGTGAGCCGCCGCGTATTCGCACGTTTCAACGCCATGCACACCAGCCCGGCGGTTTCCCTTATCCGTCACGACATTCTGCCCGTGGCTGCGAACGGTGATTTTCTTGAACCGCTCGAACTCCATCGGCAGGTTTTCGCAATACTGAGGCACGAACATGAACTTCGTTGTTCCGTCACGCCTCACGCTCAACCATTCCCGCAAGAGAAGCACACGCCCTTCCCGATCATCAGAACCGTTCATAAACCGTGAACCACGGCGACGGCACCGAACTCCATGATCGGCCAACTGCTGTTCGTACTGACGGCGGGGGAGAATGCCGCTACCGATGTCCCGCAGGGCACCGCCATGCGCGTCAATGATGAAATCCTCGAACACCTCATCCCGTGTGGCCTTGGCAACCGCCGCGCCGAACGTGGACGCATTGGCCTGCCGGAGATACAGTTGCTTATACATCACAGCGTAATCGCCGACATGCGGGGGCGGCACAGCAAAGAACGACACGCAGCAGACGGTGTGGCCGGGGTCCACGATCATGTAGCGGCACCAATCGTCCGGCGGAACCATGTTGTTCTTTGTCAGGATTCTCTGCGCCGGGTTGCGGAATGTTTCCCCCTTTTCCTCTGCCAGCATTTCATCCTCGTTGAGATAGACGATCGCATTGTGGAGATACTTGCTGAATCCCGGATACATTTTGACGGTATCCAGCGTCATCAATCCGAGTGCCCGCTGGCGGTAGACATCCTCTCCCGACGCTTTCCAGATGGCGATGTTCGCTTCTCGCGCCTCGTCAGTCAGGAATGGATTGTCAAAGATGGTAGCTCGAATCAGTACGGACATCGGATTTTCAACGTTCTGCTGATCCTCCGTGCGGTGTAGCAGGTTCAGCATATCCTCTGTTTCCGCGTGTGGGATGGCCGTCCACCTGATCGGGCCGTTGGAGATTGATAACCGTCCGATCAACTCCCGATACCAATTCGCCGTTGCCAAGTCCTCGTCGATGTGTACGAGATCGGCGCGGAATCCTTGACACTGATTGGAGTCGCCGGATGAATTGGCGACATAGAGCGTCCACCCCGTCGTGAAATGCACCTCGTCAAAGATATGGCTCGATCGTTTCACCCACGAAATTTTCCCCTCGATATACCGTTGCGGAATCAGAGGGGGAGCAGGTCTTGATTCCTCTTTTCTGTGAGCGTCACCGCCTTTTTCTGGATGTTTCGGATCAAATGCCCACGGTTTGAACACTCGCCATTCACGGGTATCCTCATCTCGGATGATCTGGAAGGCCCCTTCCCGGAACAAATACCTGTGAATCACCCGTCCGATATGCTTTTCCCCGTATCCCACGCAGACGGCAACACCATCTCTCTTGGGGTATTTGTCGTAGGGATCTTGCCCGGTGACGGCCCTTGCCACCTCGGCAAACCCGGCAGTCGACCCGCCGCTCTGGTTCCCTTTCATCATCAGAACCTCTTTAGCGGTACTGCGATGAAACTCCTCTTGGTATGGCAACGGTTCGTACAGTTTCAGGGCTTCGATCTGCCGCTTGGCAAGTTCTCCGGCAAGTTCCCTCTCACGCACTTGGGAAAACCCAAGCCCCAGATCATCCTGTCGCGGATCGGGTGGCATCAGGGGGTTCACGCGGTTTTCTCCTCTGCGTCCGCAATCCTGAGTTTGATTTTCTCCTCAACCTGCCGTTCCATGCGTTTGTTCAATTCGTTCTCGATATCCTCATCCGTCATCAGATCGAGCGGCATACTCGCCGCACCGCTGTCTGTCACCTTGACTGCCATCTGCATAATCATGGAGAGGATTTTCTGCCGTGCGGGAGAACCCGGCTTAGACACCAGATATGTCCCCATGCAGTGCTGTGCCAGCATCTCTGGGCCGCCGAACACGTCCACCAGATGATGAAACAGTTCCGCCACATGCGGGATTGAGGCCGCGCCAGTGCCCGCCACTTTCGAGATGATGTCAACCGCGCGGCGATCAAGTTCCGCCGCTTTGTCCGCGATCTCTTTCCTTTCCAGTTCCGCCTTGGTGGTAGCACGGCATCGCTTGCAGTTGTATCTGTGTCCGTCCGGCTTGGTAGCGTCCTTGTCAAAGTCCCTAAAGAGCAGGATCGAGAGGCATCTGCTGCATCGTTTCATGCCCTCTGGAACATCCGGGTTGTCGTCGGGAGCAAATCCCGGTGCTGGTGGTTTTTTCTTTGCCATTATTCCTGCCTCACTCGGATATGCACAAATCCAATGAGCGTCTGCGCCGGTGTGGCGTCCGTCCCGCACGTCACCTTGACGACGTAATCTGCGTCGATCTCACCAGCAGATACAAGAAACTGCACCGCCTCACCAATCGCTACCGTCCGGCCGTTGATCGTCAGTTGCGCCGTGCTGACGGCCTTGTTCGCAAACGTCAGTGCCGATGCGGTGGATGGTTCCACGTAATCCGTGGCGACGGTTGGCGTGCCTGTGAGCAGTTCCCCCGAATCGAGCTTGCCGCCAAAGTCTACGGAGATTAACCGGTCCTCGCTCGGCGTCTTGTAGAGAACCTGTGCCGCCGTGTTTCTGTTCGTCATATCGTCGCATCCGCTGATCGTGCGGGAATGGTAAAGTCTGCCGAATGCTGCGGTATCGTAAAGTCTCCCGAATGTGCTGGCAACGTGAATTCAAACCCCATCGCGTCTGGAACCACGACGGTCACAGTCGTCTTGCCCGCGAACGATCCATACAACCCGCGAGGACCGCCGTATAGTCCGTGTCGCGTTGTCTGTGATCCGGAGAATGCCATCAGACAATGATCCCCGTATCAGCGTTCGATGGAGCCTCAGTCAATGCCGTGAACGTCAGCGTCCCGTTAGTACCGCTGTAAGCCGTGATATCCGTCGCCTGCCCCGCGAGTACGCCGCTGGTCCACAGAATGATCCGGCCCTTGTAATGGTCGGCCGTCGCCTCAGACAGATCGGTTGTCGCCTGCGTCGTCGTGAGCGTGCCGGTTTGTGCGGTGAATGGGATGATCCCTGCGCTGCCGGCGGCTTTGGCCAGGTTCGCCGCGGCCATCGATCCGAGAGCATCAGTCACCACCTTGATTGCGTCGAGCAGCAAGTCCAGTCTGCCGCCGTTCGTCCAATCGGTCTGCAGTTCGTTCGTGTCGGCGAGTGTTGATGTCACATCGCCAGCAATCGATGCAACGTCGGCAGATACAGATGCGCCCGCCGGTATTCCCAAGCGTGCGAAGCTGTCGCCGGTCTGCGGCTGGACCACACCTGGAATCCGCGTTAGCAAGGTACTCAGGTCGGCATCCTGTGCGAGTGATGTCAACGCGCCCGCGTCCGGCAACAGTGCTGCAATAGCGTTGATTTCATTGAGTTTTGTCCGATCCACATCGGTGAAATCAACGGCAGTTGTGTCCACAACCAGCATCACGCGATCCAGCACGCGGGTCACACCGCCTTCGATAATCGAAAACGTAAACACCAATGATTCGAGCGTGTCGGCGTTATCCAGATCGTATTCAATCCAGTACCGGCCGGCGGAGAGATTGACCATTGTGGTCTGCGGAACGTGCGTGGTCGGATGCTGGAGATTGCCGGAACGTGTCGTGCCCGCCTCGTTGACCACTGCAACCGTCGGGGCCGCGTCCGGGGCCTCCA
>Ga0114931_10008271_pt1 | contig 12615 bp, 12 predicted proteins | sample 2SBtaG_FD_89579 | JGI IMG/M metagenome (GOLD analysis project Ga0114931, IMG submission 89579) | Deep subsurface microbial communities from Kolumbo volcano to uncover new lineages of life (NeLLi) - 2SBTROV14_V59a metaG | ecosystem: Environmental > Aquatic > Marine > Volcanic | place: Kolumbo...
GGGCGAATTTTGGACCCCTTTGTGGACAAGGTCATCATTTGCGGCACGTTCATTCTGCTGGTCGGCGTTTCCGATGTCTCGGGATTGAAGCAATGGCTTAGGCCATGGATGGCGGTGGTCATCGTGGGCCGCGAACTGCTGGTCACGGCGTTGCGTGGGTTTATCGAGCAGCAGGGGATCGACTTTTCGGCGAAGCTGCAAGGCAAGTTGAAAATGGTGTTGCAGTGCGTCGCGGCCGCGGTCTGTCTGTTTTACTTGTCCCGCGCCGTTTCGGCCGCTCCGCCGGCGGCGTGGCTGGGCTGGGCCGTTGTCGTCACGGTCTGGCTTGCCGTCGTCGTCACGATCACGTCGGGCCTGGAATACGTCATACGGACCGTGATCCTGTTGCGCAGAACGTGAATAAGTCCGACCGGCGTGGCCGGATCACAAGGCTCGTGTCCCTGCGCACTGGCGGCGCATCGCTAAGACCCTGACTGGCCATGATGACGTTGCCTTGATCGTGTGGGCAGCGGGCCATTCGGCCGGAAACGCCTGGTTCGAACAGCATGGTCCATCTGGCACCTACGCTCTTTATCAGCGCAATCCTCGTCGGTAGCGTGGCTGTTTGGTCACGGATTCTTGAACGGCGATCCGCCGGGCGACCGCTGGTTGCCTATCAGCCGCGGCGAGAAGTTCCATGGTCGGGCTGGCACGTGCTGGCGGGCATGATGCTTTACCTCACGTTTCAGGTGGTCGGCGCCCAAATGACCGATCGGCTGATCGGTCCGCGGAACGAAAATTCGCCGGAGTCGGAAGCATCAGCCGCACAAGAGCAAGCGACCGAACTGGCCTTGCCCGACGAGGGTCCGCAGGCGGCAGCCGACAAGGATCAACCACCGCCTCCCGAGGAGACGGCCCACCCATTGGCGCGGGTCTTGGCCCATCGTCGCGGGATCTGGACGATTGCGCTGGCGATCGTGGCCGCGGGAATCGTGGCCCCGCTGGCCGAGGAGTTGTTCTTTCGGCTGCTGCTGCAAGGCTGGCTCGAAGCACGCGAGCGTGACTGGCGTCGCGCGGTGCCACTTTTCGCGGGTCTGCCGCGCGGCGCGCTGCCGATCCTCGGCAGCGCGCTACCCTTCGCTCTGTTGCACGCACGCGGCGCCGAGCCTGAGTTTGACGTGGATCGCACGATCGCCATCATGGCCGGCATGACGGTCGCGAACCTGCTGGCGCTGATCGTCATGTTCACGATTTTGCGATTCAGCGCCGGGGCCACGCTTGAGGATTTGGGGCTCTGCCCCCGGAGGCTAGTTGGCGACATATCGCTCGGTGTCAAAGCGATGCTTGCCGGCATCGTGCCACTGTATTTTCTTCAGTTCGGGCTTAGCGTGCTGGCCACCGCGCTTCACCGCAGCGGCTGGATGCCCGAGTCAATCGCACCCGACCCGCTGCCGCTGTTCTTTCTCGCCTTGATGCTTGGTTACCTATATTATCGAACGCATCGCTACGCCCCCAGCGTGGTGCTGCACATGGCCTTCAACGCCAGTTCGTTGCTGCTGCTGATTCTGTTCTCCCCCTGACGGCCGAATCGCCGGCGTATTTCGGCTTGGTGAGCGTTTGGCGACAACATCTGTCGAACGCCTTAAGACGCTGGAGACCATCGGTCCGGGCGGTTCGCGTGTGCTGGGCATGTTGGCCTTCGACCTTCTCGAGGTATTTCGTCACGGCCTCTGGCCGCCGCGCGACGGAATGGCTTATAATCCCCGGCTTTCCCACAAGAATCCAAGCGACGGGAGGTCTTCGATGCCCCACGGTTTCGGAATCGTTGGCTGCGGAATGATTGCGAATTTTCACGCCAGGGCGATCGCCGAGATCCGCAGTGCGCGACTGGTCGCGTGTTACGATTCCTTCGAGCCCGCCGCCGAGCGGTTTGCCAAGGAAACCGGCTGCCGGCGTTACGTGCGCCTCAAAGAGCTGATGGACGATCCCGACGTGTCGATCGTTACGATTGCCACTCCGAGCGGCGCGCACCTTGACCCCGCCGTGGCTGCGGCACGTGCGGGCAAGCACGTAGTCGTCGAGAAGCCGCTCGAGATCACCTTGCGCCGCTGCGACCGAATCATCGACGCTTGCGCCAAGAGCGGCGTCAAGTTGGCCACGATTTTCCCATCGCGTTTTCACGATTCTTCGATCGAACTGAAGCGGGCGGTCGACCAAAAGCGGTTTGGCCGGATGACGCTAGGCGACGCCTACGTCAAGTGGTACCGATCTCAGGCATACTATGACAGCGGCGCATGGCGCGGTACCTGGGAGCTAGACGGCGGCGGCGCGCTGATGAATCAGGCGATTCATAGCGTCGATCTGCTGCTGTGGCTCATGGGTCCGGTGGCCGAAGTTCAGGCGCACACGGCCACGCTTGCCCACCGCCGCATTGCGGTCGAAGACGTGGCCGTGGCTTCGCTGAAGTTTGCCAGCGGCGCGCTTGGCACCCTCGAAGCCTCGACGGCCGCCTTTCCCGGCTATTTGAAGCGGATCGAACTTCATGGCTCCGAAGGGTCGGCCGCCTTGGAGGAAGAGGATATCGTGAAGTGGGATTTTGCCAAGCAGAGACGCCGAGATGCGGTTGTCCGCCGAAAGATGAACGCGAGCGTCAGCACCGGTGGCGGGGCCAGTGACCCAGCCGCCATCGGCCATCATGGCCATGCCTCGCTGTTTCGCGACTTGGTTCGCGCTATAAAAGACGATCGCCCTCCGGCCATCGATGGCAGCGAAGGGCGACGCTCGGTCGAGGCGATTCTAGCCGTTTACAAGTCGGCCGAGACGGGTCGCGCGGTGTCTTTGCCGCTCAAGCAAGACCCGGTGCTCAAGGCACGCCGTGCCAAGCCGAAACGGTAAGCCGGCCCTCCTGGCGCATCGTCCTAGAACAGCGAGCGCTTGGAGTTGGCCGCCCGTGAGGTTTTGCGGTTCGAGGCGTCGATGCTGAAAATCGTTCCCGGAAGTCGTGAATCGTCCAGCGAGTGAATTTGGGCCAAGCTCTGATGTCGCTGCCAAACCCCACAAACCTTGGATCCTTGGGGGCGGCGGCGAACCGCCCTTTTCCGTGGTGGTGGACTTTGGCAGAATGGGCCCACAATGATCCCAGGCAAGGAGGCCTCGCGTGCGGTTTTCCAATCTGATGCACTTCGCCACGTATCTCGTCGTTCGGCTGCTGATTTGCGTTGTGCAATCGCTGCGGATCGAAACCTGCGAGGCCCTGACACGCAATTTGGCGTGGCTGTTTGCCGACGTGTTGCGTCTTCGAGGGCGAGTGGTCGACGAGAATCTACGTCATGCGTTCCCCGGGATGAGCCCGTCGGCCCGCCGCGTGCTTGCTCGGCGGATGTGGGAGCATTTGTTCCTGTTCGTGGTTGAAATCGCGTATGCGCCACGAAAGATCCACGAAACGAACTGGCGTGATTTTGTCGAGTTGACCAATGTTCCGCAGTTGGTCCGGCTGCTGCTGGACGAGCGGCCGTTAATGATTATTTCCGCCCATTTCGGCAACTTCGAGCTGGGCGGCTATGTCTTGGGGCTGCTTGGCTTTCATACCCAATCCGTGGCCCGAGACTTGGATAACCCGTACCTGCACGCGTTCGTCAACCGTTTTCGCGGTGTCACGGGGCAGCGGATCATCTCAAAGAAGGGTGGGTACGACGAGATCGTCGACGCGCTGTCGAGCGGCAAGACCATGGCTCTGTTGGCGGATCAATATGCCGGCCGCAAAGGGTGTTGGGTTGAGTTTTTTTCTCGCCCGGCGTCCGCCTACAAGGCGATTGCCCTGTTGGCCTTGAATCACGACGCGCGGCTTGCCGTGGCCTATTGCCGCCGCCTTGGGCGGCCGCTGAAGTACGAATTCATCATGCAATCCGAGCTGGATCCGCGCGACGTGGCGGATGACCCGCACGCGATCCGCACGGTGACCCAGTGGTACACCACCGAATTGGAACGAGCGATTCGCGGGGCCCCCGAGCAATACTGGTGGGTGCATCGTCGCTGGAAAGACAACCGGCGGCCGCGGCGAAAGACGCAAACCGCCAAGGCCGCGTAACGTCGCTTTCGCGACTGGCTGGTTCCGTGCGGCTACGAGGCGTATAATCTCAAATGCTCTGCCATCGAGTTGGTGAGATCAACCCGACGGGTCGTAAGAAATATCGCTGCTGGCCGGTCGTTCGATAGAAACAACGATGAACTCCTCATGGCCGCCGGGCGACGTGGAACGCCAGCTTGTCCGGGAAAGTTAAGCGCTGGGTGACGCCGCAGCGCCGCAAGAGGATCGAAGGGGATAGCGTTGTCCGAGTGGGTGCGAGTCGCGTCGCTAGCGGACCTTTCTCCCGGTACGTCGGCTGAAGCCGTGGCCGGCGACCGAATCGTGGCCCTGTTTAACGTCGAGGGTACGATCTACGCCTTGGACGGTGTTTGTCCTCATCAAGGAGGACCGCTTGGCGAGGGTGCTCTCGTGGGCTGCGAAGTCACCTGCCCATGGCACGGCTGGCAGTTTGACGTCCGTACGGGACAGCACCAGTTCAGCCCTTCGGTCAGGCAACCGACGTTGCCCGTGCGAATCGAAGGAGATTCGGTGTTGGTCGACATCGCCGTTTCGACCGGCAGCCCCCCGGACGCGCCAATGTAACGCCGGGCCGAATCGAGACCGGGTTCGAGAAAGCCAGACCTCAGCGAATCAACTTTTCCGAAAAACAATGCTTGTTGCCTACTTCTATTGGCCGACCCATTGCATGAAAATGTGAACCGTCAGGCGTGTTGATGCAAGCCACCACGAGTTGCCCGTCTTGATCTCTTACCGCACTTTCCGTAACAGCGACCCTCCCGCACTGGCCGAAATCTGGCGTGCCCGCGATCGCGAGCGTGGGCGGATGCAACCGATGTCTACCGGGTTGCTCGAAGAGTACGTCCTTTCCAAGCCGTATTTCGACCGCCAAGGATTGATCCTCGCGACGAGCGACAAGCAGCCGGTCGGCTTTGCCCACGCGGCGTTCGGCCCGACCGAAGATGAGTCAGGCGTCTCCCACGCATGGGGCGTTACCAGCATGCTCATGGTCCGCCACGAATACCGCCGGTTGGGAATTGGTTCGCAGCTTGTGCATCGAGCGGAGCAATACCTGAGAGCGCACGACGCCAAGGTGCTTTACGCCGGCGGTCTACGACCGCTAGATCCCTTCTACCTCGGCTTGTACGGCGGGAGTGAGCTACCCGGCGTGCTTGATTCCGACGCCGAAGCCCAAGGGCTGTATCTTGCCGCGGGCTACCAAGAGATAGATCGCACGATCATCTTTCAGCTTGATCTGAAGACCTATCGCCCGCCGATCGATCGCCAACAATTGCAGATCCGTCGCCGCACAAACATTGAGGTCGTTTACGATCCCCCGACCACCACGTGGTGGCAGGCATGCACGATCGGATCGTTTGACCGCACGCGGTTCAACCTCGTTTCGCGAACCGATAGTCGCACACTGGCGACCGTCAATTTCTGGTACATGGAGCCTCTGTCGGTTAGTTGGGGGGTTCATGCCATGGGGCTTACGGACCTGGAAGTCAGCTCCGAGCAACGCCGCGCCGGGTTGGCCACACATCTGCTGAGCGAGAGCTTTCGCCGCCTTTCCGAGCAGGGGGTAATGCGGGTGGAAGTACAAACCATGCAACGCAACACGGCCGCCATCGAGCTGTACAAGAAGCTCGGCTTTCGCGAGGTCGACCAAGCGGCGGTCTATCGCAAGAAATAGCTCGGCCGTTCGACCGAGAGTGCTATTCGCCGGCCAGCAGCTTGCCGATCGCCTCGAGGCCGGTCATGCCCGGTTCGATGCCGAGCCTCCTTGCCGGCTCGCTGACGTCAACGATCTTGGCGTCGTACAGGTCTTCCGGTTCGCAAAGCGGCTTTTCCGGCGTTCCTTTGGCGATGGCGACCGCCATGCCGAATTCGCCGGCCACGTGAACGTCGTAGATTCCGCAGCCAACCAGCCCCTGGTCGGTGTGCAGCGTGCAATATTGCCCACCAGGCCAGCGAAAGCTGGTTCCCATCACCTTGCCGTGGGGAGTCTCAAGCACCTCGCTACGAGCCGTAAGTTGTTCCACGTTCATGCTTTGATCCTTTCGGCTAGGAAATTCTCACTACGATTGACAGCGGGGCTTCGGCCCTCTCCGGACGATTGGCGCGGCGCGAAGACTTGTTTGCCCTTGAATTATCGAGCCTCAGGCATGGACGTCAAAACCGCTGGCGGTGAGTTCGATTCGTCCGCGCTGACTTGATCGACCGCTCTGGGATGTAAAAAGACGCATATCATGGCCGGCAAGATGATCAAATCACCGATCAGCGCGGCGCCGATGGTTGAGCAACACATCGCGCCGAACAGCCGAAAATTGGGCAACCGGCTGGTCAAGATAGTGCTAAAACCGGCAACCAATATCAGTGTGGTCATCACCAGGGCCGTGCCGACGCCGATAAAGCTGCGGCGCACGGCGGCCTCAAGGTCGCCGTCAACGCGAAGCTCGCGCCGGAACCGCGAAAGAAAATGAATCGTGTCATCGACCGCTATGCCCAGGCAGATCGTAAACGCGCACACGCTCGTGATCTCCAGCGGTCGGCCCCACAACACGAGAATCGTTGCCGTCACCGCCAGCGGAAACAGGTTCGGAATCACGCTGATCAGCCCGATCCGCAGCGAACGATAGACCACCCCCACCACGACCAGAATGATGGCTGCCGCGGCTCCCAGGCTCTTGGCCAAATCGTGAATGATCCGCGATGCCTCACGCGCGCCGCTGACCGGATCGCCGGTCAGCTTGAAGCGGAATCCGGGAAATTGGTGCTGTAGCCCATCCAGCCCCGAATCGATTCGAGCATAGACCGGTTCATAGCGTGCGATGCCCAAATCTTGCACCCGCGCGTCGATGACCGCGTGTCGCAAATCCGGACGGTAGAGCCGCGCGACGAGCGCTTCGGGCATCAGCTTCAACCACTTCATGCGGCCCGCCAGATGGTCGCCGGTGCCGGGCAATGCTTCGAGCAGATTACGAAGCGAGAACGGGTGGCGCACGAGCCGTGATTCGGACAGCACGCTTTGGGCCGTTGCCAAGGCGGCCAAAACGCCGGTCACGTCGACCGTGGCCGGCCAATCAACCAGGATTTGAACGTGTCGAATGCCACCGAGTGCCTGATCGCAGTGGGCCAGGGTCTGATACGACTCGCTCTTCGGCGGAAAGTCCGAAGCCAGGCGGTTGTCGGGCCGCAGTGTCAGCGCGGTGAGCGAAAGCAGGGCCGTTACGACAATTGCCGTGACGGTCACGGCGCGTGCATGGCGGAGCACGAAATCGATGATGCCGTGAAACAAGTCAAGGTTCTTATGCACGATGTCGTGTTCGTGCCCCAAGTGAATCTTTCGGCCGATCCAGGTGCTGCCGGCGAGCGGGATAAACGTGACCACGGCCGCAAACGTAAGCACCACTCCCAGAGCACACGAGAGGCCAAAGCTGCGAATCAGCGGCGAATCCGCCACGCCGAGCGACGAAAAACCGATCGCCGTGGTCAGCGAGGTCAGAAAACAGGGAATGCCCAGATGCTCAAACGAATGTCGCGCCGCCTCGACCGGCGGAAGTCCGCCTGCCCGCGCTCGGCGGAGATCCAGCATCAAGTGGACGCCATCGGTGAAACCGATCATGGTCAACAGCACCGGCATAATGACGGCCGTCAACTGATTTTGCTACTCCCCTAAAAGCGCGAGCGCTCCGGTGGCCCAGAACAGCCCCAGCATCGACGCCAAGGAGACGATCAAAATGGCCGACAGCCGGCGAAACATCAGGCCGGCCATTAAAAAAACCAGCACGTTCGCGATCAAAGTAAACTTACGCCGGTCCCGCGTGAAGGCTTCGTTCTGGTCCGCGATGAGCGGCAAGCGGCCGGTCAGCCGGATCCGCAGGTTCTCACTGCTGGCGGCGTCACGAGCGGCGCGGCGAATTTTGTCAAATGCCATCTTCAAACGCTTCGCCCGCGGTATGCCGTTATCCATGGCGGACTCATTCAAGCCGACTAGAACAATCATGGTCCGCGCATCGGCCGACAAAAGCTGGCCCGCGATCAACGGATGTTTCAAGGCCCGCTGTCGCGCTCGGGCAAACGCCCGAGGTGACGCGCCGTTTGCTGGAAGCAGCGGTTCGGGCAAGCCCAAGGGGCCGAAGACCGGCACCTGCTCGATCCCGGTAACCGTGGTCACCACGTCAAGTCGGCGAACGGCCTGGCTGACGCGTCGATAAGCCGCGATGGTCTGGGGGGCAAACATTCGCGGCGACTCGATAACCAGTTGGCATTGTGCCCCGCGTGCCACGATGTTCTCAGGCCGCTCGCGGCGCGGTATTTCATCCGAGACCGCCACTTGTCCGCGGAGCCGAGCTTCCCAGGCCGGTCCCCAAATGCCGTAGGCCGCCACGCTGGAGATGGCGATCAGCCCGATGGCGACCGCCAAACGGTGCCGGACAAACAGGTCGGCCAGGGTTTCCATCTTGGGGCAGTACCGGCAGGAAGATGAGGTTCATCATGCAAGCGGCCGCCTGAAAGCTTCAGCCCGCCGCCACGCTCTGATTTTGCCCCGCCATGTTTCGCTTGTCGAGACTTGCCTTGCCCGGCAAGTGCGTGGTGTACGCGAGCCATGCTGATCACGCGCCGCGGTGCCCGACGACGGTTTGATGGCTCAGCGTGTCGTACAGGCTCAGGGCGACATAATAAACCACATACAACAGCGATCCCCCGACAAGCCACCGCGGCGTGGCTGGAACCGTGGCGACCATGGCGACAATCAGCAAGCCCCAGATGGCCGTGAGGCTCAGTGTCAGGCGTGGCAGGCGATCGGTTCGCGATGGATAGACATACTTGACCGGCACAAAGATGAGCACCGTCAGTGCGGCCAGAATCGCCAGATTGCTCCACGGCGACAACCCGAAAACAAAAAGATAAAACACCGCCACGTTCCAATAGGAGGGAAACCCGCGGAAGTGATGGTCAGGCGTCTTGGCATCTTCGCGACAGAACTGATATCCCGATGCCAACGCGATCACCGCCGCGGCGGGCATGCCCCACGATCGAGGCAATAGCTCGCTACGGCTGAGCAACAGGGCGGGCACGATCACGTAGTTCAGATAATCGGTCAGATTGTCCAGCAGCGCGCCGTCGAAATACGGCAACACGTGCCGCACCTTCACCCAGCGGGCAAAGGTGCCGTCGACGCCGTCCACCACGACCGCCACGATCATCCAAACAAATGCCTCGCGCCAGCGGGCGGCGAAGATGGCTTGGATCGCCAACAACGCCCACACGGCGCCGGTCGCCGTGAAAAAGTGAACCGCCCATGCCGCAAGCCGCCGCGGTACGGAAAAGGAAGACAGCTCACCACGCTTCAGCATCGAGGACTCCATGAAGACGTTATTCATCTTAATCTTCCCAGCCGGGCGTCTCTAGCGAAGCCAGAGGCGTGCATGCTGAAAAACGGGCCGAAAAAAACGGCGCCGCGACGATCGAAGCGTATGCCATCTGTTTCGGAGGTTTGTCCGTCGAAGGTTCAGTACAATGTCCCCTTCCGCTTTTCGCACACCTTTCCCGGAACGCTATGATCAGCCCGGTTGCCGCCATCGTTAGTGTCGGTCTGTTTTATGTCTTGGTGCTGGTCGTTGGCGTGATGGCGGGAAGGCGGCATCCGAGTGGAAACGCGGGCGGGTTGATCGTCGCCGGGCGAAAGATGCCGCTTTGGATCGGCGTGTTTACGATGACCGCCACTTGGGTTGGTGGCGGATATATCAACGGCACGGCCGAGGCGGCTTACACTCGGGGGTTGGTTTGGGCTCAGGCTCCGTGGGGATATGCGCTGAGCCTGGTCGTCGGTGGACTGGTGTTCGCGGGCGTCATGCGGCGCGCCGGCTATACGACGCTGCTCGATCCCTTTCAACAGCGATATGGGCGAACTGTCACCGCCGCACTGTTTTTGCCGGCGCTCATCGGCGAGGTTTTTTGGAGCGCCGCCATTCTGGCGGCCCTCGGCGCCACGTTCAGCGTTATGTTCGAGTTCGATCAGCACGTCGATCATCGTCTCGGCGGCCATTGCCATTGGCTACACGGTGATCGGCGGGCTGTGGTCGGTGGCCTACACCGATGTCGTGCAACTGTTGTGCATACTTCTCGGCCTGGGGGTCGCAATTCCGTTTGCCATCGGGCATGCCGGCGATCTCTCCACGTTGGTCGAAAGCTACCACGGCAAGTTCGGTTCCGCCGCGTTGCCGTGGCCGCCACGGGCCGCATGGACCGGAGGCGCGGGCTGGGGGCTTCAAACCTGGCAGTGGGTCGACGCCGCGCTGCTGCTGATCCTGGGTGGAGTGCCGTGGCAGGTATACTTTCAGCGGGTTCTCGCCTGCCGCAACGACCGCGTGGCCGTGCGACTCTCCTTGTTGGCGGCCTGCGGATGCCTGCTGCTGGCGATTCCGCCGACGCTGCTCGGTGCCGTGGGAGCAACCGTCGATTGGAACTCGGCTGCTCGGGTTGCCCCGCCCGAGGGCCCAATGGTGCTGCCATACGTGCTCAGATATCTGACGCCGGCGCCGGTCGCGCTGCTGGGGCTGGGGGCCGTGGCGGCCGCCGTGATGTCGTCGGTTGATTCGTCGTTCCTCTCGGCCGCGTCCATGTTTTCCTGGAACGTCTATCGCCCGCTCCTGCGGCCTTCGGCCGGCGATGCCGAACTGCGGCGTGCCACGCGATCCGCGGTCGTGGTCGTCGGCGCGGCGTCCTCGACGTTGGCGTTGGCGGTGCAAAGCATCTATGCGCTTTGGTATCTATGCGCGGATCTGGTTTACGTGATTCTTTTCCCACAGTTGGTCATGGTGCTGTTCGCGCGTCGCGTGACACGTTCGGGCGCCGTGGCCGGCATGACGGTGGGCCTGCTGTTGCGCGTTGGCGGCGGTGAGCCGATTCTTCGGCTGCCGGCGATGATTCCCTACCCCTGGCCGGCCGCGGACGGCGGAACCTATTTTCCGTTTCGTACGTTCGCCATGCTGGCCGGCCTGGGCACGATCTGGATCGTTTCGCGCTTCACGAATGATCTTGCCCCAGTCACGCGGAAAGCATGACACGGCTGGGAAAGCGTCAAGCCGGCTAGCCCGCGGGACCGGCGCCGCTATACTGGCGATTTTCCGTTACTGAAAAGCCACGAGATTCCATGAACGAAAACGAATCGGCCCCGATCGATGATTCCCAAGCTCCGAAGTGGCAACCGCTCGGCCGGATCGATCGCCGCGTGATCGGGGTGCTGGTCGAAAAGGCCAAGACGACGCCCGATCAATATCCGCTATCGCTCAACGCACTACGCAACGGCTGCAACCAGAAAAGCAATCGCGACCCGGTTATGGATCTCGATGAGGACGACGTCCGCGAGGCACTCGATCGGCTGCGCGCTGCCGGCGCGGTTGCCGAGGTGTATGGTAGCGGTCGCGTGGCACGGTATCGCCATTTCATGAAAGACTGGCTCGGGGTCGATGCGGTTGAGTTGGCGGTGATGACCGAACTCCTGCTTCGCGGGGCGCAAACCGAGGGCGAGATACGCGGTCGCGCGGCACGCATGGAACCGATCAAAGATCTGGCCGCACTGCGGCCCGCGTTGGCGTCATTAAAAGCCAAAGGGCTGGTCGTTCCGCTAACGCCGGAGGGCCGCGGACATGTCGTTGCGCATGCGGTCTGTCCGCCGCAGGAGCTTGAGCGCGTCAAACAGCGCTACAGCGGTCCTCGCGAGACCCGGCAGCAAGCCTCGCCCGATGAACCCGCTGCTGCCCCGCGAGCCATGGGCGAACAGCCCGCTCACGATGCCGAAATCGAGCGTGAATCGGCCCGGCGGCTGGAGTCGCAAATGACCGAATTCCGCGACCAGATGACCCAGCTTCGTGGCGAGATCGAGGAGTTGGTGCGAAAGATGGATCAGAACGTGGACGAGGTCGACCGCATCAAACGCGACTTGGGCTTATGACGGGGGATCGATGCGCCCCAGGCGGTCGTCCCGTTCAAGTAGGCGAATTTTTTCGATCAGCGGTTCCGGCAGCGGCATCGCCCGGCCGGCTTGATAGTCGACCCACACACAGACCGAGTCGCCATCGGCCGCGATTTCCCCGTCCGCTACATCGCGAATGGCATACGACAGCGTGAACGCTTTGCCGCCGATCCGCGTAACGTTGGCCGATACGGCAACCGTGCCGGGGTAGCGTAGCTGCCGACGGAAGTTCAGCTTCGCCGCCACAAGCCCCGGCCCGTCGGTGGCTTTGCGCTTGAAACGGTCCAGTTCGATCCGCTCGAAATATGCGATCCGGGCAGACTCGCAGAACTGAAAAAAGATGATGTTGTTCACATGGCCCAGCGAATCGAGATCGCCCCAACGGATGGGTTGCTCGATGGTGACGCCAGACGACGATTCGGCCGATTGATTCACGGTGGGCTCGGTCGGTGAGACGGTAGGCTTAGTTAGTCGAGTAGAACGATCAGGCCGGGGGCAGTTCAACTTGGTACAACACCTTGCCGCTCAGATCGTGCAAAGCCACGGTCATCACTCCGCTGGCGGCTTCGAC
>Ga0114931_10008272_pt1 | contig 12615 bp, 17 predicted proteins | sample 2SBtaG_FD_89579 | JGI IMG/M metagenome (GOLD analysis project Ga0114931, IMG submission 89579) | Deep subsurface microbial communities from Kolumbo volcano to uncover new lineages of life (NeLLi) - 2SBTROV14_V59a metaG | ecosystem: Environmental > Aquatic > Marine > Volcanic | place: Kolumbo...
CATGGCAGTTTTGCAAGACGAAACCGGAAAATGCGATTTCCCGGTTTCTTCATTTTCAACGGCTTACAGCCGTCGAAAATGGCGGTTCATCCCTGAACCGCTCGGCTCTTGCAATTTTGCAAGCGCCTCCGTTGCACCGAATTACATCCGGGAAGCGAGGTACGGAGCGAATCGCATGAGTGGGCAAGAAACGGCACGCCGGGCCGCGCGGGAGGAGGAGGTGCTGGGCCGTTTTCGGCTCGACGGCCGGGTGGCGCTGGTCACCGGGGCGTCGGGCGGCCTGGGGGCACATTTCGCGCGTGTTCTGGCGGCGGTCGGTGCGCGGGTGGTGGTAACGGCGCGACGCCGGGCGCGCCTCGATGCGCTGGCCACCGAGATCGAAGCGGGGGGTGGCGAGGCGCTGGTCGTGACGATGGACGTGTGCGACGAGCGCAACGTGAGCGAGGCATTGGCGGAGACCGAGACGACGCTCGGCACGGTGGACATAGTGGTCAACAATGCCGGGGTCGCAACCACCGAACCCGCCATCGATGTGAGCGCGGGTGACTGGGATACCGTGTTCGACACCAATCTGCGCGGTGCGTGGCTGGTCGCGCGCGAGGCGGCGCGGCGCCTGATGGCGGCCGGCCGGCCGGGCAGCATCGTCAACATCGCCTCGATCCTGGCCTTCAGGGTGGCGGGCGGTGTGGCGCCTTACGCCGCTTCCAAGGCCGGACTGGTGCAACTGACCCGCGCGCTGGCTTTGGAATGGGCGCGCCACGGGATCCGCGTGAACACCATCGCGCCGGGTTATGTGCTGACCGATATCAATCGCGAGCATTTCCAGACGCCCGCGGGCCAGGCGATGCTCAAACGCATTCCGCAGCGGCGCATCGGGACACCGGAAGACCTGGACGGTGCGCTGCTGTTGCTTGCTTCCGACGCCTCCGCCTACATGACCGGCGCCACAATCACGGTTGACGGCGGTCACCTCCGGTCGAGTTTGTAAAACCCCGGATTGTGACCTATCGGTCGGTCGGGTTGACGTGGCGTAACCCGACGAAAACGCCGGGAATACCGTCGGATTGACGTTTTGGCGATGCAGCCGAGAGGCATGGCGGCCAGGTGCACTCCGCGTCGGTCGGGTTAGCGTAGCGTAACCCGACGCAAACACATGGAAAGCCGTCGGGTTACACTCCGTTGCGCGGCGTTAACCCGACCGACGGATTGGCATTTTCGCGATATCGCCGAGCGGCATGGCGGCCAGGAGCAAGCGCCGGAAGGGAGGATCGACATGGATTTCGAACTCAGTCCCGAAGTGGAGGATTATCGCCGGCGTTATCGCCAGTTCGTCGCCGATCGGGTAATTCCGGTAGAGAGCGAGCCCGATGCCTGGGGCGAAGGCGAAAACATCCGACCCGAACGCTTGAGCGAACTACGCGCGGCGGCGCGCGAAGCCGGCCTGTGGTGTCCGCAAATGCCGCGAGCGCGTGGCGGGCAAGGGCTCGACACGGTGGCGATGGCGGCCTGTTACGAGGAAATGGCGCGCTCGGTGTTCGGACCGGCGGTGTTCAACTGCGCGGCGCCCGACGACGGCAACATGCTGGTCCTGGAAAAGGTCGCGAGCGACGCGCAAAAGGAACGCTGGTTGCAGCCGATCGTCGACGGCAGCGTACGCTCGGCCTTCGCGATGACCGAGCCGCATCCCGGTTCGGGCTCCGATCCGGGCATGATGCTGACCCGCGCCGAACGCAAGGGCGATCGCTGGGTGGTGCACGGGCGCAAGTGGTTCATCACCGGGGCCGGCGCGGCGCGGCACTTCATCCTGGTGGCGCGCACCTCGGACGACTCGCGGCGCGGGCTCAGCGCCTTTCTCTTCGACCGTGACGATCCCGGCTGGGAACTGGTGCGCCGGATCCCGATCATGGGTCCCGAGGAGCACGGCGGCCACTGCGAGATGAGTTTCGACGGCCTGGAGATCCCCGATCGAAATCGCCTGATGGAGGTCGGTGACGGACTCAGGCTCACCCAGATCCGGCTCGCCACCGCGCGCCTCACCCACTGCATGCGCTGGCTGGGGATGGCCAAGCGCGCGATCGCGATCGCCGGCGACTACGTACGGGAACGCGAGGCCTTCGGCGAGAAACTGATCGAGCGTGAAAGCGTGCAGTGGCTGATGGGCGAGGCGGCGATGGCGATCCAGATCGGGCGCCTGCTGACCATGCACGCGGCGTGGAAACTCGACCAGGGTGATTACGCGCAGCGCGAGGTGTCGATGGCCAAGGTCGCGGTCGCCGATACCCTGCACAAGGCGGTGGACACGGCGATCCAGTTGTGCGGCGCGCGCGGCTATTCTCGCGACACGCTGCTGGAATGGATGTACCGCTACGCGCGTCAGGCGCGGCTGGTCGATGGCGCGTCCGAGGTCCATAAGATGGTGCTGGCCCGGCGTCTCACGCGGCTAGGCACGGACTTCTGGGCATGGGGTTGAGCCGGGCGTCGATGAGGGGATCGTTCGACCCACGGACCCGCGAACGTCTGCGTGCGTTCATCGGCGCTCGCTGTGGTTGCGGCGATGTCCGGATCGTCGCCCTCGGGCGCCTCGGCGGTGGCGCGATTCAGCAAAACTACGCCCTCGACGTCGAGGTGCCCGAAGGTGGGTTCGCCGGTTTTCAACCGCTGGTATTGCGTAGCGACGCACCCGCGCGGCTGGCTGCCAGCCTCGACCGCGCGGAGGAATTCGCGGTGCTAGAGACGGTTTACGCGGCGGGTGTGAAGGTGCCCGAGCCGCTGTGGCTGTGCGCGGATGACACGGTGCTCGGGCGGCCCTTCTACGTGATGCGTCGGGTGACGGGTCGCGCGGCGGGGCATCTACTGGTGCGCGACCCGGAACTCGACGCGCATGGCGACGAATTGGTCGAGCGACTCGGCGCCGAGTTGGCACGCATCCACGCGCTGCGCCCACCGCAGCCACGACTGGATTTCTTGGCGCTCCCGGCCGCGGCCGATGCGCGGGATCGCATCCGTACTTACCGCAGCTATCTCGATATGCTCCCCGAGCCGCAACCGGAGATCGAATGGGGTCTCACCTGGCTGGAGCAACACGCACCGCCGCCGGTCGCGCCGGTACTCTGTCACCGCGACTATCGTAGCGGAAATTACCTTGTCGACGGCGACCGACCGAGCGCCATCCTCGATTGGGAGTTCACGGCCTGGGGGGATCCGGCCGAGGACCTGGGCTGGTTCTGCGCGCGTTGCTGGCGTTTCGGCCGGGATGAGCGCGAGGCCGGTGGCATCGGGGCACGCGAGGCATTCCACCGCGGCTATCGCGAGGTCGCCGGATCCCTCCCCGATTCCTACCGCTTGCGTTACTGGGAGGTGATGGCCGCCCTGCGCTGGGCCGTGATCGCACTGCTTCAGGCCGAGCGCCACTGCTCCGGCGCAGAGCCCTCGCTGGAACTGGCGCTCACCGGTCACCTGGTCCCCGAGCTGACGCTGGAGGCACTGGAAGGGATCGAGTCGTTGAGCGAGGTGGCGGCATGATGCGCCCGGACGGTGCGGAATTGTTGCGCATCGCGCGCGCCACGGTGCTGAAGGAACTGGTGCCGCTGCTCGACGACCACGCGCGCTACCAAGCCCGCATGAGCGCCAACGCAATAGCGATCGCGGCGCGCGAACTCGCCGACGCGGGCGCCACCGAACGCGATGAACTGCGGCGGCTCGCGGAATTCTATGCGGCGCCATTCGATGATCGCGATGTTCGCACCGCCTTGCGCACGTTGGAGCGCCGGCTCGCCGGCGACCTACGTCACGCGAGCTTTGATGAGTCCCGTGACCGCGAGATCCGTGAGCTGCTGCATGCCCGGTTGCGCGCGCGGCTGAAGATTTCCAATCCACAGCGCCTCGGGGAAAAGGGCCTTCGTTGATCACAACGCATCAAGGCGTGGGGACACGACGAGAATTCCGTCCCCGGGTGGTTTCCGCTTCGCTCTTGACGATGCACTTCGATGACATTACGTTGATCACATTTAATGTCAACCGATGGGCGCCAACATGCCGCAGATCACCGCACGTATACCCGACGAACTGAGCCACGCGCTCGACAAGGCCGCGCGCGAACTCAACCGCAATCGCGCCGAGGTGATTCGTCAGGCACTCGATTACTACCTCGACGACTACGAAGACCTCGCACGCGCCCTGGAACGGCTTCAGGATCCGGCCGATCCGGTGCTCGAGTGGGACGCGGTGCGACGTGAGTTACTCGATCAGGATTAAGGCGAGTGCTGCCAAGTCGCTCGCCCGCATCGACAAGGCTCAACGCACACGCCTCATTGCGGCGATCGATCGGCTCGCGGATAACCCGCACGCGGGTAGCGCACTCAAGGGCGAGTTCAAGGGGTTGCGCCGACTACGGGTGGGCAACTACCGCATCGTCTACGAGGTGCAGGTCAACGAGTTCGTGATCCTCGTGGTCCGGGCCGGACATCGGCGCCATGTCTACGCGTGACAAGGGGAGCGGTTCCGAGCTTGTATTGGCATCGGTAGGCACGCTCAACGAGTGAACGCGTGGGGACATGATTTCATCGTGTCCCCTTCGAGGGCGACCGGCAGGAGGTTTTACCTTGGGTGGCGTGACGACAGGGGTGAACTGCTGCCGCTCGGCTGGCGAGGCAATGACAGGGGCGAGCCGCTGGCGCGTAGCGGAGACGTGAATCGCAGCGATCGCCCGGCCGAGATGGACGTGATCCCCGCGGCCGGCTGCCGCCCGCTTTCGAGGGGGACACAATGATGCATTGTGTCCCCGCGTGGTTCAGGCGAAATACGGGGAGGGACCTCCCACCCTCTCGACTCAGTCGGCGTTCACGCGGGATGGACGCGTGGACCGGCGCAGCAGCGGATTGATGCGCGCCGTCTTGATGGCGCTTCGGCCGGAACGCACGATTTCGATGGGATAGCCGGCGATCAGCAGGGTGGTGCCGGGCCGAGGGATGGTTTCAAGGTATTCGAGCACCAGGCCATTGAGGGTCTTGGGGCCGTCGGTCGGCAGCTCCCAGCGCATGTCGCGGTTGAGTTCACGCAGGTTGGCGCTGCCTTCGACAAGGTAGCTGCCATCCGGTTGCGGCTGGACGTCGGGGCTGGCGTCGGCGGGATCGGTGGTGAATTCGCCGACGATTTCTTCGAGCAGATCGTCCAGCGTAACCAATCCCTCGATATCCCCATACTCGTCGACCACCAACCCGACCCGCTCGTGCTGCGCCTGGAAATTGCGGAGTTGAATGTTGAGCGGCGTCCCTTCGGGTACGAAATAGGGTTCCCGGGCGTGTTGACCAACACCGCCGGGTCAAAGTGCTCGCTGCTCAGCGGGCTGAGTAAACGGCGCAGGTGCAGCATGCCCACGATCTCACCGATTTCGCCCCGGAAGAGCGGCATTCGGGTATGTTCGCTGGCCAGAAGCTGGGCGCGGATCGCTTCCGGCGGGTCATCGAGATCGATGCCGTGGATCTCGTTGCGGGGCACCATGATGTCGTCGACCGTGACTTTTTCCAGATCGAGGATGCTGGTCAACATCTGCCGGTGGCGCTGGGAGATCATCGGCGTCGCCTCCGCGACCACGGTGCGCAGTTCTTCGCGGCTGAGTTGTGGCGACGCGGCCGGCCCCGGCTTCTGACCGAACAATCGCAAAATGCCGTTGGCTATCAGGTTCACCGCGGCCACCACCGGAAAGACGATTTTTCCCAGTGGTTCGAGTACCCAGGATGCCGGAAAGGCGACTTGCTCGGGGTGCAGCGCGGCGAAGGTCTTGGGCGCGACTTCCGAAAAAATCAGGGTCAGGAGAGTCACGACACCGACCGCGATCGCAATCCAGGCTTCGCCGAACAGGCGCAAGGCGATGATCGTCGCGATCGAGGCCGCGAGGTTGTTGACCAGCAGATTTCCGAGCAGGATCAGGCCGAGCAGCCGGTCGGGTCGCTCGAGCAGGCGACTGGCGCGCTGTGCGCCGTGATGTCCCTTGTGGCGGGCGAGATGCCGCAACCGGTAGCGGTTGAGCGACATCAACGCCGTTTCCGCGCCCGCGAAAAACGCCGAGCAGAGAATGCACAGCACGAGTGCGCCGCTCAGCGCGCCCAAGGGGATTTCGTTCAACGCGTAATGAGACTCACGCCATACACGGCGCTATTACTAAGGCCGGCGCATCGGCCTGTCAAGCGGGGCGGGCCGATTTCAACCGGGAGTCCAATTGTATCCGAGCACCACCTCGAGGACGAATTTGCTGCCGAAGTAGGCGAGCGCGAGGATCACGAACCCGGCGAGACTCCAGCGTATCGCGGTACGTCCCCGCCACCCGTGTCGCCAGCGGCCCCACAGTAAAACGGCAAACACCAACCACGCGATAACCGACAGCACCGTCTTGTGGACCAGGTGTTGGGCAAGCATGTCGTGGACGAACATGAAGCCGGTAATAAGGCTGAGACTGAGCAGAACGAAGCCCAACCCGACGAGCTGAAACAGCAGGTTTTCCTGGCTTTGCAGGGGCGGTAACACGCGCAGCACACCGCCCGGTCGCTTGTGACGCAGGCGCCAGTCCTGATAGGCGAGCACCAGGGACTGAAAGGCCGCGATGCTGAGCAGGCCATAGGCGAGCACCGACGCGGCGATATGGATTTGCATGCCCGAGCCGTAGGCGATCGGCGGCGGGGTATCGTCCCACCCGGTGAGGCTGAGCGCGACCGTAATGGCGGCCAGCGGCAGCACGAATATGCCCAGATCCTCGATTGGCCGCACCAGGAGCGCGAGCAGCAACAGAGCGACGATCGCCCACGCGATCAGTGATGCAACCGCGAGCACCCCGAGATCGAGACCGGTGGTGGTCGCCACCAATTGGTAGAGCAATACGCCGTGCACCAGGAGCGCGGGCGTGGCGGTCGCGACGAGTGCGGTATGGGTACCGCTCGAAACCCGGCCGGCGGCGAATAGATGGCGCCCGACGATAACGGTCGCTGCCAGGTAGAGAAGGATACTGACCAGTCCGAGAATGATTTGCATCGCCGCAGGCTCTGAAAAAACCAACACCTTGGAAAATTTTCGGGAGCCGTGGATCATGCCGCAAGACGTCCGTCCGGAGCAAAGATATAGAATTTCACGATTGAAGCGCGTCTGCCGGCGCCGCTCAGATAGGCGCACGCCGTGCCGATTGCTAAGATACGCCATTGTCGCTCGGGTTCACGGGTCCAGGGTTCACTGCAACCTCTGAACCTTTGAACCCTGAACCTTGAACCCCGTGAGTAATAAATGTGTTTGAAAGCTTGACTGAACGGCTTGGTCAGACGCTGCGCGCGCTGCGCGGTCGCGGCCGACTGACCGAGGACAATATTCGCGAGACGCTGCGCGAGGTGCGCCGGGCGATGCTCGAAGCCGACGTCGCGCTGCCGGTGGTCAGCGAATTCACGGAGCGGGTCCGCGCGCGGGCGATCGGCCAGGATGTGTTGCAGAGTCTCACGCCGGGCCAGGAACTCGTGCGGGTGGTGCGCGACGAGTTGACCCGCCTGATGGGCGAGGTCAACAGTGAACTCGCGCTCAACGTGCCGCCGCCCGCGGTGGTGCTGGTGGCGGGCCTGCAGGGCGCGGGCAAGACCACCACGGTCGCCAAACTGGCACGCATGCTGCGCATCGAGCACAAAAAGAACGTACTGGTCGCGAGCTGCGACATTTACCGTCCGGCCGCGATCGAGCAACTCGAGACCTTGGCGCGCACGGTCGAAGTGGGTTTCTTTCCCAGCGATCCGGGGGGCGATCCGGTGGCGATCGCGCGTGCCGCGGTGGCCGAGGCCCGCGCGCGGCTGCGTGATGTGTTGATCCTGGATACCGCCGGGCGCCTCCACATCGACACCGAGATGATGGATGAGGTACGGCGCATTCACGCCGCGGTGACGCCGACCGAGACCCTGTTCGTGGTCGACGCGATGACCGGACAGGATGCCGCCAATACCGCGCGCGCGTTCAACGACACGCTGGCCCTGACCGGGGTCATTCTGACCAAGGCCGATGGTGACGCGCGTGGCGGCGCGGCGCTCTCGGTGCGCCATATCACCGGCAAACCGATCAAGTTCATCGGGGTCGGCGAAAAGACCGACGCATTGCAGGCGTTCCACCCGGATCGCATCGCTTCACGGATCCTCGGCATGGGCGATGTGCTGACGCTAATCGAGGAGGCGGAGCGCAAGGTGGACCGAGGCAAGGCCGAGCAACTGGCCAAGAAGCTCGGTTCGGGTAAGGGCTTTACCCTCGAGGATTTCGCCGAGCAACTGCGCCAGATGAGGAACATGGGCGGCGTGGCGGGACTGATGGACAAGCTACCCGGCATGGACGCGCTTCCGGCGGGGGTCAAGGCGCGGGTGGGGGATGGCGACCTGGTACGCATGGAGGCCATCGTCGGGTCGATGACCCCTCACGAGCGCCGTTTCCCCGCGGTCATCAAGGGTTCGCGCAAGCGTCGCATCGCGTCCGGCTCGGGAACCCGGGTGCAGGACGTGAACCGCCTGCTCAAGCAATTCATGCAAATGCAAAAGATGATGAAGCGGGTGCGCAAACGAGGCGGCCTCGCGGGATTGATGCGCGGCATGGGTGGTGCCATGCCGCCGGGGATGCCGCACTGAATTTTACCCTCACGCGTCTTACATTCCGTTCGCCCGCGGTATAGAATGCCGCGTTTTCGCGCGCTGTATGCGGGCGATATCGGCATTTTGTTACGGGGGGATGAATGCCCCTGAATGCTTTCCGGGGACTGAGCAAGATTATGGTGACGATTAGACTGGCCCGAGCAGGCGCCAAGAAACGACCGTTTTATCAGGTGGTAGTGAGCGACAGCCGCAACCGCCGCGATGGGCGCTTTATCGAACGGGTCGGCTTCTACAACCCGATCGCGGTGGGCGAACAGGAACGGCTGCGCCTCGATCGCGATCGGATCGCGCACTGGACGGCCCGTGGCGCCCAGACCTCCGGCGCGGTGGCGAAGTTGCTTAAGCAGGCCTGATCGCGGCCTCCGGTCGTTGGCGTGATCCTCGGCAATGGCGGCGCGCGATGAGTCGCCGGGTTCGCGCGCGCCGCTGCCGCTTGGACGTATCACGGGGACCTACGGAGTGCGTGGGTGGGTGCGGTTGCAGTCCGATACCGACCCGCCGGAGGGGATCCTCGAATATACGCCGTGGCTGCTCGGCGAGGCGGGCGATCAATGGGTCGAGCGCGAACTGATTGAAGGGCGGCGCCACGGTTCCGGCGTGGTAGCACGACTCGCGGGCTGCACGGATCGGGATGCGGCGTTGCGGCTCGGCGGCACGGTGGTGGCGGTAAGCCGGTCGAAATTGCCGGCACTCGCTGAAGACGAGTATTACTGGACCGATCTGATCGGCTTGGAAGTATTCAACCGCGACGGCCGGGTGCTGGGTCGGGTCGAACGGATGATGGCGACCGGCGCCAATGACGTGTTGGTTGTGGGTGGCGAGCGTGAACGGCTCATACCCTACCTGCCGGGGCGCTACGTGAAGCGTGTCGATCTCGCGGCGCGGCGCCTGGAAGTAGACTGGGACGCGGATTTTTGAGCGACCCGATGTTGCATGTCACGCCGATGTTGCATGTCACGGTGGTGACGCTGTTTCCGGCGATGCTTGACGCGGTGACCGGGCATGGCATCACCGGGCGTGCGGTTGAGCGGGGTTTGGTGCGCATCGACACCGAGAATCCGCGCGATTACACACGCGACCGCCACCGCACGGTCGACGATCGGCCTTACGGGGGCGGTCCGGGATGGTGATGCTGGTGGAGCCGTTGCGCGCGGCGCTCGCGGCGGCGCGCCGGCGGATGGGCGGCGACGCCGTCGCGGTGTATTTGAGCCCGCAGGGCCGGCGTCTCGATCAGGCGGGGGTGGAACGGCTCGCCGCCAAGCGCCGCTTGGCGCTGGTATGCGGGCGTTATGAAGGTATCGACGAGCGCTTCGTCGAGCGCGACATCGACCTCGAGGTGTCGATTGGAGACTACGTGCTCGGCGGTGGTGAATTGCCGGCGATGGTGCTGATTGAGGCGATGACGCGACTGTTGCCGGGGGCGCTGGGTCACCGGGATTCGGCGCGCGAGGACTCTTTCTCGGAGAGTGGCCTGCTGGATTGTCCGCACTACAGCCGGCCCGAAGTAATCGACGGGCAGCGCGTGCCCGCGGTGCTGCTGAGCGGCGATCACGCGGCGGTGGCGCGCTGGCGGCGCAAGCAGGCGCTGGGGCGTACCCGGGAACGACGGCCGGACCTGCTGGAGCGGACCACGGTCGCTGAGGAAGACAAAGAACTGCTGGATGAATATTGCGCCGAGCGGCGTGCGGATTGAGGCACGGTGCAGGCGCGGGAAACTGAGGAAAGAGGCCATGAGTAACATCATCAGCCAACTCGACGCCGAGCAAATGTCGCGTCAGTTGCCCGCCTTCGGGCCGGGCGACACCGTGGTGGTTCGGGTCAAGGTGCGCGAAGGAACGCGTGAGCGCCTGCAGTCCTTCGAAGGGGTCGTCATCGCGCGCCGTAACCGCGGACTCAACTCCGCGTTCACGGTCCGCAAGCTGTCCCACGGGGAAGGTGTCGAGCGGGTATTCCAAAGCTATAGCCCGCAAATCCATGACGTCAGCGTCAAGCGTCGTGGCGACGTGCGGCGCGCCAAGCTGTACTACCTGCGCGGGCGCACCGGCAACGCGGCGAAAATCAAGCAAAAGCTCTGAACCCGGCGCGCCATGGAGCGTGCCGCCCATCCGCCCGCGTCGCCGGGCGCGGACGGGCGAGTGCCGCGATGATCGCGCGCGACGGCTACGCCGCCGTGATGCGCGTTCCGATCGGCTGCCTCGGCATTCTGATGCGCGGCGACGCCTTGATCGGCGTTGACTTCCTGCCCGCGTCGGTCGCGGCTCGGCCCGCGCTCGGTTCGCCCGGCCGTCGTGTCGTAGACCAACTCCGCCGCTACTTCGAGGATCCGGCTTGGCGCTTCGACCTGCCGCTGGAACTCGGCGGCACGCCCTTTCAGCGGCGCGTGTGGACGGCCCTACGCGATATTCCGGTGGGCGAAGTGGTGACCTACGGGGGACTCGCCGCGCGGTTGGCCAGTTCCGCGCGCGCGATCGGTGGCGCCTGCCGACGCAATCCGGTGCCGGTGGTGGTCCCTTGTCACCGGGTGGTGTCGGCGACCGGCATCGGCGGTTTCTCGGGCGCCACCGCGGGTCGACCGCTGGCGATCAAGGAATGGCTGCTGAGCCATGAGCGACCGGCCTGACGGCGCCGATCCAGCGACCGCGGACGAGCGGCTCATCGAGGACTACCTTGACGCCCGGTGGCTGGAGCGCGGCCTCGCCGACAACACACTGATCGCCTATCGCGCGGATCTGCGCAACTTTGCCGCCTGGCTGGCGCGCCGCGAATTGCGGCTCTCCGGCGCGCGCCGCGTCGACGTGCTCGACTACCTTGCGCATCTCGCCGCCGCTCCGCCGCGTACCGCCGCGCGCCGCCTTTCCGCGTTGCGACGCTTTTACCGCTGGCAAGTGCGCGAGGGTCGCCGCGACGATGACCCCTGCGAGCGCGTCGCGACCCCACGCCTCGGTCGAGCGTTGCCGCGGGTGCTTAGCGAAACCGAGGTTGAGCGCTTGCTTGACGCCCCCGACGTGGAGACGCCGCTCGGGTTGCGCGACCGGGCGATGCTGGAGGTGCTTTACGCCACCGGGTTGCGGGTATCGGAGCTGGTGTCACTCACGGTAGCCGGGGTCAACACCCGACAGGGCGTGGTGCGCGTAATGGGCAAGGGCTCGAAAGAGCGCCTGGTGCCACTCGGCGAGGAGGCGCTCGACTGGCTGGCGCGCCACGTGCGTGAAGCGCGCCCGGATATACTCGCGGGACGGACCACCGATGACCTGTTTCCGAGCCGCCTGGGCCAGGCGCTGAGCCGCCAGGCATTCTGGCTGATGATCCGTCGCTACGCCGCCGCGGCGGGGATCGACCGCGCGATCTCGCCGCACACGCTGCGCCACGCCTTCGCCACCCACCTGCTCAATCACGGCGCCGACCTGCGCGTCGTACAGATGTTGCTCGGCCACCGCGACATCTCCACCACTCAGATCTACACCCACGTCGCTCGCGAGCGACTGCGCCAACTGCACGCCACCCATCACCCGCGTGGCTGAGGGCTCGTTGCAAAACAAACTCGTCAACTTTCCGCGCGAGCCCCGAGAGCAATTCGTCGCCGTCCTCGACGGGTGCCGTCCGCCGCCCTGAAACCGCGACGCCGCACAGGTGCACAGCGATGATCGGATGGCCGGGTGATTTTGTCCCACCGCGCCTTCAAGGCGTACGAAGGGGCGCCGTATTCAACCCCTTGCCGCACACCGAAAACGCAGTGCAAGACGCGCAGCGGTGTGCCGTTTCCAGTTGCACGAGAGAATGAACGTGTCCCCGGCATCTCGCCCGGGGCGCTCGATTTCGCGGGGTGGGTGGTGTAGGTGTTGAGCTTCCACCGGTCGAGAGCCGGGATAACTTGGAACGGCAGTCCATCAGAGAGAGAGAGAGGGGGGGGGGGGGGGAAGGGACGGAAAAAAAACACAAAGACCTTTCGCGCCCCGGG
>Ga0114931_10008273_pt1 | contig 12614 bp, 7 predicted proteins | sample 2SBtaG_FD_89579 | JGI IMG/M metagenome (GOLD analysis project Ga0114931, IMG submission 89579) | Deep subsurface microbial communities from Kolumbo volcano to uncover new lineages of life (NeLLi) - 2SBTROV14_V59a metaG | ecosystem: Environmental > Aquatic > Marine > Volcanic | place: Kolumbo...
ATGAGTCAAGATACTGACCGAACCCGCTCGCAGACTCCCAGCCAGGATACCCTGCCTCCAGCTCCAGCGCGGGCTCGATCGAGGTCGTCTCACGCCACTCGTTGTAGCTCACAATCAGATGAAACGCCAGAGTACTGTTGGCCATGTAGGAAACGTGCTGATCCCACGTCGAGAGATTCCGAGGCTGTGTGGGTGTGCCCTGTGTCGCGCGCCAGAATCCGGGTTGAACGTTGACGGAGTCGCCGGCTACGGAGAGCCCGCTTCCGGAATCGCCTGATCCGTACCTGTGCCACCGAAAAGCATTCCAACCTGCGCACGAAGTATAGCCGGAGAAGGCATAGAGAACGACGTATGGCCGCGTGCCAGTGTCGTATTCGACCTCATCAACGGCCTGCGTCCATCGATTCACGGTGTCACAGTTTCCACTCGGATCGTAGACGAAGAAAACGGGGCGGTTCCATATTTTGAAGTACGCAGCTGAGTACGTGGGATCGAGGGCGTAGTCGTTCAAAATGTGTTCCATATCGGTGACGAGATCGCTGACCACGGGGTTCAAGTACTGCTCCGGTTCGTAATAGATCGCCCAATGAAAACCTCTCTGTTTCGCCTGATAGAGCTCGCTCTCTAGCCGGTTCGTTTCGCTCGTGCAGCTGCTTTGGTGCCTTCGGCACGAGGCCCACCACGAAGAGATCCCCACATCAATCCACCCGTATTGCATTGCTTCGATCTGCCGACCGACAACAGCGGAGCTGTCGCATGAGTAGTACTCTCCGCTTCCATCGCCATCGTAGTCCGGAAGGTAATGGGGCCCGTGGCCACCGTCGAACCACTTCTCCGGCCACCAGGGGTAGTAGAAGACACCCCGAACCGACGGCGACGGCGGCGGCGGCTCGTCGCACGGCGGGTTTGGGCAGCAGTCCAGACACGGCCTAGCGGGTGACGGCGCAGGGGGGCCGATCTGGCCAAACAGGGGTGCCGCCAGCAGCAGTGCGAGCGCACCTATGACCAGAACCACACATGTGTTTCTTCTTGTCTCATCTCAAGCCTCCTTTCTTCATGTCCGTTTATAGCACGTAATTATGGATCTGTCAAGCACACCTTGCCGTTTATGACCTATATCGGGACAGTACATATGTGACAGGAATCACGGCTACCGTACTCCGCCTATCTCACACATTTCTGTCGCGAGGGCACGGAGGTGCCTGTCGGCACAGCGTTTCGACGAAGGAGGCGCCGAGGCGTGCTCAAGGCACGTCGCAGGCGGTGCAGCCGCGGGACACGCCGTGCCGGCGCGTGCATCCGCGACCGGAGCAGGAAGGGTGCCAGAAATACGGGGTAGGAACCATTCGCCGTGCAAGCCTGGCCGCCGGCCTCAATCCAATCGCCATCGGTACATCCCAATGTGGCGGAGCCACAACCAAAGTCCTGAGGCAAAAGCAGTTAGCGATTAGCAGTTAGGTATTAGCTCGGGCAGCGGCATTGTGTGCGAGTGTTCGTGGATCAAATGAAGTCAGATAATCTTCCTTTCTTTTCAAAGCACTCCAGGTGTGAGTCGCTAATCTGCGAGGTACTTCTGTTTCAATGCCGATGCATACTCTGCAAACACACCAGAGTTTCGCTCTTCCGCAACGACACCGCTGGTATGATGCCCTCGTGCGCAACTCTCTTGGACTTGAACACTGGCTGCAGACGTCGGGCCCCGTTGGTCGCCGCTTCGCTGTCACGGACGGCGACGGGATCCGCAAATCCCGGCGGCGGGGACACCGGGCGGGTGCCGCCGTGAGGTCGCGAGGATGAGTTTGCGGCGTGGTGTCAGCACGGTCCTGGCCGTCACTGCCAGTCTCCTGCTGCTCGCGCTGCTCGCCGGGAAACAGGTTGATCCCACGGCTCGCCTTCGGGTTAATCCCCTCGACCTCGCCCGTCCCGATGCCGTGCTCTCTACCACAATAGGAGTCGGCCCCAGCGAGCTCGGGTATTTCGCCTGGACCGGCTCGGCGCCGCTCCGGTTCCGTTTCGGAAACCTGCATGCGTTCGACCTGGTGAAGGTGAAGCTGCTCTCGGCGTGTGGAGAGCTGTCGCTCGACGTCTTGCTCGACGGGGCGCCGGTGGGCGCGGTACGCGCGTCGGGGCGCTGGCAAGAGCTTGTCGTGCGCTTGCCGCGGGCCGGCAACGTTCTGCAGCTTGCCCGACGCAGCGAGGAACCGTGCACGATCCATTTTTCACGGGTGAAGAGCACCAACGCCGTCGGGTATTCCAGTAGCTTTCCCGAGCTGTACGTCCTCTACGACCCGCGACCGTACCAACGCCCGAGCTTCCCTCGAACAAAGGTCGCCGAGGCCGTTGCAGCGGTTGTTGCAGCCTGCCTGGGTGTGGTCGTATTGACCTACCTTCTCCTGCCGATGGGAGAACGGAAACGGCTCTTCTCCGGCGTCATCGGCGCCCTTGTCGGAGTGGGTGTGATGGCGGCGTTCGAGCTCGTCGACCTGGCGGGATCTCTGCGGATCGTTTACCCCTCCGGAAGCCTATGGGCTTTTCTTCTCTTTCCCGAGGCTCTCGGTCTTGCCTACGGTGCCCGGCGGCTGCTCCGGCGATGGGCGGTCGGCGCTCCTCTTTGGCTCCGCGCGACTTGGACGCGATGGGTTGGGCCGCAGAGCGCGCTCGGAGCGTTCCTCCGCTCGCCGGTATCGACGTTGAGAACGCGAGTGGCGGCGGTGGCTGCTGTGGGGGCGTACGGGGCGTTGCTGATCGCGTTCCTCCCGCGAACGCCGTTCGAATGGGACGAGGTTCTCTTCCTGCGGGCGCTCGATCGTTTCGATGTCGCGGCGCATTCTCCTCACCCGCCGGGGTATCCGGTGTTTGTGGCGGCGGAGCGGGCTGTTCGCCTCGCGGAAGCGGCGCCTGTACACGCGCCGCAGCTGGCGTCGGTGGCCGGTAGCCTGATCGCCGTCGTATGCCTGGCTCTCCTGCTTCGCCGCCTGGGCGCGCCGCGGTTCTGTTCCGCTCTCGGCGCGCTTCTCCTAGCGGCTACGCCCGCATTCGCGTTTCAGGCAAACATCGGGCTCTCCGATGCGCTGGCGACGGGGCTCGGGGTGGCAGCGGCGTGGCGCCTGATTCGATTCGTTGAACGACCGTCGCACCATCGCGATGCGGCGCTTGCCGCGGGTCTCGTGGCAATCGCCACGGGAACGCGGCCGCAGGTTTTTCTGAGCCTCGCCGGGCTCGTCGTATGGTCGCTTGCGCGCTCCCTCCGGAAGGGAAACCGCTCACCGATCACCTTCGTCGTCACCGGCGTCCTGACCGGGGCCGCGTCCTGGGCGCCGGCAATCCTCGCGACCGGTTGGCGCCGGTACTGGGCCTCGGTGCAGCAGCAGCGTCACTGGCTGGATCTTCACGAGGGACTGGCGCACCTGCCGGGCCTTTCCGTTGGCGAGGCAGCGAGGGCGTGGCTCGTCCAACCGTTCGGACCGGTAGCCGCGGCCGCGGTTCTGTGGGTGCTCGTCGCCTTCGGTGGATGGTGTTGGTGGCGGGCCGGAAGGCGGCGTCTGGTCGTGGCGCTGGCTCTGTGCGGCGGCGGGTACCTGACTCTTGCCCCCTGGCTGATGGCTGCCGACACCTCAGTGCGTTACGTTCTCCCGGCGCTTCCCTTCATCGCCGGCCTCGCCGCCGGCGTCTCGATGGCGCGATGGCCCGCTGTACGCGCGACGGCGACGGCGGCGCTGATCGCACTGGTGGTTGGAATGGCATGGTGGGTGGCGCCGCCTCTGGCGCAGAGGGCCGCCGAGGACGCCCCCGTTTGGGCGGGTCTCCAGTGGGTGCGCAGCCACCGTGATCCGCAAGCTACGACGGTGGTGTGCGATGAGGTTCTTGGACCGCACGCGCGGTACGTTCTGGCAGCGGCCGGCTTTTCGATCGTGATCCGAAAGGGCCACGACCACTCCGCCGCACCGGGCGCCTATGTGGAGGTACTTTCGCCCGCCAGGCCGGCGCCAGGCAACGTTCTCTTCGCCTCCGCCTGGACCGGCGCAAAGGTGCGCCGACTGACGCGCCACCGCTACCTGAGCTGCCGAGTCGTCGACGACGCCAACTGATGCGCCTGCGGCTATACTGAACCGGCATGGACCAGCGGTACTCCTTCGCCCACTGGGCGGCGCCGTTTGCGTGGGCAGCTCTTGCCGTCACGCTGGTGCGGGTCGGAGGGGCGGGCCCGGTGCTCGCTGCGGCCGCTGCCGCCGTCGCGCTGCTCGGCCTCGGCGCCGTCCGGGCGGTGGCGGGTTCGCGCGGCGGGGCGGCCGGGCGGCTCGGCGAGCTGGTCCTGCTCGGCGGCGCGGTGGGCTGGGCGCTCGCGGAACCGGCCGCCCACCGCTCGGTGGTCGCCCTGGCGACGACGCTGGCGGCGGGAGGGCTCGCCATGCTCGGCGTCTGGCCCCACGCCTCCGCCGGGGTCAGGCTCAAGCTTGCCGCCCTGGCCGGGGCCGGGATCGGCGTGGTCGTCGCCACCGGCGCAGTCGGCGCTCCCGCCTGGCCCGTCAAGGCGCTCGTCGTGGTCGCGGCGGCCGCCCTGACCGCGGCTTTGCTGGCACGCACCGCCGGACCGTTGATGGCGGTCGCCGCCACTGCGGGGCTGGGCGTCGCGGTGGGGCCGGCCCACGTCGCCGCCTGGCTGCTGCCGCCGCTCACCGCGGCGGCGCTTCTCGCCCTGGCCCGCGGCAAGGGGTGGCCCGCCGCCGCCGCCGGCGTCGCGGCGGCGGCGCTGCCCCCGGCCGGGCTCGCCCTGGGGGCCGGTCTGATCGTCGCCGGCGCCCGGCGGCGACGGTCGCCGCTCCCCCTGCTGCTGGCGGCCCCCGCCCTCCTCGTGGCCTGGTGGCCTGGTGGCGACTGCCGGCGGGTGTGGCGCTCGTCACCGGCTGGAGCTGGAGCGCTCTCGCCGCGGCGCTCCCCCTCGCGACCACCGCCATGGTGTTCCTCCTGCCCGCCGCGGCGCTCGGCCTAGCGGCCCGCGCGGGCGACGCCGGCGACGCCCGGGACGCCCTCGGCACGGGCCTCCTGCTGGTCCCGCTCCTCGGCTCGGGACCGTGGGCGAGCGCCGTCGCCGCCTGCCTGTGGCTGACGGCCCTGCCCGCCGCCCGCTGCGTCGATCGTCACGCCGTCGCGGCCACCGTTCCCTGGACGCTGGGCGCAGCCGGCGCTCTGCTCCTGACGTCGCCGTGGGGCGGCGTGGCCGCGCCGGCGCCGACGCCCGCCTGGCTGACAGCCGGTTGGGCGGTGGCACTGGTCGCCACCTTTCTGCCGTGGCGGGTCGCCCGGGTGGCCTGGCTGCTCCCGGCGCTCGCCCTGGCGTGGACGGTGCCGGTGGAGGGCGCCGACCGCCGGGTCGCCGCCGGAGAGGAGCTCCGGCTGCCCGCGCCGCCGGGCGCCGGCTGGGCGTTCCAGGTGCGCTGTGAGGATCCCGCAACCGCCGGCGCCCCGGTACTCGTAACGGTCGCCGGCGACATGGGACCGCTCCGCGCCGGCCGCGACGCGCCGCTGGCCGGTGCGCCCGCCCGCCATCCGCTGCTGACCAGCGGCGGCCGCGGGCGGCACGCCAGAAGCCGAGCGAGCGGCGTTTCCTCGCGCCGGACGACGGGACCGGTGACCCTGCGTGCCGCCACCCGGGTCACCGTGCGCTGGGAGCCGCTGGAGCGCTGGCGGCGGCGGCGGCGCCGATTCGTCGGGCTGGTGGGGGGGGCGTTGCTCCTGCTCACCATCGGTCTCTGGGCGAGCAGCGGCCGTCACCGGATGACGGACGCGGGCCTGACGGTGGGGCTCGCTGCCGCGGTCGCCGCCGGCTCCGGCGTGGCGGTGATCGCCCGCCCGGCGTTCCGCGGGGCGGCAGACCTGGCGGCGGTGGTGTTCCTCGCCGCCCTGGCCGCGCTGTGGCCGGCTGTCCGCCGGCGCCGCCTGGCCGCTGGGCTTCTCTTCCTGGCGCCGCTGGCGCTCGCCCAGCCGCTCCTCCGACACCCGGCCGGCGACGAGGTGTACCACCTCGAGCTCGCCGAGAGCCTGGTCCATGACGGGGACCTGGACATCACCAACAACATCGACGCCGCCGTCCCCTCAGAGGCGGTCTACCTGCGCGAGGGCTCGCGCCTCATTCACTCGCCGGCGCTGGCGTTGCTCGCGCTGCCCGGTTTCGTCCTCCTCGGCCAAGGCGGCGCGCTGCTGCTGACGGCGTTCCTGGTGGCGGCGGCGGCGGCGCTGGCAGCCCGCCGCGCCCGCGAGCTCGGTGTGTCCGCGCGAGCCGTCAACTGGGCGTGGGCGCTGACCCTCGCCAGCTGCCCGGCGATCACCTTCGCCACCCAGCTGTGGCCGGCAGCCGCCGGCATGGCCGCGGCCGCAGCGCTACTCTGGGCGGCTGCCCGTCCGGCGCCTCTATCCCGCATTTCTCACACCCTTCCTACTGCGGCCGCGGATGCACCCGCCGGCACGGTGTTTCTCGCTGCGGCGCAGCCTGCGACGTGCCTCAAGCACGACTCGGCTCCGCCTCGGCCGAAACACCGTGCCGACAGGCGCCTCCGCGCCCTCGCTACGGAAGTGTGTGAGAAATGCGGGCTATGGGCCGTCGCGACGACCGTTGCGTCGATGCTCGTCAAGGTCCGTCTCGGGCTCATCACCGTGCCCATCGCACTGGCAGCGGCGTTCCGGCGCCGGCGACCGGTCTGGGCGGCGGCGGTCCTCGGCGCCGGCGTAGCCGCCGCCGCTGTGATCGCGGCCATCCTCGGCGGGCCGCTCGGTCGCCACCGCCTGGTCGAGCTGTTGCCGGCCTCCCCGGCCGCCATGTTGACGGCGGCGTGGGGCCTTCTGTGGGACCCCGCCGGCGGTCTCGCCTTCGCGGCGCCGCTCTGGCTGGTTGCGCTGGCCGGGCTGGCGGCGGTGTGGCGGAAGGGCGGCCCCGGGGAGCGGGCGCTGCTGCTCGGCGGCGCTCTCACCGTGGCGCTCCTGCTGCCGCGCGGGGAGTGGTACGGCGGCGGCTCGCCGCCTGGGCGCTACCTGGCGCCGCTGGCGCCGCTGGTGCTTCTCGGCCTGGCGTTCCTGGCCGGCAAGCGGCGCGGGCGCCGGCTGATCCGCCTGGCCGTTCCGTGGGCGGCGGTGGCAAGCTGGGTTGCGCTGACGCGTCCACTTTGGTGGTTCAACCCGGTGGACGGCGGCTGGTGGCTGGCCGACCGGATCTCGCGCGGCCTCGGGGTGGCGGCCCGCCGGCTCTTCCCCAGCCTGCTCCGGCCGTCGCCGGCGGTGCTCCTGGTCCCACTGTTCCTGCTCGGCCTGGCCTGGTGGTGGCGCCGGCGGCCGCGAGCCGGCGCCGTGGCGGTCTCACTGGTGCTGTTTGCCGGTTCGGTGGGGCTGGCTGCCGGCGCCCCCGAGGCGCGGGTGGACGCCGAGGACCCCCAGGTCCGGCATCTCGGGGGAGGCGCCGAGCCACCGCCGGGCGCGTTCTTCCGCGCCGCCCGCGGGATCTCGTGGCGGCTGGGCCCCGGCGATGCGGTAGAGCTGCCCTGGAACCCTCCGCAGGGGGAACAACCGGTCGCCCGGGTTCGCGTGCTCAAGGGGGAGAGGGGCGTGCTGCTGGCGAGGTGGCGGAACGGGCCCGCGGCGACGAGGGTCGCGGTGCGCGGGAAGAGATGGCGGCGGGTCCGTCTCCCGTACGCCGACGGGTTCGGCCGTTCGGTGCTGCGACTGGAGTGGTCGGGCGGGTCCGGCTCGGCGGTTCTCATCGACCGGGTGGAGACCGGCCGGTGAGCGGGCCGGCGGTGATCGTTCCGTCCCTCGGGGCGCCGACTCTCGATGGCTGCCTGGCGGCCGTGGACGATCTCGACGTGCAGCCGATGACGACCATCGTCGTCCTGTCCGGCTACGGCGCGGACCGGACGCTTCCCGAGTGGGCGACCGCGGTGCGCTCGCGACGCCGCCTGGGGTTCGCAGCGGCGGTCAACGCCGGCCTCGCCGTCCTGCCGCGGCCGTGGCCCGACGTCGCCCTGCTCAACGACGACGCCGAGCCGGCGCCGGGCTGGCTGACCAGCCTCCGGGACGCCCTCGTCGCCAACCCGTCCCTGGCCGCGGTGCAGGGGACGGTGCTCCTGGAGGACGGCACGGTGGACGGTCGGGGCGTCGTCCTCGACCGGTACGGGCTGCCGGTCCAGGCCGACCGCAACGCCCCCGCGCTGCCGGAGCCGGCCGAGCCACGGCCCCTGGTCGCGGTGTCGGGGACGGCCTGCCTGTACCGCGGCGAGGCGCTGGAGGCCGCCGCCTGGGAGGACGGCACCCTCCTCGATCCGGTTTTCGGGAGTTACCATGAAGACGTGGACCTCGGCTTGCGAATGGCGCGCCTGGGATGGGGCGCTGCGTGGGTCCCCGGCGCCGCCACCCGGCACCGGGGCTCGCTGACCGGCCGCCGTTTTGCCTGGCGCCACCCGTGGTGGGTGCTCGCCAACCGGTGGCAGGCGCTGGCCGGGAACCTGACTGCCGATGCCCTGGCCGCGTTCCTGCCCCGCCTCGTCCGCGGCGAGCTGCGAGCGGTCCGGACGCTGGTCCGCGAAAACCCGCGGACCCTCCTGGTTGCGCCGGTGGTGTGGTGGGCGGTGCCGTGGCTGGTGGCGCGCGGCTTACACCGGCGGTCGCCGGGGCCGCGGCTCGAGATCGTGCCCGGAGGAACGCCTTGAGAACGCTCGTCGTCACCGACGATCGCGTCGGCCCCGCCATGGCCGGCTCGGCGCTCCGCGCCTGGGAGCTCGCGCGGGTCCTCGCCGGGGCCGGTCACGACGTCCGGCTGGCGCCGGCGCCCGGCTCCGCGCCGCCCGCAGGCGACGGTCCCGAGCTGGTCGGCCGGCCGACCTGGGGGTGGGCCGAGGCGGTCGTCGCCCCGCCGTGGATGCTGCCGCCACGGGCGTTTCTGGGGCGCGCCGTTCTCGTCGTCGACGGCGTGACCCCGCTGCTCGCCGAGCTCGCCGCGATGCCGCGCTCGCCCGCGGTCCTCCGCCGGCTGCGCACCGCAGGCGCCCGCCTCCCACTCGCCGTGGCCCGGGCCGATGCCATTCTCACGGCCGGCGAGGCGCAGGACCGGTGGTGGCGAGAGCGCCTCCGCCGCGCCGGTCGCGACGGCGTCCCTCTGCTCCGGGTCCCGTTCGGAATACCCGAGGCGGATCCTCCGGCCGAGCGGTCGGCGGTCGAAGGCGTCCCCGATGACTGGGCCGTCGTGCTGTGGTGGGGCGGCGTGTGGCCGTGGCTCGACCTGGAAACCCTGCTTGCCGCCCGCGCCAGGATCGGGCGCGCTCCTGTGAGCGTCGTCGTCCCGGTGACCGAGCGGCCCGGCGGCGCCGCCTCGAGTCTGGGACCCGAGGCGCTCGCAGCCGCCGCCGAGCGCCACGGCCTGGAGGCGCCGCAGGTCGTCCCGCTGACCCGGTGGATCCCCTACGCCGAGCGCCACCGGATCCTCAACCGGACGACGCTGCTAGCGGTCCTGCATCATCCGGGAGAGGAGGCCGACCTGAGCTTCCGGACCCGCGTCCTCGATGGCGTGTGGGCCGGCGTGCCCGTGCTCGTCAGCGAGGGTGGGGAGGCGGCCCGGCTCTGCCGCGAGCTCGGCTGGGGCGCCGTCGTGCCGGCGCACGAGCCCGCCAACACCGCGGCGGCCATTGAGCTGATGTTGAGCGAGCGCCAGCAGCTGCGCTGCCGCGGCGCCCTCAACGATTCGCGCCCCATGTGGCGGTGGCCGCGAGTCTCCGGTCCGCTGGTGGCCGGCTTGCCGGACCTGCCGCGCGCCCCGCGCGGCTCGACCCTGTGGGCGGCGGTCAAGGCGCTGGCGGTGCTCGGGAGACGCCCATGAGCGCAGACATCGGTGTTGTGGTCGTCCGCTACCGGGGCGGCGACGAGGCCGACCGGTGCCTCGCCTCGCTACGGGCGCGCGGCGGCCCGCGCCTGGCACGGACCGTCCTGGTGGACTCGGGCTCCGGCGACGGCGGCGCCGAACGGCTCGAGCAGGCGTTCCCCGACACGACGGTGGTCGCCCTCGAGCAGAACCTCTCCTTCGCCCATGCCGCCAACGAGGGCGTCGCGCTCCTCGACACGCCGCTGGTCCTCCTCCTCAACCCCGACACCGACGTCGAGGAGGGGGCGCTTTCGCTGCTCGCCGACCAGCTCGACCGCCGGCCGGCGACGGCCGGGGCGGTGCCGCTGCTCATTGGACGTGACGGGGCGCCGCAGCTTCGCTGGCAGCTCCGCCGCCTTCCCGGCCGGCCGCGCCTCGCCCTCGGCCTCCCGGGACGGCCAGCGTTCGCCAGACCCCCCGCGGCGCCGGCGATGGTGGCGCAGCCGGCGGCATCCTGCTGGCTGATCCGGTGCCCGGTCTGGGAGGCGCTCGGCGGGTTCGACGAGTCGTTCGTCCCGGCGTGGTGGGAGGACGTGGAGCTGTGCGCCCGGCTGCGGGACGGCCTGCGCCGCGGGAGCGTCCCGGCCCGCGAGGGGTTCATCGTGGTGCCCGCAGCGCGGGTCATCCATCAGGGAGGCTCGAGCGCACGGACCGTCGGCGACGCTCGCTTCCTCCCGGCCTACTTCACCAACCTGGTGCGTTTCGCCCGTCGCCGCTACCCGAAGAGCAGCGCGGCCATCGCTACCTCCGTCCGCCTCGGTCTGCTCGCCCGCGCCGCCCTCCGCCCGGCCCGGCGGGCGGCGTACCTCGAGGCCGCCCGCCGCCTTCGTGTCCGCGGCGGCGAGTGAGCGCTGATCATCCGGTCCGTGCCACCCTCCTAGCCCGCATTTCTCACACACTTTCGTCGCGAGGGCGCGGAGGTGCCCGTCGGCACGGCGTTTCGACCAAGGCGGAGCCGAGGCATGCTTGCGGCACGTCGCAGGCTGCGCCGCCGCGAGAAACGCCGTGCCGGCGGGTGCATCCGCGGCCGCAGCAGGAAGGGTGTGAGATCTGCGGGCTAGCCCGCATTCCTCACCGCCCCGCGGCTGCAGCGCGGGGCACACCGGCGCTGGCGCCGTTTTCTTGCCTCCGGGTGCTTGACGGGATTCCGAGCCCGACTCCGCGCCCGTCGGGTCGAAAACGCCACCATCACCGGCGCCTCCCGCGCTTCGCTTCACGCGGCGGTGAGAAATGCGGGCTAGGGTGAGGAGAGCACGCTCCCGCGGTACACTTGGCTCGTGAGCGGCGCCGCTACCGACCCGTGGCATCTCGATCTTTTCCTGGAGCACATGGAGTGGGAGAGCAACCTGGCGGCGCGCACGGTGGCAGCGTACCGGCGCGAGATCTCGGCGTTCGCGGGTTTCGCCACCGACGAGCTCGGGAGGTCCGGCGCTGCGGCGGTGACGGCGCTCGACGTGCGCTCGTGGCTCGCCCACCTGCACGCGCGTCGCCTCACGGCGAGCTCCGTGCAGCGCTCCCTGGCCGCCCTGAGGACCTACTTCCGTTTTCTCACCGGCGAGGGGCTGGCACCGGCCAACCCGGCCGAGCAGGTTCCGCACCCCCGAACGGAGACCAGGCTGCCCGCCACGGTCACCGCGGAGGCGGTGGGCCGTCTGGTCGACGCCGTTCCCGACACGCCGGCCGGACTGCGCGACCGGGTGGCGCTCGAGCTCCTGTACGGCGCCGGTCTGCGGGTCGGCGAGCTGGTTGCGATCGACCTCGTCGATCTCCAACTGTCCCAGCGCCTGGTCCGGGTTCGCGGCAAGGGCCGCAAGGAGCGCGTGACGCCGTTCGGCCGCAAGGCCGCCGACGCGATCCGCGCCTACCTCCCGGTGCGTGCCCAGTGGCGCAGCCGGCGACCTTCCGCCGAGGACGATCCGCTGCTCGTCAACCAGCGCGGCGGCCGCCTCACCGACCGCTCGGTCCGCCGCATCGTGGACACCGCGGTGCGCGGCACCGCCGACCTTCACGGCCTCCACCCGCACGCCCTGCGCCACGCCTTCGCCACCCACCTCCTGGAAGCCGGCATGGACCTCCGCGCCATCCAGGAGCTCCTCGGCCACGCCTCCCTGGCCACCACCCAGCAGTACACCCACCTCGACCTCGCTCACCTCATGGAGGTTTACCGCAAGGCCCATCCCAAGGCGTGAAAGGGGAGACAGGAAACGGGAAACGTGCTCCCGGGGCGGACGGGCGCGCCCCGACGGCGAGCGCCTGCTGCGTTATCCCGGCGTCCGTTTCCATGCCGCCCGGAAGTGGCCGCAAAAGCCGCCCTCCTCCGGCGGGGGCAACGCCACGAGAAGAACTCCGCCAAGGGTTGCCCCCGGCGCCTCACGCTGGTCCGGAGCTGTACCCGTGCATTGCCAACCTTAACGTTGTGCGCGCTGGCGCCGCCCTTGCCAGGGCGCTCCAGCACAACGGTAAGGTTGGCACGTGCCGTCGGGACGCCTCCCTCGATGGCGTGACAACTACTCCCAACTCCCCGCCCGTGGATTGCCACTCACGCACTTCTCCTTGATCCAACCCACGACCGTGATCGCGCTCCAGAGAAGTACTAAAGGTACCGTAAAGGTACCGGGAACGTTATTAACGTGTTGCCTCCTAGGTTCCGGCGAGCAGGCGATCCAGCCGGTCGAGCTCCGCCCGGAATGCCGTGTCAGTCACCCTCTTTCGTGCC
>Ga0114931_10008274_pt1 | contig 12612 bp, 12 predicted proteins | sample 2SBtaG_FD_89579 | JGI IMG/M metagenome (GOLD analysis project Ga0114931, IMG submission 89579) | Deep subsurface microbial communities from Kolumbo volcano to uncover new lineages of life (NeLLi) - 2SBTROV14_V59a metaG | ecosystem: Environmental > Aquatic > Marine > Volcanic | place: Kolumbo...
CCGTGAAAGGGCGGTGTCCTAGGCCTCTAGACGATGGGGACTGCTATTCGGGTCCGCCCGGCATACAATAACCGCCCGACGGGGAGGCGCGGAATCTACGTCAACCCCCAGGCCGTGTCAAGCAGGCCCGGACCGGGCCGCCCGCTGGCATGGGCCGTGGGAGGACTCGGCGCTACTACCCGTCCAGAAAACCGGCCTCTCCACCGGAGAGAAACTTCTAAACACCTTATACTGTCTTCAGAATGAACGCCTCACACATCGGCTTACAGGGATCATGAGCCACTTCATCGAACAGTATGTCTCCCATTCCCGGCTCGTCGAGCGCCTGCCGCAGGCCGCCAACGTCCTGTTGATTCTCTTGATCGCCTATACCTCCGCCGGTATCTTCTGGAAAGTGGTCGTCGCGACCGACCGGTTCAGACTCGACGCCGCCGCCACACACTCGCAGCACGCCGTCACCCCCGTGCGCACCCTCCAGAAACGGCAGGGCCCGGAACAGGCGATCATCGACGCACACCTGTTCGGCACCGCGGAGGCAGGCCGGCTGGTACAGACGCAGCCGGCGCCAGAGGCCCCCGAGACCCGCCTCAATCTGACCCTGAAGGGCGTCTATGCCACGGGTGATGCCCGTGCCCTGGCGATCATCGCCAGTGGTGGACGCAACGAGGAATTTTATAAGGTCGGGGACTCCATCCCGGGGGGCGCCAGACTCAAGGCCGTCTATCCCGACCGGGTCATCCTGGAACGCAACGGGAGACTGGAGACACTGCGTCTCCCCAAGGCGAAGGGGAAGGGGATTGACATCACCCGCACCGCTATCCACTCCGGCGCACAAACGCGTTCGGGCACGGCCAGCGGAGAGACTGGACTGCAAGGCCTGCGCGAGCAGATCGTGGACGATCCGGAGATACTCGGGGAGATGCTGGAGGCCAAGCCGGCACGCCAGGGCGGGCGCTTTGTGGGATACGAACTCTTCCCCGGCGATGACGATCGCCTGTTTCGCGAGCTCGGGCTGGAGGAAGGTGATATCGTGGTCTCGGTGAACGGCCTTCGGATCGACGAGCCGCAAAAGGGTTTTCGCGCCCTGCGGTCGCTCGCCGATGCCAAAGACATCAAGCTGGTTCTGCTCCGAGACGGGGATCGGCTCACCGTACAGCGGGGACTGACTCCCTAGGGAGGCCCAGGGAAGTCCTCCTGCACGACGGTTGCCTTCGGGGATCGAGTGGCCTATGGTCTCGCCGTCGACGACGAGCTCGCAGGCAGGTGCGAGGCCTCCGGCAGCGGGGCCTCCAACACGACAGGCAGGCGCATCCGGGTGTCACGATCTTCGAGGTGCGTGGATCTGGACACGGGCAAGGCGCAAATGGACAGGCAGATGACTATGACAGCTATGCTCGAGGCCGCGGTGGGCCCGGAGACGGGGGGCCCACCATGCGCCTCATAGGGATCGAAGGGTGACCTCACTGTGCCACTGTCTCGCTACGGCGCGCAGGTCTCGGAGCGGCTCCACAGATGCATCTGGGCCGTACGCGGTGCCCACGACGAGGGCGGGGCTATGATCTTCCTGCGCGCAGACTATGCGAGCCGTGCCGTCGCCGCCACGCCGCCTCGTGCCGGGCGACCCCGCGGGTTCGGACACGTTCCCGATGGCCGCAGGCCCGGGTGCGCCCGATCTCACCGGCGGATGGCCCTTGCCGGACTGCTGGGGCTACTCTGGGCGCTGATCCCCTGGTGGGTCTGCGCACAGACCACGGGCATCACCTTGAACCTGAAGGACGCCGACATCCGTACCCTGGTGGCCACCGTGTCGGAGGCGACTGGCAAGAACTTCATCATCGATCCGCGGGTGAAAGGCAAGGTCACAGTGGTCTCCGCACGGCCCATGACAGAGAGCGACCTGTACCAGATATTTCTCTCCATCTTGCAGGTTCACGGCTATTCGGCGGTGCCGGTGGGCGATGTGATCAAGATCGTGCCCGACGTCAGCGCCAAGCAAGGGCCCATCCCCGTCACCACACCCACGAACCCGGGGGAAGGAGACGAGATGGTCACCCAGGTCGTGAAGATCGAGAATGTGCCCGCGGCGCAACTGGTCCCCATCCTGCGCCCCCTGATCCCCCAGCAGGGCCACCTGGCGGCCTACGCGGCGAGCAATTCCCTCGTCATCTCGGATCGGGCCGCCAACATCCGGCGCATCACCGAGATCATCAGACGCATCGACGTCCCGAACAACCAGGAGATCGAGGTGATCCCCCTGGCGCACGCCTCCGCCTCGGAGGTGGTGCGGATCGTGGCCGCCCTCAACAAGGGCAAGACCAAGGGCGCGGCGGGCCCCGAACAGCCCACGCTGGTGGCCGACGACAGGACCAACAGCGTGCTGCTCGGCGGGGAACGCTCGAAGCGATTGAGGATCCGCGCCCTGATCGCCCACCTGGACACCCCGCTCGAGGGCGGTGGTGACACCCAGGTGGTCTTCCTCAAATACGCCAGTGCCGAGGATCTGGTCCCGGTACTCGTCGGCGTGGCACAGAAACAGCAGCAGGGCCAGCGAAAGCCGGGGGCACAGACGGCGGCGGCCTCGCGGGGCAACAAGGAGGTCGACATCCAGGCGGACCCGCGCAACAACGCCCTGATCATCACCGCGCCGCCGGCCCAGTTCAATCGGCTGCGCGCCGTCATCCAGCAACTGGACATCCGCCGCAAGCAGGTCCTGGTCGAGTCGATCATCGCCGAGGTCAGCACCGATCTGAGCAAGGATCTCGGGGTCGAATTCGCGGTGATCCCGACAGAGCAGGCCGGGACCACCCCGGCGGCCATCTCCAATGTAGGGTCGGGCAACGGCGGCCTGGTCGACATCGCCAACTCGATCCTCGGCGGTGGGCCCTTCAGCCTGGGTGCGGGCCTGCTGGTGGGTGCCGCCAATCTCAGTGGGAGCACTCAGTGGGCGGTGCTGGTCCGCGCCCTGGCCGGGGACGCGGCCACCAACATCCTCTCGACCCCGACCCTGGTCACCATGGACAACGAGGAGGCCCAGATCGTGGTGGGTCAGAACGTCCCCTTCATCACCGGCTCCTTCACCCAGACCGGTACCGACGCCACCAACCCCTTTCAGACCATAGAACGCCAGGACGTCGGCCTGACCCTCAACATCACGCCTCAGATCAACGAGGGGGACACCATCAAGCTGGAGATCGAACAGGAGACCTCCAGCCTGTCTTCCTCGGCCGCGACCCTGGCCGCATCGGACCTGATCACCAACAAGCGCTCCATCAAGACCATTGTGATGGTGGACAATGACCAGATCCTGGTACTGGGCGGGCTGATCCAGGACGAGTTCCGGGACCGCACTCAGAAGACCCCCGTGCTGGGGGACATCCCCATCCTCGGTCGCCTGTTCCGCTCCGACAACACCACCAAGACCAAGCAGAATCTCATGGTCTTCATCCACCCGGTGATCCTCGAGGACGAGGCGACCGCCAATGCCTTCACGGACCGGAAGTATGGCTATATGCGCGCCCGCCAGCTGGAGGCAGACATCGAACACCGGGGCCTGATCAAGGACACCGCCGGCCGGCTGCCGGATCTGGACGACCTCGTCACACGCGTCCCGCACAGCACCCGCAAGGCCCAGGGCGGGCCCAAGGTCCGCGACCTGGATGACTTTCTGGACCTGGACTCGTGATGGATACGCCGACCGCCGCAGCCCCCGCGCCCGAGATACCCCGCCCGCCCTATGTCTTCGCCAAACGCCACGGGATCATCGTGGCCCCGGAGGCCCATGGCCGGGTGACACTCTATCACCGCCAGGAGACCACCCTGGCGGCGCTCATGGAGGCCCGCCGCTTCGTGGGTCACCCCGTGCAGCTCAGTCCCATGGCGGACCCCGAGTTCGACCAGCTGCTGACCAAGTTCTATGACGCGGGATCGGGCGATGCCGTCGCCATGATGGAGGATATGGGAGACGACCTGGATCTGAGCAACCTGGCCGAGTCCCTCCCCGAGCCCGAGGACCTGATGGAGTCCGAGGACGACGCCCCCATCATCCGGCTCATCAACGCCCTGCTCACAGAGGCCATCAAGGAGAACGCCTCCGATATCCATGTCGAGTCCTTCGAGACCCAGCTCTCGGTCCGGTTCCGGGTGGATGGGGTCTTGCGCGAGGTCCTTCAGCCCCCGCGCAAGATGGGTCCGTTGCTCGTCTCGCGAATCAAGGTCATGGCCAAGCTGGATATCGCCGAGAAGCGCCTGCCCCAGGACGGGCGGATCTCGCTGCGGGTCGCCGGGCGCGCCGTGGACGTGCGCGTCTCCACCCTGCCCTCCGGGCATGGGGAGCGCGTGGTCATGCGCCTGCTGGACAAGCAGGCCGGGCGCCTGGACCTGGAGCACCTGGGGATGCACCGGGATATCCACAACCAGATCAAGACCCTGATCCGCAGGCCCCACGGCATCTTTCTGGTGACCGGCCCGACCGGCTCGGGAAAGACGACCACGCTCTATGCGGCACTGAGCGAACTCAACGACAAGCAGCGCAACATCCTCACCGTCGAGGACCCTATCGAATATTTCCTCGACGGCATCGGCCAGACCCAGGTCAACACGAAGGTGGACATGACCTTTGCGCGCGGGCTGCGGGCGATCCTGCGGCAGGATCCGGACGTGGTCATGGTGGGTGAGATACGCGACCTGGAGACGGCCCAGATCGCCGTCCAGGCCAGTCTCACCGGTCATATGGTGTTCTCCACCCTCCATACCAATACCGCCGTGGGCGCCATCACCCGGCTGCGCGACATGGGCGTGGAACCGTTTCTGGTCTCCTCCAGTCTCATCGGGGTGTTGGCCCAACGGCTGGTACGCGTCCTGTGCCCCGAGTGCAAACAGTCGCATGTGGCCGAGGACTGGGAGTACCAGCACCTCGTGGAGACGGCCAACGGCGGCGCCCCGGCCGAACCGCCAACGATCTACACACCCCAGGGCTGTGAGGTCTGCAACCACAGTGGCTATGCGGGCCGGACCGGAATCTACGAGATCGTCACCATAGACGAACGCCTGCGCAGCATGATCCATGACATGAGTTCGGAGATGGACCTCGAGCGCTACGCCCGAACCAGGGCACCCGGGATACGCGGCGACGGCATCCGCCTCGTCCTGGAGGGGCGGACCACCCTCGAAGAGGTCCTGCGCGTCACCCGTGAAGGTTAGCCCCATCTCATAGCATATTGCGGCCCCATGCCAGCCTTTGAGTACACTGCCCTCCAGCCCACCGGTCGCCAGCTGCGCGGCGTCGTAGAGGGCGACACCGCCCGCCAGGCGCGCCAGGTGCTGCGCGACCGCGGGCTGAGCCCCCTCGATGTCCGTCCCATATCTGGAGACAAGCCGGTCGAGGGCGGACGTGGCAGACCGGGCATCCGCCAGGGCCTGAGCGCCACAGAGCTGGCCCTGTTCACCCGGCAGCTCGCCACCCTGGTCCGCTCCGGCACCCCCCTCGAAGAGGCCCTGGCCACGACAGCGAAACAGAGCAGCAAGCCGCGCATCAAGCGGATCCTCCTGGCGGTGCGTGCCCGCGTCAACGAGGGACACACCCTGGAAGACGCCCTGAGTGACTTTCCTCAGGCCTTTCCCGAGCTCTATAGGGCCACGGTGGCAGCCGGCGAGCGCTCGGGCCATCTGGACGCCGTGCTGGATCGCCTCGCAGACTACGCCGAGAGCCGCCAGGAGATGCAGCAAAAGGTCGGCATGGCCATGTTCTACCCCCTGATCCTGACCGTCGTCGCCCTCCTCGTCGCCGGGGGGCTGCTCACCTATGTGGTGCCCCAGGTCGTCCAGGTCTTCGAACATCTCGGCCAGCAGCTCCCCCTGCTCACCCGGTCACTGATCGCCCTGAGCAACGCCCTGACCAGCTACGGCCTGCCCGGCATCGTGGTCCTGACGGCCCTGGGCATCCTGTTCAAGCGGGCGATGAGGCACCCTGCCTTCAAGCAGCGCGTCCACCTGATGCTGCTCAGGGCGCCGTTGATATCCAAGATCACCAAGGGGATCAATACCGCCAGGTTCGCCCGTACCCTGAGCATCCTGGTCGCCAGCGGAGTGCCCGTACTGGATGCCTTGAGGATCGCCGCCGAGGTCATCCCCAATGTGCCCATGCGCCAGGCCGTACTGGATGCCGCCAACAACGTCCGCGAGGGCGCCAGTATCCAGGCCTCGCTGGAGCAGTCCGGCCTGTTCCCGCCCATGACCCTGCACCTGATCGCCAGCGGGGAGACCAGCGGCAACCTCGAGGAGATGCTGGACCGTGCCGCAAGCCAGCAGGAACGGGAGCTGCAGACCTTGATCAGCGGCATGATGACCCTGTTCGAACCGCTCCTGATCCTGTTCATGGGCGTGCTGGTGCTCATCATCGTGCTGGCGATCCTGCTGCCCATCTTCGAACTCAATCAGCTGGTCCAGTAGCCAGGGCCCCGTGGACAGGCAGCCTGCGAACCATCTCGGCGTTTTTCCGTCTCACAGAGTTAAGATCCGTCCTTGGGACAGGTCAGGTATCATGGAGGTCACGGGCGCAGCGACGCCGGAGCGGGCACGCGATCGCGCCCCACGGATCGAGCAACGAGAGCTGGGTCCAGCCAAACAGCCCGGGAGGGCTGCACAGAGGAGACAGAGAGGAAACAATGACAGCGAAGCGCATTCAATCCCTAACGGCCCGAGGCTTCACTCTCATCGAGGTGATGGTGGTGGTAGTCATCTTGTCGATCCTTGCCGCCGTCGTGGTCCCCAAGATCATGGATCGACCTGACGAGGCCCGGGTCGTCAAGGCCAAGCAAGACATCCGGGCCATCGAGGCCGCGCTGAACCTCTACAAACTGGACAACTTCAACTATCCGACCACGGAGCAGGGGCTCGAGTCACTCGTCGAGCAGCCGACCAGCCCGCCGGAACCCAAGAACTGGAAACAGGGGGGCTACGTCGACCGTCTGCCCAAGGACCCGTGGGGCAACGGCTATCAGTACCTGAGCCCGGGCCAGAATGGGACATTCGACCTGTACTCGCTGGGTGCCGACGGCCAGCCCGGCGGCGAGGGCACGGCAGCGGACATCGCCAACTGGAGCCTGAATTAGCACTCAGCGCACCCCATGTGGCATGTCCGGCGCATCGACAGGGAGGACCTGATGCCCCTGGACCTTCGGGGCCCAGGTCCCGGTGCGCCGGTCAGTGGCCTCACCGCCGCCTCCACCCTGTTTCCAGACCCGTCTGTCCCGATGGCCGCAGACGCCGGTGCCCGAGGTCCGATGACCAGGCACAGGGGCTTCACCCTGTTCGAGCTCCTGGTCACCGTCGCGATCATCGGGATCCTTGTCGGCATGGCGGTCCTGGCCATCGGCGACAACCGGACCGAGCGTCTGCAGCGCAGCGCCGCACAGCTGGGCACCCTGGTCAAGCTGGCCCAGGAGGAGGCCCTGTTCAATGGAAAGGAGCTGGGTGTGATGTTCGATGAGCACGGCTACACCTTCTACCAGCTCCTCGACGGCAGGTGGCGTCCACTGGAGGGGGACCCCCAGCTCAGGCCCCGCACACTCCCCGAGGACGCCTCGCTGGCACTCTATATCGAGGGCCTCAAGGTGGATCTGGAGCCAGCGCTGCTGGAGAGCGCCATGGACGACGAAGGCGACGACGCCACCGGCCCGGCACCCCATGTCCTGATCCTCTCCGATGGGACCGTGACGCCCTTTGAGCTCGAGATCGGGGACGGGATCGATACCGAGGTGAGGCTGGTGAGCGATCCGGTGGGCCAGACAGAAATCGAGGTTACGCAGCGCTGATCACTCAGGCATCCACATCGCGGGGCTTCACCCTTCTGGAGGTGCTGGTGGCGACATCGATCATCGCCATCGCCCTGGCGGCCATCATACGCACCGCCGGAAGCAATACGGCCAATCTCGCCTATCTCAAGGAGAAGACCTTCGCCCACTGGGTTGCCATGAACCGCATGGCCGAGCTGGAGGCCGCCAGGCAATACCCGGCCCTGGGCCGCAAGAGCGGGAGTGAGGAGATGGCGGATCGGGAATGGTACTGGTCCAGCGAGGTCAAGAAGACCCCCGACCCGGATATCCGCCGGGTCGAGGTGGCGGTGCGCCTGGAGCCCGGGAGCGACACCCCCGTCATCGCATTCATAAGCGGATTCTTCGCAGACAACGAACCGCGCGTGGGCACACAGTGAAGCACGGCCGGCCCCTGCACTACTCGGGATTCACCCTGATGGAGCTCCTCATCGCCGTGGCGGTGTTCGCCGTACTCGGGGTCATGGCCTATGGGGGCCTGAATGCCGTGCTCACCACCCAGTCCCACACCGAGGCCGAGGCGACACGGCTACAGACCCTCCAGCTGGCGATCCGTTTTCTGGAGAGAGACATCCTTCAGTTCGTGGCCCGGCCGATCCGGGACCAGTTTGGAGACGAGCAGCCCGCCCTGCGCCTCGAGGACGAGACCGCCCTGGTGTTCACCCGGGCGGGATGGCGAAACCCGGCCCACCTGACCCGGAGTCACTTCCAGCGGGTGGCCTACCTGCTCGAAGGCGGCGCGTTGATTCGACGCACCTGGCCGGTGCTGGACGGGCTCGAGAATGACTCCGCCCTGAATTTCACCCTGCTCCCGGAGGTCGTGGACTGGAAGGTCCGAGTCCTGGACAGCAAGGGAGGCTGGCACGAATCCTGGCCGCCACCCGGGGGGGGCCTCGACACCCGGTCCGGCTCCGCCATACCGGCCGCCGTGGAATGCACCCTCACCCTGGAACACTGGGGCGAGGTCCGCCGCCTCTTTGCGGTGACCGGCTGACGAGGGGACGTTCGTCGCGTGTAGACCTCCGAGCATGAGCAGACCACCCTATAATAGGCGTCGCATCCGCGATCATCGTAGCCTGCGCCAGGCCCAGCAGGGCGTCGCGCTGGTCACCGCCCTGCTGGTCGTGGCCCTGGCCTCGGTCGCAGCGGTCTCCATGGCCACCCGGCAGGCGCTGGACATCCGCCGGACCACGAATCTGCTCGAAGGCGATCAGGCCTGGCTCTATGCCGAGGGGGCGGATACCTGGGCCAGGACCCTCCTGGCGCGCGATGCGAAGGAGGGACAGAAGGACAGTCTGGACGAGACGTGGGCCACCCATCTGCCCAGCATCGAGGTCGAAGGCGGGGTACTGAAGGGAAAGATCGAGGACATGCAGGGCCGCTTCAACATCAACAATCTCATCGACAAGAGCGGGAAGGTCGACCCGGTGGCCGCTGCCCGCTTCCAGCGCCTGCTCAGGGCCCTGAAACTGGAGCCCGACCTGGCCCAGGCGGTGACCGACTGGATCGATCGGGGCGTGGATGCAGTCCCCCCCAGCGGGGCCGAAGACGACTACTACCAGGGGCTGGACACCCCCTACCGCACCGCAAACCGCGCCATGACCGACATCAGCGAGCTGCGCCTGGTCAAGGGCTTCGACCAGAAGACCTATGACCAGGTGCGTCCCTATCTGAGTGCACTGCCGGCCCACACCCCCATCAACGTCAATACGGCCTCAGCCGAGGTCCTCGCCAGTATCTCGGACAGGCTCGATACGGGCCTGGCGCAGGCCATCGTCGCGGCACGGGAGAAAGACCCTTTCGAGAAGCTTGCGGAGTTCACTGCCAATCCACAGATACAGCGGGCGGGGCTGGCCGCACGGGATCTGCAGAATCTGTCTGTTGCCTCCAGCTATTTTCTGGTCCGATCCGAGGTCGCTATCGGGCAGGCACGGGCCAGCCTGGTCAGCCTCATCTTCCGCGACAAGGGTGGGCGGTCGCGCATCCTGTTACGCAGCCAGACGCCCTGAGCGAGGTCATCTATGGACACCCTGCTGATCCGCCTGAGGTCCCTGGCCTCTCCCGAACCCGTGGACATCCAGGCGGACTGGCTGGTCGTGGATGGCAATCGACTGCCCCTCGACGAGGGCGGGCCCGGTCCCCTGAGCGAGGTGACGCCCCTGGCGGCCCAGCGCCGGGTGGTGGTATTGCTCCCGGCCGAGGAGGTCCTGCTGGCGCGCGTCGAACTCAAGATCCGTAACCGCCAGCAACTGACCAAGGCGATCCCCTACGCCCTCGAGGAGGAGCTCGCCGACGACGTGGATCACCTCCACTTCGCCGTGTCGTCCTCGGCGGACGAGGCGGGCGGCCATGCCGTCGCCGTGGTCTCAAGGCGGCGCATGGACGGGCTGCTGGAGGCCTTGCACGGCGCCGGGCTCTCGCCCGCTTTCGCCACCAGCGAGGTGCTCTGTCTGCCGTTCGACGCGGGGGAGTGGAGTCTGTTGCTCGAGGACCAGCGGGCAGTCATCCGTACGGGGGCCCTGTCCGGGTTCGCCTGTGAGGCAGAGAATCTCGCCGTACTCCTGAACCACGCCCTGGTGGAGCAGGAGAGCCCTCCGCAGCGGCTCAGGACCTACCGATGCACCGAGGCCTCGATCCAGCTCCCGCCTCTGGGTCCTGCCATCGAGCAGCATGAAGAAGAGCTGTGTCCACCGCGCCTTTTCGCCCTGGGACTGGACGAAAAGGACGACACCATCAACCTGCTGCAGGGCCCCTATCAGCTCGAGAGCCCGATGATGCGCAGGCTGCGGCCCTGGCGCATCGCGGCAGCCCTGCTGGCGGCGTGGGTCGCGCTGCAGACCGGCATCGGAACCTGGGACTATCTGCGCCTCAGGGACCAGGAGACCGCGTTGCGCCACGAGATCGAGGCACTGTACAGATCCACATTCCCGGAGGCCAAGAGGATCGTCAATCCACGCATTCAGATGGAACAGAGACTCCGGGAACTCGCGGCAGACCGAGACCGGGAGGGCAACGCCGATCTGCTGAACTTCCTCGACGCCAGCGCACAGGCCTTCAAGGACGCCAGCGGCGTCCGGGTCGACGACATCGTATACCGGGAGGGACACCTGGAGATTGCATTGACGGCGACCGACCTGCAGTCGGTCGAGGGCATCAAGGAGCAGATCCGGAACGAGGGATACGAGGCGACCATACAGTCTGCCGACACACGCGAGTCCCGGGTCAACGCCCGGTTGCTCATCCGGAGGCTGCGCACATGAGGGGGTGGTGGAAGAGCCTCAGACCCCGTGAACAGGGACTGGTGGCGGGTGCTGCCCTGTTCAGCTGTGTAGTGCTGTTTTATCTGCTCGTATGGGAACCCCTCCAGCAGGACCGTCACGACGTGGCCATGCGGGTCAAGGCACACCAGGAGACCCTGGCCTGGATGCGGCAGGCCAGTACCCGGATCAAGACCCTGCGGGCCCAGTCGCCCACCGTACGCCGCCTGGGGACCCAGCGCTCTCTGCTGTCGGTACTCGACGACAGCGCCAAACGGGCCAAGATCCGCGAGACCATTCAGCGGATGGAACCCGAAGGCCGCAGCGGTGTGAAGCTGCGTCTGGAGGGGGTCGAGTTCGACGCCCTGGTGCGCTGGCTGGGGACCCTGGAGACGCAATACGGGGTGCAGGTGGCCCGGGCCAGCCTCACCCGGACCGATGCGCCCGGGCGCATCGATGCCCGCCTGAGCCTGAGTCGGCCATGAAGGGCCTGCTCGCCGGGCTCGGACTGGGGCTGGCGGCCTTCCTGGTCTTTCTCATCGTGACCGCGCCCGCGCGTCTGGTGGTGCCCCTCCTGCCGGAGGCCCTGCAGGTCGTCGATCTGGAAGGCACCGTCTGGTCGGCGAGCGCCCGTGGAGTACGCGTCAATGATCTCGACCTGGGGCAGGTGGACTGGAGACTCCACGCCCTGCCCCTGGCATGGGCGACCCTGTCGGCCGCGGTGGCCTTGAACGGGGGGCAGATCCAGGGCCAGGGCGAGATCCGGTACCGGCCTGGCCTGGTCCGCCTCGAGGACACCACCCTGTCCGTGAACGGCGGCCTGCTCAGCCGGCTGGTAGAGGATCTGGGCATCACGGTCGGCGGCTCGGCACTGGAACTGGATCTACCTCTGCTGGCGGTGACCCCCGACGGTCCCGTTGCGGCACAGGGCGTATGCCTGTGGAGGGATGCCAGACTGAACGCTCCGGCGGCCATCGAGCTGGGCGAGGTCCACGGCGTCCTCCGCCAGGACGGAGACACCGCCACACTCCAGATCCGCAACCAGAAGGCCCCGCTGGGCGTAGGTGGAGAGATCAGCTTCGGCCCCGAGTGGGTCTATGCAGCCCGGATACAGCTCACGCCTGGCCCGCAGGCGCCGGAAGCACTGCGTGAGAATCTGAAACTGCTCGGCAAGGCCGACAGGAGGGGCCGGGTCGTCGTGGAGGATACCGGTCAGATCCCGGTGGCCGAGCTGGGCCTATGAACTGCGGAAGGGAAATTGGTGGAGCTAGGCGGGATCGAACCGCCGACCTCTTGCATGCCATGCAAGCGCTCTCCCAGCTGAGCTATAGCCCCCTTGAAGTGAGCACGGGAATGTAATTCACAGCACCGGCGGTGTCAAGTGGATCCTGGCATCCTTGTCACTAGGAGTGTGTCGGATTTAGGCGATCGTAGCGAGCAAGGTGGGAGAAGGAGGCAAAATATTCACGATTTCGAGGCGCATAGTGGGACTACGCAACGACAGAATCGCCGGGAGCGATTTTGCA
>Ga0114931_10008275_pt1 | contig 12612 bp, 9 predicted proteins | sample 2SBtaG_FD_89579 | JGI IMG/M metagenome (GOLD analysis project Ga0114931, IMG submission 89579) | Deep subsurface microbial communities from Kolumbo volcano to uncover new lineages of life (NeLLi) - 2SBTROV14_V59a metaG | ecosystem: Environmental > Aquatic > Marine > Volcanic | place: Kolumbo...
ACCCCGGGGCGCATATCGCTCTTGGCCTGGCCTATACCAGGCAAGCACTAAAAATCCATCCGGATATTCCCAATGGCAATATTTTACTGGGACAAATTTTCCTCGACCTCAGGCGGTATCCGGAAGCGGTAAGCGAATTTGAGGCCGCAGTGCAATTCGATCCGGAAAATGCACGGACGCATTACAAACTCGCGCTGGCTTACCGGGGAATCCGGGCCAAGGAAAAAGCCGTATCGGAATTCAAGGAATCGTTGCGCATCGACCCGGAAACAGCCCTCACACATTCACAGCTTGGAAAAACGTACTTTGTGCTGACTCGGTACCCGGAAGCTATTGCAGAATTCAAGGAAGTGATCAGGATCAAACCCAGGGACCCGATGGGCTACTATGTCCTGGGATACGTCTACAAGAAACTCAAACAATTTTCCAAAGCCATTCCCCCGTTGAAGCAAGCCATCAAGATCAACCCGAAATTTTCCGACGCGCATTGGAGTTTAGGAGAAATCTACAGGGAAGTCGGCCTGCCGGGCCAATCTGTGGCTGAGTTTGAGGCCGCCTACTCCTCCCTGGGCAACGGGAAAAGCCGTTCCGCCACGTTTGGGGAACTCGAAATACTCCGTTAGAGCGCAACTCCCGCCTTTCCATTTATCCGCAAAAACGGACACCGGGTCTTTTCCGCGCCAACGTCAATTGGTGGTTGCCGGCGAAGGGTCGGGCTGCATCCCTTTATTGTTTCGCAAACCCAAAGGCTTAAAAAGGACTATCAGCGCCGGCAACAGAGTCAGATTGAAAAGAAGCGCCACCAGCATCGCCAGCCCCGTCAACAGCCCAAAATAAATGGTCGGACTGAAATCGGATAACGCCAAAATAGAGAAGCCGGCGGTTACGATAATCGACGTGTAATAAATCGCCCGGCCAATACTGCCATGGCAGCGGTCCAGCGTCGCCGAATAGTCGTGGTCCAACTCAAATTCCCTTTTGAACCGGTGGATGTAGTGAATGGTGTCGTCCACGGCGATACCGATGGTGATGGAGGCAATGGTGATCGTCATCATGTCCAAAGGAATCCCCCGCCACCCCATGACTCCCAAAACCAGGCAGGCGGCAAGCATGTTGGGAACAATGGCCAGAGTGGCGAGGTTGACGCTCCGAAATAAAATGATAAACATAACCAGAATAACCACGAACACCAGGCCTATCGTCGTTATCTGCGATTTATAAAGGCTCTGGAGCATATTGTTGTAAAGCACCACCATGCCGGTGAATTTTATCTGCTCCTCGGAGAATTTCATGTCCGTCACTAAAAAGTGCCGAATCTTTTCGATCAATGCTTTTCGCCTCAAGGTGGGATCGGATTCGATCAGGCGCATATTGATGCGGATTTCGTTCGCATCATCAGAAAGGTAGGGTGCGACGAGGACATCCTTGACTTTTCCCGGCGCCAGTTTTCGCAGCAAAGCCAGCTCAAAATCATCGGGCATCTGCCCTTCGTTCAAGGCCGTAAAAACTTCGATGATGGTCGCAATGGACATCACCTTGCCGACTTCCGACATACTCTCCAAATGATCATGAACTTCTTCGACCTTTTTCAACATATCTTCGTGAAACCAATAATTGGGCGCTTCTTTTTGAGTCTGCCCCTCTTCCTCGGCGAAGGGGTCCTCAAAGGTGGTGTCGGGTTTCGCCGACTCCTCGAGATCGGCATAAAATGCCTCGTCCGGATCGATGATAATATCCAGGGGTGTTGTGCCGCCCAGTTTCTGGTCGATAACTTCCATCCCCCGGTAAATTTCCGTGGTGCTTTTGAAGTTGTCGATAAAACGGTTTTCAACTTCCAGCTTCAACACGCCGGCGGCGCTGACAGCCGCCAAAATCAGGCAACAAATTAATATCTTGCTGCCGTTTTTTTTCGTGAAAGCGGCAACGGCCATGGTAAAGGACTTGGTGAAATCCTGGCTGGAATATGCCTTCTCCGGGGTCAGCAATACCAGGGCCGCCGGAAAGAAAATAAAATTCAATACGAACGCCACGGCGATGCCGATGGTCATGATCCAGCCGAAATCGATGACGGGGCGAATGTCGCTGACCACAAGCGAACAAAACGCAACGACCGTGGTAATCGCCGTATAAAAACAAGGCTGGGTCATCAGGCGCACGGTCTCCCGAACCAGCATTCTCTGATCCCAGTTGGGATTTTCGACGGTCAAGTCCCGGTAACGAACGATCAAGTGAATCGTCAGCGACATGGTGACGATGAGCAGAATGGAAACGAAATTCGACGAAATGACCGTTACCCGCCACTCCAGAAAACCGACAAAGCCCACCATCACCAACGCCGTGACAAAACAACAGAACATCGGTAACAGCACCCAGCGCAGTTTGCCAAAGAAAAAAGCCAGCGCCAAAAGTAAAAAGAACATAACGCCCAAGCCGAATACTTCCAGGTCGTGCGTGATGAAATCAATCATGTCGGAAATGATCATGGGGATGCCGCCTAAAAACATTTTGGCCTTGTCCCGCTGCGTGTCCATGATCCGGCGGACGTCTTTGATCAACCGGCTTTCTTTATCGAGAGTGGCATCATGATATTGCCTGAACGCTTCCGAAACCTTCTTCAATTCCCCGGATTCCTTGGCGCTCAGCCCGGACAGGGATTGTTTGTCGCGGAGGTTGTTACGCTTGTATAACAGGGAAAAGTATTTTTCATCCCGCTTGAAGTTAACTTGCAACGCGGTGGTCTTGCCGTCCAAGCTCACCAAACGGTTCCGGTAGATCGGACTCTCCAGAAATTCCTTACGGGCAAGCTCCTTATCCAGTCCCGGCGTTTCCAACGTCCTGACGTTCGTATCCAGTTCGGAGATTTTTACCCGGGGACTGTTTAGCAAGGGAACATCCAAAATGCTGATGACGGATTTCACCTTGTCCAATTTCAAAAATTCATCGCGCAAAACCCGAATACCGGACAGGGAGTTTTCCGAAAGCAAATCGTCGAACGGCGTGTAGGTGATGATCAGAAAATCGTCGGCACCGTAAATTTTGTTGATTTTACGGTAATAGCGCAAGTCTTCATCATCTTCCAAAACCAGGGACTCGGCTGAGGCGTCAAGCTTGAAATTGGGCACCTGATAGGCAAAAAATCCGACAAGCAGCGTTATAAAAACCAGCGTGGCCCAAGGATTTGCCAAAACCACTTTATCGTAACAACGCAAAAGCCAGGAGTTCATACCATCGTTTTCCTATGAGAGCCGTTGCCCTTGGTCGTGCACCCAAAATGGGCACGATTAAAAGGTGGAGGGAAGATTACAAGGTATGGTTAAAGGAAGTTAATCGTCATGCCAAAAATGACTCTTGACTACCCAACAGGGAATAATATTATGCAAAAATTTTTCCTGCAAAGCAACAAACAAAATAACGCTTTTATTGCGTCAAAGAACGCTTTCCCCGACCGCCATCGACTTGACACTGCCGGCAACTCCGGTATGCTTGATGGCAATTGATTTAAGCAAACAGAAAAACCTCCGCAGGCAAATATGGCGTCCAAAAGTTTTTCATTCGATATTGTTTCGGTCATTGACTTGGCGGAAGTGCAAAATGCGGTTAACCAGGCGATGATGGAAATCCGGCAGCGATTCGACTTCAAAAACAGCCAAAGCTCCATCAGCCTTGACAAAAAGGAGAACCGGCTTGTCCTCGTCTCGGACAACGAACCCAAGTTGAAGTCGGTAATCGATATTTTAGAAGGCAAGCTGATCAAGCGCAAAGTTCCCTTGCAGGGGTTGGACTACGGCAAAGTCGAAACGTCCGCCGGAAACACGGTTCGGCAAGTTGCCGCAATCCAGCAGGGCATTCCCCAGGACAAGGCCCGGGAAATCGCCAAGTTCACCAAAGAGTTGGGAATTAAAAAAATCCAGAGCCAGATTCAGGACGACCAACTGCGGATTACCGGCAAAAGCAAGGATGACCTGCAAACGGTTATCACAAAGCTCAAGGAGGAGGATTTTAAAATCGCCATGACCTTCACAAACTACAGGTAAAACCGCTTCCCCCCCAAACCCCACCCGGGGCCGATGCTTTTACCGGTTCGGTTGATGGGACACCGGGTTGTGCCTATGCTTCAGGATCAACAGCATAAATACGGACAGGGCCAGGGTGAATATCCCGATAAATTGCGATGTGGAAAGGATATTCTCCAGGACATAACCGCGGTCGTCACCACGAAAATATTCGATGATAAAACGGCCGATGGAATACAAAATTCCATAGGTCCAGATCAACTGGCCATCGAAGGTCTTGCGCTTACGCAACCACACTAAAATTCCGAAAATAAGCAGCGCGTTCAATGAAAGATAAATCTGGGTGGGATGTAAAGGAATATTTAACGGCGCCAGGGATAGCGGGTCCGCAAAGGTAATGCCCCAGGGAAGGTCCGTCTTGACCCCATAACAGCAACCGGCAAAAAAACAGCCCCAACGGCCGACAGACTGCCCCAGGGCCAGGGAAGGCGCCAGGATATCGGCCACTTTCCATACGGGCATTTGCTTCTTCTTTAAAAAGAACCACGTAAAAACACCCGCCAGAATCAAACATCCATAATAAACCAAACCTCCCTTCCAGACTTTAAAAATGTCCAGCGGTGAGTCGAGAAAATATTTGTACTCGACGATGACATACAGAATACGCGCGCCCAGGACGGCCGAAAGTAAAATGTAAAAGCACAGGTCAAGGATCGTTTGCGGATCGAACCCCTCCTTTTTGCCTTGATGGGCCGCCAACAGGATGCCGACAAAAAATCCCGAGGCCACAAGAAGCCCATAGGTGAATACTTTGAAAAATCCGAATTCCACTAAGACAGGATGCATGGCTAAAATCCAATACGGCGAGTCAATAAGGTCAAACCGATCCACTCAAACAAAATATTTCTCACTCATTAATTTTACCATCCGGCGGAGCCACATGGCGAGTTGGACTTTTCACAAACGCATCGAGAATCATCATTCCCACGCCAATGGTGATGCACGAATCCGCCACATTGAACGCCGGCCAATGAAAATCTTTATAAAAGAAGTCAAGGAAATCGATGACTTCCTTGTGAACCAAACGGTCGATCATGTTGCCTATCGCGCCGCTGAAAATCAGGATCAAACCGGTCTGCACCCATTTTTTATCATCCGGAGTTTGATGAAAAAAGGCCAATATGGCGACCACGGCGATGGATGAAATTATCACGAAGAACAGCGCTTTGTACTCCGAACTATGCCTGGCGAACAACCCAAAAGCCACTCCGGAATTACGAATGTGCGTGAGGTTGAAAAACCCATCCACAACCCTTATCGAGTAATGCAGGGGGATATTGACGACGACGAGAAATTTCGTAAATTGATCGAGGATGATCAAAACATTGGAAATCAAAAGCAGGTGTAAATATTTATTCCGCAAAAGATTCTATGCCTTCATCGCTGAAAGGTTTTCCACGCACCGTGGACAAATGGCGGACTGATCCGGCTTTTTTTCCGGTTCGATAAAGTAGTTCCAGCAACGCTCGCATTTTTCCCCGGGCGCCCGGCCAACCCGTATTTTCAGGCCTTCGATGGCCTCACTGCAATAAATTTTATCTCCGTCCAAATGATCGGCCATCTCAACATCGGAAACGATAAACAAATATTTCAAATTATCCAGGGTCTCTTGCCGCAGCACCTCGAACTCATCGGGTAAAACCATTGTTATCGAGGCATCCAGTGAATGGCCGATCATCTTTTCCTTGCGGCAAATTTCGAGCGCCTTGCTGACCTCGCCTTTCAGCCGGACGATCCGATCCCATTTGCCGACCAGAGCCTCATCCGGACATGCCTCCGTGACTTCCGGAAAAGGCGCCAAATGCACGCTGGCCTCCTCGACACTGCCCTTGGGTAAATGGCTCCACACCTCATCGGCGGTAAAACTCAAAACCGGAGCCATCAACCGGGCCATGCCGTTCAGCAAACGAAACATCGCCGTCTGTCCGGCCCGGCGCTCGCAGGAATTTTGCGGATAGGTGTAAATCCGGTCTTTTACAATATCCAGATAAAAGGCGCTCAAGTCGACGCTGCAAAAATTATAAAAGGAATGGTAAAACACATGAAATTCATAATTGTCGAAGGCGTTTAAAATTTTTTTCGCCACCTCATTGAAGCGATACAAAATAAAGCGGTCGATTTCGAATAATCGATCGTCGGCCACTCCATCCTTTTGCGGATCGAAGTCTTTTAAATTGCCCAGCAAAAACCGGAAGGTATTGCGGATTTTCCGGTAAGCATCCGTCAACCGCTTCAGTATTTCCTGGGAAACCCGGATGTCCTCGCGATAATTTTCTGAAACCACCCACAGCCGGAGTATCTCGGCTCCGTTCTGGCTGATGATTTTTTGCGGAGCGATTGCGTCACCGGCGGATTTGGACATTTTCTTGCCTTTTCCGTCCACCACGTAACCATGAGTGAGCACGGTTTTATACGGCGCCTTGCCGCGGGTGCCGATGGATTCCAGCAAGGAGCTGTGAAACCAGCCGCGATGCTGATCGCTGCCTTCCAGATACAAATCCGCCGGCCAAGCCAGGGCGGGATCGTTTTCCAGCACGGCGGCATGACTGACGCCCGAGTCGAACCAGACATCGAGAATGTCGCTTTCCTTACGGAAATCCGCCGACCCGCATTTTTCGCATTTTGTACCCGGCGTCAGCAGTTCGGACGCCTCGTTTTCAAACCAGTAGTCCGCGCCGTTTTTTTCGACCAGACCCGCAATACGGTCAAAAAACTCCCGCGACTGCACAAAGGCATCGCAACTTTTGCAGGAAAATAAGGTGATGGGAACCCCCCAGGCCCGCTGCCGGGAAATGCACCAGTCGGGACGGTTTTGCACCATGCTGAAAATCCGCTCCTCGCCCCAGGGCGGAACCCATTGAGTTTGGCGGATCGCCTCCAGGGCCTTTTGCCGCAGTTGCGCCTTGTCCATGGCAATAAACCACTGGGACGTGGCGCGAAAAATGATCGGCTTATGGCACCGCCAGCAATGCGGATAGGAATGGCTGATGGACGATTCGCGGATCAAACAACCGGTTTCGCGGATTTTTTCGATGATGGCGGGGTTGGCCTTGGTCACGAACTCGCCGGCGAAATACTTCACGTCCGGCTTGAACACGCCGCCGTCGTCCACCGGATTGTAAACGTCCAGGCCGTATTTGCAGCCGACGACATAATCTTCCTGGCCGTGTCCCGGCGCGGTGTGAACACATCCCGTGCCTTGTTCCAGAGTCACGTGATCACCCGCAATGACTCTGGAATCGCGGTCGATGAAGGGATGACGGCAAACGACGCCTTCCAGTTCCGCGCCCGTCCATTCTCCAAAAATTTCAGGCTCCTCCTTTATATCCCATTCAGCCAGCAGATCAGGAAGCAGCTCTTTGGCAACGATCAGGTTTTCATCGTGGATGCGGGCGGCAACGTATTTGAACTCCGGATGCAAACATACGGCCAGGTTTGCGGGAATGGTCCATGGGGTAGTCGTCCAAATGACGAAATAGCTTTTTGAACCCGCCGCTTCCTTGAACAGGGTGGAAAGGCCGGATTTTACGGGAAACTTAACGTAAATGGACGGAGACGTGTGGTCCGCATATTCCACTTCCGCCTCCGCCAGGGCGGTGCGGCACTGGGTGCACCAATGAACGGGTTTCAATCCCCGGTAAACCATGCCGGCGCACACGAATTTGCCAAACTCGCGGATAATCGCGGCTTCGTAGGAATAATCCATGGTCAGGTAGGGCCGCTGCCAATCCGCCAGAATCCCCAGGCGTTTAAATTCTTCCCGCTGAATACCGATATATTTGTCCGCGTACTCCCGGCAGAGCTTCCGGATTTGACGGTTGTCCGTATCCTTTTTCTTTTTGCCCAACTCCTTGCCGACCTGGTGTTCGATGGGCAAACCATGACAGTCCCAGCCGGGGATGAACGTGGCATCATAGCCCTTCATGGTGCGGATTTTTACGATAAAATCCTTGAGGATTTTGTTCAGAGCATGGCCGAGATGAATATGTCCGTTGGCATAAGGAGGGCCATCGTGAAATACAAATTTGGGTTTGCCGGCGGATTGTTTGCGGATTTTCCCATAGAGGTCCATGTCCTCCCAAAGACGCAACTGCTCCGGCTCCCTCCGGGTGAGGTTGCCCTTCATCGGGAAATCGGTTTCTGGCAAATTTAATGTGTCTTTATAGTCCATGGATTTTGTTGATATCACTTTTCATCTTAACCTTCTCCATTCAAGGGAGAAAGAACTTGACCTTCCCTCTCCCTTTGGGAGAGGGTCAGGGTGAGGGGATAAAATAATTTTTTCATCTTTATGCTCTCAAGACCTGAGCAATTACTTCCAACACGGAATCCGTTCTCACCAATACTTCATCATTCCAAAAGCGAAGTACTCGGTATCCTTGAGCTTTCAAAAATTGGGTGCGTTTCGCATCTTCATTTTGCTTTTCGAGATGCTGTCCCCCATCAATTTCTATGATCAAGAATTCCTCAATACAAATAAAATCCACAATATAATTTCCAACAGGATGCTGACGGCGGAATTTATAACCTAAAAACCTACGATCACGGAACAAGTACCATAGCCTCTTTTCAGCATCCGTAAGGTTTTTTCGTAACTCTTTAGCCCTAAGCACAGCTTTTGATTTCAATGCCCCCTCATCCTAACCTTCTCCCCCCAAAAAAGGGGAGAAGGGATTAAAAAATCCTCGTGCGATGATCTTTGCTTACTACACCCAAGATCAACACACGAGAAAAGAAGCTACCTAATCAGCTTGAACTGCGAGCCACTTACCGTACATGTAATTTCTTTGTCAGGAAATTTATTCAACAATAGATTAATGGCTTCTTTAGTTCTTGTGCCCCATTGGTTGCTGAAAGCGTAAGTTTTACCATCAAAGACGATCAGGTCTGTTTGATTGCAAAAATATCGTTTAGAATCGAAAGAGCCACCTTTCTTCACCTTTTCAGTTTCAATTACCTCAACAAATTCCTGTGAATTTAGATCACCGTCAGCCACCTCAAATAACCGCCTCCAAAAAATAATAGCTTCTATATCTTGGGGGCTTATTCCCGATTGGCACAAATGGAAGACAACTCTAAATATCGCTTTATTCTTACCCAATTGAGATTCCATCTGGCCGTTTATACTCACATCAAACTTTGTATAATCTCTCGATGTACGAGCAATTCTTTCTTTCCTGTTTTTTTCGCTAATTTGCACCTGATACTGCTCTGCCTCCGGCAAAGGTATTATTTGTTGTACATCGAGAAGTAACCGTTCGTCATACGCATATGGCTTTAAACGAATGCAACGAATTTCTATTTCCCGCTCATTTAACCACATAACCGCCGTACTTAATTCTTTTGAAAATTCCGCAGATGCCAATACGATTCGAACATCTTGAGCAAATTGGTCCTCATCTATTTCACTCTCGTCCCAACCCAGGAATTCTAAGATGGTTTCTCTCGCACCAACTTCTTTTTCCATCTTTTTCAAGTATTGCCCATATACTTCCACCGCCTTATCAAAGGTCATCGTGGACACCATTGCCGCATAGCGAATGGCTTGTAATTCCATGTAACCGCCATCTTCGGTCCGCTTTAATTCGATAACCACCAAGTTGGCCTTTTTGTCCAATCCGAGAAGATCAATTCTTCTTTTGGAACCCTCCCATTCCCCAAATTCTTCGGCGATTACAAGCGTATCGGGTGAGATAATTTCAATTTGCTCTCGAAGAAGCCTTTGCAAATCGTTTCTTTCCTTAACACCGGCACCACGAAAAGAGGTCTCCTCTATTTTTTTGATTTTATCGGATGTGATTTCATAAATTGCCATAAAGCCTCCTTTCGTCGTACTCTAATCTGGCGGTAACGGCTGTTGCGTTTTCGTGTCTGCAAAAAACGTCTTTTCTTCGTTGCCGGTGTAATCCATGATGCGATCCACCGCATCGCGGATATGCAAAAGATAAACACGGTCATCTTTCACAACTGCACGGCCTCCGAATAAATTCGGTCCTTGATATAGGGTTCGTCAATGTTCATTACTTTGTTCTCTCTCCGCAAATTCACAGCCCCATGGCGGCCTTGGCTTTATCCAGGGTGGCCTTGGCCACCGTGCGTGCTTTTTTGTTTCCTTCCTCGAGAATTTCATAAACCTGTTTCGGCTTGGCGGCGATTTCCCGGCGCTTTTCCATTTGCGGCCGCATACCCGCCAGCATGGTTCCGACCAGCATCCCCTTGCAGTCGCCGCAGCCGATTTTGGCCGTCCGGCAGTCGGCGTCGATTTCCTTCTGCATCGCCTCCGGTGAATAAATTTTGTGAAAGGGATACAGGTTACAAACGTCCGGGTCTCCGGGGTCCTCGCGCCGCGCCCGCTGCGGATCGGTAAACATCGAGCGGATTTTCCTGGTGATTTTCTTTTCGGAGTCCGAAAGATAAATCGCGTTGTCATAACTCTTGCTCATTTTCCTGCCATCGATGCCGTTGAGTTTGGGCACGTTGGAAACTTTCGCGGCCGGTTCGATAAAAATATTTTTCCGGTAAAATTTATTGAAGCGGCGGACGATCTCACGCGACAATTCGAGATGCGGCAACTGGTCAATCCCCACCGGAACAAAATCGGCCTTGTACAAAACAATGTCGGCGGTTTGCAGCACGGGGTATCCCAGAAATCCGTAGGAACTCATATCAACGTTTTTTATTTCCGTTTGTTTTTCCTTATACGTCGGGTTGCGCTCCAGCCAGGGAACGGGAACGATCATGGATAAAATCAGATGAAGCTCCGCGTGCTCGGGAATTTGCGATTGCACAAACAAAACGCTGGCTTCCGGATCGATGCCCGAACTCAGCCAGTCGACGGCCACCTCAAACGTATTCTGCCTGATCAGGCGCGGGTCTTCATACAGGGTGGTCAGGGCGTGCCAATCGGCTATAAAATAAAAGCATTCGAATTCCGCCTGTAGCTTGACCCAGTTTTCGAGCGCGCCGAAATAGTTCCCCAAATGCAAGGCCCCCGTGGGCTGCATGCCGCTAAGCACCCGCTTTTTTGCCATGACTTCCCGCTTAAATATTAATTTGGAATCAACCGAAACTCATTATAAGGACTTGCTGCAACAGGGGGAAAGCTTCCTGGGTCAGAAAACTCACCACAAACAGAATGGGCAGACCAATCACATTCCAAAGTATACCGGTGTGCATGAAATGATCCAAAAGAAAAATTGCCAGGAGGAGGAATCCCACCACCCGGTCCAACGAGCTTAACCGCGCCGCTATTTCCGGAGAAACCAGCCCCTTCAGGATACCGGACCCGTCCAGCGGATAAATCGGCAGCATATTAAAGATGGCCAACGCAACGTTAATGTACACCCCAAAGGACAACAAACAAAACAATATCCAATTTTGATCGGGAGCAATTACGCGTATGAAAAATCCGCAAATCACCGCCAGGGCAACATTGGATAACGGCCCGGCGAGGGAAACGTACATCAAGTCTTTTCGGGGATTCACAAAATTCCGCCAATCCACGGGAACGGGCTTTGCCCAGCCAAACCCGAAAAAATAAAACGCGATCACCCCGATAGGATCCAAATGTTTCAACGGATTAAAAGACAGCCGTCCGAGGCTTTTGGCCGTGGCATCGCCCAGTAAATACGCCACTTTTCCATGCGAGTATTCATGGATCGTCAGGGAAAATAAAACAACGGGGGTCATCAAGACCAATAACTGCGTTTTTGTCAAAACTCGGTCGAACCTCTGGAATATATTTTCGAAATGGCGCCGAGCGGCACCCTTGCGGACACAGTTTGACGATGAACGAATCAGCGGGCCACCAGGGGAGCAAGAATATCCGGCAAATCGGCTCCTGCATCTGCAGCAATTTTAGCGTACATCGCGGCTTTTCCATAATTTTTTAAGAAGTAATAGGCCGACGCCAAATTCACATTGGCCGTCGGGTCGGCAGGATCGATGAGCAAAGCTCTGTGCAATACGTCCACGGCTTTTTCGAACCGGTCGAGCCTGCCGTAAAGCGCGCCCATATTGATCAGCGGCTCCGGATAATCGGGCCGGTTGCGCGCCGCCGCCCGGTAGGCCGCAAAGGCTTTTTCATACGCTCCTTGCCGGGCATAAAGATTACCTTTTACCAGATACGGCTCGGCATAATACGGCTCCGCCTCAATAGCCCGATCCAAAAATTTTAACCCTTCATCGACCCGATTCATTTCAATTTTGATCTTGCCGAGATTAATTAAAATATAAACGTTCGCCGGGGCCAATGCCAAACCGCGGGTCAGAATTTCAACGGCCTGCGTGTTTCGCCCCATTTTGTGGTAAACCAAACCCAGGTTGGAATAAGCCCGCGAATTGCTCGGATCGATTTTCAACGATTCCTTCAACGCCCGGATAGCGGCGGCATAATCTCCCCGGCCGCTGTAAATCATGCCGAGGCTGTTCAAAACTTTATGGCTGCGAGGCGCGACCCGGTAAGCTTTTTCCCAAAGCGTATCCAAGTTTTTCCAGTCCGAGTTTCGATCGTACGTCAATGCGGCAAAGCAAATCAGGA
>Ga0114931_10008276_pt1 | contig 12611 bp, 11 predicted proteins | sample 2SBtaG_FD_89579 | JGI IMG/M metagenome (GOLD analysis project Ga0114931, IMG submission 89579) | Deep subsurface microbial communities from Kolumbo volcano to uncover new lineages of life (NeLLi) - 2SBTROV14_V59a metaG | ecosystem: Environmental > Aquatic > Marine > Volcanic | place: Kolumbo...
AGTGGTGATAAACAACCCAACCAAACACGCAATTTTGGATCACCATCAATACACGCAACTAAAACATAAGAGCCAACTTTTGGAATATTCCACATACCATACGCAACCGGCCCACCTGTGATTCCAGCGTCTCCATCTTCTGGACCTCGTGTGTTCAAGTCCGTTACACCAGCAAATGGTGACATATAAAAAGCAAAAGGTATATTGTCAATCAACGCATTTGGTGAATCTCCAAATGCTGCACAGCGTGCACGCACCCTTCCCATTTGTTGAGGATCATTTGTATCGACAACTTCACCAATAGTAATTGATTCTGTTAAAACTCTACCTGGGTTTTGATGGTTAACTTCATCTATATGACCGTGCCATGATTTCATTTTTATTTACCTGCCTTACGATTTGCACCTGCAACAGAACTAGATGAATTGTTTTTAAGTGATAAACTTTTATTGATTCTAAAATTCATTCTATCATTTATGGTTTGACCTTTTTGAGGAATACGTTGTGATGAATTTGTTTGAAGTTGATTGTTTCCTATTTTAACTTTATTTTTTTCAATAGATTCTTTTTCATCTGTATCTGTGCTATCTTTTGTATCAAACAATCCATCCATAACAGGTAAAGAAACTAATTCCATCTCTTGTGTAAATTCTCCATTGTCAAATTTATTATTAACTGCTAATATAGTATAAAATCCACCATACCAAAAAGGAACAAATTGTGTATTATTTGATTCTTTAGTAGCGGGGAAACGAATATTTATTTTAGCAAGACCTGGACTACCAGCCCATTTCCACATTCCTGTTGCAACATCATCAGATGGTTGTGAGAAATCTGTTTCAGTAAGATTTTGAACTTCTGATGGAAGAGCAATCATTTCATTCATCAATTGAGGATTTCCTACTATTGTAACCATTAATCCAGTACTTTCTAAAGCTGAATATCTGCGAAATAAAGAAGAAAAAGTTTGTGTTGAAAGAGGATATCTACGGTTTCGAGATAAAGTGTTTTTTAAGGACGTTCCAGGAAATAACGGTGTATTAAAATTAAAATTCAGTTTTGGATTTGTTTTAGTCGATCCACCAGAAGGTCCTTGAACTAATTTACTAGAAATGTTTCCATTGTTTACATCAGAATATTCTGGTATATTATCTGTTGTAGCTAACATTTGAAAAAATCCCATTCCCATTTCCATTTTTAAATTTAAATCTAATATATCAGTATTTTTTCCTGTATAAAAATAATCAAATTCAATAACAGATCCTTCCGAGGGGGTTAAATCGTTTCCTTGTTGATTCTGACCCTGACCAGCATTGTTTTTGTTTACATCTGATACTTGTGTTGTGTATGTTCGATAACTTTTAATATTATAAATTATTCTATATTCATCTGGAGTTGATTTAACAGCTGTTACTATTTTGTAACTAAAACGTTCTATTTCATTTTTTTGGTTTCTTCTTGCAAAACCATCTCCTACTATTTGTTGAGAACTTTGCATGATAGTATCAATAGCATCGACAACTGGTGAATTTTCTCCAAATTCAAGTACTGGATCCCCGTTTCCACTAACTTGATACATAACTTTAGCATTAGTTCCAGCTATAAAATTACTTTTTCCACCTTTATCTTTATATCTTTCGTTAATGACAAATTCATATTTAACTTTCTTAAATTTGGAAGGATCAAACTCACCATTTTCAAATGGACCAGGAAATTCTTTTGATATTTGTTTCCGAAAAGCTGCATACTTATCATTTAAAATTGATTCAAATGTTCGTAATGCACCTTCTAAAGTCGTTCCAGGTGGTATATACATTTGAGTTCCTTCAGCGAGACGTGACACTTGCGGAAGGTGAGCACCACCATTGACTGCACCGACAAAACTAAAATGATATTCAGACCCAATTATTTTAAAATCTGCTTTAATGTCAAATGGGATTATAATTTGAGGTTTAAAACTTGCATTTATTTCTGTTCTTCCATCATCAGTTACTCCAACAAAAATTGTTTTAATCATATAAATTAATGCATTTGTGTCTGTATGAAGAGCATTTCCTGCATTTACTAACACATTTAAAAATCTCATTCCTCGTGGTTCTAAAATAACCATATCACCATCTGTAGTCATGATATTATATGATTGTACACCTCTCTCTTCATCCATTGCATTACCAGTTGGAGCAAAAACCGTTCCCCATTGAAGACTGTTAATAATAAATTCCGCATCAGTTGTTCCATTAATTAAAACAACATAATTTCCACCTTCAATTTCTTGAACTGCATGCTTGGTTTCATCAGGTGCTTGTTCAAAAAGTGCAATCCCATCACCTCCAACTTTAGATAGATTTTCAGCAGCAACGGTTGTATCACAAACAACTAAAATGTGATGATATGAATATGATCTATATTTTGATAATGGGTTTATTGGGTTTGACATTTTTTAATTTATTTTTTAACACCACCTGTTTGATTAGTCATGATATCAATTGATACACGCGATGGTGATGGAACTACTATTTCCTTTCCCACAACAAATTCTTCATTTACATCAACAATGTTATTATATTGTAAGATTAACCATGCATAATTTGTTTGGCCATATAATGAATGTGCCATTAAGTCTGGGCGAAGATGAAATAAATTTGAAATAGTAATTGTTATATCATCTCCTCTACGTGAAAGATTCCTACGTTCCCACCATCCTAATCTATTTGTAAATCGTTCTGTATCTCCACCTTGTACATAACGAGATAAGATATTTTCTGTTGAATTAATATTCCTTTTTGCCATTTTAAAATCCCTTTAGTGTCCCAGTTTTGAAATCATTTAAACTAAATTTATTAAATTCACTAGGTGAATGTGTTTCAAGTAATACCATATCAAGTGTCATGATTGTTGGAAATGGAGTTCCATTTTCAGTTGGAATATAATCAACATCACTTGGGTATGGTATACTTAATTGTTGAATAACTGTTGGAACACGACGAATGTTTTCTAGTTTTAGAGATGCTTGTGATGATTGTCCAAAACTTGTTCCTATAGGTGTATTGCTATATGCTGAAAAAAATAAAACGGGGGGAGGAGATCCCAATTGTTCTTCACCTAATTTACCAGCAAGCTTTGCTTCATCAAATTCCTTAATGGCGTTTGGTCTTTTAGATAAAACTGCTTGATTTAGTTTTCGTTGTAATGCAGCCTGTTCTTTTGTGAGTGTAGAACTGTTAATACCAAATCTTGGCATTGACCAGCCGCGAAGTCGTTGTAAATAAATTTGATTTAACGTTGCTTCATTTACTGTTCGTGATATTAATCTAACATTTGATAAGTTAAATGTTCGTGATGAGGTGCCACCATAAACATAAATTTGTCCAGGCATGTGAACCGGTTCTAATGTTCTATAATTAACATTTCGTGTTTCCACTACATCAGGCGTAACGTTAAATACAACCGTTTCTGCAACAGCTGTTGAAAAAGATGATAGTGTTTGATTTACTAATTTAACTTTAAAAGTATTTTCTGTCATTATTTTAACATTCCTTGTTGAACTGCTTTCATTAGACGTTCTGCAATTTCACCATGCCATCCTGTTAATGCTCGAAATTTTCCTAAATTGTTCGATGCGGCTGCTTGTCTAGCGTTGGTTCCACTCATTCCACCAATTGTGTTATCATCCGGATCACGTTTTCCAGAAGAAACAACTGTAAATTTCTTTACAAGGTCTTTTGCATAATTTGCTAATCTTTTTTTAAATTCTGGAATACGATCAGAACCAGCAACCATTGTGATATTTGTATATCCTTGTTCACTTAAATAATCTACGGCCTGCCATGGTGATTTTACTTTTTCAACCATAACAAAATTAACATTTGGAAAAAGTTCCCTTAAAAAATAATTTTTTTGTTTCCAATCTAAAGGGTTTCTTTTTTTATCCACTACCTGTGAAGAAAAAATTAGTACATGAGCATTTTGTTTTTTTGCTTCTTCAATGACTTTATTGATTAATAATTCGTGACCTTTGGTTGGAGGTTGAAATCTACCAAAAGCAAACACTACTTTGGCGCCATCATTTTCACATAATTTGTTTTTTTCTTTATTATTAAAATAATTTTTAAAACTCATATCAATACGATCTCTAAATATAAAACACTGTTTCTGGTCAAGTATTTATGGTGTTGACCTCGGCATTTAAAATGGTATAATTTATACACTAAAGGAGTGTCAATAGTGGAAAAAAAGAAAAAAATAACAACAAAAAAGAAAAATTCTAAAAAGATTGTACCAAAAGAAACATCTACTATCAAGAAAGCACCTAAAGTTCAAAAAATTAAAAAAAAGAAAAAAGTTAATTATTTGAACAACAAGGACATATTATTTCAAGTTGCGTTAAGTAAAGAAGACGGAATGATGAATAATCGACTTGCTCATATGTTACAAACACTCACAGCAAGATATGCAAAGAGGGGCAGTTTTGCTGGTTACTGTGTTGATGATCAAACTACGGCACTCACTAAGCGAGGATGGTTGTCGTGTGAACAAATCACTACAGATGATGAAATATTGTCATATGATGTTACAACCAAAGGCTTAGTTTGGTCAAAAATTAATGAATTATATATAAATCATGAATATGAAGGACCGATGGATAAGTTAGATACACAAGGAATGGATGCGTTAGTTACTCCTTCACACAAATTTGTTTCTGTTGAACGTGGAATCGTTCCTGTCGAAGACATTATATGTAATGAACACATCACTTTGATGGGGTCACCAACAGTGACTGACTTTCAACCAAAATATACAGATGCGTTTGTTGAGTTGGTAGGTTGGGTCGTCACAGAAGGACACTACCTAAAAGGATCTAAACAGAAACATATGATTTCCATTTACCAACAGGAAGGGGAACGGGCTGATAGAATAAGAACGTGTTTATGTGAAGGGGATGTGCACTATAAAGAATATAATTTCTCAGTAACATCTCCACTAACAAACCGTCCGGTCATAACATTTAATTGTTCTGGGAAGGATATCAGTACAATATATAACACAATTGCTCCCAACCGTGTACTAACACTAGAATTTATATTATCACTTACTCATCATCAACGACTATTATTAATTAACACTATGATTAATGCTGATGGATGGTTTAGACCAAATGGCGGTATGTCGTATGTGCAGAAAGATACAGAGCATGTTGATACCTTTTTGGCATTATGTACACTGTCTGGCTTGACAACAAGCTCAACGCAAATGGAGTATGCTACTCCAAAGAGCAGAAAGCATCCCGATGGTGGGAGTTCGCTTGTAACATCAATAAACATATATAAAAAACCAAAACTTTACTGTAAATCAGAGCGAATTGATTTTCACGGAGGACGGGCCAGTCCAGGTGGTCGGAGAGACCAAAAAGCTAACATTACGACACAACAATATAAAGGAACAATATGGTGCCCTAGGACAGACTATGGAACATTTGTGTGTCGTAGGAACAAATACATTTACGTAACTGGAAATACGTACAACGAAGATATGCAAGCGTATGCTATGATGATGCTTGTTAAGACATGGAATAATTTCAATCCCGAAAAAAGCAACAATCCATTTGCTTTTTTTACTCAATGTATTAAAAATTCCTTTCTTCAATTTTTAAAAGTAGAAAAAAACCAACGGAATATCCGTGATAAAATGTTGGTTAATCAAGGAATGAATCCTTCGCACACTTATCAAATTGAACACGAATCATCTACTTCACTTTCAAAAAATGAAAACAAAAAAAACTAACAATCCATTAACAAAATGTGCTGTCTTTTCAGATATACATTTTGGAAAAAAGTCAAATTCAAAAACTCACAATAGAGATTGTATTAATTTTCTTGTGTGGTTTTGTGAAAGGGTTAAAGAAGATTCTGAAATTGACCATATTATATTTCTTGGAGATTGGAATGAAAATAGGTCCGCATTAAATATAGAAACATTAAAATATTCATATATTGGAGCAAAACTTATTAACAATCTTGGTTTACCAGTATTCTTTGTTGTAGGTAATCATGATTTATATCATCGTCATACAAGAGAAGTTCATTCTGTACTTCCTTTTAATGAATTTAAAAATTTTGTTGTTATTGATGAACCAACCATCGTAGAAGGGATTGGAAATACTGGTGCTTTATTTTGTCCGTTTCTTTTTCACAAAGAATACCCTTCATTAACTAAATTTCTGAATTATGAAACATGGTGGGGGCATTTTGAATTTAGAGGTTTTATGATTTCTGGATATGCTGGAGTAGTTATGCACAATGGTCCTGACTTGCGTGATTTTAAGGGTCCAAAACATATTGTGTCTGGACATTTTCATAAACGACAACAAATGAGTCAGGTTACATATATAGGAAACACATTTCCAATGGATTTTGGTGATGCAGGTGATTATAAGCGAGGGATGATGAAATATGATCACAAAAAAGACAAAATGGTGTTTATTGATTGGAAGGACTGTCCAAAATATATTAACACAACCTTATCCAACATATTAGAAAATAACATTACACTAATACCAAAAATGAGTGTAAAATGTACAGTTGATGTACCAATAACATTCGAAGAAAGTTACAAAATACGAGAAGTGTTAATTAAAAAATACAATCTGCGAGATTTTACTCTCGAAGAATCATCAAAAATAAACGAGGCAATGACGGAAACAGAAGTTTCAGTTGAATGGGATGAGGTAAGGGGAACTGGAGTCAATGATTTAGTATTACAAATGTTAAATGAAATTGATTCTGAACACATTAACAATCAAACGCTTATTAATATATATCAAAAAATATAACTTTAAATTATGCTAAATTTTAAATCACTTTCTTTTAAAAACTTTTTAAGTTATGGTAACGTTCCAACTGTTATTCATTTTAATCATGCTGGAACAACACTTATTGAAGGTGAAAATTTAGATGATATTGAAAATGGTTTAGGGAGAAATGGAGTAGGAAAGTTTCAACATGTTGATTGTAAAGTTAAAACAACAAATGGATGGATACGAATGGGAGATATTCAAGTTGGCCAAGTTCTCCAAATGCCCGATGGTTCATCTGCTCCAGTAGTTAAAATTTTTCCACAGGGTACTCAACAACTTTACAAAATTACTTTTGTAGATGGTAGATCTACACTTGCTGGTGGACCTCATTTGTGGAAAGTGTTCTCTCATAGATGGGAACAAGAAGAAAATCAAGGAGCAAAAATAGCAACTACTGAAGATTTAATTGATTATATTAACGAAGCAACAAAAAACAAAAATAACCCACTATATAATATTTTTGTACCCACAATTAATCATCCCAACATTAAGGATAAACGTCTTCCTATAGATCCTTATATATTGGGCATTTCATTAAATGATGATTCTTTTTCAAAAGTTCAGGGTTGTGTTGCATCAAGATTTATTCCCAAAGAATATTTAGAAGGGACATCTAAACAACAAAAACTCGATTTATTAGCTGGATTGTTAGATACAGATGGAATAGTTAGTAAAACAAAAAACGTTAGTTTTTGTTCTATTAGTAAACAACTTGCAACTGATGTTCAATATCTTGTTCGTAGTCTTGGTGGAGAGGCTACAATTACATCTCAAACACCATTTTATATAAATTCTAAAGGCAATAGAATTGACAGACAATTAACTTATAATGTGTCTATTCGTTACTCAAACCCAAGAAAATTGTTTCATGTAGATAGAAAAAAAGAACGCTTATCAAAAGACACAACACAATACACAAACGAAGGTCTTCAAATCGTTTCTATAGAACGTGTAAAAGATGGCGAATGTAAGTGTATTATGGTAGATCATCCTGATCATCTTTATATTACAGATGACTTTATTGTTACACACAACACTGCCGTCATAAACGCTTTATTATATGGTGTATTTGATAAACCACTGTCTGATGATATAACCAAAGATGAGCTTATTAATAATATTAATGAAAAAAATCTTGAAGTTATTGTTGATTTTGAAACTAATGAAAAAAATTATCGAATTGTTCGCGCCCGTCGTAGTAAAAAAGGACCGGGTGGAAACTATGTTCAATTATTTGAAAATGGAAAAGATATAACACCAGATAGTGTAGCAAATACAAATAAACTAATTGAAAAGATTATTAAAATTCCGTACGAATTGTTTGTACGAATTGTTGTTTTTTCCGCAGGCATGATTCCCTTTTTAGATATGCCAGTTCGTTCACATTATGCTGCAAATCAAACAGACATTATTGAAGAATTGTTTGATCTTAAAACATTATCTAAAAAAGCTGTTTCTTTAAAAGAAGCAATTAAAGAAAAGGAACAAAGTCTTGAAGGTAAAATCATTAGAATAGATCATCTTAAAAAAGAACATGAACGGTTATCTACACAATTAAAGACTGCTGAAACTAGAGTAATAAATTGGCATAAACAAAATAAAACCGAAATAGATAGAATTACCAATTTATTAAAGAAAATTGATTCTGTTGATCTTGATAGTCAACAACAACTACACGGTGAACTTAATGCTGTTAATACAAAAATAGAAAAAAACGATTCACAGAAAAAAAAGATTAATCAACAAATTAAAAAACATGTCACTATAGAGACAAAGATGAATGATGAATTGCTACATCTTCGTGATGATGAATGTCCTTATTGTTTACAAAAATATGCTGATGGAGAGAAAAAAATTAAAGAATGTGAGGCTAAGCTCAAGGAAGCTGTGTCAAGTTTATCTGATTTAAAACACAATTTAGAAGATGTTTTAAATGAAAAAGAAGAACTTCTATCTATACAAAAAAGTACACAAAAACAAATCACCGTTACTAATATTGAAGAATTAATAGATATTAAAAACAAAAGTACTTATTATAAAACAAAAATTAAAGAACTTGAAGACGCTCAAAACCCTTTCGTGGAACCACTTCAAGAATTGCAATCTATTAAATTAGAACCACTAAACATGGATGAAATTAATGAATTAAATGATTTGATTACTCATCAAAAGTTTTTGTTAAAACTGTTAACTAGAAAGGATAGCTTTGTAAGAAAAACATTATTAAATAAAAACATTCCATTTATGAATTCTAGGCTTCAGAAATATATAACAGAATTAGGTTTATCACATTTTGTGGAATTTACACATGAAATGACAGCTAGAATTTCTAAATTTGGAAAACCAATGAGTTTTGGTGGATTATCTAATGGTCAACGTGCCCGTGTTAATTTAGCTTTGTCTCTTGCTTTTAAAGATGTTTTGCAAAAATTGCATGATCAAATAAACGTTTTTATATTAGATGAAGTTTTGGATATTGGTTTAGATACAGTTGGTGTTCAAAATGCTGTTCAAATAATAAAAAGAAAAGCTCGTGAAGAAAAATTATCTGTATATGTAATATCTCACAGAGACGAAATAACTGATGGAGCTTTTGATAATACAATGACAATTCAATTAGATAAAGGATTTAGTTATGTTAAATGTCATCAGAATAAAGATTCAGATACTGCTATTATAGCACAATCCTAAATTAAATAGTTCAAATATGTTATAAATAACCCTTTACTGCCAAGAAAAATATTATGATTAATTCAAACGAAAAAGAAACAATTAAAAAAATTCAACAGCGTATTAGTGATATAATTAAAAAAACAGATTTGAATTTTTCATCAGGTTTAATTAGAACCGGTTTAGAAATACAGATAGGAGTAAAATATCTATCTATATTACGAAGACAAGGAACGATTAGTAACTATTCACTAGAAGTTCATGTTCCTGCCTGGAATGTTAAAAAATTATGGATTGATTTACAGATCGATCTGAACACAAGAGTTTTTCCAAAATTTTTAATATTATTTTACGAAGATTGTATAATTGCAGATGAACATGAAAAAAATTACGAAAGAGCGATGAGAATAATTTCGTAAAGGTTGGTACTGTTATTCATCAATAAATACTCCATGACAACTATTATGGGTATTGATCAAAGTTATTCCTGTTCAGGAATTGTAATATTCAAAAATAAAAAAATAGTTTATGCAGATGTTTTTAAAACTTCTAAAATAGATGATATTTTTACGCGTGCTAATGCAGTTGCAAATCACATTTTAAATTTAGCTCTTACGTACAAACCTAGTTTAATTAGTATTGAAGGGCTAGCTTTTGGAATGCGAGGAGATGCTACACGAGATTTAGCTGGTTTACAATTTACGATTATTAATAAGTTAAGATTTTGTGGTAGATTTAATGTTAGTATTGTAACTCCAAATTCAGTTAAAAAATTCGCAACTGGTTCAGGAAAAGCAAAGAAAGTGGATATGTTCGAAGCATTACCCCAAAAAACAAAGAAAAAGTTTTTAGATTTAGGGGTCAAAAAAACAACTGGTTTATATGATTTAACAGATGCATTTTGGATTGGAAAAATAGTTGAATAATAAGGATTAATCCAGTATTGTACAAATGTAACTAAATAACATCGGTTTGGAGAAAAAAGATGCCTACATACACTTACAAATGTTCAGCCTGTGAACATGTTTTTGAAAAGAAACAAAAAATGACTGATACTCCTATTGTTAAATGTCCTGAGTGCAAGAAAAATGAATTACAAAAAGTAATTACTCCCGCTGGTGGTTTTCGCATTGGTGGATTGGGTGTTCACAAACCTACTGCACACTGGGGTGATCCAACGTGATAATGTGGAGAGAGGAATTAAATACCCTTCTCTCCTTTAAAAAAGATGGTACACTATATTGGGTCGATTTATTAAATTTTTTTGACAAACACAAAAAACAATTATCTTTAGATGAAGTTAAAGCAATTGTATTAAAGAGTGAAATTTGTAGAGAAAGATTTAATAAAAACAAACGAGACAAGATTAGAAAAGAAGATGTTTCATATAACATCTATAGACATTTAGACGAATTAGAAAAAAATAAAATGCCCGTTAAGGATAATGGAAGAGATACCGACTTTATCGGTGGAAGTGTTGTTTGTACAACTGGTTAGTTCCTGGCTATTAATTTAGCAGATAACTGAAGCCCCCACAATATAGGATGTTGTGAAATTAATGCAAATGTGATTGATATTTCTCTTTGTAGAATGCTTGCATTATTTAAAATTCACTATCAAATATTTCATTTATAAATTTTCGTAAACTTCAGGTCGCGTCCTACCATGACGTAGTCCTTAGATTCCTAATATCTTTTTAGGGTCTTAAATGGGGGATTAAGACTTTAAAAATTAAGGTTAATTAAATAAAACTAGTAGCCACCTTTTTGCTTGCTGAAGCGAAGCGAAGCTAAAGCGAAAATGGCTACTACGAAGTTATTGTAATTTTTTGGCTTGATTTTTGTGGTTTTTCTTTGTATAATATAAAATACATTTCATTAAGGTATAAACTAAATGCTTACATCTAACACAGAAAAATGTTGGGTTTTCAAAGATATTTTTGAACCAAGAAAAAACCAAATAAAAGCATTAAATTGGTTATAAAAACAAACAGCCAAATATATTATTCTTGAAGCACCTGTAGGCATGGGTAAGAGTGCTTTAGGACTTTCCTTTAGCAAACTAATAGGACATAGAACAAAAAAAGGTGATTCATATGTTCTAACACCGCAACGTATTCTACAAAAGCAATACGAAACCTCTTTCTGCAAAAATTCAAACATTGATATAATTTCTTTATATGGCAAATCAAATTATTCGTGTTCAAATAATAACACTACATGCGATACAGGAAGTTTAATTAAACCTCAATGTTCAGCATGTCCATATAATATAACCAAAGCAAAAGCCAAAAGATGTGCAAATTCCATTATGAATTACAAATTGGGGTTAATTTTATTTGCATATTCAAAATTTTTTGAAAAACGTAATTTACTTATACTTGATGAATGCCACACATTAGAACAACACTTAGTTGATTTTGATTCAATTTTAGCTACTGAATTAAGAGCTAAAAAATTCGGAGTTCCTTGGAAAATAGCTAAAAATTTCGACGAAGCATTAGCGTGGTTTGAAAATCCATATTTAAAAAAAGCTACACAACATTTACAAAAATTAGGTTCAGAAACTGAACCTTTATTAGATAAAGAAGGAACTAAATTAAACAAAGAAGAAATTAAGTTACTTCGTGAATATAGCAAATTACAAGAACATGTTGATGAAATCACATTTTTTATTCTTCGAAGCAAAAAAGATGATGCAATTAAAAACAAATGGGTTTATACACATGACAAATCTATAATGAAATTTAAGCGTTTGACAGGTGCTTATTCCTTTCATAACATTGTTAAGCCCATGGCACATCGTTTTCTTTTTATGTCATCTACTATCTTAAATAAAGAAGGATTTTGTGAAGATCTTGGTATTGATATCAATGAAACAGCCTTTTTGTCATTAGATTCAGATTTTGCAAAAGAAAAAAGACAAACAATATATATGCCACAAATGAAGATGAATGCTTCATGGAAAAATGACGAAAACAGCAAAGGCCGTCGAAAAATGATAAATGCCATTTTAGATATCCTTGAAAAAAATCCAAATCAATCAGGCATTATCCATACAGGTAATTTTGCAATTGCAAAGTGGTTAG
>Ga0114931_10008277_pt1 | contig 12610 bp, 6 predicted proteins | sample 2SBtaG_FD_89579 | JGI IMG/M metagenome (GOLD analysis project Ga0114931, IMG submission 89579) | Deep subsurface microbial communities from Kolumbo volcano to uncover new lineages of life (NeLLi) - 2SBTROV14_V59a metaG | ecosystem: Environmental > Aquatic > Marine > Volcanic | place: Kolumbo...
CGAGAACGAGCGCAGGCCCTGGCGCCCGTGGCGGCCGTGGCCGGTGAACCACTCGGCGCCCTTCTCGACCAGATCGCGGACCCAATAGACGGTCTCGACGTTGTGGATCAGGGTCGGGCGGCCGAACAGCCCGACCTGGGTGGGAAAGGGCGGGCGGTGGCGCGGCAAGCCGCGCTTGCCCTCGATGCTTTCCAGCATCGCGCCCTCCTCGCCGCAGATATAGGCCCCGGCGCCGCGGCGAAGGTGGATGCGGGCGTGGCGGTCGTGGCCGGCCTCGGTGACCCGGGCGAGCTCGCGGGTGAGAATCTCGCGCACCCCCGGGTACTCGTCGCGAAGATAGACGTAGACATCGCCGGCCTCGACCGCCCAGGCGGCGATCAGCATGCCCTCGATCAAGCGATGGGGGTCGGTCTCGAGGTAATGGCGGTCCTTGAAGGTCCCGGGCTCACCCTCGTCGGCGTTGACCACCATCAGCCGGGGCGCCGGCTCTTGGCGGACGAAGCGCCACTTGCGCCCGGCGGGGAAGCCGGCGCCGCCGAGCCCGCGCAGGCCCGAGGCCTCGAGCACGGCGATCACGTCCTCGACCGACCGGCGGCCGTCGAGGCAGTCCTCGAGCAGGCGATAGCCACCGCCCGCGGCATAGTCGGTGTAGGCCGTGTGGGCCGGGATCTCGGGCTCATAGTCGCCGGCGGCGACGACCCGGGCGACCGCGTCCGCATCGGCGAGGCCGACGACGCGCGCGCCCACCGTCGCCACCGGGGCGCGCTCGCAGCGGCCCAGGCACGGGGCCCGCAGCACCCGAACGGCGGGGCCGAGGCACCCAGTCAGGGCCTCGAGCAGGGCGCGCGCGCCGGCCATCTCGCAGCTCAGGCTGTCGCAGACCCGCACCGTCAGCGCCGGCGGCGGGCTCTCGCCCTCGCGCACGATGTCGAAGTGGGCATAGAAGCTGGCGACCTCGTAGACCTCGGCCTGGGGCAGTCGCATCTCCTCGGCCAGCGCCCGCAAGTGCGCCGCCGAGAGGTGGCGGAAGCGGTCCTGGATCAGATGGAGGTGCTCGATCAGAAGATCGCGCCGGCGGGGCCGGTCGCCGAGAAGCGCGCGGACCTCGCGAAGGGCGAGCTCGTCGAGTTGGCGGCCACGGTTGCGGTCCCGGCCGCGCCGCCGGCCCGCTCCAGGATGGCGAAAGGCATGAGGCTCGGCTGCGACCCCCGACATGGGCTCCCCACGATGATGGAACACGGTGGCCCAAGGTCGCAAACTGAACGCGCTTTGTAAACCATCGCCGAGGTGGGGAAAGGGAGCCCCAGGGGCCCCCGCCGCTGGCGCCGCCTCCGATACGCTCCGAGCCGGGACAGCCGGTTGAGACCGCGGTCGCGCCCGCCTATGGTGGCCCCTGGCGAACCACCGCGGCGCCGGTGGCTCAAGGGGGTACCGTTTACCTAAAGTTAGCGGGCGGCGGCCCAGCATCCGGGACGGGGGTCTCGGTCGCGGCGGTGGTCGCGGTTTCGGGTTCCCGTGCTATGCCGCTCGCGGTGGAGGCGACGCGCGACGCCATGATGATCCGGGTCTTCAAGCACTACGTGCCGATCGCCTTCCTGGTGCTCGGGCTGGCCGATACCCTGATCCTGCTCGCCGCCATCACGGCCGGGGTGCTGGTGCGCTATGGCGTCACCGAGCACGGCTTCGGGCTTCCCGCCAACTTTGCGCCCGGCGGCGTCACCTTCACCGCGGTCTTCTTCCTCGCCATGTTCTCGTTGGGGCTCTACCAGCGCGAGTACAGCCGCGATCTCAACACCATCTTCGTCCGCCTGGTCTCGAGCTTCGGGGTGGCGCTGCTCGCGCTCGCGCTGATCTACTACGTCGTTCCCGATCTCAAGATCTGGCGCAGCGCCTTCATCATCGCCGTCGTGCTCGCGCTCGCTCTGATCCTCGGCTTGCGTCTGGTGTTTCTCAAGGTCTACGATCTTTCGGCCCTCAAGCGCCGGGTTCTGGTGATCGGAGCGGGACGGCGGGCGCAACGCATCGCCGCCCTCGACGAGGACGAGCAGCCGCGCGGCTTCCAGGTCATCGGTTATCTGCCGCTCACCGAGCGCGAGCGATTGATCGCCGACGACCGGCTGGTCGCCGGCGTCAACTCGCTGTTGGATTTCGCCCTCGATCGAGGCATCGAGGAGATCATCATCGCCGCCGAGGATCGGCGCGGCGGCCTGCCGATCGAGGCCCTGCTGGCGTGCAAGCTCGAGGGCATCGCCATCACCGACTACTCGAGCTTCTGGGAACGCGAGACCGGCCACGTCGACCTCGATGCGCTCTACCCGAGCTGGCTGGTCTTCTCGGACGGGTTCAGCGGCGGCCCCGTGGCGATGGCCAGCAAGCGGAGCTTTGACGTTCTGTTCAGCCTCGTCCTGCTGGTCTTGAGCCTGCCGATGATGGCGCTGACCGTGATCGCCATCCGGATCGAGAGCCCGGGGCAGGTTCTCTACCGCCAGGAGCGGGTAGGCCGCAAGGGTCGGCCCTTCACCCTTTTGAAGTTCCGCAGCATGCAGAGCGACGCCGAGAACGACGGCGTGCCCAAGTGGGCGGCCGCGGGCGATTCCCGCATCACCCGCTGCGGCGCGTTCATCCGCCGCGCCCGGATCGACGAGCTGCCGCAGCTCTTCAACGTCCTCAAAGGGGATATGAGCTTCGTCGGCCCACGGCCCGAACGACCCTACTTCGTCAAGCGCCTGGTCGAGAACATCCCCTACTACGGCGAGCGTCACCGGGTGAAGCCCGGGATCACCGGCTGGGCTCAGCTCAACTACCCCTACGGTGCCTCGGTCGAGGATGCCAAGGCCAAGCTTCAATATGACCTTTACTATGTGAAGAACTATACTCTCTTTCTCGACTTCATCATCATGCTGCAGACGGCGCGCGTCGTGTTCTGGCCCGAGGACGTGCGCTGAGGCGGGAGGAAAGAGAGCGTGGGGGTCGGTTTCGCAAGCTATGGGATCGCCTCGGCGGCATTCGCGGGGCTGACGGTGCTGATGGCGCTCGGCTGCCGCGGCCGGGGACCCGGGCTGTACGGCATCGTCGCCGCGGTGCTGACGGCGGTGTGGGCCGGGGCCGTCGCCCGCGATCTGTGGTCCGGCCTGACCTTGGGCACCCTCGGCGCCGTCACCGAGGTCCTGCGCGACTTAGCCTGGATGGCCTTCCTCGCCGCCGCCCTCAAACCCACCTGGGAGACCAGCGGGTCGCCCTGGCCGCGGCGGCTGGCGCTGGCCGCGGTGGCGGCGCTGGCGGTGCTGACGGTGGCGGTGACGCTGGTGCCCGGGCTGGTCGTGGCGCTGGCATTGCCGGCCAACCCGGCGGCGGCCTCGGTGATCGGCCGGCTGCTGCTGGCGGTGATCGGCCTCGCCACGGTCGAGAACTTCTACCGCAACACGCCGGCCGACCGGCGCTGGGGGGTCAAGCACATGGCGTTCGGCCTCGGTGGGCTGTTCGCTTACGACATCTTCCTCTATGCCGACACCATCCTGATCCGCATGTTCAGCGCCGATCTGGTGCTCGCCCAGGGCTTTGCCGACGCCCTGGTGGCCCCGCTGATCGCGGTCTCGGCGGCACGCAATCCCCAGTGGTCGCTGGTGGTCAACGTCTCGCGGCGCTTCGCCTTCCACTCGGTGGCGATCGTCGCCACCGGCGTCTACATGCTGACGATGGCCGCGGTCGGATTCTACCTCCGCCAGGTGGGCGCCCTGTGGGGGCCGGTGCTGCAGACCGTTTTCCTGTTCGGCGCCGTGGTCCTCTTGATCGTCGTCGTCTCGTCGGGACGCATCCGGTCTCACCTCTATGTCGTCCTCAACAAGCACTTCTTCAGCTATCGCTACGACTATCGCGACGAGTGGCTGCGCTTCATCCGCACCATGTCGGCCACCGCCACCGGGATCGAGCTGGGAGAGCGGGCGATCCGCGCCGTCGCCGACATCGTCGACAGCCCCGAGGGCGCGCTCTGGCTCGCCGACGACGGCGGCCACTTCGTCCCCATGGCCCAGTGGAACGCCCGCTGGCGCAGCGAATCCGTCGCCGTCGACGGACCCTTCGCCGCCTTCCTCGAGGATCGCAAGTGGATCGTCGACGTGGCCGCGGCGGCGGCCGAACCCGAGGCCTATGCCGACGGCGGCCTGCCCGAGTGGCTGACGCCTGAGCGCCGGGCCTGGCTGGTGGTGCCGCTTCTGCACGAGGACCGGCTTCTCGGCTTCATCGTCCTCGGCCCCCCGCGGGCCCCGCGCGCGCTCAACTGGGAGGACTTCGACCTGCTCAAGACGGTGGGGCACCAGATCGCCGGCTACCTCGCCCTCGAGCACGCGGTACGCGCGCTCGCCGAGGCCCGCCGCTTCGAGGAGTTCAGCCGGCGCTTCGCCTTCGTCCTCCACGACCTCAAGAACCTGGTCAGCCAGCTCTCGCTGATGGTCGCCAACGCCGCCAAGCACAAGAACAATCCGGCCTTCCAGGAGGACATGATCCGGACCGTGCAGGATTCGGTCGAAAAGATGAACCGTCTTCTGGTAAGGTTGCATGCGGATTCGCTGCGCGAGGCGCGCGCGGTGGTGGCCTTGGGACCGCTTCTGCGCAAGGCGGCAGCCGTCAATCGGCGGGACGGCGTGGCCATCGTCTTCGACGACGTCGTGGCGGCGGCGGTGACCACGGGAGACGCCGACCGCTTGACCGCCGTGTTCGACCACCTGATCGCCAACGCGGTCGAGGCCTCGCCGCCCGACAGCGATGTCCGCATCCGGCTCCGCACCGAGCGTGGCCGCGCCGTCGTCGAGGTCACCGACCGGGGCCCGGGGATGGACGAGACGTTCGTTCGCGAACAGCTCTTTCGTCCCTTCACATCGACCAAGGAGGGGGGCTATGGCATCGGCGTCTACGAGAGCAGAGAGTACCTGCGCGAGATGGGCGGCCGGCTCGAGGTCGTCAGCGCGCCTGGCGAGGGGACGACGATGCGGGTGATCCTGCCGGCCGTCGGCGGCGAGCCCGAGGCCGACGACGAGGCGAAGCTGAGCGCATGACGACGAGCCCGATCACCGAGGTCGAGAAGCGCAAGCTCATGATCGTCGAGGACGACGACGGGCTGCAGCGCCAGCTCCGCTGGAGCTTCGACGCCTACGACGTGGTTCTCGCCAAGGATCGAAAGACGGCGCTGGCGCGCCTCGTCGAGGAGGCCCCGCCCGTGGTCACCCTCGATCTCGGCCTGCCCCCCGACGGCGACGGCGCGAGCGAGGGCCTGGCGGCGCTTCAGGACATCTTGATCCAGGCGCCGGGGACCAAGGTGATCGTGGTGACCGGCAACGAGGATCGCGAGAACGCCGTCCGCGCGGTCACCTCCGGCGCCTATGACTTCTACCAGAAGCCCATCGACCCCGAGATCCTCGGCCTCATCGTCGCCCGGGCCTTTCACGTCTACGAGATCGAGCGGCAAAACCGCTGCTTGGTCCATGGCAGTCGCCACTCGACGCTCGCCGACATCATCACCGGCTCGCCCGAGATGGCGCAGGTCTGTCGAATGGTCGAGAAGCTGGCGCCGGCCGACGTGAGCGTGCTGCTGCTGGGTGAGAGCGGCACCGGCAAGGAGCTGCTCGCCCGGGCACTGCACGAGCTGAGCGGGCGCGCCGACAACCCGTTCGTCGCCATCAACTGCGCCGCGATCCCCGAGACCCTTCTGGAATCGGAGCTGTTCGGCCACGAGAGAGGCGCCTTCACCGGCGCCGTCAAGCAGACCCCCGGCAAGATCGAGGTCGCCGACCGGGGCACCCTCTTCCTCGACGAGATCGGCGACGTCCCCCTGAGCCTTCAGGTCAAGCTCTTACGCTTCCTTCAGGAGCGGGTGGTGGAGCGGATCGGCGGGCGGGCCGAGATCCCGGTCGACGTGCGCATCGTCAGCGCCACCAACCAGGACCTTTCGGCCTTGATCGAGGCGGGCCGCTTTCGCGAGGACCTCTACTATCGGATCACCGAGATGGTGGTCAAGATTCCGCCCCTGCGCGAGCGTGACAACGACGCGGTGCTGCTCGCCCGCACCTTCCTCGGTCGCCTCAACAAGGCGCACGACCGCGCCGTCAAGGGCTTCACCAGCGACGCCCTGGCGGCGCTGAGCCGGCACCCCTGGCCGGGCAACGTGCGCGAGCTCGAGAACCGGATGAAGCGCGCCGTCATCATGGCCGAAGGGGAGCGCATCAACGCCGAGGACCTCGAGCTTCGCGCGCCGCCCGAGCCGATCCCATCGCTCAACCTCAAGGATGTCCGGGAGGCGGCCGAGCGCGACGCCCTCGAGCGGGCGCTGGTCCAGGTCGACGGCAACATCTCGCAGGCCGCCAAGCTGCTCGGGGTGAGCAGACCGACGATGTACGACCTCGTGCGCTACCACGACGTCAAGGTGTGACCGGTGCCCTGGTTCGGCTATCCTCGACGGGACCGATGGCGTCCCTGGGCGGGGATCGGCCGGCGTCGGGCGCGATCGCCAAGGAGACCACCCGTGCTGACCATCCTCCGCACCGTCCGCCTCGCCGCGCTGGCGCTGGCGCTTTCCCTCGCCGCCGCCGGACCGGCCTTGGCCGCTACCGACCGCGAGCAGTCCAACGCTTATCTCGACGAGGCCAAGAGCCTTCTCGGCAAGGGCGATGCCGCCGCCGCCGTCATCCAGCTCAAGAACGCGCTGCAAAGCGACCCCAAGAACGTCGCCGCGCGCTATCTTCTGGGTGAGGTCTACCTGCGCGTCGGCGACGGCGCCTCGGCCGAGAAGGAGCTTCGCCGAGCGCGCGCCGCCGGCCTCGACGAGCCGCGCGTGACCACCGATCTGGGCCAGGCCTATCTCCTCCAGGGCAAGTACCAGGCGGTGCTCGACGAGATCGCCAGCGGCGACCGCGGCCCCGACACCGAGGCCGAGATTCTGCTCTTGCGCGGCCAGGCCTATCTTGGCCTCGGTCGGATCGATGAGAGCCTCGCCGCCCTGAACAAGGTGGTGACCATGCGCCCCGACACGGCGGCGCCCCGGGTGGCGCTCGCCCGCGCGCTGATCGCCAAGGGCGACTACGCCGGTGCCGAGAAGGCGGTCGACACCGCGCTCGCCGGCAACCCCAAGGCGGTTCAGGCGCTGACCGTGAAGGGCGAGCTTCGGCGCTTGGCCGGTGATCTCAAGGGCGGGCTCGCCGCCTTCGACCGGGCGCTCGCGACTGCCCCCAACCATCTCGCCGCCCGGATCGGCCGAGCCGCGGTGCTGATCGACCTCAACCGCGACGACGAGGCCAGCAGCGAGCTCGATCGGATCGCCAAGAAGGCCCCCAAGCTGCCAGTGATCGCCTATCTGCGGGCTTTGGTGGCGGCCAAGAAGGGCGATTACCGGACCGCCGAGGACCTCCTGATCGGGGCCGGGCCGGCGCTCGAGGGCCACCTGCCGTCGATGTTCCTCCTGGGGGCCGTGCACTATGCGCGGGGCGAGCTCGAGCAGGCCGAGAATCGCCTCTCCAAGTACATCGAGGCGGTTCCCAACCAACCCGCCGCACGCAAGATTCTCGCCGCCGTCCTGGTCCGCAAGGGTCAGGCCGATCGTGCCGTCGAGGTTCTCAAGCCGGTCCTGAAGTCCAACCCGAACGACCCCCAGGCGGTCGCGCTGATGGGCACCGCCTACATGAAGCTGCGTGCCTTCACCAAGGCCACCGAGTACTTCCAAAGGGCGGCCAAGCTGTCGCCCAATGCCGCTGCGATCCGCACCCAGCTCGCGCTTTCGCGCCTGGCGACCGGCCAGTCCAAGGCCGCCGTCGCCGACCTCGAAGCGGCGGTCGAGAAGAACCCCGATTCGCTCCAGGCCGGGATCCTCCTCACCCTGACCCACCTGCGCAGCCACGACTACGACGCCGCCTTGGCCGTCGCCGACGGCCTCGCCAAGCGCTTTCCCGACAACCCGCTGCCGCAGAACTTCCGGGGGGCCGCCCTCCTCGGCAAGAAGGACAATGCCGGCGCCCGCGCGGCCTTCGAGAAGGCGCTCGCCATCAACAAGGCTTACTTCCCGGCGCAGATGAACCTCGCCCAGCTCGCCCTCGTGAGCGGCGATGTCGACGGCGCCCGGCGGCGCTACAAGGCCATCCTCGAGCAGGACGGCAAGCACGTGAACGCGATGATCGCGCTCTCCGAGCTCGCCCAGCGCGAGGGCAAGACCGACGAGGCGGTGTCGTGGCTCGAGCGCGCCCGTCAGCGCAACCCGACGGCGCTCTCCCCCCGGCTGCGCCTGGTCAACCTCTTTCTCTCGCGCAAGCAGGGCGACAAGGCGCTAGGCGTGGCCCGCGAGCTCGAAGGGATCAAGCCGAACAACGCCCAGGTGCTCGACGCCCTCGCCCGGGCCCAGGTGGCCGCCGGTGAGCCCAACAGTGCCGTCGCCACCTATCGCCGGCTCCAATCACTGATGCCCAAGTCGGGCCAGGTGTATCACCGCCTCGCCGCGGTGCAGGTGGCGGCCGGTGACCTCGACGGGGCCCGCGATACCCTCGCCGAGGGGGTCAAGGTCGCGCCCGATTACAAGCCCTTGCGCATCGCCCAGGTCGAGGTCGAGATCAAGGCCGGACGGGCGGACGCGGCGCTCGCCCTAGCGGTGGCGTTTCGCGACGCGCACCCCGACGCCGCCATCGCCCATCGCCTGGTCGGTGACGCGCTGGTCAAGAAGCAGGCCTTCGGCGATGCCGCCACCGCCTATCGCGAGGCCCTCAAGCGCAAGCCCAGCGCCAACGTGGTGCTCAGGCTTCATGCCGCGCTGCTCTCGGCGGGCGACATCGACGGCGCCACCAAGGCGCTCGAGAGCTGGCTCGCCGACCATCCCGACGACGGCGGCGTCCGCTTCACCCTCGCCGGCGCCTACCTCGCGGCCAAGCACTACAAAGACGCGGTGCGCCACTACGAGCGCCTGCTCACCAAGGCGCCCGACAACCCGGTTCTCTTGAACAACCTGGCGTGGTCCTACCAGGAGCTGGGCGACGACCGCGCCGTCGCGGTCGCCGAGAAGGCGCACAAGCTGATGCCCGATTCGGTTCAGGTGATCGACACCTACGGCTGGATACTGGTGCGCAGCGGCAAGGCGTCGCGGGGTCTCGAGCTGTTGCGCAAGGCGTCCGCCATGGCGCCGCAGGAGCCCGAGATCCGCTATCACCTCGCGGTCGCGCTCAACGACCTCGGCGACACCAAGGCCGCCCGCAACGAGCTCGACACCATCCTGCGGACGGGCAAGGACTTCGGCGCCGCCGGCGACGCCCGCAAGCTGTTGAAGAGCCTCGGCGGCGGCTGAGCCTAGTTCGGCCCCAGCGTGCGTTCCCAGGCGAGCGCGGTGCGGGCGATCAGGTCGAGATCGTCGAACCGCGGGGTCCAGCCGAGGACCTCGCGGATGCGCCCGGAATCGGCGACCAGGCGCGCCGGGTCGCCGGGCCGCCGCGGACCCTCGGCGATGCGGATCGACTTGCCCGCCACCGCCTGCACCCGTTCGAGGACCTCGCGAACGCTGTAGCCGCGGCCGTAGCCGCAGTTCAGCACCTGGGCTTCGCCGCCCGCTTCGAGATAGGCGAGGGCGTCGAGATGAGCCCGCGCCAGGTCCTCGACGTGGATGTAGTCGCGCACCCCGGTGCCGTCGGGGGTGTCGAAGTCGGTGCCGTGGATGGTGATCCCCGGGCGCCGGCCGACGACGGCCTCGCAGGCCACCTTGATCAGGTGGGTGGCGCCGGGGAAGCTCTGGCCGATGCGGGCCTCGAGGTCGGCGCCGGCGGCGTTGAAGTAGCGGAGCGCCACATAGCGAAAGTCCGAGGCCGCGGCGTGGTCGGCCAGCATCCACTCGCTCATCAGCTTGGCGCGGCCATAGGGGTTGATCGGCGCCGGCGGCGTGGTCTCGCTGGCGATCCCGCCGGCCGGCTCGCCATAGACCGCGGCGGTCGAGGAGAAGATGAAGCGCTTAACCCCGAACAACCGGCAGCAGTGGAGAAGCCGTAGCGCGTTGGCGGTGTTGTTGGCGTAGTAGTCGAGCGGCCGGGCCACCGATTCGGGAACCACGATGCTGGCGGCGAAATGGAGGACGGCGGCGAAGCCGGTCTCGGCGAAGAGCGCGGTCAGACGGCGATCGTCGGCGATGTCGCCGACCACCAGACGGCCGCCGAGCACGGCCTCGCGCCGGCCGGTCGAGAGATTGTCGTAGACGACGACGTCGTAGTCCGCTTCGGCGAGCTGACGGACCACGTGGGAGCCGATATAGCCCGCGCCCCCGGTGACCAGAACGGGTCCCCTCATCAGCGACCGCGCTCTCAGAGCTCGGGAAGCTCGTCGCCGCCGCCGTTCTCCTCGCGGAGCTCGACGAGCGCCCGGCTGATCTCGCTGCCGAGGCGCCGCCCGCCGCCGCGGGCCTCGGCCGGCGCGGTCTCGTGGACGGGCTCGCGGGCGGGCGACGGCCCGCGGATGCGCTTGCCGGCGTCGCTCAGGCGGGTGGCGAGAACGACGAACTTCTCCACCGTCTCGCGGCTCGCCCGGGCGGCGGCGTTGAGGTCCTTGGCGGCGCCCGCGATCAGCCGCCCGCCCGAAGCCTCGTCGCCGATCGCGTCGAGCAGGCGATTCTGGGTCTCCACCACCTGGTTGAGGATCGGCGTGACCGAGAGCGCCAGGCTTTCGACCACCGCCTGCAGGCCGCTGAAGGCCGACGCCGTCCTGGCGAGGTCCTCGCTCGAGGTGTAGAGCGCCGAGTGGGTGATCTCCTCGACCCGCTGGAGGGCGTCCTTGAGGAGGGTGTCGAAGTGCCGCGAGTGGGCCTCGACATCGCGGGCGAGCAGGCCGGTGACCTCCTCGATGCGCTTGGCGAGCAGGGCGTCGTGCTCGCCGATGTGGCCGCGCTCGGCCTCCAGGGCGGCCCCGAGCTCGGCGGCGAAGCGCTCGCCGATGCGCCCGACCTCGCGGGTCAGGCCCTCGGCGACGGCGGCGAAGGCGTCGCGGATGTCGGCGGCGGCGGCACGCGAGGACACCAGCACCGCATTGACCTCGGTGAGCTGATCGCCGAAGCGCGCCCCGAGCTCGGCGGTGAAGGCGGCGAGCGTTCCTTCCACCAGCTCGCGGACCCGGACCGACTGGTCGCGTCCGCTGGCCTCGGCGACCTCGGCGAGGCGGGTGAGCGGGGCGGCGAGGATCGCCTCGACCGACTCCCCCAGCGCCGCCGCCGTCGCCTTGGCCTGAGCCTCGATCGCGGCGGTGATGCGCTCGTCGCCCTGGCGCACGGTCGCGCGCAGGTCGTCGCTGGCGTTGACCAGGGCGCGGCGCAGCTCCTCGGTCTCGCCCCGGGTGACCGACGCCAGCTCGCGCAGGTAATCGGCCTCGATACCGAAGCGGAAGAGGGCGTCGATGGCATGGCACAGCTCGGCGTTCTGCTGATAGCGCGCGGCCAGCACCAGATGCTGGACGACACCGATGACGAGGCCGAAGCCGGCGGCCAGCACCAGCGCCATCAGCCCGCCCTCGGCGCCGCTCGCCAGCGGCTCCCAGGCGAGCGCGGGCAAAGCGCTCGCGCTCGCCGCGGCGCGCAGGCCCCCGATGCCGTCGACCAGCCCGGCGGCGAGCCCGAGGATGCCGAGCACGCACAGCGCCGTCGGCAGGCGGCAGAAGAACCAGACATAGAGCCGGGCATCGACCAGCGAGCCCTGGCCGAAATAGGCGGTGGCGGGCACGGTCGCACGATAGGTGATGCGGGCGTCGCGTCCCGCCCGCTCGGGGCGCTCGGCATGGAGGGTGGCGCCATAGTCGGTGGCCAGCCGGGCGAGGTCCTCGCTGTCGCCGAAGGCGGCGAGGAAGTCCCGCAACGAGGGCTCCTCGCCGTTGGCGCGCCCCTCGCGCAGGGCCTCGAGGCCTTGCATGATGTGGCGCACCTTGAGGCCGTCGCCGACCGCGAAGACGATGAAGATGAGGGCGAACACCACCACCGTGGCGAGCGTCACCGCCCACACCAGGGCGACATAGCCGCCGAGCGCGGGCGCCGCCGCCTCGCCGGCGATGGTCTCGCTCAGCCAGGCGATCAGCGCCGGGGTGCCGAGCGATGCCTGATAGCCGGCGAAGCCCGCGATGACGAAGGCGAGGAGGAACCAGAAACGTCGCAGCACGGCGCTCTCTCCCACACTGGCTGGGCGCGCCGGGTGGCGCGTCCTGTCCGATTCCGCCCTTCTACCGTAAACATTGCGTGAAGGCGACCGCGACCCGGCCGTCCCTAGCGTGCCAGCGCCGCGATCTCGTCGGGGGTGGCGGGAAGGCCTCCGAGGGCGCCGAAGAAGTGCGCGCAGTAGGCGTCGATGAGCTCGAGGAAGCGGGTGAGATCGGCCTCGCTGCGGACATAGGGGCCGAGGCCGGGCGCCAGTGACGGGCTGTGATAGGTGAGGCCGAAGACCCGGTGGCCGCGGGCGAGAAGTGCCGCGGTCAGGCGCTTGTGCTCGGCCAGCGTGATCCCCTCGGGCGACAGCCGGATGCGCTCGAGCAAGCGGGTGCGGGAAAGAATCCCGGGTAGATGCGCCCGCTGTGCCCAGCGGGCCGAGAGGGGCCGATGGAGCCGCGGACCGAGGCCGGCGAGCAGGCC
>Ga0114931_10008278_pt1 | contig 12610 bp, 13 predicted proteins | sample 2SBtaG_FD_89579 | JGI IMG/M metagenome (GOLD analysis project Ga0114931, IMG submission 89579) | Deep subsurface microbial communities from Kolumbo volcano to uncover new lineages of life (NeLLi) - 2SBTROV14_V59a metaG | ecosystem: Environmental > Aquatic > Marine > Volcanic | place: Kolumbo...
ACGCGGATCATGTCCTTGTCCAGCATCAGGTAGAGCGCCTCGAAACCACTGTCCGATTTTTTTGGCACCAGTTCGAACCAGTCCTTACCTTCACGCATCACCGCCAACACATCGAACTGGTCCTGCAAACGGCCGGAGCCGCTCAACAGGCTGGCCGGGGTGTTGGCCATGGTGCTGTCCTGCGGTTTTATGGTGACCTGCTCCAGGTCGACATCGTATAACCAGATCTTGCTACCGTCGGCGACGATGTGTTGTTCATACGGAACGCTATAGTCCCAACGAAACTTACCCGGCCGCTGGATGGTCACCTGCCCCTTGGTGGTCTGTTGCAGTTTGCCGCCCGGCGCGAATACCTGCTGGGTGAAATCGGCCTGCAGACTCTGCAGGTGGTCGAAAAAATTGATCAGCTTATCCTCCGGCGCCGCAAAGGCGGGCGCGGCAAACAGCAGTGCGGTAAGCAGTAGAAACAGATTTTTCACTAACATGATCAATCCTTAACGGGGGGTGGCGCCAGCACTTCGCGACTGCCATTGGACTGCATGGGGCCGACCACGCCGGCGCGCTCCATGTCTTCCACCATACGTGCGGCACGATTGTAGCCGATCTTCAGACGACGCTGGATGCCGGAGACCGAGGCGCGGCGTGACTCGGTAACAATGGCCACCGCCTTATCGTAAAGCGGATCGGCTTCCTCGCCCTCGTTCAGTCCCAGAATATCGCCACTGCCAGCATCGTCGGACGACCCTTCCAGGATCTCATCGATATATTCCGGCTCGCCGCTCTGCTTGATAGAATCCACCACATTGTGCACTTCATGGTCGGCGACGAAAGCACCGTGAACACGGGTGGGTATGCTGGTACCACTTGGCATGAAGAGCATGTCACCATGACCCAGCAGCTGTTCGGCGCCCATCTGATCGAGGATAGTGCGCGAGTCGATCTTGGAAGAGACCTGAAAGGCGATGCGGCTGGGGATGTTGGCCTTGATCAGGCCGGTGAGCACATCCACCGACGGGCGCTGGGTGGCCAGCAGCAGATGAATGCCGGAGGCGCGCGCCTTTTGCGCCAGGCGGGCAATGAGCTCTTCCACCTTCTTGCCCACCACCATCATCATGTCGGCCAGCTCGTCCACCACAACGACGATAAAGGGCAAGGGCTCCAGGGTGGGTCGCTCGTCATCGGGCGACAGCACCTCGGCCAGCGGGTCCGTGATAGGCGCGCCGGCATCGATAGCTTCATTGACCTTCTTGTTGAAACCACTGATGTTACGCACCCCAAGGGAGGCCATCAATTTGTAGCGCCGGTCCATCTCGACCACACACCAGCGCAGGGCGTTGGCGGCCTCCTTCATGTCGGTTACCACCGGCGCCAGCAGGTGGGGAATGCCCTCGTAGATGGAAAGCTCGAGCATCTTGGGGTCGATCATGATCATGCGCAGCTGGTCCGGCGTGGCCTTGAACAGCATGCTCAGGATCATGGCGTTGATAGCCACCGACTACCGGAACCGGTAGTCCCCGCCACCAGTAGGTGCGGCATCTTGCCCAGATCGGCCACCACCGGCTGACCGGCAATGTCCTTGCCCAGGGCCAGGGTCAGGGGTGAGGCGCAGGAATCATACTGTTTGGATTGGATGATCTCGCTCAGACGCACGGTTTCGCGATGCTCGTTGGGGATCTCCAGCCCCACCACCGACTTGCCCGGAATCACCTCCACGATGCGCACGCTCACCGCCGACAGGGCACGCGCAAGATCCTTGGCCAGGTTGGAGATCTGGCTCACCTTTACCCCGGTACCAGGCTGCATCTCGAAGCGGGTGATCACCGGGCCGGGATGCACCGCCACCACCTCGACCTCGATATTGAAATCCTTGAACTTGAGCTCCACCAGGCGCGACATGGCCTCCAGGGTCTCCCTGGAAAGCCCCTTACCACTATGTTTGGCTTCATCCAGAATCGCCAGCGGCGGCAGATCCTTGCTGGCCCCGCCATCAAACAGCTTCTGCTGCCGCTCCGCCTCGACCCGCGGGCTCACCTCCACCTTGTTGATGACGGGCTCAATACGCACCGGCTTGCGTTTCTCAACCTTTTTAACCTCGGTCCTGACACTGGTCTCGCGTTCCTTGCGATGTTTATAGGCGGTCCATTTTTCGCGCAGTGCACCCATCCAACTGCGTACCAGCGTGGCGAAATCCAGGCTCAAGCGGCCGGTAACATCCATCAGCCAAATCCAGGAAAGGCCGGTGAAAAGAGTAAAGCCGGAGAGGAACAGGGCCAGCAGAAACAGCGTCGCGCCAACAAAACTGAAGGGGGTCACCAATGCGTGGCCAACCACATCACCGAGGATACCGCCAGCATTGAGTGGCAGGGCCGTGGGCGAACCGAAGTGAAGCGTCGCCAGACCGCAACCGGCAGTGATGGTGAGCACAAAACCACCGAAGCGCAGCCCCAGCTCGTGCAGCACCACCGAACCTTCCTGCTGGTACCCCTTGAACAGCAACCAGCCGCTGTAAGCCACCATGATGGGAAACAGATAGGAAAAATAACCGAACAGATAGAGAAACACGTCAGCGAACCAAGCGCCGGCAATACCGCCAATATTCTTGACGTTGCCGGCAACCCCACTGTGGGACCAGCCCGGATCACTCTGATGATAGCTGCCCAGCGACACCGCCAGATACAACGCAATGGCGCCGAAGACAAACAACGCCCCTTCACGCAAACCTCGGGTTACCGGGGCGCTGGTCGTCGCCGTTTTTTCCTTTTTCCTTACCGCCTGTCCCAACTGAATCCCACCTGCATATCTCGATCAAACACGGGCCTGGAAAGTATCTTAATATTCAAAACATTATAGGCACAACGTCAAGCAAATACTTCCCAAATTGCCTTTTTTGGCCAAACAGCGGCCGGATGCTTGATTTAACAGGGCGGAGAGCTAAGCTTTACCCGACCTGCAACATCCCCTATGATGTAGTTTGTACGTACAACCGAGGCATCAAACCACAAGATATAGGTCCTGACCTCTCACAAAAACACTGGATATACTGTATCACACAACAAAAAAGGATTTCTGGGCAACATCATGAGCGAAACCAAACACTGTCGACTGTTGATCCTGGGCTCAGGCCCGGCCGGATACACCGCCGCCGTCTACGCGGCACGCGCCAACCTCAACCCCGTTCTCGTCACCGGAATGGAACAGGGCGGGCAGCTCACCACCACCACCGAGGTGGACAACTGGCCCGGTGATCATGACGGCGTCCAGGGGCCTGAACTCATGGTGCGCATGCAGAAGCACGCCGAGCGTTTCAATACCGAAATCGTCTTCGATCATATCAACGAGACCGATCTGAGCAAGCGCCCTTTCACTCTCAAAGGCGACGCGGGCGCCTACACCTGTGATGCCCTGATCATCGCCACCGGCGCCTCTGCCATGTATCTGGGACTGGAATCCGAAGAGGCCTTCAAGGGCAAAGGGGTTTCGGGCTGCGCCACCTGCGACGGATTTTTCTACCGCAACCAGCCTGTTGCGGTAATCGGTGGAGGCAACTCGGCGGTTGAAGAGGCCCTTTACCTTTCCAACATCGCCTCCCACGTCACCGTGGTGCACCGCCGCGATGCATTCAAATCAGAAAGAATTCTTTCAGATCAGCTGTTGAAAAAGGCCGAGGAAGGCAATGTCACCATCGAATGGAATCACACCCTGGATGAAGTGCTCGGTGATGACATGGGTGTCACCGGCATGCGCATCAAGAGCACGAAAGACGGCAGCACCAAGGAGCTGCAGGTTCAGGGAATTTTCATCGCCATTGGCCACAGACCCAACACCTCGATCTTCGAGGGCCAGCTGGAGATGAACGGCGGCTATCTTAAGGTGCGCAGTGGAACCGATGGTAATGCCACTGCAACCAGCGTCCCGGGCGTGTTCGCCGCGGGTGATGTGGCCGACCACATCTACCGCCAGGCCATCACCTCCGCCGGCGCCGGCTGCATGGCCGCCCTCGATGCCGAGCGCTTTCTGGAGAACCAGCAAGAGGGCTGACAATGACGATCAAATCCTTCTATTCAAAAGAAAACTATTCCAATTCGGTGGTGGAATCTATGGTAATCGGAAGAAGCGATCAACGTGGTTTTTTGCGCATGGATGTCAGATCGAAACTGACATTCAAACCGTGTGGCGGCGATGAGGAATATGAAGGTATATCGCAGGACCTTAGCGCCACCGGCCTGCGGTTTATCACCAAACAGAAAGTCAACGTAGGCGACATGCTCGATATCTACATGAAGCCCGGCATCGACATTACCCCACCTCTGGAAACCACCCTTGCCGTGGTTCGGGTTGTTGAAACCGATGACGGCCAGTATGATGTTGCGGGCGTCATGCAGCAAACGGACCAATCCTGAATTTTCACCCACCCCGCCGGTATGCCCGGCGAGGTCCCGGTTCCCACCGCTACGTGTGCGATTCCTCCCGGCAGAACCGTTACCCCGCCCCGCCATAGTTACTATAGGGCAGCCCTATTAATTCATGAACACGCATCTTGAACCCCAAATTCGCCACAGCGGCGTTACAAATCTTGGCAATAGGCCCGGCTATTACCTGCAATTTGCGCCTTGCCGTGACAAATTTGGATGCCCAATCTGCTGTGCCCAGAATTAATAGAGATGCCCTATAATGAACCCGAGTAGTTTGATGATCTTTTTCGCTCAGCATGGGGGAAGCGTGTGACAGGCCCGTTCTGGATAAACGAAGATGACCCAAGCCCGATTTTTCCTCCCGTGGAACTGGCACTCGAGGAACCGAACGGCTTGCTGGCTGTTGGCGGTGACCTCTCCCCTGCCCGCCTCATCCACGCCTACCGGCACGGCATCTTTCCCTGGTTCAACGACGACCAGCCGATCCTGTGGTGGTCGCCCGATCCTCGGGCGATACTGCTTCCGGAACAACTCCACATCAGCCGCAGCATGCACAAACTGATCAAAAAAAGCCCTTTCGCCATTACTCTGGATCAGGATTTCGAAGGCGTGCTACGCGCCTGTGCCGCACCGCGGCGTGACGAAGTCGGCACCTGGATCACCCCCGGCATGCACCAAGCCTACCTCAAACTGCATCGCATGGGCGTAGCCCATTCCGTCGAGGCCTGGCAGGGAGACCGCCTGGTGGGAGGACTGTACGGGGTGGCTATCGGCGCCGTCTTTTTCGGTGAATCCATGTTCAGCCGCGTCAACAACGCTTCCAAGCTGGCTTTTATCCATCTGGTCCGGCAACTGCGGCATTGGGGTTACGGCTGCATCGACTGCCAGGTGAGTTCGGAGCATCTCCACAGCCTCGGAGCAGTCGACATCAGGCGCGCTGAATTTGTCAGACTATTACGTGATTTCATCGACAGGACGGAGGACAGCGCCGCCTGGCAGCAAAGCGATCTTGTCTCGCCGGCAAACCGCAGCACCGCCTCGGCCTGATCCCCAAATGAACAGCCAGCAACCCGACCCTATACGCTGCCACATCACCATACCCTTCGAGTGCGGCTATCTGCCCAATCGGGTGGCCAAAAACCTGGTGGTGGATACAGAAATGCCGCTTAATGACAAGCTGCTCGGCGCCCTGCTCAACAGCGGCTTCCGCCGCAGTGGTGGACATGTCTACCGACCCCAGTGCAACACCTGCCAGGAATGTGTTTCGATCCGCATACCGGTAAACCGTTTCCATTCCAACCGCAGCCAGCGCCGCAACTGGAGGGAAAACCAGGGCCTGCGCCACACCCCTACCTCGGCGGTACTACGCGATGAACAGTTCGAACTCTACCGCCGCTATCTGGCCGGCCGTCACCCCGGCAGCGAGATGAGCAATCCCATTCCGGCGGACTATATCGGATTTCTCACCAGCCCCGGCATCCGCACCGTATTCCATGAATTCCGCCAGGATGATCAGCTACTGGCAATAGCCGTGGCCGATCACACGCCCAATGGCCTGTCGGCGGTCTACAGTTTTTTTGATCCTGATTATGAGCAGCGCGGACTGGGCACCTACATGATTCTCTGGCTTATCCAGCATGCCCGTAACATGGGCCTACCCTGGGTCTATCTGGGTTATTGGGTGCGGGAATGTCGTAAAATGAGCTACAAAATCCGATTTATGCCCTGCGAGGGCTATATTGATAACGAATGGCGCGCCATGAGGACCAAAATCAGCGCCGCCTAATGGCGGCAGGCCCTTTACGCAAGACACTGAAATCAGGCAAAATACGCCGCTGATAATTTAGAAGTGGAGCACTCAACCCAGCATGGCTAAAGAAGAAGCAATTGAAATGGAAGGGACGGTTGTGGAAACCCTCCCCAATACCATGTTCCGCGTTGAACTGGAAAACGGCCACGTCGTGACCGCACATATTTCAGGAAAGATGCGCAAACACTACATTCGCATCCTGACCGGCGACAAGGTAACTGTGCAGCTCACCCCTTACGACCTGACCAAAGGCCGCATCGTCTACCGCGCCCGCTAGCCCGCACTTCTCTCCACCCTTCTACTGCGAGCACCGATGCGGCTGACCAGCCGGCTTGACGTAGTGTCAACAACGCCGGCCCCGTCCTCCGGTCCGAGCCGCCCGTCAAATCAGCACCTCAACGCTCTCGCTACGAACGGTGGTGAGAAATGCGGGTTAAGAGCCCGTCAAGCCGAAGCCGGGCTCTTGTTGTCCTCTTCAACCTCGAAATCCAGCTCACCCTGCTTCAGGCCGATGCGAATGTGGCCGCCACCGGAAAGTCTGCCGAACAGCAGTTCCTCGGCCAACGGCCGCTTGATGTGCTCCTTGATCACCCGTGCCATGGGACGCGCGCCCATAGCAGGATCGAAGCCATGCTCGGCCAGCCACTGACGTGCATCGGTATCTACCTCGATAGTGACATTCTTGTCTTCCAGCTGGGCTTCGAGTTCAATGATGAACTTGTCCACCACATGGCCAATGGTCCTGCCATCCAGCGGCTGGAATTCAACAATGGCATCCAGACGGTTACGGAACTCCGGTGTAAAGGTGCGTTTGATCGCCTCCATGCTGTCGCCCACACGGGTCTGGCCAGTAAAACCGATGGCAGGACGACTCATCTGCTCGGCCCCGGCATTGGTGGTCATTACCAGAATGACATTGCGAAAATCGGCTTCGCGACCGTTGTTGTCAGTCAAGGTACCGTGATCCATCACCTGCAGCAGCAGGTTGAAGACATCCGGATGGGCCTTTTCGATCTCATCCAGCAACAGCACTGCATGAGGATTCTTGTTGATTGCATCCGTCAGCAGACCACCCTGGTCATAACCCACATATCCTGGAGGCGCGCCGATCAGGCGCGATACGGCGTGACGCTCCATGTATTCCGACATATCGAAACGGATCAGTTCGATGCCCATGATCCTGGCCAGTTGGCGGGTCACCTCGGTCTTGCCCACACCGGTAGGACCGGCAAACAGGAATGAACCGATAGGTTTCTCTTCGTGGCCCAGCCCGGAACGTGCCAACTTGATGGCCGTAGACAGGGAGTCGATGGCCGGGTCCTGCCCGAACACCACCATCTTCAGGTCACGGTCGAGGGTACGCAGTTTTTCACGGTCCGAAGAACCGACCCGCATTTCCGGGATACGCGCGATCTTGGAAACGATCTGCTCCACGTCTTTCAAGCCAATGGTCTTCTTGCGCTTGGACTGCGGCAACATACGCTGCCGCGCGCCGGCCTCGTCAATGACATCGATGGCTTTGTCTGGCAGATGACGGTCATTGATATAACGGTCCGCCAACTCCACCGCCGCCTTGATTGCCTGGCGGGTGTATTTAACGCCGTGATGTTCCTCGAAGCGTGACTTCAGCCCCATCAGGATCTGGGTCGCCTCGGCCACCGTCGGCTCGGGCACGTCGATCTTCTGGAAGCGGCGAGCCAGGGCACGGTCCTTCTCAAAAATACCGCGGTATTCCTGATACGTGGTTGAACCGATACATTTCAGCTCACCCGAGGCCAGCGCCGGTTTGATCAGGTTGGAGGCATCCATGACACCGCCCGAGGCGGCGTCGGCACCGATGATGGTGTGGATCTCATCGACGAACAGCACGTTGTGCGGATTCTTGTGCAACTGGGCCAGTACCGCCTTGAGACGCTTCTCGAAATCGCCGCGGTATTTGGTACCGGCGAGCAGCGCACCCATATCCAGGGAAAAGACCGTGGCATCGGCCAGCACCTCGGGCACCTCTTCATCAACAATGCGTTTCGCCAAGCCTTCCGCCAGTGCGGTTTTGCCCACACCGGCCTCGCCAACGAACAGCGGATTGTTCTTGCGACGACGGCACAGCACCTGGATGGTGCGCTCGATCTCGTTGTCACGCCCGATCAACGGATCGATCTTGCCCTGACGGGCACGTTCGTTGAGGTTGGTGGCAAAGTTTTCCAGCGGTGACTTGCCCGTGGCTTCACTTTCATCCTCTTCACTGTCGGATTGGCTGTAACCTTCCGAATCCTCGTCACCGGCAACCTTGGAGATGCCGTGAGAGATGTAGTTCACCACATCCAGGCGCGAAATATTCTGTGAATTAAGCAGGTAGACCGCCTGGGAATCAGGTTCACCAAAAATGGCCACCAGCACATTGGCACCGGTCACTTCGTCCTTGCCGGCACTCTGGACATGAAAGACAGCCCGCTGTAAAACGCGCTGGAAGCCGAGCGTAGGCTGGGTTTCACGACTGTCATCGGAAGAAAGCACCGGCGTGGTTTCATCCAGAAACGCGGCCAGTTCTTTTTTAAGCTGGGTCAGATCTGCACCGCAGGCGTTCAACACGCTTGCCGCGGCGGAGTTATCCAGCAGCGCAAGCAGGAGATGTTCCACCGTCATGAATTCGTGATGCCTGTCACTCGCATCCCGAAACGCAGTGTTCAGTGTATATTCCAGTTCCTTGTTTAACATGACGACACCTCCGGCACTGTCACTTTACATACTAGCCAAAATTGCTAGCCCGCATTTCTCACCACCCTTCTACTGCGACGGCTCAATGGCACGCCCTGCCTGGCGTTCGCTGCTATTCGCAGCTCACCCCGGTCACGAACGCCAAGCAGACCGCCCCCCTGAACCGTCTCGCTACGAACGGTGGTGAGAAATGCGGGCTAGGCTTCCTCCATGGTGCACTTCAATGGGTGCTGATTCTCTCTGGAAAATTCATTGACCTGGTCTACCTTCGTCTCAGCGATATCGCGTGAAAACACGCCACATAGGCCGGCACCTCGCGTGTGCACTTCCAGCATGACCTGTGTCGCCTTCTCGCGCCCCATGCCAAAAAAGCTCTCCAGTATATGAACGACAAACTCCATGGGGGTGTAGTCATCGTTCAGCAGGATAACTTTGTACAACGGGGGGCTTTTCAGCTTGGGCCGTGCTTCCTGGACCGCCTGGTCTTGTCACTGTGCAGGGATATTCTGTCGCTCATAAGCCATGATTATACCAATTCAAGCCCTTATGAGGATAATCCTAGCACAAAACAAAGCATATGATTTCTAATCTAAAAGCAATCTCAACCAATTAAGAAATCAAGCCTTTTACAAAGAGCGACTTGAACCGTATCCAATCCCTGCGATGGGTCTCAAGCGAAAATGGGCACCCCTTCCCACTTACTTAATTAGATCGGACACCCCCTCCAAAGCTTTAGTTACAGGGCTCACATTTTCGCGTTGCAAAACACAAGCCTTTCAACCACAAGCCTTTCAACCCCTTGACTTATTGACTATTTTGTTCAACATTAATGCTTGTAGTGGGGGGGAAGTAGAAACAAGCCTCTACAGCGGTGCCGATGTTGGGCGGCATGAATTTTGTTATAACCGCGAGGAAAGTCAGTATGGCAAAAGGTACAGTTAAGTGGTTTAGCAATGCCAAGGGTTACGGGTTTATCGCTCCCGAAGAAGGCGGTGATGATATTTTTGCACACTTCTCTTCAATTGACATGGAAGGGTACAAGTCTCTCAAACAGGGCCAGAAGGTCCAGTATGAAGTTACCCAGGGCCCCAAGGGCTTCCTGGCCTCTTCTGTGATTCTTGAAGGTGAAGCAGAGAAGGAAGAAGAGAGCGGTAGCTGAAAGGCCTGGGGCGCACTACCTGAAAAAACCGGCCACAAAACAATAACCATGGCCGGTTTGTGATTTCTTCCAGTCTTCTCTATTTACATCTTGGCTATCATGGCGTCGCCGAAGGCTGAACAGCTCAGCTCGGTGGCGTTATCCATGAGTCGTGCCAGGTCATAGGTCACTGCGCCTGCAGAAATGGCAGCTCCCAGGGACTTGATCACCAGATCGGCCGCCTCTGTCCAGCCGAGGTGGCGCAACAGCATCTCACCCGAAAGTATCAGCGAGCCAGGATTGACCTTGTCCTGACCGGCATATTTGGGCGCCGTACCGTGGGTCGCCTCGAACATGGCCACCTTATCCGACAGGTTGGCTCCCGGCGCGATACCGATGCCACCCACCTGCGCCGCCAGGGCATCGGAGATGAAGTCGCCGTTCAGGTTCATGGTGGCGATTACGCTGTATTCTTCAGGGCGCAGCAGGATCTGCTGCAAAAAAGCGTCGGCGATCACGTCCTTGACCACGATATCCTTGCCGGTCTTTTGATTCTTGAAGGTACACCACGGGCCGCCGTCCAACTCCACGGCACCAAACTCCTCCCTGGCAATCTCGTAACCCCAGTTCTTGAAGGCACCCTCGGTGAACTTCATGATGTTGCCGTTGTGCACCAAGGTCAGTGAGTCACGGTCATTGTCGATGGTGTACTGCAGAGCCTTGCGCACCAGGCGCTTGGTCCCCTCGCTGGAAACCGGCTTGATACCGATGCCGGAGGTCTCCGGGAAACGGATTTTGCTCACACCCATCTCGTTGCGCAGGAAGTTGATGACCATGGTCACCTCGGGCGTGCCGGCCTCCCATTCGATTCCGGCGTAAATGTCCTCGGCGTTTTCGCGGAAGATGACCATGTCGGTCTTTTCCGGCTCCTTCAGCGGACTCGGCGTGCCATCGAAATAGCGCACCGGACGCAGACAGACGTACAGATCCAGCTCCTGGCGCAGGGCCACGTTAAGGGAACGCATGCCGCCACCCACGGGGGTGGTCAGCGGCCCCTTGATGGAAACGACATAATCCTCGACCGCCGCCAGGGTCTCTTCCGGCAGCCAGGTATCCTTGTCGTAGACCCGGGTGGATTTCTCACCGGCATAGACCTCCATCCAGGCGATCTTCTTGTTGCCGCCGTAGGCCTTATCCACGGCCGCATCCAGCACCTTTTGCATGACCGGCGTAATGTCCACGCCGATGCCGTCACCCTCAATGAAAGGAATAATGGGACAATCGGGGACCGTCAGGGCACCATGGTCACCCACAGTGATCTTTTCACCTTCAGCCGGAACCGCAATTTTATCGTATGCCATCTTATCTTCCTGTTTTGAAAAAGTTGCCGCGCATTCTACCATTGCCGTTTGAATCACGCTAAACCACTATCTATATGACCAAAATTGTCCTCTTCAACAAGCCTTACAACGTGCTGTCCCAGTTCACCGACGGCTACGGCCGCGCCACCCTGGCCGACTACATCGACCTGCCAGGCGTCTACCCCGCCGGGCGGCTGGACCGTGACAGTGAGGGCCTGCTGATCCTCACCGACGAGGGTGCCGTACAGCACCGCATCGCCGAACCGCGGCACAAAATGGCCAAAACCTACTGGGCCCAGGTTGAAGGCATCCCGGACTAGACGGCCCTGGAACAACTGCGCCGCGGCGTGAAACTGAAAGATGGCATGACCAAACCCGCCGGAGCACGCCTCATGGAGCCGCCTGCCGTCTGGCCGCGCAACCCTCCCATCCGCTATCGCGCCCACATCCCGGACAGCTGGATCGAACTTACCATTCGTGAAGGACGCAACCGCCAGGTAAGGCGCATGACCGCCGCCGTGGGCCACCCCACCCTGCGACTGATCCGCTACGCTGTCGGCCCCTGGAATCTGGAAGGGCTTAAACCAGGCCATTGGCGCATAGTGGAATGTCCGCCGGAATTATTGCAAACTGCCACTAACCCGCATTTCTCACCGGGCGGCCAACGGCCAGGTGGCAAGTGACAAAAACTGATGGGGGATCACCAACTATGCAGAGCAATCAATCAATGGCATCCTGTTTCCGCCGTTGTCCTATCATGGTTCAGGCTGGTCTTCGCGCCCGTATGCTTGCGCCTCACTCAAACCGTAGCTATGGCTATATCGCTCCGAGGGGCAAGAAGAGGGACCCTACGCGAAGCGTGGGAATCTGCCCCCCCCGGTGGAACGAAGGCCCGCGGTGCCAATGGAGCGATACCCTGCTCGCTGGCGGTCACATCCCCGGCAGAGCCGGGGTCCCTACTCCGCACCTCGAGCGGGTTCTTCCCTCCAGCGCGGCGCCTACGAACACGAATCCTGCGCCTGCTCCCGCGATCCCGGCAGGAAATGCAGGTTAAGGGCAGCTCTATTAATTCATGAACACGCATCTTGAACCCCAAATTCGCCACAGCGGCGTTACAAATCTTGGCAATAGGCCCGCTATTACCTGCAATTTGCGCCTTGCCGTGACAAATTTG
>Ga0114931_10008279_pt1 | contig 12609 bp, 15 predicted proteins | sample 2SBtaG_FD_89579 | JGI IMG/M metagenome (GOLD analysis project Ga0114931, IMG submission 89579) | Deep subsurface microbial communities from Kolumbo volcano to uncover new lineages of life (NeLLi) - 2SBTROV14_V59a metaG | ecosystem: Environmental > Aquatic > Marine > Volcanic | place: Kolumbo...
CTCATAGAGGACTTCGGGCTGACGCACGAAGAGATATCCAAGAGGATAGGAAAGGAAAGGTCGACGATAACCAATCAGCTGAGGCTCCTTAAGCTCCCTAGAGAGGCGGGAGAAGCCCTCATTCGGGGAGTCATCACGCCCGGCCACGCGCGCGCGCTCCTAAGCGTTCAATCCCCAAAAATCGCAAAGCAGATATTGCACGCAATAATGAAGGGCAAGCTCTCGGTTAGAACTACGGAAAACATGGTGAAGAAGCTCGCGCAAAGCCCCACCGGCAACGGCGAGGAGGGAAGCGCTGTGGGCGCAGGGGATACGAGCGGAAAAGACGCAATCCCCTCCTATATAAAACCCCTCACAGAGGAGCTCAAACGGGCGCTCGGCACACAGGTCAGGATAATACAGAAGGGCGGCGGGGGGGACGGGGGGGGGCGAATCGAGATAGAGTACTACTCAGAGAACGACCTTCAAAGGCTCATAGACATACTGCTCGGAAGGATGAAATAGGGATGGAAACATATAATGCTAAGGTTCTCGTAAGGCTAAAACCAGTAGTGCTCGACCCGCAGGGTAAGACAGTGCTCTCCGCCCTCAAAAATCTCGGGTTCGATGAGGTTCGCGACGCGAGAGTGGGAAAGGTGATAGAGCTTGAGATAGAGGGGGGGAGCGAAGAGGCGGTGAGGAAGCAAATCCGCGAGATGTGCTCCAAGCTGCTTGCGAACCCAGTCATAGAGGACTACGAAATAGAATTAAACGGCGAGAGGGAGCGTTGATGACGAGGTTCGGGGTAATAGTATTTCCGGGCTCCAACTGCGACCACGACTGCTACTACGTCGTAAAGGACGTCCTGGGAAAGAACGCGGAGTTTGTGTGGCACCAGGAGCGCGACCTATCGGGGTTTGACTGCGTAATAATCCCCGGTGGGTTCTCTTACGGCGATTATCTGAGGTCGGGCTCCATAGCCTCGCTCTCGCCCGTAATGAGCGCGATAAAGGAGTTCTCGAACGGCGGCGGACTGGTACTGGGAATCTGTAACGGCTTTCAGGTCTTGGTAGAATCGGGGCTTCTCCCCGGGGCGCTCGTAAAAAACTCGTCCCTCAGGTTCATCTGCCGCTGGGTGGGGTTGAGGGTGGAAAACGCCGACACCCCGTTTACCCGTCTAATGGAAGCGGGCAAGGTGGTAAGGATGCCGATAGCGCACGGCGAGGGGTGCTACTTCGCAGACGCCGGGACTCTGGGTGCGCTCAACAGGGACAAGCGCGTCGTGTTCAGGTACTCGACCCCTGCGGGGGAGGAGACCGGCGACGAGGCAAACCCCAACGGCTCCGTGGAGAATATCGCCGCCATTGTAAACGAGTCAGGCAACGTGCTGGGCATGATGCCCCACCCCGAGCGGTGTAGCGAGGAGGCCCTTGGGGGAACGGACGGACTGCTGTTGTTCGAGTCCATCGTCTCCTCCTTAGAGGGAAGGACATCCCCTCGACAAACTTTAGCAGGCTGACTGCCTCTTCTCTCTATGCTAAACTGTGCGGAAAGAGCTTAACTTTTAGAGTTTATGACACGGCCGACAGCGACTTTACGCCTATCGTATTTGATCAGACTGTGAAGCCGGTCGGTTGAGGCAGGAATTTCTTTACTGAGCACATCAGGCATTACGAGATAAAGGTTCAGCACAAATAAGCATCAGAGATTTCATAACTGGGGTAGCAAGTGAAAGGGAGCTTGAGCACAAGGAAGATTAGTGGAAGAACGGGCCGAAGCGGATTTCATACGCTCAATGATCGACCCACCGCCCATGCAGAGGTGCAATCTTTTGTCGGCAAGCTATGTTCTGATACGAAAAAGTATTCATGGTATTCATGGTATTGGACATTGATTAGCAACCCTCTTGCATGGAGGTTGTACAGACAAATAAACAGCGCCTCCTGTGGCGGTATTACTGGAACTTACTACAGGGGAAGGTGTTTTGAAACTGACACCGCTAAACCCTCACCATGCGAGCTTGGGCCCCCGCCTTTAGAGAAGCAAAGAGAATGGAGATACTCCCAGGGGAAAAGTGTAGTTTTCTACCTCTCCCGGACATGCGAGACGGCAGCTCTAGAAACTAGAACCGCCGGCTCCAAGCCAATAATATTCATTCAGAAGTTTAAACTCTCTATACCCAATGCGAAGGTTCTTTATCTGAGCAAAGATTTGGAAGATAGATACCCACATCTCCATTATTTACTTCTTGATAGCGAGTATTTGCCCGCTGAGAATAGCTTCGTTCCGAATCCTTATCGGGCAACTCAATTCGTCGCATTCCTATGTCAGTTACGGGGAATCCTTGCTGTTGAATATCCTAGCGTTAGAGGCTGCTTTCGAAAAAATCCTGACGCAGTGAACATAGTTCTCTTCGGTAGGGCAGTGGACCAAGCTTCAACTATGGCCGTTGGAGACCCCTTCAAGTTTGAAACAAAATGCTTGTAAGCATAGTTGCTTTGACGAGGAATAAAAAAGCTTGGATAATCCGGGCCTTTATTCTTCAAATTGAGCGCATTTCCCAACTATGGTAACCTGTTAAGTGTCCCCAAGGGGAAGAGGAATTATAGGCATGGACGAACACAAGAACAAATACAGGGCGGACCAGAGAATCGATATCACGAAGGACATCTGCCCGATGACCTTCGTCAAGACGAAGCTAAAGCTTGAGGCCATGTCCTCGGGTGAGATCCTCGAAGTAATCCTCAAGGGGGGGGAACCGCTTGTGAACGTGCCGAGAAGCGTTAAAGAAGAAGGACACAAGGTACTAGACCTAAGCGAATACGACGACAATTACAAACTCTTAATAGAGCACCGCTAGTGAGTTCTGTCCTCAAAAAATCCGAACAACTGAGCGCCGATAGAAGGGTCAAGTCCGTAATTGACCTCATAGGGAATACTCCGCTCATCAGGCTCAACAAGATAACCGAAGGGTTGAGCCCCAACGTAAAGGTCTAAGTGAAAGCCGAATGGTTCAACCCCGGAGGGTCGGTCAAAGACCGCCCGGCGCTCGCGATGATTGCCGACGGCATCAAAACAGGGAAACTGACTAAGGATAAGGTCATAATGGACTCCTCCTCAGGGAATACCGCCATAGCGTACGCTATGATTGGGGCGGCCTTGGGGTTCGACGTCGAGCTCGTTATGCCCGCAAACGTCAACATCGAGAGGAAAAAAACCATCCATGCCTTCGGGGCGAAAATCATCTATTCCGATGCGCTCGAAAGCTCGGACGGCGCAATCATTATGGACAAAGAACTGCTCTAGCGAGAACCGGAAAAGTACTTCATGCCCGATCAATACAACAACCCCGTAAATGCGCTTGCGCATTACGAGACCACCGCGCCGGAGATATGGCAGCAGACCAAGGGGAATATCACCCACTTCTTCGCAGGCATGGGAACGAGCGGGACGGTAATGGGAACCGGAAAGCGGCTTAAGGAATATAACCCCGACGTGCGGGTCATCGCGATAGAGCCTGCAGAAGCACTCCACGGCCTGGAGGGACTCAAGCACATGGCCGCATCCATCGTGCCCGGTATTTACGACCCCTCATTCCCGGACGAGATACTCCGCGTAGAGACGGATATATCCTATGCACTGATGAAGGAGATGCTCCACAAGGAAGGGCTCTTTATCGGTCACTCCGGCGGCGCTGCCGTCCACGCCACGCTCGAATACGCCAAGAACCTCGAAAGCGGCGTGCTGGTAACCCTGCTCCCCGACGGGGGCTACAGATACCTCAGCGGAGGGCTCTGGTGGTAACCATAACCGCAGAAGCGCATAAAAGCATCGTAAAGCGCGCCGAAGAAGGGTATCCTTTTGAAATATGCGGGGTTCTCATCGGCAAAGGCAACAAAATAGAAACTTTTAGGGAATGCAGGAATCTTAATACAGAGAGGGCGCGCGACAGGTACGAGCTCGACCCCCTCTCGTTTAACGAGGCGGACGACTGGGCCAGGGAAAACAGCATGGAGATAGTGGGGATTTACCACTCCCACCCCGACCACCCTTCCCTTCCTTCGGAGACTGACCGCCAAAGGGCGTGGCCCGGATGGATATACTTTATAGTCTCCGTATACGAAGGCAAATATGTGGACGACCACTCCTGGGTCTTGAGGGAGAGCGATTCAATGTTTGAGGAAGTTAAGAGCGAGCGGCACTAGAGAGTAGGAGGCGGAAAGTTGGAGCTTACACAGGATCAAATATATAGGTACAGCAGAAACATCTTGCTGCCCGAAGTGGGCGGCGTGGGACAGGAGAGGCTGCTTCGCTCCAAGGTATTCTGTCTAGGCCTAGGCGGCTTAGGCTCCCCCATAGCCCTCTATCTCGCAGCCTCCGGTGTGGGGACCGTGGGCATTGCGGATTCCGATTTGGTCGATATATCTAACCTACAGAGGCAGGTCATACACTTTACGAATGATATAGGCAAACCCAAGGCGCTTTCCGCAAAAGAAAAGATTACGATGCTGAACCCGGATATCAAGGTGAACGTGTACGAGGAAACTATAGATAAGGACAATATCACGGAGATTATCAGGGAATACGACCTCGTAATCGACGGCTCGGATAACTTCCCCACCCGCTACCTCGTAAACGACGCCTGCTTTTTTGAGGCCAAGACCCTCGTCTCAGGCGCAATCCTGGGGTTCGAGGGACAGATATCCGTCTTTAAGCCGCATGCGGGCGCCCCCTGCTACAGGTGCCTCTATCCGGAGATACCGCCTGCAGGGCTCATCCCGAGCTGCCAAGAGGCAGGAATCCTGGGCGCGGTAGCAGGGACTATAGGGGCTATTCAGGCACTCGAAGCGCTGAAAGAGCTCCTGGAGATAGGCGAGAGCCTCGTAGGCAGGCTGCTCGTGTTCAACGCACTCAGGATGAACGTGCACGAGGTCAAGATTAATAAAGACCCGAATTGCCCCCTCTGCGGGGAGAACCCTACTATTACGGGCATTAATCAGTACGAGCAGCCGGAATGCGATGCAGACGTTACTTCCATTCTCGGATAACCGCTCTACAAGTCCTCCCCCTCCCATCTCCCCACGATTGACCCCTAAATGGACGAGTGCTACTATTTATAGGTGAGGGGGTAAGAATCTCTATCGCATGGCGGGTTATAAGATGCCAGAACAAAAACCGGTTCAAGAGGCCTTCGAGCTGATTCAAAAGGCATATGAGCAACAGATGGAAGGGGACATCGATTTGGCCGTTAAAACGTATAAGCAGTCTATCAGCAAATTCCCAACCGCAGAGGCGCACACGTTCCTCGGGTGGGCCTACGGCTTCCAAGGGAAGCTCGAAGAGGCCATAGAGGAGTGCAAGAAGGCGATTAGCATAGACCCCGATTTTGGAAATCCCTATAACGACATAGGCGCCTATCTGATTGAGCTCGAAAGCTACGAAGAGGCTATCCCCTGGCTCAAGAAAGCAGTGCGCGCAAAGCGCTACGATACCAGACACTACCCTCACTTCAATCTCGGCCGCGTCTACTTGCAAAAGGACTTGATAAATAAGGCCATCGTAGAGTTTCAAAAGGCCATTGAGATTTGTCCGGGCTATCCACCCGCTGTGGAAATCCTGGAAAAACTGAAAATCACCTTTCATTAATCTCCGCACCAAGCAGCAATTATGGAAATAACTGGGAAAGTCGCCCTTGTAACGGGGGGAGCGAGAAGAATAGGAAGAGAGATATCCCTCCACCTAGCGCGCCGGGGCGCAGACGTAGCGGTAAACTACCTAAGCTCCCACGACGAGGCGCACGAGGTGCGCGCGTTGATTGAAAAGCTGGGCGGGAGGGCGCTCTGCATTAGAGCGGACATATCGGATTCCACGGAAGTAACAAAAATGGTCGAAGAGGCGGTCGATTCGCTTGGCCGGGTGGATATTCTCATCAATAATGCCGCTATATTCTACAAAACAGACCCCTTATCACTAAGCGAATCGGAGTGGGACAGATTCCTCGATATCAACCTAAAGGGGGCGTTTCTGTGCTCTCAGCAGGTCGCGAGGCACTTTATGGACAGATACCGCGAGGGAGGAGGGGAAAACGAGTTGGTGGCGGGCAAAATAGTCAACATAGCAGACGTCGGAGGAGTTGTGGGATGGAAAGGCTACGTCCCTTACTGCGTCTCAAAGGCCGGCCTCATAATGCTGACAAAATCCATGGCCAAGGCGCTTGCGCCCGCGGTTACGGTAAACGCGGTAGCCCCCGGACCCGTAATGTTCCCCGACCACTACACCGAAAAAGAAAAGGAAGCCGCCCTAAGGCAGACCGCGCTCAAGAGGGAGGGGTCACCCATAGACGTGGCAAGGGCGGTAGAGTTCACACTGGAGTCCGATTATGTAACCGGCGAGGTCGTTTTCGTGGACGGAGGAAGGCAGCTCCTCTAGGAAACCCCTCCCCCATTTGGGAAGTAGGCTTTACCCATTTCCATGTCCCCTTTTTTTCTATATAATTAACCGGCTTAGACCACAGCGCGCTTCGTAGCCGAGGTTGAGACAGGGGGTTTCCGTTTGTTTGTTCCCAAAGCCGCATTCATAACCAAGGGTGTCGGAAAGCAGAAAGAGAAGCTCACCAGCTTCGAGATGGCTTTGAGGAACGCAAAGATAGCGGAATACAACCTCGTCAAGGTATCCAGCATCTTTCCACCCAACTGCAAGCTCATACCCAGGGCCCAGGGGATTAAGAAGTTAAATCCAGGGCAGGTCGTGTACGTTGTGATGAGCGAGAACTCCACCCGAGAGCCGCATCGTCTTATCGCCTCCTCCGTAGGGCTCGCAATGCCGAAGAACTCGAGCCCGAGCCACTATGGGTATATCTCAGAGCATCACAGCTTCGGCGAGACCGACAGCGTTGCGGGCGAATACGCCGAGGACCTCGCCGCATACATGCTGGCTACCATCCTTGGCGCCCCCTTCGACCCCGATAAGAGTTACGACGAGCAGAAGGACATATGGAAAATCTCAGGCCACGTCGTTAAGACCAGAAATATCACGCAGTCGGCCGTAGGGAATAAGAACGGGCTCTGGACCACCGTAATAGCAGCAATAGTGTTCGTCCCCTAGCATGCTTTCAGCCTATCTAAGCGGGAAATCATAAGACCGGGCGCTTTACCCACCTCCCCTCCCCCCCCTGTATGCGGAAGGGTAATTCTAACGGCCCAGCATCTCTTTTGCGGCCTCAAGGGTCTTCTCCGTCACCCTGATGCCCCCCAGCATCCTCGCAAGCTCTTTGACCCGCTCATCCGGCCCCAGTTCTGTTACACTAACGCTCGTCTTACGGCCGTTAAACGACTTTGTCACCCTTATGTGGGTGTCTGCGAACTTCGCCACCTGCGGAAGGTGGGTGATGGAGATGACCTGGTAACGCTTGGACAGGTTCTTTATCTTCCTGCCCACAGTCTCGGCTACAGCGCCCCCTATGCCGGAATCCGCCTCGTCGAATATAAGCACCGACGAGCCCTCCACCCTGGACGCAACCTCCTTCAACACCAGCATAGTGCGCGAGAGCTCCCCGCCGGAGGCGATTTTTACTAGCGGCTTATGGTCATGATCCGGGTTAGCGGTAAACATAAAAGAGACCCTCTCGGCACCCGCAGCCGTAATGGGCCTCTCCTCAAACCCAACCAGGAAATGCGCGTTCTTGAGCCCCACCTTCTCAAGCTCCTCGTTGACCCTCTCCATAAGCCCCCCGGCGGCGGCGCGCCTACTCCGGCCGAGCGCAGACGCCGCGTCCTCCAGCTCTGCGCGCTTCGCCCCCGCCCGCGCCTCCAACGCCTCCATCCTCTCGTCGTAATTCAATATCCCGGAGAGTTCCCCCTCAATCCCCTCGCGCTTCTCTATAATCTCCTCTATCGTAGCCGAGTGCTTCCTCTTCAGGCGGTTTATTTCCTCTAGCCTGCTCTCCACGGCCATAAGCCCGTCCCCGTCCACTACCACTCGGGAGGCGTAATCCCTAAGCCCATAGGAGACCTCCTCAAGCTCGTGCAACGCCCCCTCCAGGGGGGCTATGACGGAGCCAAGTCCGCGGTCATGCTTCCGGGCGCCCTCGAGTTCAAGAAGGACATTTTGCAACCTATCCACAACCGAGCCCGCCTCTTCGTAGAGCGAGGCGTAAGCCCTCTCGGCCGTCTCCTTGAGCAGCTGCGCGTTAGAGAGCCTCTCCCTCTCCCCACTGAGCCTCGCATCCTCCCCCGGCTCGGGGCGCACTCTGTCTATCTCCTCGGCCAGGAACCTCAAATAGTCCTCCCTCTCCACACCCCTGGCCCTGTCCTCCCTGAGGCCCCGCAACCCCTCCTCAAGCTCCTTCCACTCACGGTAGAGCGCCCCAAGGCGCTCTACCGCTGCGTCGTTGCCGGCGAATAAATCCAGAATCTTTAGGTGGTTCTCTTCCTTGAGCAGGCTCTGGTGCTCGTGCTGGCTGAATATATCCATCAAACCGGCCGCAACACCTGAGAGCGTGGAAGCGGTGGCAAGGCTCCCGTTAATGTAGGCGCGAGCCCTCCCCTTCCTCGAAATCACGCGCTTTATCAAAACCGCGTCCTCTTCGAGGGGGATGCCCTGAGCCTCGAGCGTTTCCCTGACCTTTGGGCTGTCCCCTACAGAAAAGAGCGCCTCTATGTGAGCCTCATCGGCCCCTGTCTTTACGTAGTCCGACGAGCCTTTGGAGCCCAAAAGGACGTTCACGGCGCTTACAATTATAGACTTACCGGTGCCTGTTTCGCCGGTAATGATATTAAGCCCCTCACCAAACCTCACGCTGAGCTCGTCAATTATGGCAAAGTTCTTCAGCGACAGTTCTAAAAGCATTCAGTCAAGAAAGCTCTTAAGCATCCCGCTAATTTCCGAAGCTTCCAGCTTTTCGAGCGCCCTTTTCTCAATCTGCCTTATACGCTCGCGAGTGAGGTTGAAATGCATTCCTATCTCGTCAAGCGTATAGGTGGTCTCGTAACCAATCCCGAACCGCATCTTGAGAATCATCTCTTCGCGGTCGGTAAGGGTGCCTAGCGCGCTCCGGAGCTTGTCGGCAAGCGTGGACTTAGCCACCGCCGTATCAGGGGTTGGAGAGCCCTCATCGGGAATAAAGTCGATAAGGGTCGTCTTCTCCCCGTCCAGTATGGGTGAGTCGAGGTGGACTACGTCCTTGGTCGCCTCGAGAACCCTCTTTACTCCTTCAAGAGATATGCCCGACCTGTCCGCAATCTCCTCCGGGAACGGCTTCCTCCCCGTTTCCTTGTGGAGCCTCGAGCTAATCTTATGAACCTTGCTCGCCTGCTCCAACACATAGACCGGAACCCTTATCGTGCGGGTCTGATCGAGCAGCGCGCGGGAGATAGCCTGGTGTATCCACCAAGAAGCGTACGTGGAGAACTTATAACCCTTTGTGTGATCGAATCTCTCAACGGCCCTCATAAGCCCGACGTTGCCCTCCTGTATCAGGTCGGGGAGGGGTAGGCCGCGCCCCATGTAGCGCTTGGCGATGCTTACCACAAGCCTGAGGTTCGCTTTAACAAAACGCTCTTTAAAGGCCCTTGCCCGGTTTATATACGCGGTAGTAAGGCTGTGTATCCGCCTTAGATTAAGTGTGGGGGCAGTGCCTTTGGAGCGTTTGCTCTTTGAGCCGTCGTTCTTCTTACCTTCCTCTACGCCGTCTTCGCGCACAGCAAGCCCGCTAAGGCTCTCAAGGACACTCAGTGAGTCTTCGAAGCTGCTCCCTAGGGTGCTGTTTAAAATATCCTCCACCGCCGCCACAACCCTCCTAGCCTCCGCCTCACACTGCTTTATCTTGGCCGAGACGGAAATCTCCTCCTTCGGAGTCAGGAGGTTCTCGGTGCCCATCTCCCTGAAATATGCCTGAAGAAGCCTGAATTCCTCATCGGGAGTCCACTCATGCTTCTCCTGGCTCTGTTCCTCCTCGCCAGAGGACGTCTCGGTTTCTTCAGCGTCCACACTGAACTCGGCATCAGAGACCTCAGATACCATCTTCTCCTCAATATTGATGGAGATGAACGGCTCCTCCTCTTTCATCACCCCTTCAGAGCGGTCCAATTTGTAATCTCTATAACTTTGCGCCGATTCAGCATTTTTCCTGCCATTATTGCGTTTGGTATGAGCATGTATCTTCTGAGAGGGCTGAGCATGCGACGGGTGCATCTTTGCCCTCACCCTTCTTTGCTTCACGGTGTATCTCCTTTCCTGTTTGATACGTACGGGGTTAAACTCTCACTTGGCCCTGACCATAGACTATAAACTTGGTAGTCGTAAGCTCTTCTACGCCCATAGGGCCAAACGCGTGAAGTTTGGAGGTACTTATCCCAATCTCCGCCCCCAGGCCAAGCTCAAAACCGTCGCTGAACCTGGTCGAAGCGTTAACCATGACCGTGGATGAATTGACTTTAGTTAGGAATTTTTGAGAGTTGGCATAGTCGCTGGTGAGTATCGACTCGGTATGCATAGAACCATACTTATCTATATGAGCTATCGCGTCGTCAATGTCATCTACAACCTTAACGCTTAAAATGAGATCGAGATACTCCTCGTACCAATCGTCTTCAGTGGCCGCTTTAACTCGGGAATCCACCTCTTGGGTGCGTGGACAGCCCCTTAGTTCGACGCCGTTTGCCGTCATCTCTTCGATGAGCTTAGGGAGAAAACCCTGAGCAATATCCTTATGAACAAGCAGCGTCTCCATGGCGTTACAAACGCCGGGCCTCTGCACCTTTGCATTGACGCAAATCCCCACGGCCTCGTCTACTTCGGCGCTCTTGTCGACAAAGATGTGGCACACACCCTTGTAGTGCTTGAGCACCGGAATCGTTGAGTTTTCGACTACAAATCTGACCAACCCCTCGCCTCCCCTTGGGATTATTAGGTCTATGTATTCGTCAAGCTTAATCATGTGAAGTACGGCGGCGCGGTCCGTTACGGGTACGACAGTTACAGCTTCAGTGGGAAGATCAAAGCTCTCGAGGGCTGCCTTCAGCACCTCCCCAATGGCCATATTGGAGCGGAGGGAATCTGAACCGCCGCGGAGAATGACCGAGTTCCCCGACTTTACACAGAGCCCTGCGGCGTCTGCCGTCACATTGGGTCTAGCTTCATAGATTATTCCTATAACTCCGAGAGGAATCCTCATCTTCCCCACCACAAGCCCGTTGGGCCGCTTCCACGTGCCCGTAATCACGCCTACGGGGTCGCGCAGGGAAGCAACCTGCATGAGCCCTTGAGCCATTGATTCAATCCTCTCATGGGTGAGAGTCAAGCGGTCGATGTAGGATTTAGTAACCGAACCAGGGTTTAACGCATCCAAATCCTTCTTGTTTTCAGAAAGTATGAACCCCTCCTCCTTAACAAGCCTAGAAGCCATCTCGAGCAGCGCGCCGTCCTTTGCGCGAGTCGTGGCGTCTCGAAGCACTACGGATGCCCCTCTCGATTGACTGGCAAGCTCAGTTATTAGCCCTTCAATCCGCGGCCGTGGATTATCCGTCGTGCTTCTGGACTTTAGACTGGTAAGCTTGGACATTAGAGGATGTTTAAAACCCTAAGAGCAGTTGAGAATGGTGTACCCCTGTTACATATCAAGCATAATATATCCCCATCTGTGATGTCAAGCCATTTGATAGAATGTCGGTGAGTAAAATCCGGGGAGTTAACTTTAAGGTATTTTTAACATTTATCGTGCCAAAACAGCCAAACGCGACCCCTCATTGCCCCGCTTGTAGCTGCGTCATCGGTGAGAAGAGCCCTCTATAACAAAAAGACCCGGACTACTTCACCTCCGGCGTATCTTTATCTATTCCAAACTCCTTCATTCTCAACTCGAGTATTCGCCTCGTCGTACCCAGCAAATTCGCCAGCTCCGAGTTGGATATGTCGGGATACTCGGAGATGGCGCTCTTAATCAGTCTGGATTCAAGCTCCAGCTTTATGGACTGAAGCAACTCGTCCTTCAACAGCCAGCTGTCCTGTAAGCGCCACTCCTCTATACCCATAAACAGCCTGAATATTTTCCACAGGCCGTCTATCACAAGCTCGTCCTCCGAAGAGGGGGCATGAACCTTGGGCCCAAATATTTGAAGGTCGTTTGAATCTATGACGTCTCCTTCCGCGATTACCAAAGCGCGTTCTATTATGTTCTCGAGCTCCCTCACGTTCCCCGGGTAGTTATAGTTAAAAAGCATCTTCCACGCCTCGTCTGAGAGGCTCTCCAACCTCTTGCCCATAGCCCCGCCTTTCTTCTCCAGAAAATGCTCAACGAGCAGTGGAATATCCTCCTTCCTCTCTCTCAGCGGTGGGAGCTCGATAGTTATAACGCTAAGCCTGTAATAGAGGTCGTCCCTGAAGCCCTTGTTCGATACCGCATCCCTCACGTCGCGGTTCGTGGCGGCTATAATCCTCACATCGACCCCAATCGGTGCGTTGCCGCCGACACGCTCAAACTCCCTTTCCTGGATGAAGCGCAGTATCTTAGTCTGGAGCGCGGGGCTCATCTCGCTTATCTCGTCCAGAAATATCGTCCCCCCGTTTGCGCGCTCAAACCTCCCGATCTGAGTCCTCACCGCCCCGGTGAAAGCCCCCTTCTCGAAACCAAAA
>Ga0114931_10008280_pt1 | contig 12609 bp, 9 predicted proteins | sample 2SBtaG_FD_89579 | JGI IMG/M metagenome (GOLD analysis project Ga0114931, IMG submission 89579) | Deep subsurface microbial communities from Kolumbo volcano to uncover new lineages of life (NeLLi) - 2SBTROV14_V59a metaG | ecosystem: Environmental > Aquatic > Marine > Volcanic | place: Kolumbo...
TGATTGAAAACATTAGTCTTGATAATTTGACGTAAAGTAAAATGGAGAAAAGGTTAACCCATTCTCCTGTTTAAATTTTTTTAACTTTTACTATAACTAACTCAAATGTAATTTAATATGAAATTATTGAAAATATTTTCTTTATTGATTTTAATTATTTTTTTCAGCAGTAACGATTTATTTTGCGGAACAACCGGTAAAATATCCGGTAAAGTTACTGATAAAGCAACCGGAGAAGCCCTGATAGGAGCAAATATTATTTTGCTTGGAACTACTCAAGGAGCAGCTACGGATGTTGACGGGAACTATTTTATACTTAATATTCTGCCTGGTACTTATACGGTAAAAGCTGCTATGGTCGGTTATAAGTCCGTAATAATTAAATCAGTTAAAGTTTCTGCAGATCAAACTACACATATCAGCTTTGAACTGAGTGTAGCTGCAGTAGAATTGGGAGAGGTTATAATTTCTGGGAAACAACCCATAGTAAGAAAAGATTTAACTTCTACGGAGGCAAATGTTAGCGGCAACAATATTAGAATGCTTCCGGTAGAAGATGTTGCTTCTATTATCAATCTTCAAGCCGGTGTTGTAAACGGACATTTTCGTGGCGGACGTGCAGGAGAAGTAAAATATCTAATTGATGGTGTTTCCGTAAACGATGCGTATTCCGGTGCCTCATCTCTTTCCCCTGAAGTAAGTAGCATACAGGAAGTACAAGTTCTTACCGGTACATTTAACGCAGAATACGGCGAAGCTTTATCGGGTGTTGTAAACCAAATTACAAAGATACCATCCAACAAGTTTGATATAAATGCCAGGTTTTACACGGGCGACTATATTACATCAAGGAATTCATTATATCCAAATATAAATGATATATCACCAAAAGATATTTATAATTTTCAAGGTACTATTTCAGGACCTATTCCTATCTTAAATAATTTTTTTAAATTTTTCATATCCGGTAGGTATTATAATAATGATGGATTTATATATGGCAGAAGAATGTTTAATCCTTCTGACTCATCTAATTTTTCCGCAAATAATCCAAAGGACTGGTATATTGGGAATACAGGAGACAATAAATATGTACCGATGAATTTTAGAAGACGCTATACTTTGCAGGGGAAATTAAATCTTAATGTCGGCAGCGGGCAAGGAATAGTTATAAGCGGAATGATTCAAAATAAAAAATATAAGGATTATGATTTTAGATTTAAGTTAAATCCCGATGGTGACTACACTAAATTCGAAAAGAGTTATCTCGGCAGTATCAGCTACACTCAAATTCTAAGCAACTCAGCTTTTATTGATTTTCTCGGCTCAGTATTTATTACTAAATTTCAACAATATGTTTTCCAAAATCCACTTGACCCGCGTTATGTGGACCCCGCCAGATTGAGGCAAACGGGAGGCAATGCTTTTTTAACAGGCGGTACACAAAATTGGCATTTTTCCCATCAGACTTCAACTTATACAGGCAAAGTTGATTTAACTTGGCAAATTGACAATGCTAACCAGATTAAAACCGGCATAGAATTTAAACAAAATCAACTTAAATCTAAAAATTTTCAAATTATAGTAGATGCTTCAACAAATTTTCATCCAACATTACCCAAATCGGGTGCATTTAATTTTAATACTTATAATGTTAGTCCTTATCAATTTGCGACATATTTGCAGGATAAAATTGAATTAAATTATCTTATTGTCAATATTGGACTTCGTTTCGATTATTTCCAGCCGGATGGAAAGTATATGAAAGATCCTAATAAAATTAATTTATTGGATAATTTGGAACCTCCTTTTCCTGATTCATTAATGTCTGTTGCCTCGCCCAAATCGAGTATTAGCCCTCGTTTGGGTATTTCTTTTCCCATTACTACTAACGGTGCTATTCATATTTCATACGGACATTTTTTTCAGATTCCGCCATTTAATAATTTATATTTAAACCCAAACTTTCGTATCCCGTTAACCGGTAATTATCCGCAGAATATTGGAACTACAATTGGCAATACAAACTTGGAGCCACAGAAAACTATTATGTATGAAGTTGGACTGCAGCAAGCACTAACTGATGAAATTGGATTTAGTCTTAGCGTTTATTATAAAGATATCCGAAATTTATTAAGTACAAAAATATTTATTAAAAATAATTTTAGAAAATTTAGCCAATTGGTTAATCTTGACTATGGCTCGGTTAAAGGTATTACGCTCTCTTTCACAAAGCAGTTTATACATCATTTTGGTGCAACTTTGGATTATACATTTCAAGTTGCGAAAGGAAGTGCCTCTGACCCCAATGCGGCATTTGATAAAGCTCAGGCAAATCCGCCAATTGAAAACAATAAGCAATTAGTACCATTAAATTGGGACAGGAGAAATCAAGTAAATTTCACTTTAACTTATGGAACACCGAATGATTTTATTGCCAGTTTAATTGGTAAATTGGGGAGTGGTTTGCCTTATACTCCTTCAATACAAAATCAAAGAACCGGTTTGGAAAATAGTGAAAATAAACCAACATTTTTTAATGTTGATTTTTATTTAACAAAGTATTTCCAAATATTTAATCAACAAATTTCTGTTTTTATCAAAGTCTTTAATCTATTTGATATTGCAAATGAAATTCAAGTTTACGGTGACACAGGAAGAGCAGGATATACATTAGAGCTAACAAGAGCACAAGAAGCACCTCGCGGTGTAAACACCTTAAGTGAATACTTTAGCAGACCCGATTTTTATTCTGCCCCGCGACAAATTAATATTGGCGTAACACTTAGTCTTTAAGTGTGTTGATTAGGAAATAAACATTGGAAAATTTTATGTCTAAATTATTATTAACACTCCTTACGATAGTTTTTATTTCGTTAAATATTAAAGCGCAGGTTGTAGTCGATACAACAAAGGGTAATCATAACCAATCACGTAAAGGTTTTATGGACGGCAATTTAGTTTATACTGTCTATTATAATTTTGGCGAAATTGCAGATTGGCAAAATGAACCTTCGCGTAGCGGCGTTTGGCCTAAAGGCACTAATCATACTTATGTTGATGGCGTTGCCGTCATTGTACAGGCTGAAGCTCAGGACCCTGCCGGAAATACAATCCATCCGCTCGAAACTAACTATTATGAAAATACTCGTTTTGATCCTGCAACTGGTGTAACATACGGTTGGTGGCCGCTTCCGGGATATGCCGCTCCTTACTCATCATTACCTGCACGAAGTGACGAACCTACTACTTGGCCACTAACCTGGCCGGATAGACCTCCATCATGGAATGGCGCTTGGGATGGTTTTTTCGGCAAAGGTGTTATGAATGCAGATTTAGAAACATTTTTTGTTATGGATGACAACGAAGACAGACAATATATTAAAGATAATAATTTTCATCCGGATAATGATGACTTGAACCGTGGCGGTCTTGGAATGCAGGTAAAAGTACGTGGTTTTCAATGGTCACAAGTTCTTGCCGAAGACGTAATTTTTTGGCTATATAACATTACAAATATGGGCACAACGGACTATTCTAAAACTTTGTTTGCTCAATATATTGATTGGGTATTGGCGGACATGATAATTCTTCGAACAATGCAGGTGATTATAACGAGCAATTGGATATTTCTTATGCTTGGTCAACTGTTTCATTCGGTAGTCCCGGGAATTGGAGTCCTGTTGGATTATCCGGTTATGCATTTTTAGAAAGTCCGGGCAAAGCAAATGATAGAAAAGATAACGACGAAGACGGTTTAACAGACGAACTAAGAACCAATCAAGCTACAAATTATATTAACAGTGTTAATATGGATCCGTTTATTACAAATCCAGCGCGTGATACAGTAAATTTTAAAAACTTTTATACATATAGCTGGAAACCACATTGGGATGCAGATGAAAATGCTAATTGGAAGTCTTATTCAGACTTAAACGGAAACGGTGTATGGGATAAAAACGAGCCTTTGAATGATGATGTAGGCAGTGATGGTATTGGACCGTTTGATGAGAATTATTCGGGACCTGACGTTGATGGTTCACAAGGGGATGGTAAACCAGAACAAGGAGAACCTAATTTCGGAATACTTGACAAAGATGAATCAGATCAATTGGGATTAACGGGTTTTGCAATTTTTGCCGTTCATACTTATGATTTAAATAATGACGAAAATAATTGGGATGCACTTTCTAATTTGCCTTCTCCTCATGGACAATCGTTGGTGGGTGTAAACCTTGGGAATTATTTCTCCAGCTATTTATTTACTATGAATGGCAGAAATACGTATTCTAACCTATCCGGCGAAATGCAGAAAACCGGTGAATCACAAGGCTTTTCAATGGCTTTGTTGTTTGGTATTGATAAAAATGATTTGTTCCGTCGTAAAAAAACTATTCAGCAAATTTATAATGCAAATTATAGATTTGCAAAACCACCTGACAAACCTATTGTTACAGCAGTTGCCGGCGATCACAAGGTAACCCTTTATTGGGATGATAGAGCTGAGAAAACTTTTGATGCCTTTTATCAAAGAGTTAATTTTGAAGGTTATAAAATTTACAGATCAACCGAATCAAGTTTTATTGAAGATAAAATTATTACGGATGCTTTTGGTAAACCTACATTTCGAAAACCTATTGCTCAATTTGATTTGATTGATGGAGTTACGGGTTTCCACCCGATTGATGTAAACGGTGTAAAATATTATCTTGGAGATGATAAAGGGATTAAACATTCTTTTGTTGATACTACTGTTCAAAACGGACAAACATATTATTATGCGGTATCCGCCTACGATAAAGGATTTTTTACTACAACAATTGAGGGAAACCTGGAAGGCATTCCTCCATCGGAAACAACAACTATATTAAGATCGGATATTAATGGAAAAATTACTCCTGATATAAATACTGCAGTTGTAACTCCGCGAGCTCCTTCGGCAGGATATATTTCACCCGAAATTACAGATTTTTTTGCAAGCGGTCCTTCTACCGGTAAATTAGGCATTCAAATTTTAAACCCTGATTCAATACGAAGTAATAATTCTTACAGACTAACGTTTTTAGAAAATTCCGTATTTCATAATGAACATCATCCGTTTTATAACTTTATTAATTTAACAACAGGCGATACATTATTACTCAATGGTCAGATTGAAAGTCCGGAAAAACAAACTTCATTTACTGAGGGTTTTATTATGAATATTGATGCAGATACTGCTGTAGTTGTTGATTATGATAAATCCGGTTGGGTTAAAGGAAATAGCAATTATATAATAAATATCGGTTTCGACCCCAGATTTGCACCGGCATATAATGGTAAAAGAGTTGACTATCCAGCAGATTTTGAAATACACTTAAATAATCCGGGGGAAGGCGATTTATCATTCCCGGCAACAGGATTTAGCCAGCCCATTCAATCCAATGTGGTTATAAATGATTTAACTGATAATATTAATCATTTCCAATTTATCTTTCGAGATGAGAATAACGATGGAATATTTAATGCAGGAGATGCTGTTTTTCTAGTCAGCGGCGACTCATCTGGAAAGAAAGCAACGAATTTCGGAGACCTAAGAGTTACATGGTCAATAAGTATAGCCAAAGACACAACGATTGCGGAAAAAGATCAAAGACCACCGGAATTTGGAGACATTTATAAAATTATTACAAAAAAGACTTTTAGAAATGGTGAATTCTTTGAATTTAAGACGAAAGGGCAAAAATTAAGTATTAATAAAGCAAAAGCTGATCTAAATAAAATCGCGGTAGTTCCAAATCCTTATGTTGGTGCCGCTTCATGGGAACCGTTTACAAATGTAGTTGGAAGAGGAGAAAGGAGAATCGATTTTATCCACCTTCCTCGCATTTGTACTATAAGAATTTATACAATGAGCGGTGTACATGTTAAAACACTTTACCACAACAGTACAATCGATGATGGCAGAGAACCTTGGAATTTAACTACAAAAGATGGTATGGCAATTGCTTTTGGAGTTTATGTATTCCAAGTTCATGCGGATGGAATTGGTGATAAAATAGGACGTTTTGCAATTGTTAAATAGTTATAAAATAAAATGCAGGTCAAGAGGTAGTGATGCCCAAAAATAAATTTCTTTATTCGCTTTTTGCTATATTTTTAATTATTAATATAATTGAGGCACAAAGCATATCTAAAAGCGGAACAACCGCTGCTTCATTTTTAGAAATTGGCGTTGGAGCGAATGCCCTTGGAATGGGAAGTGCTTTTGTAAGCGTAGCTAATGATGCTTCTTCATTATATTGGAATGTTAGTGGAATTGCCGGTTCTGATAAATATAGCTTCCTTGTTTCACATACTAATTGGATCGCTGATACTAAATTCGATTTTGCCGGTTTGGTAATTCCATTAGCCAATATTGGTACAGTAGGTTTTTCATTTACATCTTTATCCATGAGCGACATGAAGGTACGAACAGTTGAATTACCCGAAGGGACAGGAGAATTTTACAGCGCCGGTGATATTGCAATAGCAGCTTCATACGCAATCCAATTAACCGACAGATTTTCGATTGGTTTGACAGCAAAATACATCCAACAAAGCATTTGGCACATGAAGGCAAAAGGATTCGGTATTGATTTTGGAGTACTTTTCCGTACGGATTTATTTAATGGAATGACTATTGGTGCCGAAATTCGTAATTTCGGAACTCCTCTTACAATGAGTGGAAGAGACTCGCGTTATTTTATCAGAGTTGATCCAAGCAAACAAGGCTCTAATGATCAAATCCCTACTAATATTCAAATGGATTCTTGGGATTTACCTTTGGCAATTCAACTTGGTGTTTCTACGAACGTAATTAAGACTGAAAATTATAAATTAAATATTGCCATAGATGCCCTTCACCCGAATAACAACTATGAAAGTTTAAATGTTGGGGCAGAACTAAACTTTGATAAATTCTTGTTCATTCGTACAGGCTATCGTTCCTTGTTTTTAAAAGATGGCGAAGGTGGTTTTAGTTTTGGATTCGGAATAACTTCTCAGCCCCTTTTCTCTAATTCACTTGTAAAGGTTGATTATGCATTCGGTAATTTCGGAAGGCTTCAAAACATACATACTTTCACAGTAGATATAAATTTTTAATGAAAATATTTATGTTCTCATATTCAAATATTATACAATTACTTTTTTTTGTATTTACAGTTTCAATTACTGCTTCTAATAAGGATAGTCTTTATCTGAAAGCGAAAAGTAGTCCTTTGTCAAATACAGTTGCAACTGTGGGACCAATAAAAATTTATCCGGATGAATTTATTAACGGATTTAATAATGGACCGGCATTTGTTAGAAAAATGAAAAATCCGCGTTTGGCGTATTTAAAATATATGGTTAACGAAAAATTATTGGCTCTTTACGGTTTAAAAATTAAAGTTGATACTTTGGCTCAAGTAAATGAAATGTATAACGCCTTTTCTAATGATTTGATGACTGAAAAAATGTATCGCAAAGAAATATTGCCGAAAGTTAAGATAAGTGATGCTGAGATTGATACAGTGCTAAATGAAAAGATTTTACATCTAAAAATTAAGTGGATATATTATCTAACAAAAAATGGAACAAATTTTATTTACAATAAATTGAATAACAAAACTTATTTCGATTCTGTATTTTCAGAACAATTTAAAAACGGCTTAAAAAAAGATGAACGAGAATTAAAAATCACAAGATATCAGTTGGGTTTAAGAAATCCTAAACTTGCTAAAATTATTGATACTTTATCCATTGGAAAAGTATCAAAACCATTTTATAAAGATGGAGGCTGGTACATTTTCAAATTAGAAAAGGCGTGGAAAGATATTATTATAAATCGCGGAGAATATAGCCGTCTTAAAAGTGAAGCTGTTACTGCAGTTAAAAAAAATAAAATGGATGCTCTAAGTAACCTTTATGTAAAAAAAATAATGGAGAATAATTCACCGGTAATAAAGAGAATACCCCTTAATATAACAGTTGCTTTTATTGCCGATTTTGTGCTTTCTAAAAAAAAATATGAGGACTGGAATGTGTCCTCTTTTCTTAAAAAAGCAATTCGAAAATCAGGAATTCAATCGCCGCTACAGGCTAATTATTTACCATTAATTAAATACAAAAGCGGCTATATTTCAATTAGACAATTTTTAATTTGGTTTAGGACAAGAATTGAATACATTAAGCTTAATAAATCAGATTTTGATACTTTTTACGCTTCGATTGAGCAAATGGTTTGGCGTATGACCCGTGATACTTTTTTAACAATAAGAGCGAAAGCAAGTGGTTATGATAAGAATCCGGACGTTGTAGAACAAGAAAAATGGTGGCGGGAAAAAATTTTATACAGTGCTGTAAGAAACAGTTTATCAAAAGCGGTAATTCTAAAATTTAAAGAGAATAATTTAACCGAGAATGACACTTCACAAACAGCAAGAGAAGAAATAAATTATCAGCTCGGTGTTAAAATATTTAGAATTCTTCAAAAAATGAAATCAAAATATCCTGTAACTATTAATCATAGAATATTAAATCGTTTAAAGCTATTTGATGAAAAGGATAAAAGAGCGGTTGATTTTTATACTGTTAAAAAAGGAGGACTTATACCACGCAATCCATACCCTACAATAGATCACGAATGGAAGAACTGGAATTAATTTAATGTCATTGAAACATTTTAACATACTAAAAGCAAATTGGTTCATATTTCTTATATCTCTAATTTTGCTTCTAACTTCCTGCTCAAAGCAGAATAAATCGAAATACGTTTTAACTTATTGGTCATCAAATAATACGTATGAAATTAAGTATTCCAAAATGATGGTTGAACAATGGAATAAAACCCATCCGGATAAATTGATAAAGTATCAGCCTGTGCCCGAAGGGCAATCAAGTGAAGAAGTTATTCTTGCCGCAGTTGTTGGGAAAACGACTCCGGATATTTATTCAAATATGTGGCAGGGCGATGTGGAACAATATGCACATGCCGGCGTTGTACTTCCTCTTGATAAATTTTCGAATTTTTATAAATTTATGTACGCAAGAAGTGATAGTTCGGTATTAGATGAAGTGAAATCTCAAGACGGACATATTTATCAGGTTCCGTGGAAAATAAATCCGATTATGATGATATATAACAGCAAACTATTATCACATCTTGGAATAAATAATCCGCCTAAAACTTATGCCGAATTTTACAAAGACGCATTAATATTAAAAAACAAATCACTCGACAAAAACGGATATGTTGACAGATGGTTTGGTTATTCTGAAGTTTTACCAACATGGTGGCAAAGATTGTTCGATTTTTATCCTCTTTATCTTGCTGCTTCAGGTGGAAAACCTTTGATAAAAAACAATAAAGCTGCTTTCAATAATAAGTATTCATTGCAAGTTTTCAATTTTTTACGGACATTATATAAAGACAATTATTTCTCTAAAGAAAGACTTTCTGCCCAACAGGATATTTTTTTATCAGGTGTAATTGCCTCCAGATTTACAGGTCCTTGGGATATTGCCCATACAAAAAAGTTTGCTCCGAAAGGGTTTGAATTTAACTTTTCAACAATGCCTGTCCCCGATAGTTCTGATGAAGAGCCGATTACATATTGTGATCCAAAAAATATAGTGATATTTAATACGTGTAAAAATCCGGAAATTGCGTGGGAATTTTTAAAGTTTTTTCTAAATGAAAAAAATGAGAAAAAGTTTCTTGAAATAACCAATCAATTGCCAAGAAGAAAAGATTTACTTACTAACCCTTTGTTCGATGAATATTTTAACAAGAATCCGTTAATGATGAAGTTTGCTGAACAAACTAAACGAATACGCGGAATTGAACAAGCATTGTATTTCAAAGAAGTCTTTGATATAATTTCTCAAGAATATGAAGCAAGTGTTATTTACGGTGTTAAAAGCACCAAGCAAGCTTTAGACGATGCTGAAAAAGCAGTTAACCTTTTGTACTTAAAGTAAACTAATGTGAAACTTTCGTTTTTGATTTTAAACATATAGAGGAAATAGCTGATGTCTGAGGAAAATACCATGCCGGCAATCTTTAAGCAGAAATACCTTTTGGAAATCTCAGACATCGGAAAAACAGTTGTCATGCTGATGAACCTGCCTGTCGGCGAACTGGTATCAGTATCTCGTGTAGTAATCGGAAATTTAACTTCTGACTGAATGAAAAATTTGATATAAAGAATAAATTAAAAAACATAAACAAATGACAAAAAAGAAAATAATACCATACATATTGATTTCGCCCTATATAATTCATTTTTTGATATTTATGGCATTTCCTGTATTCTTTTCCATTTTTTTAACTTTCAACAAATGGGATGTCATCTCCCCTATGCAATTTGTCGGTTTTGGTAATTTTACAAGATTATTTAACGATCAACTTTTTTTTAAATCAATTTATAATACTTTATTTTTTCTTTTAATAAACATACCACTGCAAATAATAATAGCATTGTTTTTTGCAGAATTACTGAATCAAAAATTAAAGTTAAAGGGATTTTTCCGGGCAGCCTTCTTTTTACCCGTTATTGTTTCAGGCGTTGTAGTTACTATTGTTTGGCAACAGTTATACGGATTTGATTCCGGCTTATTGAATAGAATTTTTGTTTCAATAGGACTTAATAGAGTCGGATGGTTGGTTAATCCTAAAATTGCAATGGCATCAATAGCAATTATGGCTACTTGGAAAAATGTCGGGCTTTATATTATTTTATTTCTCGTAGGCTTACAAACCGTACCAAAACAACTTTACGAAGCCGCTGATTTGGAAGGTGCAAACCATTGGCAAAAATTTTCCAAGATTACTCTGCCGTTAATAAATCCTACAATTTTTATCGTAGTTATTCTTTCAACTATCGGCGGATTTTCACTATTTATTGAACCGTATATTATGACCGGCGGTGGACCGTTAAACAGCACCTTATCAGCTCTGCTCTATATTTATAAGCAGGGATTTTTCTACGGTAATATGGGATATTCAGCAACATTGGGATTCTTTTTTGCCTTTATAATTATAATCGTTGTTATTTTTCAAAAAAAATATATTGAAAAAGAAATATGATTAAAAAATCAATGCTATATTTAATACTGTTAATAGGCGTTGTTTCATTCCTTTATCCTTTTGTTTGGATGATATTTGCATCGCTCGCTCCTGATAAGGAAATCGGCTCTTTGGTTCTCCTCCCTTCACATTTAACTTTTAGTAATTATTATAAGTTGATACAGAAAATCCCTGTATGGCGTGCATTATTCAATAGTTTGTTTGTATCAGGGTTTGTTACGTTTGGTGTATTAATTTTTGGATCTATGACAGGTTATGCTCTGGCTCGTTTAGAGTTTAAAGGTAGAAACATACTTTTTTATGTTATCATATTTACCATGACAATTCCGTTTCAAATAACTCTAATTCCACAGTATATTATTATGGTAAAGCTACACTGGACTGATACTTATTTGGCATTAATAGTTCCCGGGCTGATGAATGCATTTGCAATAATTTTATTTAGACAATATTTTAAATCAATTCCTCAAGATTTAATAGATGCAGCGCGTATAGACGGCTGTGGTGAATTTGGAATTATATTCCGCGTTATGTGGCCCAATTCCATCCCTGCAATTGTAACAGTTGGAATATTAACATTTATGGCTTCTTGGAATGATGTACTGTGGCCGTTAATCGTAATTCGGGATCAAAGTCTTATGACAATGCCCCAATTAGTTACACTGTTTGTTGTCGGAGGTCGTGCAGAATCTCAATTAGGCGTTAAGCTTGCATCCGCTGTTTTATTGGCTTTGCCGATAATTATTGCATACATGTTTTTTCAAAAATATTTTATTAATAGTGCCTCTTCAACTGGTATGAAGGGATAAAGGAGATATTAATTTATGTCGATAATTAAATATTCAAAAAATCCAATCTTAAAAAAAGAAGATGTTCCGTTTCGTGTGAACAGTATTTTTAATCCCGGTGCGGTTAAAATTGATAACAAATACTTATTACTTTGCAGAGTAGAATTACCAACCGGTAAATCTGTTTTTGTTAATGCCTGGAGTGAAAACGGTATTGATTTTAAGGTGGAAACTGAACCTTGCCTTGTTCCTGCCGATCACGGTAAGTTTTCCACTTATGTAGAATGGGGAATTGAAGATGTACGTATCACACAAATTAAGGATACTTTTTACTTAACGTACACCGGCTATTCAAGTTATATGCCATGCGTAATTTTAACCGAGACCAAAGATTTTAAATCTTTTAAAATCCTTGATATAATAACCGAGCCTTCGAATAAGGATTGTGCAATTTTTCCGGAACAAATAAACGGCAAATATTTTAAGATGGACAGACCTGCAGCGGAATCGCGCAGAGATATTTGGATTAATGAAAGTCCTGATTTAATACATTGGGGAAAAAATAGAATACTTTACTCCCCTGCTCCCGGCACTTGGGAAGTTAGCAGAGTTGGTAATTCTACACAACCTGTAAGAACCGGCGAAGGTTGGTTGTTTCTTTATCATGGAGTAAGAGGTCCCCTATATAAAATCGGCGCTATGCTTTTGGATATTAACGAACCGTGGAAA
>Ga0114931_10008281_pt1 | contig 12608 bp, 11 predicted proteins | sample 2SBtaG_FD_89579 | JGI IMG/M metagenome (GOLD analysis project Ga0114931, IMG submission 89579) | Deep subsurface microbial communities from Kolumbo volcano to uncover new lineages of life (NeLLi) - 2SBTROV14_V59a metaG | ecosystem: Environmental > Aquatic > Marine > Volcanic | place: Kolumbo...
ATCGGCGTTCATACGCCGTTTGGCGTCGCCCCTCTCGAGGCCACCGGCAAAACCGGCGGCGGCAGGTGCCGCAGCCATCTCCCTGGCAGCCGCCTTTCGGTTGCGCCCCGATTTGTCTTTTTTCGCGAAATCTCGCAGCACCAGATCTCCGAAGGCGCCGATATTCCCCATTGTCGTTTCGCCGCTTTTGAGTAGTTGGCCAAAATAATGGGTGAGGTTGGAGACGGTCTGCGGATAGTGGCTGCGACGCCATTTCCAGAAGAAGGCACGAATCTCGGGTACGTTGCTGCCACCGGAGATGTACTCGACACTCCGGTCGATCAACTTTATTAATCACCACAATGGGACGAAAATTTCTCTCTAAAGCTTTTTGAAGAACAAATCGAGTTTGAGGCAAAGGCCCTTCGGCACCATCTACTAAAAGAAGAGCTCCATCCACCATCGACATGATTCTTTCCACTTCTCCACTAAAGTCCGCATGCCCGGGGGTATCCACAATATTGATTTTTGTATCTCCCAAACGAATGGCCGCGTTCTTTGCAAGAATCGTAATCCCTCTTTCTCGCTCTAAGTCCATCGAGTCCATAACTCGATCTTCCACACTTTCATGCGAGCGAAAACTTCCCGACTGTCTTAAAAGATAATCGACGAGAGTCGTCTTCCCATGATCCACATGGGCAATAATACAGAGGTTACGAAAGTCCATTGTCGACTATCATAGCCAGTCGGAGCCATTCCGGCAAACAAAGCCTAACGAATGTTTGTTGAAAATAGCTCTCCCCGTTCCAATAGATGAAAAAGATGGAAAACCTACTTCCAAGTTGCTTTCGTAAAGATCTCTAGATTATCGATCGACTTAATATCTTGAATCTGAATCAGCTTTTCTTTGGACTTAAACCCTTGAATAATCTGAATGGCGCTTTTCCTAACCCCAAGGCACTGAGCTAAAATATCGATGATTCTTTCATTCGCTTTTCCTTCTATCGCAGGGGCTCGTATTTTAAGCTTCAGAATTCCTTCTTTAGAAACTTCAAATTTCTCTTTCTTCGAATTAGGTTGAACCCTCAGAAAAAGCTTCATTGTGCTCGATCCATCCGGCATATCCAAGCAAGCCTACTGACCGGAGACCTCAATCACGAGGATTTCCAAAGCCTCGCGAGTTTGCTAGATGAATTATCTTTTCCATATTATTTTCCTTTTACCAAACGAGGATTTCGAATAAACCTATTTTTTCTTTTTTCCCCAAGGAAAGACAATCTCAATACCCGCCGTCGGCTCAATATCATTTCGCTCCAGAACCGGGAGTAAAACGGCTAGATAAACCTCTGAAGAATTCGGGTCGCCGGGAACCACATAGAAATCAAATGTGGGCTACGATATGGAACGGGTCTGAGTACATTTACGGTTTCTCCCTGCCTCGCTTACAAAATTCGAAATGGAAAGCCGACCGAACCTAGACGTTAAACATCGCAGCCCCGCCTCATTGCTGCCTATCTGTCACTAGCTTTAAGGAGCTTGACATCCGAGCCTCGCCCCGATACGCAAACTGTCGAAAGGTTCTCCATATATTATGAAATACCTCACCAGCCTAGTGATTTACCTTCTTTTTATCTCCCCCTGTTTCTCGCAGTCCGGAAAGGCTCCAGCCCCTCATGATCATGATTTAAAAAATATCCTAAACCCCTGGGACTCCAAAATCGAAGACTGGATTGCTGTAGCCAAACAGGTGAGCTTTGTCAGCCATTACTGCAGTGACTCCTTTATTTGTGCCAAGATTGATTGTGAAAAAACAACAGCACTCGCTCAGCAAATCTTTAATATGGAGTATTACCTACGAGATTATATTCCCCTCGCCAAAGCATCCATTAATCTCGCTCGAGCAAATTATAAATCTACCGGGAATGATTTAAACCTGAGTGTCAACGAAGGAGAGAGACTGAGAATGTGGATGGAAGCCAGTGACAGTCTTCTGGATGGCGGAAATATTTTGCTAAACATTTCCAGTCTTGTTGGATTTTTGCAAACTTTTAAAAAAAAGCTTCCCGAAATGAAGGCCACTCTTCTTCATTGGCCAGCGGATTCCGTAAAGGATCGACTTCTTAAACTCGATCTGATCGACCGACTGATCGGACAAGTCATTACGAGCAGAAATGCTCTACAGCGCACCAGTAAAGTGGCTTCAAAGTTATTGGGTGAGAACAACCCTCTGACCTTAGAACTTCATCCGGTTGCAGAAGAGATTCTAAAATGGAGGAATCCTCTTTCTAATTTAAAAAATGCCACCGTGGATATCATCTCGGCTCGAGCCGCGGGCGATACGGAACTGATGAAAGGGGGAATCCGAAGTTTGCAACAAGCCATCGGTAACCTTTTATCCATCTGGGCCACAAAAGAAATCGCAGAGCTTAAAGCGCGAATTAAAGAAGTCGAAGCAAATATCCCCAGTGAAATTAAAACCTATACAGACGCTCGCACGAGAGTCACGACTTATCAAATTCATGTGCGTTGGGCTCAACAAGCTTTGAATGAATTCAAACAAACGAGACAAGCCATCGAAGGCGGTTGTTTTAGCGGATGCAATTTTAGTACGCTCAGCATTCCTGCTCATCTCAGCTTGCCACCCGATGTTCAAAATCAAATAGAACACTCGCCCACCAAAGACCAGGATCGACGAATTTTTCTTCTTTGGGCGTACCGCGAGAAGATGCAAAAAACCGTTCAAAAAATTTCAAAGCTTCTGCCGGATTTTGGCTACCATTCGGACGAAACCGAATTGAAGATCAAAATTATTCACCCAAAGGAGGCCTACAAACCAGGAGATACTCTCCAAGCAAGCTACGAAATTCCCGCCTGTTTGGCCGCACAGCGACCAATAAACTGGATGGCCGTTGTTCCTTCGGATACAAAGGGCAGCGCTTTAGCGATTGCAAGAGCCGTTCGAGATCTCGGAACATCCATTCAACATCTAAGTAGAAACACTCAACAAGAAAATATCGAATTTCAACTCCCCCAAAGTATCCAGACAGGACTTTATAAGATGGTCTTTGTTTATGCTCAAAAGGGAGAGGAGAGAGCGCTTAAAAGCTTTAAGGTAAAGAGTCCTGGCGTTGTCCATCTCTCCTTCGATCCCAATATGGCCACCCAAAAAGACTACCGGATTGAAGGGGATCGCCTTATCCTCCCGGATACGGAAGTCGATGGATTTCATGAATTTCCGGTGAGGCTTCTTGCCGAGCGCGATGGAAAGCCCGCTCCACATATTGAAATAACACTTCGAGCTGATCCGGAACACGGGAATGTCCATATCTATCACGGACAGTGGCTGGTTACGGACGAAAAAGGACTTGCCCGATCCCCGGCCGATGACAAACTGCCTCTGATATATAATCCCAAACAGGGCATTCAACTCATTCATGTGAAGGCAGCGGGAGCTGAAAATGAATTAAAAATACAAATTAAAGGCGTAACAAAACCAGACGAGCAACAAGCTTCTTTATCTTTGGAGCTCCATACCAACCGAGAGGTAGCACTGAAGACGGATCCAGCCGGTATTCGTTTTTATGGCCGATACCTGAATAACCCCAACGACAAAGAGCATGAACTTCGCATCCTAACCACAAACAACATTAAACTGAGTGCATCCCCTGCTTATTCCATGAAAACGGTTTCGAATCCGGATGATCCTACACAACAAGGTTTTCAAAGCATATCACTCCAGCCTCTTTCGTCGACAGGAGGATTTGAATTTTTTGCCAGCGATCAGCAAAGCTACCAAAGTGTTTCGATTCAAGTGGAAGTCTATGACATCAAAGAACATAAGGTTCTAAAACAAATCACAAAACAAGTCCGCTTTATCGGCCTAGACCATCCGGATGAATCCGCCGTGTCCATTCGACAGTGGGATAGCATTCAAGGAGACTGGTTTGCGGATGGAGAACAAGCACGAAACTGGAATCGATTTGTAAAATTTTATCCAGCCGGCACCCCTGTTCATCAAACCTGGGGAAATACAAATAATGAGCTCGACCAAGCAAGAGGAATCCTGGAACTTCCGGCCGGAGATTATGACGTCTACTACGGCTTAAATCGAGAAGGAGCATATTCCGATGATCCTCATCGACATATGCGTAAAGAAGAAAAATCAGTACATATCGAAAAAGATCAGGTTGTTGATTTAGATTTAAAATACCCGACGGCGCTAATCCATTATGACTTCCGCGGAGCAGATGGAACAAAACTTTATCAACGACCGTTTAACGAGTTGAATGTCTATTGGGCCAAGGATGCAGCTGGCAACATCAATGGACTTCAAACAGATCAAGTACTCGCCAGCGGTCGGGATGAAGAGTGGAGCGAACTTCCTGTGGGTGAATTTGTCCTATGTACTCCACTTGAGAATCTTTCGGAATTTCAGACCTACACTCGCTACTGTTCCGATCCTTTTATTGTCACCGAAGGGAGCAAATCTATCGTCACTTTTCAGTCTCCCATGGGAAGACTGAAATATCGTTGTCTCGACGATGAAAATCAAAGTATTCCCTGTGTACTAAAAATACTCCCTCTGGAGAAAAAAGAAGATGGAAGCGGTTGGCAGAGGAAATTTAATTTGACGGACTATTCAAACTATGGATGGGATGACAAAAATAAAATAAATTTTGTAGATGCTCCCGAGGGGCAGTACGATTTGGAGCTGTGGGTGAACAACCTAGCTCGTATTTTTTCTGATCGCGTAGATTTAACAAATCATCAGGCTCTAGAGATCACATCCGATAAAGTTTTATCTAAAGTGAACCTTACTTCCGCCACCACAGCAAAACGCGAAGTAGAGGTCTGGTGGAAAGATATTGCCCCCGATAGCCCTTACGCCTTTGAAAGACTATTTGCTGTTCTTGCTCCTGGATCGACTCAATCTCTCTTATTGCTTCCGGGAAATTACACCGTTTCCTACCGAGTCGAAGGATCAACGGAACCGAAAAAGGAAGATTTTAAAATCCCATCTCCGGGACAAGAGATAAACGTTTCAATTCATTAAAACAAAAGACCGATTATTCTAAAGGATGTCCCCGGAATGTACCTAAATGGCGGGGCCGAAGGGACTCGAACCCTCGACCTCCTGCGTGACAGGCAGGCGTTCTAACCAACTGAACTACGACCCCATTTCTATATATAAACTCACCTTCACTAACTCTTATGCTAAGCCTCTGCTCAACTGGGGAAGTTGGTTAGAACGCCTCCGGCGTCCTCTGTCCACTTCGCGCACCTCCGGTGCGACAACTGAACTACGACCCCAGTACCCCAATATATATAGAGGAACTTTTCACGTCGGAGGCAAAAATGTCAATTTGTTGATCTTAATATAGAGAATGTGCGGAGCGGTAAAAATTCCTTACCAGGCTATCCGCTCGAAGGGAGTCTGGCTTCCAGCGGCTGAGGCTGATGCCGTCCTTGGCCCTCGCTCGGCTTAAGGCGACATAGGCGTGGCCTGGCTCCCAGAGGCCCTTCATATCAATATGGACGCGATCTACTGTGGCGCCTTGGGTCTTGTGGATCGTGCTGGCGTAGGCCAAGCTGATTGGGAAGTTTTCGGCAAATGCCACTTCTTCACCATCTGCATTTTGATAGCTAAAACAAAAAGGCTCCAACTTTACTCTTCGCCCTTCCACTTCCAACAAAACTTCAAACTCTCTCAGCTCTAAAACTTTGCCAAGGCTCCCATTCACAAACCTTTGTTTGGGATCGTTGATCCTGAGCATGACCAAAGCCCCCTCTTTGAGTCTCAACACAGGAGGAATGGGTGCATCCTTCTCTAAAATTTTTAAGTAGCGATCCTCCCCCCGATAGCGGGTGGGATAAGAACGGCCCTCGCCAGGCAATTCCTCTAATCGCTCCAAATTAAAGGCTTCGGCCTGCGCGCGCCTGGGAAAAATATGAGGCACATCCAAAGAATCGAGTTGAATCGTTCTTGCATTTAAAAAACCCTCAAGCTCCGGCGTTAGTTCTCCCCAACGTGCAGCTTCTAAGAGCTTTAAAAAGTCTCGGTCCTCACTTCGCTTGGCTTCTTTTAGTTCAATAAATTGAAACTGAGAGCGGGCCCAAGCTTCTCCTAAAAAAGCCCATTCTTTTTCACTCGAGCGACTCACCGGCGGAAGCTGTGCAAAATCACCAACCGCAATCACGCGAATCCCGCCCCAAGCTTCATCACAGGCACGCAAGGCCCGTGCGATCTTTTCCGCACAATCCAAAACTTCATGCGAAAGCATCGAAACTTCATCGATAATCAGCATATTGGCTTTTCGAAGCCGCGTTTTCAACCGACGATTCTTCACCGCCTTTTCAAAAGTTTTTTGTACTCCTCCTTGCATTATTCCTAAGCCGAAAAAGCTATGAAAGGTGCGCCCTCCTACTAAAATCGCTGCGGCTCCCGTACTGGCCAGGACCGGAATCTTTGCCGGGCAGGATTGTAAATAATGGCGGATCAGAAAACTCTTCCCCGTTCCCGGAGCTCCCGTCAAAAAAATATTCTGTGTCTGCTGAAGATATCCAAAAGCTTTTTCTTGGCTTGGAGTAAGACGAGAAGTTTCATCTGAAATTTGAAGTTCAGAGTTTTGCATGTAAATCCTTTAGGCCAGTTTTTCGTTATCAAATTAGACTTTGTAAAGCTTTTTCAAAAAGCTAATCGTCCAGCGCACTCCAAATCCCGTAAACTCAGTATCCGTTGCCCCGAGTCCCCCCTTATTTTCAGCAGCCGATAAATCAATATGGACCCAGCGAATGCTATTCCCAACAAAGCGATTCAAGAAAAAGGCCGCATGAATATGATCGCAGCCTCGTCCTCGCCCACACTGTAAAGTATCGGCCACGGGAGATTCCAAGGCTTTACCAAAATCCTTATCAAGAGGAAACGTCCAAACTCTTTCTCCGCTCTCTCGACCCGCCTCAATCATCTTGGAATGCCAAGCGCCTTGATTTGTAAAACCTGCCGAGTAGCGAGTGCCAATTGAGTAAACGGCAGCTCCTGTTAGAGTCGCAAAATCCATAATAAGCTCGGGTTTTGCGCGAGATGCCAAACAAAGTGTGTCCGCCAAAACCATTCGACCTTCCGCATCCGTATTAACGATCTCAATCGAATCTCCATTTAAGGCCATCACCACATCATCCGGTTTATAGGCCTTTGGAGAAATATGATTTTCGGTCACTCCCAAGTAGGCTTTCAATCGAATCGGCAGCTTCAAACGGGCCGCCGTCAATAAACTCGAAAGAGCCACAGCCGAGCCTTGCATATCTCCCTTCATTGTCACCATATAGCCAGAGGTCTTCACATCATAGCCGCCGGTATCGAAACAAATACCCTTGCCCACCAAAGCAATCGGCTTTTTATTCTTCGCACGTGTGGGTTGATAAGTAATTTCGTAAATCCCCCCTCTAGAGTGCGGATCCCCTTGATCCACCGCCGTAAAAGCCCCGGCCCCCATTTTCTTTAATTCGGCATTCGAATAAAACTTCAGTCGAAGAGAATACTTTTTACAAAGTCGGCGCACTTCCGCGCCATAAGCACCTGAGCTTAATAAATTGCTTGGCTGAGTGCCCAAACTGCGAACCAGATTACTTCCTTCACCCATTTCAAAACCATACTGCCAAGATTTTTGTTCATTCTTTTGGCTAAAGACATACACTTCTTGTAGCAGAAAATTCTTATATTCGTTTGCCTTCTTCCCATAGAGAGGCATTTTAAAAATCCGACAAGCTGTTGCCGCCCCAAAGGCTTCGCTGAGTTTCTGCCCCATCGAAGTGTCCAGAAAGACTAAGCCGACACTCTTTGTGGACCAATCCAACATTCTTTTAAGGATATTTCGCGACATCTCTAAAAGAGAAAGCATACTGAGATCTTCGGGAAGCGCCTGGATCAAAACATCTGGTTCATTTTTCCGACATCCCGTCACTAAACGAGATTGACCCGCCTTCCACTCTTGCTTTCTTTTCTTTAAAGACGACTCCACATAAGTTCGAACAAAATCTGGAAGAACCAAAAAGGAGCGGGACGATTTAAGTCCTTGGAGCTTCCCCACAAAAATTAAAACTTCCGGAAGCTCTGTCAGCTTCTTCATAGACTTGATTCGATGATCATGAAACTTCATGCGCTATCCTCCTACACTTCTCCTGACCCTAGCGAAATGACTTCTCAAAGAAAAGTGCTCACTGCTTATTTACAGCCGTTCAGCTTGCTCCACTTCTTTACGCCCGGCAATCCATGATAAAGGACGCGATGATAGAGCCAGCGTGGAAGCAAACGACGCAACCAAAAGAAAATATAGGCATCTAAGGTGGCCGGAATTCTCAGCGGAGGATTTGACTTTTTCATCGTTAAAAGAATACGCGAGGCCACATTCTCTGCTGAAGTAAAAGACCAACTCATCAGTTTTTCAACAAAAGGCGACATATCGGCATAGTATTGACAATAAGGATCACGGCTATCGATGCGGCACTCTCCTGATTTCTTGGAATAATAGATATTTTTAAAAGACTCTGAACGAATAAAACCCGGTTGAATGAGTGAAACTTTGATATTCCATGGTTTCAACTCATACCAAAGAGCTTCTGTGGCTCCCTCCAGAGCAAACTTCGAGGCCGTATACTAAGACATGGTCGGCATCGCCATCATTCCACTGACCGAAGACACATTAATAATTTGCCCTCGACATTTTTTTCTCATCCCTGGCAAAACCAAACGCACCAAAGACATGGCCCCCAAATAATTTGTATCCATCTGATGAAATTCCTCTTCATCACTCATATGCTCGACAACCGCGCGATAGCTAATCCCCGCATTATTCACCAAAATGTCCACGCCACCCCAACTTGCGTCGATTTCTTGCACAAGACGGAGGCGCTGAATATAGGAGGTCACATCTAAAGGACGAAGCCAAAAACCCTCCTTCTCCTGCAGTCCTCGTTTTAAGATTTTTGGAATTGATTGTTCGCGAGTCGTCGCTACAACTCGATATCGGCCTCCAGAATACAATTTCTTAATGAGCTCAAAGCCAATTCCTGAGCTTGTTCCCGTGACCAGAACCAAAGGTTTTTCTCGAGTAGTCATAAAACAATTCTCCAGAATTTCGATGGATCAAACAAGTTGCAATTCCCAGAGAAGATAGCATAAAACAGGACGTTATGAAATATGACTTAGTTGGAATAGGAAATGCCTTACTTGATTTTCAAATTGAAGTGCCTGAAAAAATCCTGGAAGAACTTCAAATTAAAAAAGGAAGTATGACTCTTGTTGAGCCCAATTATCAGCTCAAAGTTCTCTCCTTGCTTCGCGAAAAATTTAATGCCTCCAATTTTAAAATGAGCTCCGGGGGTTCGGCGGCAAATAGTTTGGCGGGATTTTCTAATTACGGAGGAAAAAGTTTACTCATCGGAAAACTTGGCCAGGATGAAAATGGCGCGTTCTATCAAAAAGATCTGAACGCCTGTGGAGTTCAATTTAGTTCCAAAACTACAACGGAATTACCGACTGGAACTTGCCTAGCCCTGATTACTCCCGATGCGGAACGGACCATGCTCACCAGTTTAGGCGCGGCTGTAGAGCTCAATACAAAAGACTTAGATGTCGATGCTCTCAAGCATAGTGATTTTCTTTATATCGAAGGTTATCTTTGGGATTCCCCCTCTGCTCGTGCAGCTTGTTTAGAAGCCGCATCGATTGCCAAACAAAATCATACAAAAGTGGCTTTTACCTACAGCGATGCTTTTTGCGTAAAGAGACATTTTAAAGATTTTCTGGATCTCGCTAAAAACAAGATTGATATTTTATTTTGTAACGAACACGAAGCCAAAGCAGCAACCGAGACCGAAGACATTTCAAAAGCTTTTGAAGAAATTGCAAAATGGTCTCCGACCGTCTGTGTTTCGATAGGCCCGAAAGGGGCTTTGGTTGCCGAACAAGCCGGTAAAAAAACAGATCGGGTTGCCACTTGGGATGCCAAACTCGTCGACAAACTTGGGGCTGGAGATCTTTTCGCCTCTGGAGTTTTGTTTGGACTCAGTCAGCAAAGAACTTTAAAGGAAGCCGCTTATCTCGGATGTTTTTCGGCCACTCGAGTAATCGAACAAATGAGCGCTCGACTGACTCAAGACCTTTCAAAGGAAATTGATCAGGCTCTTCAGGGACCTGGGAAAAACGCTGCGGCTTAAAAAGTTTGTCTTTCTCACGGTCGCGAGCTTTCTTTTGGGTTTCTTTTCCATTCCAAGCATGTGAGGACACTCCGCCGTTCATTGTTCACTGAAATGCCACCGCCCGAAGTAAGCCCCCCTAGACAAGAGCAATTTAGTTTGGTACATTATAATGTACCATGAATTCCAGTAAGTTAAATGAAAAAATCTCGGAGAGACAGTTGGCCCTGAAGGCTGGGCTTTCCCGTACAAGCCTCCGGCTTTTAAAGAAGGGGCAGCTTAATCCTACTCTTAAGACTCTAAAAAAAATCGCCGAGGCTTCAGACCACTCACTTGAAATCCTTCAATACCCGAAAAACTCATCGGCAGATTTCCGATATTCTATTCCTGTGGTTTCTTATCTGACTCAACTCGAAGGTTTTGGGTCTTGGAAGATTCATTTTTTTAACTTTATCAATGAACTTGTGAGAACAAAAGACAGCCGTCTGTTTATTAGTCCTCCGATAAAAAAATTAGACAAAAAACTTCAAGCATTACTTGCTGTAATTGTTATGGAGCTTTGCCACCGAAATAATTGGCCCCCCCCACTCTGGGCAGATGATATATCAAGCTTACAACATCCGTGGTTTCTTTCCGAATCTGAATCTTTGAAAGCATCTGCTCTATTGGAATCCCCTTTACGTTTTAAATTGAAGAATATTTTTATTTTAGAGAATTTCTTTGATCGGGTTTAAGTATGTTGTCGAGTGAAATAGAGAAATATTTAAAATCTCTCAACCAAATCTTAGAGAGAAAAAATATCAAAGGAGAGATCGGCATTGTGGAGGGAGCTGCGATGTGCCTTGCATTTCATGTACGCGCCTCGACAAAAGATGTGGATCCTATTTTTGAACCCAGTTCCGCAATTCGTGCTGCTGCTACGGATGTGGCGCATGAGTTCGATCTATCTCCCGATTGGCTCAATGATGCTGTCAAAGGCTTTATGAAACCAATAGCCAAAAAGAAGATTCTTTTTGAATTTCCAAATTTAAGCGTCTGGACTCCTGAAGCAGACTATCTCCTGGCAATGAAATCTATTAGCGCACGTTGGGATACATCGGATCAAGACGATATCATTTTCTTAATTAAGTTTCTAGAATTAAAAAGCGCTTCAGAAGTTTTTTCAATTATTGAAACCTACTATCCAAAATCTCAAATTCCCCCTAAGACTCAATTCTTCATTGAAGAGATTTTTGAGACTCCGTAAAAAACATTCGGAGTAAATTTCGGTGGCCGTCTTTGAAGAGGAAGGACGTGAAAATAGATAAGCCGTGTGCGTATGACTTAAGACCCAGTACTCCCGAAGCCGCCTGCACCACGCTGCGTCGCGCTGAGATTGTGTTCTTCCTGAATATTGGCGCGCTCCACTTTCATCAAAACACCTTGAGCAATTCGTTCCCCCGCCTTAATTTCCACGGATATTCGAAGACATGTGGAGAGAATCACTTTGAGTTCTCCGCGATAGTCACTATCAATTGTGCCAATACCATTCACTAAGAACACACCTTTTTTGACAGCCAATCCCGATCGCGCTCGAATCTGAAGTTCATAGCCTTGCGGGATTTCAACGCTCAATCCAGTGCTCACTAAACTCACCTGGCCTTGAAAAAGAACGGCATCTTCGACGGCACAAAAATCAAAACCAGAGGCGCCTTCGGTTTGATAAGTGGGAAGTTGAGCTTTTTCCGATAACTTTTTAAATTTTAATTTCTGCATTTTAATTCCTTCTTCCCCCTTGATTAATACCAAGTAAAACCAAGGCCGCCACCCAACATATAGGCAAAGCCACCATGTTCGGTTTCATACCACTGAGGTAAGGCTTTTAAATGAATATCGAGAGCTTTATCGGTTTGATGCCAGCAGTCCCAGCCCAGTTCCATTAACATTCCAAAACCATAGCGGGTCTTAAATCCCTTATAACTGGCAAAAGTGGAAGACATTCTCGGCCCCAGACGAAAATACAAATTATTCAAGACGGCATATTCGGAAACCACGCCGACAAAATTTGTAAAAACATAGGGGCTTGAACTTTTTACATCTTCTCGACTGAGGGTGGTCTCCGCCTCTCCGAGTAAAACAAAATCCGGATTGAAGGACCAACCTAAATTAAATCCCACATAACCTCCCGTTGTAGAGTCCAGAGTACTTAAGAAGTTCTTATCGCGAAGTTGAGCCGCTCCCACTTGAAAACCAAAGGCCCAGCCCTTTCTTTGAATTTGAGAATAAGCGGATCCTGGCAGTGATAAACCGACAAGAAGCACAACAATGATCAGACTTAAAGATTTCCCCATGTTGAGAGCAGTCTTCTATGCGGGCGAGTTGAGGTCAAATGAATTTTAGATCGGCTTTTGATTTCTTCAAAAAGACTTAAATCTCTATATAGAAGAAACGTCTCG
>Ga0114931_10008282_pt1 | contig 12607 bp, 11 predicted proteins | sample 2SBtaG_FD_89579 | JGI IMG/M metagenome (GOLD analysis project Ga0114931, IMG submission 89579) | Deep subsurface microbial communities from Kolumbo volcano to uncover new lineages of life (NeLLi) - 2SBTROV14_V59a metaG | ecosystem: Environmental > Aquatic > Marine > Volcanic | place: Kolumbo...
AGAAATTTTACAATATTTGTACTATTATAATGAGGAACGACCACATCAATCTTTAGATGGAATCGCTCCTAATAAATTTAACCAAAACTGTCCACGAATTACCTAACCTTTACAGTAATGACACAAAACTAACAAAAACATGATAAAATTCATGTTTTTGAATAATTTTATCTTCAAATTTTATACACTTAAAACTGTCTCATTGAAAAATACCCCAACACCATGTTATCACTGCGGAGAAAACTGCGATAATGAGCTTATTGTATTCGATGAGAAGCCCTTTTGTTGCTCGGGTTGTAAGACTGTTTACGAAATTCTTAATCAAAACAATCTTTGTAATTATTACGATATTGAAAACACACCTGGCATCACCCCTCCTAAAAATGCCAATCAGAAATTTGAGTATTTAGAAAATACTAAAGTTGTTGAAGAGCTCGTAGATTTTAAAGATGAAAACATTACTGTTGTTACTTTTTATTTACCTCAAATACATTGCAGTTCTTGTATTTGGCTATTAGAAAACTTATTTAAACTTAACAACGACATCAAATCTTCGAGGGTTAATTTTCTAAAAAAAGAATTGAAAATTTCCTTTCAACACGAATCATTACCTATCCGAAAGTTAGTGGAGTTGCTTGCTTCTATCGGGTATGAACCTGAAATTAACCTCAACCACCTTTCTCAAAACAAAAAAAGAAAAACAGACCGTAGTTTAATATACCAACTGGGTGTGGCTGGTTTCTGTTTTGGCAACATTATGCTCATCAGTTTACCAGAGTATTTTGGTTTGGATAACATAAAAGAAAGTGATTTTGCTCGCTTCTTTGGTTATATCAATCTCCTTCTTTCACTGCCTGTATTGCTCTATAGTGCAAGTAATTATTTCTCTTCAGCATGGATAGGAATTAAAAGAAAAAACATCAATATAGATATTCCTATATCATTGGGTATTTTAGTATTGTTCCTACGAAGCGCTTTTGAAGTATTTACCGATACGGGTGCCGGTTTTTTTGATTCATTAGCAGGCTTAGTTTTCTTTCTTTTACTAGGAAGAGTTTTTCAGCAAAAAACATACAATATACTTTCCTTTGAGCGAGATTATAAATCTTATTTTCCTGTTGCCGTTATTCGGATTAACGAGAATAAGGAAGAAAAAAGTATTCCCGTAGCTGATCTCAAAGTGGGTGACATTATCTTAATTAAAAATAACGAGCTCATTCCTGTAGATACTGAATTAATTGAGGGGAATGCAAACATCGACAACAGCTTTGTAACAGGTGAATCGATGACGGTAAGAAGGAACATAGGTGATAAAATATATGCGGGTGGTAAACAAGTAGGACAAGCCATCAAATTGAAAGTGCTAAAAGAATTGTCTCACTCCTACCTCACTCAATTATGGAACGATGATGCCTTTACCCAAAAAGAGGAAGACCGTTTTGAAAACATCACCAACTCCATTAGTAAATATTTTACCATTATTATTTTGGGTATTGCTTTTGGTAGTGGTTTATTTTGGATAACTAAAGATGTAGCCACAGCATTTAACACGTTTACTGCAGTACTCATTATTGCATGCCCTTGTGCGTTAGCCTTGTCTGCTCCTTTTACTTTTGGTAACGTATTACGTATTTTAGGCAACAATCAGTTCTATCTAAAAAATGCTACTGTAATTGAAAAACTGGCAAGAATTACAACCATCATATTTGATAAAACAGGAACCATCACACAATCGTCTGACACTACCATTGAGTATCACGGAAAAGAGTTGGGTGAGGATGAAATCATTCATTTACAATCTGTATTACGACAGTCATCTCACCCTTTGAGTAAAATGATTTTTAACCAGATTAATACGCAACAATTCGTAAACCTTGATGAATACCAGGAGGTTTTAGGAAAAGGAATAATTGCCCAACTAGACGGTTATCACTTTAAAATTGGTTCAGAACAATTTGTAAAAGAAGTTGAAAAACGGAGTTCTAAAGCGACACAAGTACACCTTAAAATAAACGGAGTGTATTACGGTTATTACCAACTCGCTAATAAATACCGTAACCATCTAAAAACAACCATCGAACAACTCCAATCAAAATTTACGCTAAAACTTATTTCTGGAGATAATGACAGTGAAAAAGAAAACCTATTGAATTACTTTAATAACAGTAGTGAGTTTCTTTTTGATCAAACCCCTGAAGACAAACTCAACTTTATTAAACAACTACAGCAAAAAGGAGAAAAACCTTTAATGATTGGTGATGGATTAAACGATGCTGGAGCATTACAACAAAGTGATGTAGGCATATCCATTTCTGAAGACATTAACACCTTCTCCCCTGCTTGCGATGCCATTTTAGATGCACAAGTTTTTGACCAACTACCTGCATTCATCAGTTTTTGCAAAGGGAGCATTACCATTATCATTATGAGTTTTGTGCTTTCTTTCTTGTACAATTTAATCGGTTTATTTTTTGCCGTTCAAGGATTATTATCGCCTGTATTTGCAGCCATACTCATGCCTCTAAGTTCGATAACCATAGTGGTTTTTGTAACCATTGCATCCAACATTTTAGCAAAAAGCAAAAAGTTATCTTAACCATTTTGTGATAAAAATAGTTGCAATGCTTAATTTTACTCAAATTAGTAAGAGAATGGATGCTATCACACAAGTAAAGGAACAAGGCTTTGTTACAGCCGATCTAGCCAAAGAGAAAAACATCATTGAAGAAATTGAGCGATTGAAGAAGGAGAAAAATGTTGTTATCCTTGCTCATTATTACCAACAAGAAAACATACAAGATATTGCCGATTACATTGGTGATAGTTTAGGGTTATCGCAAGAAGCTGCAGCAACCAATGCTGATGTGATTTTGTTTGCTGGAGTTCACTTTATGGGTGAAACTGCTAAAATTTTAAGTCCTGATAAGAAAGTAATTATCCCTGATTTAAATGCGGGTTGCTCTTTAGCAGACTCTGCTCCTACCGATAAATTTGAAGCGTTTTTAAAACAATATCCCGATCATACAGTAATTAGTTACATCAATTGTTCTGCAGAAATAAAAGCATTGAGCGATATTATTTGCACCTCATCCAATGCCGTAAAAATAGTAGATAGCTTACCCCAAGATGCAAAGATTGTTTTTGCACCAGACATTAACTTAGGGAGGTATGTAGCCAAAAAAACAGGAAGAGAAATCGTGTTGTGGGATGGCGCTTGCGAAGTGCACGTAGAAATTTCTGCCGATAAATTAAAGATGCTACAAGGAAAATATCCTGACGCTCATTTAATTGCTCACCCAGAATGTCAGCAAGATGTATTGGATGAGGCTGATTTTATTGGATCTACCACTGCGCTACTAAAATATGTTAAAGAAAATGAGGCTACTGAATTTATAATAGCCACAGAGGTAGGTATTATTCATAAGATGAAACAAGCCGTACCTCATAAAAAATTAATTCCTGCACCAATAGCAGCTGATAACACTTGTGCTTGCAGCGAGTGTCCTTACATGAAAATGAATACCTTAGAAAAAATTCATGCCAGCTTAACACATCTTCAACCAGAAATTTTTGTTCCTGAGACAACGCGATTGAAAGCTTTAAAATCAGTAAATCGAATGTTAGAGTTAAGTTAATTGTACTACCATGAATAAACAACTGGAAAAACACAAACGTTTCATCTTTTTAGGAATTATTGTTATTGCTCTTGGAGTTACTTTTTCTACTACCATGAAAGATACTGTTCGTCCAATAGGAACGGTTTTTTTTGTAGCCGGAGGGTTGCTTTTTATACTTGGTATGAGAATGAAACAAAAACACGATAAAGAAAACAACGAATAAACTACTCCCTTATATAGAGCAGGCTAGCAATCATAATGAAAATGGTCAACAATTTTCGATAGCTTCTTTTACTTGCCGTTTTTTGTATTATAAATATTACTCTTGTGTTACTCGAAACACTACGGGTCAATAGAATCAAACAACTTTACATTCTGTATCGGATTAACCTTTAGATTATAAATAGTTTATGATATTTTTCAAAAACGACCGATAATCGGTAAAATTCTACCGTTAAATAAATAAACGAAGAGTTTTGGGTGGTTTTACCTAAAAACACCTTACTTTAAAAAAGGAACAAATTGAGAATTATAAAAAGAACAGTTTTAACAGTTTTAATGATTCTATGTCATTACTTAAATGCTCAGGTTATTTATGTTGACGTTTCTTCATCTTCTATTGAAAGAAAATCTTTGTAATAAACCAATTTAGAAGTATTGTATTTTGCCGAAAAACTACTGGGATAACGTTTTTCTTTATGTTCGTAAACTCTAACTTTTAAATTACTTGATACGCCAGTATATAAAACCGTATTGTTTTTATTTGTCATTATATATACTGCCCCGCCTCTTTCCATAATTTAATTGAACGTCATTGCGAGTGTAATGTAATGAAACGAAGCAATCTCTTACTAATTAAAAGATTGCCGCAGTCGTTCCTCCTTTGCAATGACGATGCTTTTTTAATTTTTTTCTCTCCTTCTGCAAGGGATGGAAGTGTTTACTCAAACTCTACCACTAAATCGTCTTGCTCTACCATAACGCCCCCATTTAAATGGATTTGTTTTACTTTCCCATCAAATGGTGCGGTAACGGTACTTTCCATCTTCATGGCCTCTATAATAAACAGTGGAGTGTTCTTCTTCACCGCATCACCGGCTTTCACCACTACAGAGCTTAAACTACCTTGTAATGGAGAACCTATTTCGTTTTCAGCTTCAGCTTTCTTGTGCGCCACTTTATCGGTTTGGAAATTCTTGTCCTTCACCTCAATAACACGCGTAGTACCATTAAACTTAAAGAACACGCTACACATACCATCTTCATTCGGCTTGGTAGTGTACAGCAACTTCACTAAGATGGATTGTCCGTTACCGAGCTTAATCAAAATCTCCTCATTGTTTTCTAACCCAAAGAAAAACGCCTTGGTGGGTAGTGGGAACAAGTCACCATACTGTTGGAAATCATCATAATACTGTTGGTACACCTGTGGGTACAGCTTGTAACTCAAAAACTCCAACTCATCGCAGTGCTTAGAGAACTTTTCTTGGAATGCTGCAAACTCTTTATCAAAATCAATCGGCTCCAAGTGCTCGTTTGGTTTGTTGGTATAGGGCTTCTCCCCTTTTAAGATCATTTTAGAGAGTGCTTCAGGGAAACCTCCGTGTGCTTGCCCTAAGTCTCCTCTAAACAATGATTTTACCGAATCAGGAAAAGAAATTCCTGCCCCTTTTTCTAAAATATCAGTAGCATCTAAATCGTTGGACGTCATAAACATAGCCATATCACCTACAACTTTACTTGAAGGGGTTACTTTTACAATATCACCAAACAATTGGTTTACATCCTGGTAGTTTTTCTTAATGGTTTCAAACTTGTGCTCTAACCCTAAACCACGTGCTTGCGGACGTAAGTTAGAATACTGTCCTCCTGGTATTTCATGATTGAACACCTGAGCGGTACTCGCCTTTAAACCAGATTCAAACGGATAGTAATACTCTCTTACAGACTCCCAGTAGTTAGAGAACTCGTTTAACGATTCAATGTTCATTGGTCGCTCACGCTCTGTACCTTCCAACATTTTTACTACCGAGTTAAAGTTAGGCTGAGAGGTTAATCCACTCATAGAAGCCAAGGCCACATCCATAATATCTACCCCTGCTTCTACCGCTTTCATGTAAGTAGCTACTTGTAAGCCAGATGTATCGTGCGTGTGCAAGTGAATAGGTATATCCAACTCTTCTTTTAACTTGCTAATTAATACCTCTGCAGAGTAAGGCTTTAACAACCCTGCCATATCTTTAATGGCCAAGATGTGTATTCCCTCATCTCTTAAACGCTTGGCTAAGTCTACATAGTAATCTAGCGTATACTTCGTTTGGTTAGGATCTAAGATATCTCCTGTATAACAAATACATCCTTCTGCAATGGAGTTAGTACGCTCTCTAACAGCTTTAATACTCGTTTTCATACCATCTAACCAGTTCAAGGAATCAAAGATTCTAAACACGTCCATTCCGTTCTCTGCCGATTTCTCAATAAACTTCTCAATTAAGTTATCTGGGTAAGCGGTATATCCTACTGCGTTAGAACCTCTTATTAGCATTTGTAGTAAAGTGTTAGGCATGTGCTCTCTAAACAACTGTAAACGCTCCCAAGGGCTTTCTTTTAAGAAACGGTGTGCCACATCAAAGGTAGCTCCACCCCATACTTCCATAGAGAATAGGTTCGGATTGTTTTTTACAAAACGATCGGCCACATTCAACATATCTAAGGTACGCATACGTGTTGCCAATAACGATTGGTGGGCATCTCTAAACGTGGTATCGGTATAGTGTATTTGTTTGTCTTTTCTAATCAGTTGCGCAAACTCTTCCGGTCCGTGCTTATCTAACAACTGCTTGGTACCATCAGGGAAAGGCGCAAAACGATCAAACTCTGGTAGCACCGGCTCAATAAATGTTTTTGTTTTGTCTACGAACTTCACATCTGGATTACCGTTTACAATTACTTCTCCAATGTAATTTAAAAGCTTCGTACCTCTATCCTTAGAGCGTCTGAAATCAAACAACTCTGGGTGGCTCTCAATAAACTGTACGGTACAGTCTCCCTCTTGAAACACCTCGTGGTTAATTACATTTTGAACAAACTTAATGTTGGTTTTTACTCCTCTAATTCTAAATTCAGACAAGGCTCTATTCAACCTTCTAGAAGCCCCTTTTAAGGTTCTTCCCCTTGCACTTACTTTACACAGCATAGAATCGAAGAAAGGACTAATGGTGGTTCCTGGTGTAGAACTCCCCTCATCTAAACGAATACCATAACCTGCTGCATTACGGTAAGTAATAATGGTACCGTAATCAGGTTTAAAGTCGTTTCTAGGATCTTCAGTCGTTATTCTTGATTGTATCGCAAAACCATTGCACGGAATTTCTTTCTGGCTCTTAATAAATATTTGAGGATGTGCTAACTCTCTACCTGTTGCTATTACAATTTGAGAACGCACAATGTCAATTCCTGTAATCTCCTCAGTAATGGTGTGCTCTACTTGTATTCTTGGGTTGACCTCAATAAAGTAAATGTTCTCTGCTGCATCTACCAAAAACTCTACCGTACCTACGTTAGTGTAGCTTACGTGCTTCGCAATGTTTAATGCGTGTTGGTATAAAGCATCTTTGGTTGCTTGTTTAATCGATGAACAAGGTGCTACCTCTACCACCTTTTGAAACCTACGTTGTACGGAACAATCTCTTTCGTATAAATGAACAATATTTCCATGTTCATCGGCCATAATTTGGATCTCGATATGCTTCGGATTTTCCACAAACTTTTCAATAAACATGGTAGGATCTCCAAAGGCTCTTTTTGCCTCATTGGATCCTTCGGTATACGCTTTGCTAATTTCCTCAATACTTCTTACTACACGCATTCCTCTACCACCACCACCAGAAGCAGCTTTTAGCATTACCGGAAATCCTATTCTTGATGCTTCTTCTTCAGCAATTGCTACTGAAGTTACATCTTGCTGATTTCCTTCAATAATAGGTACATTGGTAGCAATCGCTACATTTTTAGCCGCCACCTTATCGCCTAGCATGGCCATTGCCTCTGGCGTAGGACCAACAAATTTAATTCCTGCTTCTCTACACTTAGTGGCAAACTCTACATTCTCTGATAAAAACCCGTACCCCGGATGAATGGCATCCACATTTTTCTCTTTGGCCAATTGAACAATCTCATCAATATCCAAATAAGGTTTTAACGCATCTTCATCCCTACCAATTTGATAAGATTCATCTGCCTTATACTTATGTTGTGAATACCTATCTTCGTTCGTAAAAATTGCAACGGTTCTGATACCCAATTCAGATGCTGCTCTTAGAACTCTAATTGCAATTTCACCTCTGTTTGCAACTAGTAACTTCTTGATTTCGAGATACTCTTTTTGTTGTTCCATTTTTTTAGTGTAGAATTTATTTATAGTGTTTTTATTATTAGTAGTTAAACAAATCTGAAGACAGATAACGATCTCCTCTATCACAGATTACAGCCACCAACACCCCGGTCTCTAATGTTTTGGCTAACTTTAAAGCAACAGCAACAGCCCCTCCACTACTCATTCCTGCAAATATGCCTTCTTCTTGTGCTAAACGCTTAGTCATTTTCCGGGCTTCTTCTTCACTTACTTCTATAATCTGATCTACTTTCTTTTTGTCAAATATTTTAGGTAAATATTCTACTGGCCATTTACGTATGCCTGGTATTTTAGAATTATCTGTAGGCTGTGCCCCTACCATTTGTATGGCCGTATTCTTTTCTTTTAAAAAGGTAGATACTCCCATAATGGTTCCTGTAGTGCCCATAGCAGAAACAAAATGTGTAATTGTTCCTTTAGTGTCTTTCCATATTTCAGGACCAGTAGTTTTGTAATGCGCCTTCCAGTTATCTGGATTTGCAAATTGGTTGAGCATGTAATAGCTTTCTTCAGCTACCATCTTTTCTGCCAAATCTCTAGAGCCTTCAATACCTACATCTTGCGGACTTAAAATTACCGTTGCACCATAAGCACGCATGGTTTTTACCCTTTCTACGGTTGAATTTTCTGGCATAATCAATGTCATATTGATACCCAACAACTGAGAAATCAACGCCAACGCTATTCCTGTGTTACCACTCGTAGCTTCTACCAGTTTATCTCCTTTTTTAATATCCCCTCTGTCTAACGCACTCTTAATCATATTGTAAGCTGCTCTATCTTTTACACTACCACCAGGATTGTTACCCTCTAACTTTAAATACAGTTTAATGTTAGGGTTATCTACAATGTTACTCACCTCCACTAAAGGCGTATTCCCTATTAAATCGACTAGTTTTCTCATTCCACTACTTTTTTAGGTTTAACAATAGATTCTGATTGGTGAAACACATTAGAATTAGGGGGTACTGATTTGGTTAACCAAACGTTACCTCCAATGGTGCTGTTTGCTCCTATCGTTGTTTCTCCACCCAAAATAGTAGCATTGGCATATATGATTACATTATCCTCAATGGTAGGATGCCTCTTCTCTAACGATAAGCTTTTCTTTACGTGGAAAGCCCCCAACGTTACTCCTTGATATATCTTTACGTTGTTTTTAATCACCACCGTTTCTCCTATTACAATACCCGTAGCATGATCTATAAAAAAGCCATCACCAATTACTGCTCCTGGGTTAATATCTGTTCCAGTACAAGTATGTGCGTACTCTGTCATCATACGTGGCAACATAGGAGTTCCTAACAGCAACAACTGGTGTGCTAAACGGTAAATAACAATAGCGTAAAACCCTGGGTAAGCCAATATTACCTCTTCAATGGTGTTAGAAGCCGGATCATTCTCTACCAATGCTGTAGCATCTTTTAACGTTTTTTCTTTTATTACTTGAAAGCAATCAGAAAAATCCTTCCATATTGCTTCAGCGTTATTTAATCCTATGCTTTTTCCAATTTTTATAAACGCAGCATGCATCAATTCAAACTGAACTGGATACACCGCTTCATCTTCAAACAATAAGTAGAATAATTCTTTAGTAAAATACTCTATATCGTCTTTTAATCTAATGTTAATCTTCATTTTTTATAATAAAAAAGCCCCGAATAAACAGGGCTTAAAATATCTTAATATTATAATACATCGCTAGCCCTTGTATGATAAAATACAACAGTGTTTACAATCATTATAATGTTTATTCCTCATTGAGCGACAAAAATAGTAAATCATTTTGTTCATTACTAGAAAATCAAAACAGTTTTTTATATTTTTTCTTTTACTGAGGGGTTGAGTAATTGATTCGCTTCCATTACAATCATTCTAGCATCCTCATCATAAGCTACAACCAATTGTTTTAAGATGTTTAGCCTGTTCTTTTCTACCACAACAAATATAATATCCTTATGTTCTTCCAGACTAATATCCTCTCCTTTTACAATGGTTCCGGAAACTCCTAATTCTTGTTTTAATAAATTACCCAAAGTGCTCAACTCTTTACTAGAAGATATATGTACAATCTTTTCGGTAGATCGCCCCGTTAGTATCAAATCAATCAGCTTGGAAGCTACAAATATACTAATCATACTCCACAAGGCGAGCTCAACACTATTAAACACAACACTCGCTAACAATATCACAATTGCATCTAACACTAAGATCACATGACTCGTTTTTACTTCGAATTTTGACACTAGTACTTGCGCAACAATAGTTGCGCCTCTATCTGAAGCTCCCCCTTTAAATATTAACCCTAACCCAACACCTACAGCTGCACCGCCATATAATGTAGCCAACAACAAGTTATCGCTTAAACGGGGCAAATGAATCACCTCCGCCAACACATCTACAAAGATTACCGCCAACACAATGCAAACTATCGATTTGATAACAAATTGCTGCCCCAAGTATTTTACACTCACCAACAATAAAGGCGCATTAATAATAGCCATCATAATCCCTGTTGGAAGATCAAACAAATAATGAAAGATGGTAGCCAAACCCGCTGTTCCTCCTGTAGCAATTTTATTGGGTATTAAAAATGCTACCATACCAAATGCCATCATAAAACTTCCTAACACAATAAAGAGGTAGTTTATTAATTGCTGACTTTTTGTAATTTGAATCATAACACAAATATAGTTTTAAATAAAATGTAGATAATATGATTTAAAACAACATTAGTAAATTTGTAGAAAACAACTCCATGAGAGCTTTACCCCTCATTATTATCCTTATTATTAGCTGCTACACGCCTGGTCGTGCTCAAGATAATGCGGGAAAGTTTGCCTTAGAAATTATGAAACCTAAAATAGGATTGAATGCTGGTCCTTACCGGGGAAGAGCCCAACATACCGATGGTTTTTTTGATCAAGGAATAGCTGGTTTTGGGCAAGTCTACTTTCCTTTTCAATGGGTAATTGATTACCGCAGTAACTTTTCAGATTCTGCTACCATAACCAACGAATACAACAATCGCTTGTTTTTAATTCGTCCTTCTACTCTTTTCCATTTTGTAGACAATGGCAGTTATGCAATGGGCATAGGCATACAGTTTAGCTTTTTAATTACGAATCAGTTTTATTTGGAATACCAAGGAGCAACTATTTATTTAGAGGCACCTAAAACTGCTGCTCCAGATTTACACAGTGGTTTTAATTTGCATCACTTTGTTTCCGTTAGTAAACCAATTAGCCAACATTTCTCCCTTACTTTAGGTTACACACATATCTCTAACGCTTTCTTAGTCAGCAGCAAAGGATCTAACCAAGACCTCATTACTTTTGGCTGTAAAAGTAATTTTTAACGTTAATTAACTTTTATTCATCACTATTAATCCTATCTTTACGAGGCAAACTTAAAATACATAAAACAATGAAAAAATTAACTACTATACTTGCTGTTTTCGCATTGACTGTTTCTGCTAATGAGTTATTTGCTCAAGCCACAACAAGTACTGCTCCTTAAAACAATGTAACTAAAACTGTTACTTACGATGAGCATAAGGGAAAAAAAGTATTAACTATTACTACTACTGTTAATGGAAAAACTACTTCAGAGAACTTTAAAGGCAAGGAAGCTGAAAAGAAAGTGAAAGAACTAGAAGCTGAAGCGAATAAGTCTAAAAATGTAACAAAAGTTGAAGCTAATGGTAAAATGATAATTACTATTGAAGAAGAAAAGACAACTACAAAATCAAAATAGTTAATAGTACACTATAACGAAAAGAGCCACTCAATGAGTGGCTCTTTTTTTATTATAATACTTTCTCCCTATTTAACAACTACATACTTTCCTGAAACCCATCCTTTAATTTTAGTCGTTTTAATCTTTAACCAGCCTTTATCTTCTTTGAATATGGTTACTTCTTCCCCATTCTTTAACCTACCCACTTTCTTAGCTTCTTTAGATGCTTTTGCTCTTACGTTTAAAATCGTTCTTACTTTAACTGTTCCTGTTTTCTTTTCTTTCTTAACCACTTCCTTCTTCTCCTTTTTTTCTTTTTTAACTTTTGAAGTATTTTCTACCACCTCGTAAACTGCCTTACCTCCTTTCTTTGAAGCTCTTAGTAATTGATTTCTATTGGGTTTTGCTGTAGTATAAGATACATGCACCCAATCAGGTTCTTTATCTGTTCCAAACTCCCATATTAATTGATCAAATTCTAAATTATTTTTAATGTAATTATACAACTGCTTATTTGTAATTCCTTTTGTTGCATTAATATCTATTGCTTCTCCTTTGCAATGCTGAGAAGTAGTGCTTCCTCCAATGGTTTTATTTAAGGCAGCACTTCTAAAAAATGAATTTACCCGAATTGGCTCATCAAAATGAGTACGTATAGGTTCAAACACTTTTTCGCTAACGCTTGCATACTCTTTAATTGCTTTTCGTTAGGTTCGTTTAGTTAAGTTCTAATTAAGACAGCGTTATTTTTAAACATTTCAAATAACCCATACGCTTGATCTGATAAAAGCATAGCTAAAAACCACTGTTTCAGTGTTGTCTTGCTGTTCTGAAGCTC
>Ga0114931_10008283_pt1 | contig 12606 bp, 12 predicted proteins | sample 2SBtaG_FD_89579 | JGI IMG/M metagenome (GOLD analysis project Ga0114931, IMG submission 89579) | Deep subsurface microbial communities from Kolumbo volcano to uncover new lineages of life (NeLLi) - 2SBTROV14_V59a metaG | ecosystem: Environmental > Aquatic > Marine > Volcanic | place: Kolumbo...
CATCGTGATGTTTGAGTTTGCGTCCCATGGCGGATTCCTTTCCGCGGCCTGTTCGTAGTCAACTCGTAGGATGCGTCTCCTACCATCGCTATCAAAGAAAAGATGCGTGGATGCCTGTCGTCTTTTCTTTCCCATCACCCCGGGTGGTGTTTCCGGGTGGCGACGCGAAGTTTCGCGCTTCGCGCGCGGGGGTTTCTCGCGACTTCCTCTTCGCTCGCGACGATCGGTTTTCGCGTGAGCACCTCCAGCCGCGGGTCGTCGCGAAAGGCGTGTTTCACGCGGCGATCTTCCAGCGAATGAAAGCTGATCACCGCCATTCGTCCGCCTGGGCGAAGCCGCTTGGGCATGCGACGCAACACGGTGTCCAACGCCTCAAGTTCCTGGTTCACGAAAATCCTCATTGCCTGAAAGGTTCGCGTCGCCGGATCGAGATGCTCGTCCCGCGAACGCGGCACCGCACGGCGAACGATTTGCGCCAAGTCGTGTGCCGTGCGAATCGGTTTTTCTTTTCTAGCTGACACGATACGACGCCCAATCCGACGTGCGTAACGTTCCTCACCAAATTCTCGAATTAACTTGCCAAGATGTTCGGCACTCAGACGGCTTAGGATGCGCCAAGCCGGCTCGCCTTCCAACGGGTTGTATCGCATGTCGAGCGGTCCCACGGCTGAAAAACTGAAGCCACGTTCGGCGTCTGCCAGTTGGTCGCTCGACAGTCCTAGGTCCAATAACAATCCATCCACCAAGTCGATGCCCAACTGATTGAGCACCTCGGGTAGGTCGCTATAGTTTTCGCAAATGCACTGTACAGGAAGACCCTTGAGGATCTTGCGTGCCGCTTCAACAGCCGCCGGATCGCGATCCAAGGCAATCACCTGCCCACCGGGAGTGACCCCAGATGCAAGCGATCGGCTATGTCCGCCAGCGCCCAGGGTGCCATCGACAATCACCTTTCCAGGTTCTGGTTGGAGCCACTGAATCACCTCATCTGGCAAAACCGGGATATGTTCCGGCACGTTCGTCAATGTCCTTATTTCTCAACCGCCTGATGATTCACGAAGCAACGGAAACGTCGCGCGACGCAGTTGGGCCAACCAGGACACCGCCCTGGGGCACATCCGTGTGCCCCCAACTGGGTTGGTGCCCGTGGGTTTCTTGCCCCGCGATGCGCTGGCTTCGCGGTGCGGCCACGTGCCGCGGCTCCGGTACTTCTTGTTCGGAACCCACAAAAACCGTCCGTCATCCTCAGGCAGTGACGGGCCATGTTGCAACCGCTGGGCTCTGGTTGCAACACCGGTTTTTGTGCAAGGCGAATAAACGGACAACGTTCTTGGTCTACATGATGCAACGTGCCGTCACTGCTGTCGGGTAATTCACTCCTTGAAATGCTTCGTGCTTGCCGAACCCAAAGCGGTCTCGGCAATTTGGTCATACTGGGCAGATTGCTCGGTTAGGTACGATTCCCATCGTTCTCGGTCCCAAAGTTCCAGGTGGTCGTGTACACCCAGAAGAACGACCTCTTGGCGAAGATTGGCAAGCATGGCAAGCTCGGTCGGAACCCGAATCCGATACTGGCGGTCGATCCCCACCCTTTGTGCCCGGGCAAAAAACAGGCGGCGAAATGCTCGTACATCCACGTCCGTGGGCGAGGCGTCGGCACATCGGGCAGCCATCTGCTGGAACACACCTTGGGTGTATAGGCTGAGCGAGCGGTCGGTGCCCGGTGCGATATACAGGGCACCTGGCAGATCGTCGCCCAGGGCGTCGCGTATCCGTTTGGGGATCGCGATTCGCAGCTTTTCGTCGATCGCTCGAACAAATGCGCCGGTGAGCAACATGTTTCACCACAAATCCCCACTTTCAACCACAACGCCCCCAAAGGTATCGACCCGCGACAATATGTCAAGCAGGTTTCTCCCGTTGCTTTGAGATTGAATTCGCAGCTTTGCCGTAAGATCAGCGTGGTCTTATTGATAGGGCTTATGATCGAGGCGTGGGAGAAGATGGGATCAACGCGCTGGAGATGAGTGGAGGGACTCGTAGAGTGCCGCGTATTGCTCTACCGAACGCTGCCAACGGAATTGTTCGACCACGCGAGCGCGGTTCCGAGTGCCCAATAGAGCCATTTTCTCAGGGGTGTGTAGCAACGAAATCACACGTTCCGTGAAGGCATCCGTGTCGCCCTGGGGCACGACCTGATCGCGGGACGCATCCCCGAGAAGATCGTCGATGCCCTCGACTTCCATCGCAACCACGGGCAAACCGCTGGCCATCGCTTCGAGAACGACGTTTGGCATTCCCTCCCACCGCGACGGCAGCAGAAGCAATTCGCTAGCTGCGAGAATGCCCGGCACATCGTCTTGCCAGCCGACAAGATGGACACGATGCGGAATGTCTTTCCGCTTGGCGGCGGATTCAATGCGTCGATACTCAGGACCATTGCCAACAAGCAACAAGTCGTGCTGGGGTAACTGCTTTAATAATCGCGGCGTGACTTCCAGAAGGCGATCGGTACCCTTTTGGCGGTCCAATCGCCCGACAGAGACAATCACACGTCGTCCTTTGGCGATTCCCATCGCTCTCAAATCGGCGGCAGGGACCGATGTGAATCGATGATGATCGACTCCGTTTGGAATCACGAGCAACTTTTGTTGTGGCAATCCGATGGTGTCTTGCGCGAAGTTTGCCACCGCGCGGCTTACACACACATGGCGGTCGACCAAGCGTGACGTCGCGGCTTCGAGATGCCATCGCCACTTCCGGCTTTGCTCCGCAACGCGAATTCCGCTCACCACATGGGGCACGCCAGCAAGTTTAGCCGCGACGGGGCCCAAGACATTGGCGTGAAACAAGAAGGTCTGAAGCACATCGGTGGGCCAGCGACGCAAGCTCTGGTAAAGTCGCCACAAGGTTCGGGGTCCGCTGGCCAAGGAGGTCGACTCCAAGAAGTGCGTCCCAATGTCCACTTCCTCGAGACGACGCACCAGACGCGCCCGTGGAGCGTCTGGCCTCGATTTGAGGCTAACCACTTGAACCTCGAATCGCATTCCGTCCAACCCGGTGGCCAGTTCAACGAGCGCCTGTTCGGCCCCGCCGACAGACAACTCCGTCGTGCAGAGCGTGACACGAATACGAGGCGCCGCGACGGGCTTCCTCACGTGGCCCCCGGCTGAAGAGCGGTCTTCATTCTTCTCGCCATCGTGTGAAGGGGAGTTTCTCATTGAGTGCGATGGTCTATTGCTGGTCTGGAATACAAAAACAATCGTGTGAAGTCGACGGCAGCCCCATGCGGCTTATACTCGGTGGCGAATACTGCGGCTAGCCTGGGCAATCCATGATGATGGCTCGGCGATCCCTATTTCAGGGCGAATTATGTCGGAACTCGACCATTATGACTACGTACTACCGCGGGAATTGATCGCGCAGCGGCCCTTGAAAAATCGAGCCGATGCCCGGCTTCTCGTGGTCAATCGCCGCTCGGGTGAGCTGACGCATGCCCATGTTCGTGATTTACCCGAGCAACTTGGCGTGGGCGACTGCCTTGTTCTAAACGACACTCGAGTCGTCGCGGCGAGGCTGATCGGGCGTCGGTCTCAAACCGGAGGGCGTTGGGAAGGGTTGTTCTTGTCGGTGGATGACGAGGGCTTCTGGAAAATTATCTGCAAGACGCGAGGCAAGTTGTCTCCGGGCGATTCCGTGACTCTGATGGACCGTCAAGCGCGAGACGATATCGAGTTGTGGTTGCTTGAAAAACAGGCCGGCGGCGTATGGATCGCGCGACCCAAGAGCAAGGAATCGTCCTGGGCAATCCTTGAGCGAATCGGCCGCGTACCACTGCCGAACTACATTCGACGTGGCGAAATGGTCGACGAAGATCGCCAACGATATCAAACCGTTTTCGCCCATGATCCAGGTTCCGCCGCCGCGCCGACCGCTGGTTTGCACTTCAGTGAAAGGCTGCTCACGCAATTGCAGGCCAAGGGTATCGAAACGGCTACCGTAACCTTGCACGTGGGGCTCGATACGTTTCGTCCGGTCAAAGTCGATACGTTGGCCGATCATCAAATGCACAGCGAATGGTGCCAGGTTGGCGATCAAACGGTCGAAGCAGTCAACCGTTGCCGCGAACGAGAGGGGCGGGTTGTCGCAGTCGGAACGACAACCTTAAGGACGTTGGAAACCGCCGTCGTTGACCATCGCTTGCGGCCGTTCAGCGGATTGACCGATCTCTTCATTCGACCGCCGTATCAGTTTCAAATCACCGACGCACTGTTGACCAACTTCCACTTGCCACGTTCCACGCTGTTGGTCCTCGTCCGCACATTCGGGGGTGACGAACTCATCCAGCACGCTTACGACGAAGCCATTGGCGAAGCGTACCGCTTCTACAGCTATGGCGACGCGATGCTCATCCTCTAGAAGGGGACGTCGCAGTTCCGCTGCTCATTTCCCAGCCCGTACTTTGTCACAATCATTGTCAGACGGCGAGCGATCGCGCTATACTGTGTCTCGACCAACTCGCAATTCAGGCCATCTTACCGCAAGGATTCGCCCAATGTCACAGGTTCAAATGGAACGCGTTTTAGTGGTCCCCACGTCGGTGTTTCACTCGATCGGGCATTTTCAAGGATTTTCCACCGAGTCGAAACGCTATCTCGACGGCCTGTTGCGCGTCGAACACTTGAGTTTCCTTCCGCGGAACGAAGTTGAGGAAGACCCGGGCTACAAGCAACTGATTCCGTACGTGATTTTTCGCTACACCGACCCGCGCGACGGAGCGATGGTATTTCAGTACACCCGAGGAACCGGTCAAGGTGAAGGCCGATTGCATCGCAAACGCAGCATCGGAATTGGCGGTCATATCTCGTCGGAAGACGCAGCCAATCGTTGTGACACCGATTCCTACGAAATTGGTCTCCATCGCGAATTGAGTGAAGAGGTCGCCATCGAAACGCCGTACGATGCCGCCTGTGTCGGGTTGATCAACGACGACGAAACCGAAGTGGGTCGCGTTCACTTGGGAGTGGTTCACCTCTACGATGTCGAACAGCCGGCCATCTCACCACGCGAAGTGGATATCGCCGAAGCCGGATTCGAGCCCATCGACGCCCTGCTAGCCGAGAGCAACCAGTTTGAAACATGGTCACGGATCTGTTTCGAATCGCTGTTCGGCTAAGGAGCCAGGACAGATTTTGCTGCCGAGACAGAGGGCATTCGAGACAGAGGGCATTGCCCAGCGATCGCTTGATTTTGTCTCGAGGGACATTTGGCCACACGGCCTTGCCCGTATAATGCGGAGAGGCGTCGAGCGTGCCAGAATATCGAGGATCAATCGGCTCTTTCCCCTTCGGGTGGCACAATGCCCGAGCAACGTATCTACATGGACAACCACGCCACGACTCGCGTTGATCCGCGTGTTGTCGAGGCGATGCTGCCTTACTTCACCGAGAAATTTGGCAATCCAGGCAGTGTCAGTCATAGCTTTGGAGCCGAAGCCGCTGATGCGGTGGAAGTTGCTCGCGAGTCGATAGCGTCGGCGGTGGGGGCTTCGCCGCGAGAAATAATTTTCACCAGTGGGGCGACCGAGAGTAACAACCATGCCATCCGTGGAGTCACTGAGCGACAACGACGACGAGGCGACCATCTGATTAGCGTGGTCACCGAACACAAAGCCGTGCTCGATCCACTGGAGCGGCTCGGACGCCGTGGTTTTGAGATAACTCTTCTGGAGGTTGCAGGGGTCGACAGCCCCCGCATGGGAATCGTCGATCCACGGCAAGTTGCCGACGCAATGCGAGATGACACGGTGCTCGTGTCGGTAATGTTGGCCAATAACGAAGTCCGCGCGGTCCATCCCGTGGCGGAGATTGGGCGGATTTGCAAAGAGCGCGGCGTGCTGTTGCATTGCGACGCCACGCAAGGCGTGGGGAAGATGAACGTCGATGTCGGCGCCCTACACGTCGATTTGATGAGCTTTTCCTCGCACAAGCTATATGGCCCCAAGGGCGTCGGCGCGCTGTACGTTCGCCGCCGGCAGCCTCATGTTCGGCTGCAATCGCAGATCGACGGGGGCGGTCAGGAGGGCGGGCTGCGAAGCGGAACGCTTAACGTTCCTGGGATCGTCGGTTTTGCCAAGGCTGTCACACTTTGCATCGACGAGATGGCAACCGAACGTGTGCGTTTGGACGCCTTGCGTGGTTGTCTGTACAAAGGACTTCAACAGCGTGTTGAAAACGTTACGCTCAACGGTCCGGCGATTGAACTTCAGGAGCAACGCCTGCCGGGCAATTTGAACGTGAGCTTCGCGGATGTGGATGGCGAGGCATTGATGATGAACATGCGGCGGCTTGCGGTCAGCTCCGGCAGCGCTTGCACTTCGGCGAATCCCGAGCCTAGTCATGTGCTGAGGGCGTTGGGAATCGATGAGGATTTGGTCCGCGCCAGCCTGCGATTCGGACTTGGCCGCTTCAACACCGAATCAGAAGTCGAGGTAGCCGTGGAGACGGTCGCCATCGCTGTCGATCGACTGCGCCGACTGGGGTAATCGTCACAAGTATCTATCTAAAAGCAGGTTATCGCCCGGGGGAGGGCCTTTGTACTGCCATCCTGCTCTCGCCATACTCTGGAATGTGTTGGTGATTGGGACTTCCCTTGGACGAAGAGATGATATAATTTACACATAGTTGGATGTGACAAATCAAACACGAGAAACTGGAGCTCGCGAATAAGATGGCTGTTACCTTGAGCGAAAAGGCTGCGGTAGAGGTCAAACGGATCATTGAAGAGCAGAAGCTCGAAGAAGGAACCGTGCTGCGGGTGGGCGTCGCCGGTGGTGGTTGCAGCGGGTTCCAATACAGCTTGGGCTTCGACAAGGAATTCGACGAGAAGACCGACGCCAAGTACGACTGGCACGGCGTGACGATGGTCGTCGACAAGAAAAGCGCGCTGTATCTCGACGGCACGCTGGTCGATTTTTACGATGGCCTCGAAAAACGGGGATTCACCTTCGAAAACCCCAATGCCACGAAGAGTTGCGGTTGCGGAAGTTCCTTCTCCGCATAACGCGATTCAAGCGTAGCGAAGTCCATCGGAAGGATTCACGCCACGGCGCTGTGATCAGTGCCGTGGCGTTTTTGTCTGGTCGCGTGTGAATCGTCCGAAGTTAATTGGCCCCTTACCACTTCCAGCCATCGCGAAGTTCGTCGTTCACAACGCAGCCCTCGGGCCATGTGCCCTGGTAGAGATGGACGATGCACTCGGCGGCTAGTCGGCTCATGGCGACTTGCGACTCGTGATCCAATCCGCCCATGTGCGGAGTGAGAACGATGTTGTCGAGCCCGAGCAACGGGCTATCCAGTGGCAGCGGTTCGATCTCGAAGACATCGAGCCCCGCACCAAGCAGGTGACCGCGACGCAGGGCTTCAGCCAACGCCTCTTCGTCCACCATGCCGCCGCGAGCCGCATTGATCAACACCGACCCGACCTGCATTCTGGCCAGCGCATCGCCGTCGATCAGATTTCGCGTGTCGTCATTCAATGGGCAGTGCAGGCTGACGATATACGCCTCTTCCAGGAGTTCATCGAACGAGCACATCCGCACATCAAGCTCGTCAGCGAGTTTTGGGGCGACGAACGGGTCGTAAGCGATGACCGTGAGACCAAGCCCTTGCGCCTTGGGCACCAGTGCCTTCCCGATCCTTCCCAGACCGATTAGTCCCAGCGTCTTTCCCTCCAAACGCGGCAGGGTTTGTCGTAGCCAATGTCCGCTGCGAACTTCTCGTGCCCGCTCGGGTAATCCGCGCAGGACACCGAAGATGAGGGCTAACGTCTGTTCGGCGACCGAGGGTTCGTTCGTGCCAGGGGTGATCGTCACCGGCACGCCAAACTCAGTTGCCGCAGGAACATCGATCGCATCGTATCCGACGCCCATCCTCGCGATAGCCCGGAGCTTGACCTTTGACAGAACATCGCGATTCAACGGCTCCATGCCCGCCAGCACCGCATCGATGCCATCGAGATTTTCTTGGAGTGTTACCGGGTCCATCAGAGAAAGACCGCCGACGGGAAACACGACCTCGAATCCGGCGTTTTCAAGCACATCGCGGAATGGCCCCCCTGTTTCGTGGAGCATGGCTGGCGTCACTAAAACTCGTGGCATGGCAGTCAACTTCTTGAAGAGGAAGAGTTTGTCCGTGAGGTATGGTACGCCCAAGAGCCACCCAGACGTCCGAAGCGTGAAGAAAATGATACTCGACAACGGCTTCCACGCCTATCAATCGCCAAGTTCGCTCTCCGCAACCGAAACCCGCGGCGTTTCTACCGCAAGGCCGCGCGGGGTTCAGGCCGATGGCGGGGGATGTATCCAGGTCATCGGTCAATCCGTCCGGAAAACGACCTGATTCGGTACATCTCGTTCCGGGACTTTGGCCGCCTATAGAATTCGCCACAATGCCAACTCGCCCGACCTCATGACAACAAGCGAGAGCTTGCGGTTCATGCTGGAAAGTGGGCCCTTGCTCCGCTCACTTGTCAGGTTCTCGCTCGTCGGAATCTGGAGCTGCTCGCTCCTTTTCCATCACCACGCAGTTGCCGGGAGGCGTGTACTCGACGGAGGACATGAAACTGCGAATGAGCATTAGGCCGCGTCCCGACGAAACGTCCAAATTTTCATCGTCGGTCGGGTCGGGAACGTCGTCGGGCTCGAACCCAGGCCCCTCGTCGCGAACCTCGATCCGTATGCGATTGTCGAAAATCTTGCAAAGTACGTGTACTTGTTTTTTTGCGTCGTGACGGTTGCCGTGCTTGATGGCATTGACCAACGCCTCTTCCATCGCCAAGTGAATGCTGAAAATATCGCGAGATACCCAGCCGAAGTGTTCAAGTTTGGCCAACACCTCGTCCATGACCCGTCGGCCAGCCGCCGGGTCGCTTGGTATCGTGTTCTGGATGTGCCAAACGGCGCAGTCAGATCCCATCGGCAAAGCGGGTGTTGGTACTGGTTGTCGGATTGGTCTGGCCCAAAATCAAAAGCCCGACCGAATCATTCTAAAATGGCCCCGAGAGTCGTGGTTGCACTCGGCCTTCCTTTGGAAGATTCTTCGGTTCGATACACGCCAATCAATTCGAGACCGAACCTCCACGGGACAATAATGCCGGCGGTGGTCTTCGACTAAAAGTCGGCCAGCGCGTCGGCTTCGTCGTCCTTTATATCAAAGAGCTTATTTAGCTTCGTGATTGCGAAAACTTCGTAGATTTCGGGTCGAATATTGCACAGCTTTAATGTGCCGTCGTGCGCTTTTACCTTCTTGTCCAGCGTAATCAACTTGCCGAGAGCGGCACTGGAGAGAAAATCGACGCTTGTAAAACTGAGCAACAGCTTCTTGCGATCGTCCGCCTCGACTAGTTGAAACAACTCCTGGCCAAGGTCTTGAATGTTCGCCTCGTCGAGAATCTTTCGATCGACGAATTGAACGACGGTCACATCGCCGACTTCTGATACCACCAACCGCCGATGTACACCCATGACCCTTAGCTCCCGTGGGTTGTTCCCGCCACGACCACCCAATCGGCGATCTTGGCTGACGCGCGCCACTTGGTGGAAATTTCAACAACACACCGACAGATTTGGCGTGAGTTGCGTAGCTCACAGCTACCTCGCCCGCTGAGACAGGCGTGTGTTTCTTCCAACAAGTCGTTACGCACCATGTTATTAGGTCATGTGGGGCTGTCAAGGTGATTCACCTGTGTCGCGCGGCTTGAAGACTGGCCCGACTTTTGTGAACCGCTCGCTTGATGAGCAGGTAGTTACTACCTTGAAACTCCGTGACCACGCCTGAGACACTCCAAACGGGAGCCCCGGAGGTCTCGCCAAGTCGCTGAACGATGCGTTGAAGATTGAGGTTCTCAAGCACGACGACACTTTGTCCGCCACGTATGGGTCGAAACGCATATCGCTGCCCTGACACAAGAAGATTACCCAATTCGTTGCGCCACAGCTCACCCTCACGGATCAAGGGTCCGTCTTGGGATAACGACGCGGGGGGCAGGGTTGACTTCCGGTCTGGGTCGCCAATCCGAGCCCTTATTCGATTGCTGTTGCGCGAATGACTACCCGGATCCTCCGCATCGGCAGCGGCGACAGCGACGACTATCGCTGCGACGGCGACCCATGGCCAAATATTCCGTGACTCGTTTTCGGCGCGTCTTTGGCTCCGATCGCCATGATGGTCCGTGGTGAACTTCTCTACGGGATTACTCATTGCCCAAAAATCTCCAAGACGATTGTGGGTTTGCTCCGTAAAAGGTGCCTCGTTCATCATCGGCAGGGTCGCCCGACGAGCGTCAGCCGAAGCAGGACAGAGGTTCCGAAGCCCTCCCACAATGTTGCCATCGCGCATCGTCATGATGTGATTTCGCGACGTCGCTTCCCGCAGACTGGCGGGCGACTGTCGCTCCCAACCCTAACTGCGACAAAGTGTTTGACATGGGAGAGCAATCGTGCTGGCATGGAGGGAACGGCCTTTGCATTCACAAGTCGTTCGCCCATCCATCGCCGGCAACCCGAACCACGCAGTCCGCCATGACGCACAAATTCTTCCCAGTTGCGTTTCAACTTTGCCTTCTCGCCGCTTACCTCGTCCCGCTACCAAGGTCTTGGGCGGATGAACCCATTAAAGTCGAGTTGGCTAGTCGACGCACGTTTGTTGCTCGGGTCGACCCTCGCACCGATGAAGCGCGGCTATGGCTGCGGTTTGAAAACGGTCGCTCTTTCATGCTGCGCAGTGTTGCTTGGGATTCCGTACTCACCGTGCGGCAGGGCAAGCGGGTACTCGATATTGATGACGTCCTGGCGTTAGCAACCTATTTTCAACCTCCACCGATGGACGATCTCGGCGTTGAACCTTTCGAGACAGCGCACCGTCGGTCGCATAATGATGCCACGGTTGTCGCCACCAATTCCGACGGCAAGGTTCGCTGGCTGAGCATCGACGCGTGGTATGGAAAGTGGACACCCGATGTTGGTGTCGACGGGTTGCTTGTCGAAGTCATACCGCGGAACGCCGCCGGCGAAATTGTTCCGGTTCGTGGAACACTCGAAGTGGAACTTTTCGCCTTCCGCCAAAAAGGTATCCAGCGGGTGCGACATCCACGGCGAATCGGACGATGGCAGGTGATGGTGGCAGCCGGCGATTTCGGTGCGTACGGTGCAGTGGTCCCCCTGCGGTTTCAATCGTTTCATCCCCAACGTGACCAAACGATCGAACCGAACGGGCTGGTTCATGCGCGGTTCAGCGTGCCGGGACAAGGCACGTTTGAAGCGTCACGCGCGGATGTCGAACTACGGCCTTACAGCGCGTTCCGCGACCGCTTGGATATCGAGACCGGGCACCGTTTTCTTTCCGGGGAACAAGTACCACGCGGGGTACGATAGGGCCCGCCCTGGTCGACACGGAGAGGTCGACACGGAGAGATTGTGGCGGAACCCTAAGCAATGATGTCGTGGACCACTTCTCCATAGACATCCGTGAGACGCTGCTCTCGACCACCATAAAGGTATGTCAACTCTTCGTGGTTGATCCCAAGCAGGTGTAAGATCGTGGCATGCAAGTCATGGACGTGGACGGGGTTTTCAATTGCATAGAAGCCATACTCATCGGTGGCCCCATAGACCAGCCCCGGTTTAACACCTCCGCCGGCCATCCACATGGTGTAACCAAAACGGTTGTGCCCACGTCCGGTGCAGGTAACTTTCTGGCCGGGGTTCGTGTGCTCCATCGGAGTGCGACCAAATTCGCCACCCCAGAGCACCAAGGTTTCGTCAAGCATGCCCAGCGACTTGAGATCCTTGAGCAACCCGGCGATCGGACGATCTGTTGCCAAAGCGTTCGCGCGGTGCCCCTCATTCAAATCCTCGTGCTGATCCCACTGATCGTAGTCTGGCAAAATCGGCGGCAGTAGTTGCACGAACCGCACTCCGCGTTGCACCAACTTGCGTGCCAGTAAACATTGCGAACCGAACGACACGGTTTCCTTTTGATCCAATCCGTAGAGTTTGCGTAGCGCCGGCGAGGTATTACGCGTGTCGACCAACTCCGGCACGGCGGTCTGCATTTTGAACGCCATTTCATAGTTTTGGATCACGGCTTCCAGTTCACCGTGCTCGCGCCATCGCTCGGACGTTTGTCGATTTAGCTCCTGGATGACCGAAAGCTTGGAACGCTGCAACGCGGCATTCGGTTCGTGCGGCTTCAGATCGACGACCGGATACGCTCCCTGATGGAAGATTGTGCCGTGGTACTTCGCGGGTAGAAACCCATTACTGAAACACGCCATGCCGCCGACCGGGATGCGACCGCTTTCGAGAACCACATAGCCCGGCAAATCGTCACACTCGCTCCCCAATCCATAGTTGATCCAAGAGCCCATGCTGGGTCTGCCCGCGTTCCCTTTGCCGGTGTTCACAAAGAGATTGGCCGTGCCGTGTTCACCATGATCGGTTTGCATCGAACGAATGATGCACAGGTCGTCGACACACTTTGCCACTTCGGGAAAGATTTCGCTTACCGAAGCACCACACTCGCCATATGACCTAAATCGAAATGGCGA
>Ga0114931_10008284_pt1 | contig 12606 bp, 8 predicted proteins | sample 2SBtaG_FD_89579 | JGI IMG/M metagenome (GOLD analysis project Ga0114931, IMG submission 89579) | Deep subsurface microbial communities from Kolumbo volcano to uncover new lineages of life (NeLLi) - 2SBTROV14_V59a metaG | ecosystem: Environmental > Aquatic > Marine > Volcanic | place: Kolumbo...
CCACCGCCGCCATTAAACATTAAGACATGCGGCCACACACTTGTTATACTGGACGGCAAATATACATCGGCGCGGGCTACCACCTCCTCCGAGTTAGTAGATTTATGGATATACTCATAAGATCCATTGGATACTATTTTTACTGTCGGAATTCCGTTCCATGATGTATTAAAGGCTATATTAGAACCGTTTACTGTCCATCCGTTATTCGTCGTAAAATCATCAAATCCGTCAGGATCTGTATAGTTTATTTCCTGGGTAAAATTGGGATCATTTGCATTGAAACTGCCACTGTTTCGATCACTCGAATAGCTGTATGTGTACTGAGTTGTCCATTGATTGTCCGGATTATATCGCCGAGCAAGGCGTGAAAAGGAGTCATAGGTGTACTTAGTTGGATTGTCCGAAGGATCAGATATGCTCGTAGGCTGAAGTGTAGCTGGGTCGTATGTCGCCGTTGTCATTGCAGCGTCCAAAGGATGGAATCGTATATCATCAATATATCCCGCGTTACCGCTCCCTCTGAAACCACACCAAGCTCTCAGGTATCCATTGCCAGGGAGAACCGCCATCTCGGATGGGGTTATAATAACTCTGATATACTGCCACCCGCTCCCACTTGAGATTGTTGATATAAGAGTGCTGGCTACAGTACCTGAAGGACCCATTCTTTGGACTTTCATATATACTGTGCCACTTACCCTGTTAACCCATCCTTCAAATACATAACCTTTATTTCTATCGAGACTATCTGTATCAACATAAAAGTTCTTTGTGGGGCCATACGTGTTGCTGGAATACGCACTATATCCTCCCGTGTGTGCTTCACTACTGGTGATGCTAGTGCCGCCGCCTGTCTCCCATCCTCCCCATCCATTTTCAAATCCAATGGAGCCAGATTCCCCAATATTTGCATTCCCAACCACAGCAACTAACTCAGTACCGTTATTTCCGTAGATGAAATTTGTAGTGTCGCTGTTGGCATTGGATCCTTCAAGCAGGTTACCATGGCCGTCGTATTTGTCAAATGTTTGGGTCCTTATTTGAGCTGTTACGAAAGGACATGAAACCAGTATCAGGAGAATTACCAGATACCCACTTTTGTATGTTTTGCCTAATTGTTTCATCATAACCTCTAATTGATCAGTAGTCTCTCATTAATGTTGTATTGCCAAATGTGAACATTAATTGAACGGATTAGGATACCCGTCGCATCCTCCTCCCGATAATTCATTACCAAGGCCTTTCCCACCAACATATTTGGCACAGGGATGCCAATAGTTGCTATTCCCAATGGTAAACTGCTTCCACAGGGTCCAGTCAATCTTCAGGGTATCATTATTTAAGCCATTTATTACGGTCTTCTGGTATGGCTGTGAGAGCATATGCAATGAACCCATCCCTGAATAAATTTCATTGGCATAAATATATTCACTCTTCCTTTTCTCGCCATTGGAATTGATTTCAGTTTTACCGGTCACCTGAATAAGGTCTGGCAAGTTTCCATGTTCATAGGATACTGTGTCTACCAAAGAGGCTGTACCACTTGAGTAAGACGTCGTTTCTCTAATCGGAAAGTAAGCACCACTGTTTATCTCATAGACTATAGCCTTGTATTGATATTGGCCAGGAGCATCACAATTTGCTATTCTCTCGGCGCCGACCGTAACTCCAGGAATAGATTTTATGTTAGCGCTACTATAACTTATAGCATGTGATTTGACGGTTGCCCCACTTGAATTCTTTTCAAGAGAAGAGGTAACCTGGCCACCCCTCCATGATTCCACTGTAGTAGGGGTATACGGCCAAGCTGTTATATAAGAAGTGACAGCTGGTATTTTATAATAGGTTACTGTTTTACCAGCCCCCCCGCTAGTTCCACGCAATACGGTAACTTTTGAATACATAATAACACTACCCTGCATCATCCCGGGAGCTACATACGACGTGGAGGTACGAGAAATATAATTACAATGATGACTCGTGGATATACTTTCGGGTGAGCCAACGCACCCGCTTGTATAAAAATCCTCATCATAACTGTGAACAGTATAAAATTTGGGATCGCGTTTCAATACACCGCTTGAATGGCCTGAATTATCTGTGTATGTGTAATTGAGTGTAACGTCATGGGAATGATTTATGCCGTCATAATGCGTAATGCTTTTTATTCTGATGCCACCACCAAGTAGACTGTCACCAGTGCTCGAATCGTTATAATATTTCCCTTCGTAATCAAAAGTTGTCGTCCCACCTGTTGGATATGTTATTTTATTTAAAATGCCTGTTTTCGCGTAGCTGGCATTAGGTTCTCTATCCCTGGTACCGTAGGCATCTCCATTAACAGGGGGATATATTATTTTAGGTGCCAATCCCCCACTATGTATCCCATTATAATAACCCCAGTAATCTTGATTAGCAGAAGTTCGGGCTGGAAGTGAATGCGAATTGTCGTACGTAAAGTACCATGAAGGTAACTCTTTTCCTGCGCCGTCAAACTGCCTTATACGGTCCAGACGCAATCGCAGGGAATCAGTCGTACTGGAACCCGCATTATAGTATCCATGAACTAACTGATAGGATCGCAGGGTATCAGATCCTGTGTTATTTTCAATATAAACAGAGGCCAACCTATCCCCACCACCATCGGTTCTTCCTGCTATATTGAAAATAGCTTTTTGTTTTGCTGTTGTAATTGCCGAAAGATATTTCGGAGTTATCGCTGTATACTGAGTCTCTACATAGTCCGTCGCAGGCACGCAGGCTGCATACCCGGAATTAGGCGGTTTTACGTTGTCAAAAGCCTCAGCAGTGTTATGAGTAATAGTAAACAGATCTCCGTTTTGATAGGATAAGTATATTGTATCATCACTATTGGGTGATTCGATTTTAGTTAAATACCAACTGGACGTGTAACTATAATTTTGCCCACCTATCGACTGGCCGGTCGTCTCTTTTTTTCCAAATGTGTAAATCGTACCATCTTCGGTGGTAATCGTCCAACTATCGATCCGCGTATAGGCATCTGTATGGACTTCTATTTTGATATCTTGCTGAGACCTCGAATATGGGCGGTAATGATAAGGGTTTTCCGTATTGTCGCGGGCAAAGAATATTTGTCCGGACCGCCCTGCAAAATTGAAGAAATAGTCATCTGGTTCCCCATCCAGTTGTCGGTTAAAAACATCCTGAATGTAATTAAATAATAAGGATGGCTGCGTTCCTGGATTGTATTTTATTGAATAAGGTGATGATATTTGATTCAGATAAACATTAGCCGAATCGCCCGCATTACGCAGATACCCATGGTCATAGTCATCCGCCAAACCTCTAACAGTTCTTGTAATCACACCTCCTGCATTAAGTGACCACCCAAGACCAGCCCAACCAGCCACCTGTTCTACCTTAATTCCCGATCCATGGTAATTAAGAGTAATTGGTAGTGATAGTGACCTTCCTTTTAGTTTAAATAACGGAACCTGAATATTTGGTGTACCAGTAAAGAGGGAAACGGGAATATCACCGTACTTGCCAAGTGAGGCAGCTGTGGGACTCGAAATACTGGCTAGTAATGAGTTTCGGCCATTCTCGTCTTGGGCATGAACAGTAGCATTTATGATACTTACGAAGAATAGGACAATGATGAACGAATAATTGATTTTTTTCATGGCAATATTAGTGACATTAGATATAACAAATAGCTTCATGTTTCTGTATTTAATTTTCAGAAATTCATTATTAAATCATCATTTATCAGTGGCCACAGCTACCATTTAAACGATAATTTGACATCAACAACAGAGATATGAATCCCTCAAATTCTTATTATATGTTTTCCATGACCTGGTCCTCTTAATACTCTCCATATAGAATTTATTTAATGTATAAGCTCATATTTTAACCAATCAACAATTGAGCTATAAATGTGTATTAATCAAATCCAATACAATATTTATTGCTATTAATTAAGTACGAAACAATTGTAATACGGACATTATTTACAATCAATACAATACTATAAACTTTACATTATTTAAGTTTAATAATGTAAAGTCATGACAATTTAATAGATTCTTTTCTTATACTATTTAATATATTTTTATATATTAAATCAGTATTATAATTATATCTATACTCGCATTCTTTTAAATGATAATAAAAAAGCTTATAGCTCAAATTTTTTTTGTCTAATAAACGATTTTTGCAAAATCCCCAGAAACTGTCAATTCTGTTTAGCCTCCCACTGTTCTCCTTTTTAGTTTCATGGTCATGAAGGGGTAAATACATAACATCAGCCATGTCCACCAGACTTATATGCTTATTCGTTTCTTGAATAGATAGGATGTCCCCGATAGTTGATCCACATCTTAAAGCCTGATGCATAGCTATTGAAAGGGGTTTTATAAATAAATAGGTATAAATTTTTCCTTCCTCTTGAATGATAGCAAAAATCTTAGGACTACCTTGTTTTGTTATACAATCCTTGCTAGTTAATTCTAAGTTTCTTAGATGCTTTCTTATAAAACAATCAATATCGTGATTTGAATATTCAAGCAAACTTAGTTCTGTGATCCTTTCCCGAAACGCTTTCATATATTTGTTCACAGAATTTCTACTTAAGTGGGTTATCTCACTAATCTGAACAGCATTTAAATCCAAACAAAACAGCTTTAGAAGTTGCCTGAATTTGGACTCTGAAATCCTCGAGTGATATACGTATTTATTACCTACTGTCATTCAACGACTTGCAGCAAACGCATCCCTATTAAGTTGTCACCCCCTCAGGTGACAACGACTCCAAAAAGTATTTTTAACTAATTTGTAAAATTATTTTTACAAATCAGTTTTATGCAATCATATTATAAAGAACACTATTCCGGTAACTCCATACAATACAGGAGTTAATATTCGTATTACTTTCTACGCTACTAATCTAAAACCGTTCTTTTTAGGCTTTATATGAATAGTTTTTAGTGGGCGCTTTGGGATCTATGGGACAGACTAAAGCCTCTATTCAGTTTGGACATCATTATCACTATTGGTATTCGACAGCCCGAATTAATCGCCCATTCTAAAAGGCATGCTTTTACACCTGAAAAGCTTTGGTACCCAGTTAAATCTTAAAACACGGGGGAGGTTTTGAAAAGCGGTAATGGGTGGGGGCTTATGGGTATAGGTGGTCTGCGCTCTCACACTAAAAGAATGAAGTACTCAAATGCCTGTTTTAATAAATTCAGGAACCTCCTTTTTTCCAGTATGGTCCAGAATTTCCTGAAATGTGACAGATCGAATGCTAAAACCAGAAGCATTTTTTCTGTTTCGATTAATGTATCGTCACTTTTCATTTCAATCAGCTTTTATTCTCGGTCCATCGTAGAATTAAAGATCAAATGATCCATTGAAATCGAACCGTCACAACTGATACATATCATGACAGATCATGTGAGAGGTACGAAATCCAATTCCCATCCCCATGTTCAGCAAACGTTCTCTTTACTTTAACCATTTTATAATGAATGGGACCATTCTTTATGATGGTAAATCCTATGACGGCATACCGGGTCAAAAAAACTATACCAAAAGCCACAGTATTTAACGCCTCATTAATAAATGATGAAGCGAAATTGCCTGATTGTACAAAGAGTTATTCTATTCGATGGTTGCATATGCCATATTTTTTCGAGTAACATTTACGTGCTCAATGTTTTGGGGGACGAAAGTTTATCTTTCTGGTTTCTTTTTCTTGCCTTCAGATATGATCGTGTCAGTGATATTCAGAGTAATCATATCCTTATCAGATCCCGGTAAATCAATGCCTTTTACTTCTTTGCCATTTTGTACCTTCGGCCAGTAACCACGATCGGGTAAGGGGATTTCTAACTCTCTACACACCTTTTTAAGCTGGTCATAAGTAATGCCATATTTATCAGCCAGGTGGGTCATTGGTGTGGACCACACCTCTTTATAAAGCTGGTCTCGTTGGAAGGTGAGCTTTTTCATTTCTTGCTGAACTGAGGTGTGACGTTTCTTTGTAATATGCAAAGTATCTCTATATAGTAAACCTGTAGTGCAGGATTTAATGTGCCCTCTCGAAACAAGCCCTATAAGATGTTTAGTTGCCAATTCAGGAGTACAGAAACGTGACTGATTTGAAATCACTAAAATTTTACTCCCGTGCGGTTTCTTACGGGAAGGCAGGTGGGGACTGCTCTCTTAACATCCTCTTTTTCAAACTGTTAGGTGGCACCACCAATATGTAATTGGAAAAGTAATTTCATCATTTGATAGCATATAGTACCTCTGTATGAGAAAACTGTTTTTCAATAAACTCCCTCAATCTTTCACGGGCTTTGGTTAATTGTTCTTTGTGGGCCTTAAGCTTTGGGTACAGCTCAATAAGTCTCTCTTTGTCTTTGTGTAATTTCTTTTTATGCCCGTTCCTTTTACATCAAGCCTGTTCATCCATGAATTGTATTGTTTACCGATAGGAATAAAATCAATTTGAAGTGGGATCCTTAGCTACAAAGAAATAAGGAATGCTATATTCTGAGTTAAACCTGGACGTCATATACAAATAATGCTGCGGACCTTCAACGATTCTTAAGTCCGGATTCAAAAAACCGGGATCGGTAACTAAAATATCACTTAATGTGCTGTCGGAACCCGCAACTTTAACATCTAATTTTGTCCAATTGGTCCCATCTTCTGAGAGAAGGGTTTGATTGTAGGATTTATCAACCATCAAAAAAGAATTATCAGCTAGGGCAGAAATACATGCTGAGCTGTTAGAATACACTATACCTGACTTTTTCCAGTTATGTCCATCATCTGTTGAAATAAATACTGCTTTATCTTCTCCCAACCTACCAGAATCAAATCCAAGTAACGTTCCATTGGAGTTCCTGGTAAGGCTAAAGAATCGGAGTCGGTCAGCCGACCAGCTTTTACCATCATCCCTTGAGTAATACAACGAATCTGCATTCACGAAAATGGTAGATGTAGTCTTGCCAAAAAAAGCTTTGTACTGACTACCGCTTGTTTCTGGTAATAAATAGCTTTTCCAGGTTTTTCCGTAATTATCTGAGTAGTACACATATTTGGAGCTAAAAACAAAACCCGGACTGGCTATTAAAACATTACCATTACCTTCAGATGTAATTAAAGCATCATCTTCCACATAAAAATTGCTGGTTTTGCTCCACGTCTGCCCCCCCGTCATCAGAAAATAAAACACTCAACGGACCCGGAACTGAAATTTCAGCTATGGCAATGAGCCTGCCCGGCCCTGTTGGTACAACATGATATACCTCAATTCTATCGTGGTAACCTGTTGAATTTTCAATAGGCGCACTTTTCATATCAATTATTCCCCAACTATCTCCACGATCTTCAGATACATATATTAACGATCTATCTAAATTAGTATCCAAGTAAGGCGGATACGAACTAATTGCATAGAGTGTGCCATCGGGTGATACGCTAACCGCCATGGGATCATTCTGCGGAAGTTTCTTAGCCTTCCATACTAACTTAATTAGTATATTCCCTCCCCCTATACTCACCGAATTAATCCACGTATTACACGATGACAGAATAACAATTAATAGAAGTATGAGCCCGAAAAATATATGCGTGATCTTCATTTCTATTGAATAGTATCAGATCGTTTGGGTCCCCCCGACCTCCACCACAACTTTCACTGTGGGGAAATATTGATGTTTTTGTACGAGATCAGGTTAACTAATAAATAATAAACTGGCAACAATCGGCTGATCCTAGTTATGCTATGTTAGTCATGATTTGATCTGGCACATAGAGGATTCAAAATACTCCCCGATGAATACATGAATGGATATACGGACTTTCCCATGGGCTAAACTCCACTAAACTGGAAAGACATTTTTCCATTTCTTTAGATTTTTTCGCATTTAAATGTATTTCTTTGGATTTGATTGTATTTAAATATATTTCTTTGAATTTAATTGACGCTAATTGTTGCCAATTAACGCAAAATGACGCTTTTTGTCCCAAAATATCCCGAATTGATGCAAAATGACTAAATATGAAAGATCGAAAAGCACCCAGAAGTGTAACCTTTAATTGATCTTCACAAGAGCAAACTACAACCCCTCTTTGCAAATAGTCTAAATTGCTAATGAACTACCCACATAGCATCCAAATCGCCATTTAACACATTTTGATAAGGAATCAATTTTAAATGCTTTTCACTTAAATAATTTAAGCACTTATTTTTTACATGTGTGTGTTTCTCTTCTACCCCTTGGTTACTGTAACCTTGTAACCATTTCTTATAAATATCTGTTTTTATTTCATAATTCATGGTTACACTTTTGGTTACACACATTTTAATTATGTAACCACAATGTAACCTTGTAACCCTTTTGTAACCTTATTGTAACCATACTTTGTAACCATATGTAGATATTGATAATACTACAGTTAAAAAAAGTATTTGTGTTTTGGTTACATAATTTTCGAATATTTTCTCTGCGTTTACACATTTTCCACAAAAAAAATTACTCGCTTAAATTTTTTAGGATTTGAACTCAAAATTTGAGCCAGATTTGATGATGATTAAATTCCCCAAAAAATGTAAGGTCCCAAATAAGGTCTCATCAAGAGAAAAAAACTACTAATAAATAATAGATACGTCGATTTTCACAGGACTTAAAATCCAATGGGACTTAAACTCCCGTGCCGGTTCGAGTCCGGCCGGCGGTACTCATAAAAGCCCAAAAAAAGCAATTCCGTCGTTTTTGGGCTTTTATGCCCTTCTCTATCATTTTTACTTCTCCCAAATATTGTACCTTTCTGGGTAACGACACATCTAAAAACGAAAATCAAGGTCCCCCAAAAGGTCCCTCCCTATGGCTGGTCTAAAGAAAAGAGGCAAAACCCATTAGATGAAATTCAGCAGGACAATTAATGGCAAACAATCCAAAAAGAATTTCTCTTGGTACGCGCAACAAGATTCATGCAGAAAGACTACGCGGTAAATTCACGGAACTTGAAAACACAGGCGGTACAGATCCGTTTCGAGACGAATTTATTCTCCAGATAGATAACTATGAACGCAGTATTACATTAACCAAGGCTGTAGCTTTTTTTAGATAACCACCTCCATTGGGCCGACTCAACCCGCACCGATTATAAAACAATTCTGGAGTGCTTCATTAAGCGGAATGGTTTCGGAAATAAATTTTTAACCCATATCACGTTTAATGATATATCCAGATACCTTATGCAGGATGATATTAGCAATGCTACTCGCAAAAAAGAATATCGGCATATGAAGCACTTTTGGCGATGGTGTCTTGAAAAGCACCGGATCAAGAAGTCACCCCTGAAAGGAGTGGTATGACGATATCGAGAAGTGATAGAATAAGACTTTAACATGCTAATTAGCCGTATAATATTCTTAGTTAGTTAGAGTCGAACCTACACTTCCGAGGAGACACGATTCTGTGTCAGTCCAAAGTGTGCTTTATGTATCTTAAATGCGATTTTCCGAAAACAATAATCTATTCAGCATAGAGAATCTGGTTCTAATTATAGTGCGACGCATTCGTATGAGCAGATTCGTTTCCTTTTAGAGGAAACAACTTTGATGGAGAATGTGACTCATCCATAAACTTAACCAGCTTTTTTACGACCGACGGATGTTGAGAAGCAATATTATTTTTTTCGCCGATGTCTGTATAAAGATTATATAACTCTACATGACCGTCACTTATAAAACGTATGGCCTTCCACTTACCCATTCGTACGGCTTGTTTGCCTTCTGCTTTAGATTCGTTATGGTTAGGTGAGAATTCCCAATATAGATATTCGTGCTGTTTTTGATGATTCTCATCTCCGAGCAAGGTCGGCAAAAATGAAATTCCATCAATATTTCGAGGAGTACGAATACCTGCAATATCGCAGGCTGTTGGCATAAAGTCCCAAAAAGCACATATGTGATCGGAAACGGAACCCTTTTTTATTTTTTCCGGCCATTGAACTATAAATGGCTCCCTGATACCCCCTTCATACAAATCTCTTTTAATTCCTCTAAATGGACCATTTGAGTCGAAATAATAGGGATTATTACCACCTTCTTCCTGTGGACCGTTATCCGAAGAAAAAATTACAATGGTATTATTGTAAATATCCGATTCTTTGAGAGTCTTGTTAATCTCTCCCATGTATTTGTCGATCATGGTTACCATCTGAGCATATCCCTTTTCCGGAACCGGCCAGTTTTTCTTTTTGTAGATGCCGTAATCGGGCACTTCCATTCCCATATCTTTAGGAGCTTCATCATTAGCGTGAGGCAGTGTCAACGCATAATAAAGGAAAAACGGGTTGTTTTTGTTTTCTTTTATGTACTTTATGACCTCTTCGTTAATTAGGTTAGGACTATATTGAATTCTTTCTTTTGCATATCCTGATCCACTTGGATTCATATTAGGAACTACGTTTTTCAAAGGCACTAATTCTTCATTTTTCCATAAAAATTCCGGGTAATAATTATGCGCCTGACGTTGTCCCAAATACCCATAAAAATAATCGAATCCCATCTGTCTGGGAGAACTTTTATCAGGCGTGCCTAAGCCCCACTTTCCAATCAATGCCGTATGATATCCGGCCTTTTTCAGAATCATTGGTACTGTCATAGTACCTTCCGGCAAAGGGATCTCTCCGAATGGATAATACTCTTTATTTCCTCTAATAAAACAATGCCCGGTATGCTCCCCTGTCATTAATGTATTTCTTGAAGGTGCACAAACAGTATCTCCTGCATAGCAATTGGTAAATCTCATTCCATGACTGGCCATATTATCCAGATTCGGTGTTTTTATCTGTTTTTGCCCGTAACAACCCAAATCTCCATATCCCATATCATCAGCTAATACAAAAATAATGTTGGGTTTAGATCCGGAGTTTTGAAGACTACTAAAACCTTTTGGAACAACTATAGCAAAAGCACTGGCCGCAAATAACTTTAAAAACTGACCTCTGTCTATGTCTTTCTCATTCATATAGAACTCCTTTGTTCGTTAATTTATCTTTTGCTTTTAAACTGCTTCCACACGACAATCTGCATTTACTAAACCTCTCGACATCACTTCCATAACAATTTCCCCCGCTTCGTCTGATGCCTTTATCAGTACCATACACTTGCCCATGAAGGCTTTCCTATAATTAGCTTTAGTTGGACTCAAATCTGCGATATCACCATTGTCAGTTCCTATCAGACTGCCAGGCCCCTTAATTTTGAATTGAATCAAGTTGGCGGCTTTCGGAATAACTACCCCATCTTTATCAACTACTGATATTTCGACACGAACGACATCTCTTCGATTGGCATTTATAACTGTCTTCTCAGGCATCACGTTGATGGCAAAGGGCTGGCCGGCAGTCTGTACAAGTGATTCTTTTAGTTTCAAGCCATCGCTATTTTTGGCGACAGCAACCAGTGTTCCCGGCTTATAAGGAACCTGCCAAACCAGCTGTAAATCCTCACCCATCTCCTGTTCTCCGAGGGAAGTACCATTCAGGAACAGCTCAACCTTCTCGCAATTTGTATATACAACCACGGGAATTCTGACACCTTCTTTTCCCGGATGTGTCCAGTGCGGCAGGATGTTGACCATAGGCTTATCCGCCCATAGGCTCTGGTACAAGTAATAATGATCTTTGGGAAATCCAGCCAAATCGATAATACCGTAATCTCCAGCCCTTGTCGGCCAATGGTTTATCGCCTCTCCGATATAATCGAAACCGGTCCATCGAAAGGATCCCATCAAAAAAGGGAACCTCTTATCGTGCTTGAACTGATCCCTGACATTAATTCGAACCAATGCATTGTCATAGGAAGAGAGGTACCTGTCGGGCGTTCCGGTAAACACCTCCTCTTCGCTCAAATTTGCAACCGAGAAAACTCTGCCTTTCTGCTTTTTCCCCATGTGCCCTTTAAACCAGGTCAGTGGTGAGAAGGTTTTCCTATACCATGTCTGGGTTCGATAAACGCCACGCGTCTGCAGCGTGTGTGTCATTTCGGTTCCAACAACAGGTGTTTCCGGGTGCTTTTCGTGGTATTCCTTTAGTCTCCCTTTCAGCTCGCCATGACCATTAAAACCTGCGATATCCACATAGGGTCCCATATATCCCCGCCCCTGGGTTATGGGTCGTGTTCGGTCCATACCATGAATAAAATCGACCAACTCTTTTTGCCTTTCATCGGTATATCCCTTCACCTCGTTGCCGATGCTCCATAGAATGACCGATGGATGATTGCGGTCGCGGCGAATAAAACTGGTAAGGTCCCTTTTCCACCATTCTTTGAAATAAAGACCATAATCGTACTTGGCTTTGGGTTCTTCCCAACCATCAAATGCTTCATCCATGACCATTAGGCCGAGTGCGTCACAGAACATATAAAACTGCGGACTACGTGGATTATGAGAGGTTCTAACTGCATTGCATCCCATTTCCTTCAACAATTTCAGCCGGTAATAGAGCACATCGTCAGGAACGGCTGCCCCAACCGCACCTCCAGCATCTTCATGATTACATGTCCCTTTGATTAAAGTAGATTGACCA
>Ga0114931_10008285_pt1 | contig 12606 bp, 11 predicted proteins | sample 2SBtaG_FD_89579 | JGI IMG/M metagenome (GOLD analysis project Ga0114931, IMG submission 89579) | Deep subsurface microbial communities from Kolumbo volcano to uncover new lineages of life (NeLLi) - 2SBTROV14_V59a metaG | ecosystem: Environmental > Aquatic > Marine > Volcanic | place: Kolumbo...
AGATAACCACGACGACACAACGGCCACAACTTAACACTTGCAGGCAACATTGAACTCGCACTGCAGCTCCTACTCTTGGAAACGATTCCTCAAGGAAACAAGACCTTCGGCATCATAATATTCCTGGACTCAGCGGCAAAATGAGAAAAGCAGGTCTGTTGCGTTGTGCTCGTGGTGTCGTCGTGGTTCAACTCTGCGCTGTAGTATTAGCCTAGCCAATAAAAACACCAGGAGAGCCCACGGGCGTAAGCCCTGGGATAATGGCGAGTAGCACCGGTTGAAGTTTTTGCCTACCGGTGCGATGCAATCACAAGAGGCATTCCTGGGCCTATGCTTTCGGGCAATGCTATGGCGTGAGGGATTCACTTGACATCCCTTGACTCCCGTTGCTTTGCAACACTGGTAGGCTATCGCAAACCAGTGCCACCCGCGCAGGGAATTCATTCAGAAACACGCACTGGATGTAAGAAACCTGGATGTTTGATGTATCTGGTCAAACCCAGGCAGACTACAAAGTCATAAAAACCGCCAAGGACGCCAAGAAATGAAAAGTAAGCAATAGTTGAGAATCTGGCTGTTTGAGTACCGATCTCTTCTGCTCCTTGGCGCTCTTGGCGAACTTGGCGGTTCAAAAAAGCGACTTTGCAATCCTCCTGTGGTCAAACCAAAATCCTTGACTGCCGGCCTTCATCGTGCTAGACTCGAACCCTGTTTCCCCTGACACTTTCCTACAGAATGCTGAGGCTTAACATGGGTACGAGACGTGATTTTCTCAAACGTGGCAAGGAAGTGTTGCCTCTTGGTGTGGCAAGTCTGTTTTTGGCGAACGGCGAGGATACCGCGGCGGCGGAAGTAGATACGGTGGGCAATTTGCTGGGCCAACTTCCCAAGAATATTGTTTACACCAAATCCAACCAGGGGCACTGGAAAGGTAAAGCCGGTTCACATGTTCCCAAGGTATCTTTGCATGGGGCCAAGGGCCAGATTGTTACCGCCCATGGCATGTCTCCACAACACTATATCGTTCGTCACACCCTGCTCAGTGATGAGGGAGAAGTTTTGTTTGGGCATACGTTTGCCTACGATGATGATCAGGCACTATCCGAATTTGCCGGATCCAATGTCAAGCCCGGGAAAACTTATTACGCCCTTTCCTTTTGCAACAAGCACGATCTGTGGCTTGCTGAAATACGAGTCTAGTGCTAGCAGGCCATTCGAGTTTCTGGTAGTGAAATTCTCGGCCACCTGGGATCTCTACCATCCGCGAAAAGTGTTGTGTTGGTTATTTTTTATTCTGAACGAAAAAACAAACGTAGGGTGGCGCCGAAGGCCCATCGTTTCGATAGGGTAAACATTGATCGAATCGATGGGCTGCCGCTTCGCTTTAGCCCATCCTACCTACTGTCGGCCAAAAGGACCAGAAAGGAGAGCCCAGGGCGTAAGCCCTGGGATACCCGCAAGAAAAACGCGGGTGGCATCGGTTGGCGTTTTCGCCTACCGGTGTGATGCAATCACAAGAGGCATTCCTGGGCCTATGCTTCCGGGCAATGCTATGGCGTGAGGGATTCACTTGACATCTGTTGACTCCTGTTGCTTTGCAACACTGGTAGGCTTTCCCTGACACCTGGTATGTCCCCACCTTTTCTGCCCCGTCGACAGCGAGGTCAAAGAGTTACCTCGATTTTCCACGCATCTTGTCGATGGAATCTCGGCTCCGCTTTTTGTAGTGGCGCAGTTCTTCCAAACCGTATTTCCTAGCCAGTTCACGGGCACTGACGTTGGGAGCGTTGGCTTTCAGGACGAACCAGGCTTCCCGTTTCAGATAGCGGTCTAGCACAACCTTGTCGTTGAGTTCCTTCAATAGCTTATCGCGGCCTTTTGTGTTGAAGTCGATATGATAGATGCCGCGATCTAGATCGAGCGTGATTCGGGAGATGTTCAGGTCACTGCTTTTTTCGTAGAGTAGCTCCTCGCCGCTGATGTCGTAGACGACACAATCGCTTTGCTGCGTGGAAGAAACGATATAGTAATGGTTGTTCAGCGCATGGGCCTGAAGCTGAGTACCCGCCGAGTAGGCACTTGGGAATACTACGATTTCCGCGCCCTGATCCGCCATCGCCTGCCATAGATTCGGGAAATTTGCATCAAAGCAGATCGCCAGTCCGACCTTGCCGAAGTCTGCATAAAAAACAACGGCTCGATCTCCCGGCGTAACTTTCTTCTCAGGGTCAAACTCGCTCCAGAACGGATAGTATTTGTTGTACTCAGCCGCGATTTGTCCTTGGCGATCGAGCACATAAGCGGTGTTGAGGCGGATTTCGCCATCCATCCGATCCAGAGGACAAACGAGGTAGGTTTTGTATTTGCGAGCGATCTCCGCGAAAAGCGGCAAAGCCGGCCCCTCGGTGGTATCTTCGGCTAGGTTGCCCCGCCAGGTCTCGGGCAGCACCAACAGATCGCAGCCCTTCGCGGCTTCCTTTTCTGTCAAGGCCACGACTTCGTCGATCGAACGCCCATTAGGAAAACTGATGCTTACCACTCGCACAGGCCTCCCGATCACGTCTTGTTCCACGGCGTCTTTCTCCACTGCCATGGCACCAACTGCGTTGAAGGACATGGCAAGAACGAATAGGATGCATTTCATACGGTCATGCTTCATTGGTTTCCCCCACCGAGTTATCCGTGCCTACAAAAGCTCCAGCACCGTAGGTGCCGATGAATAGTTTTTTAGAGTCGAATGGATCGATGCAAATCTTCGTGTATCGATCCAACGCGGCCTTGCCAGTGATGTCCTGCCAGTTTTTTTACCGCCATCTGGGCTCCGATAGATGCTGAGGTGGTCCTGAATTGACGGACAGGGCTTTGGATTTTCCATATGGTTACGGAGGATAGTCCTTCCCTCGATCATGGCAGGACTGCTGCGACGGTTGTGCTCAACACAAAAAGGGATGCCTGAGGCGTGTACAACTTTTTGAATTGCGTAGACCTCGGACAACTGTGTGGCAAGCGGCTTTTCAACATAAACTGGCTTTCAAATACCATTTTTGTCTCACTAAAACAAACTTTGAGCCTCAATAATACTTAAAGGAACTTTCCAATGCTACCACCGCGCGCCTGCTTTCTTTTGATCTTCTACTTACTACTGCCTTTATCTGCTACGGCTGCCACAGTAGATAAACCCCATATCACATTGCCTCCTACTCTCTACGCCGTACCCGGAGTGCCAGTACATATTGACTATCGCAATGCGGTCTTGGGAGATTCGGAAGAAAAGTATGCGTTCCAAGTGAAATGCAACCTCGGCAAGGAGGACGTAAAACTACGTTGGACTGCAATCGCTAATGATGGAGATGTCGGAGAACATTTACTGGAAATAGAATTGCGTGACTCCAATGGAAAACTTCTCGACGAGACTTCGACCATTCTTAAAGTGGTTCCGCGAGACTCAGGCAAGGATCGCAAGATTACCCTCTTGATGGTCGGCGACAGTCTAACCGCGGCAACTAGCTATTGTGTTGAAGTAGGGCGATTACTATCTTTGCCCAACAACCCGGCATGGACGATGATTGGCACCGCAAGGATCCGACCAAGGAGCCCAGGCGTAGCACATGAAGGCTATGGAGGATGGACTTGGAAAAGTTTCAACACGAGGTGGGGTCCCGAGGAGTGGACGATGCGGGATAACAAGCAGCGGCGGGCGCGGAGTCCTTTCTTGTTTGACGAAGGAACAGGCACGAAGCTCGACATCCAACGATACGTCCGCGAAAGGGCTGATGGAAACGCCCCTGATTTCGTTACTTTCCTACTGGGAATCAATGATTGCTTTCATGCGGATCCTACCGATGAGGCAGCGGTTGACAAAACTATTGAATCGATGATTTTCCAAGCCGAGATTTTACTTGCTGCATTTCGCGATGCATTGCCGGATACGGACCTGGGTATTTGCCTCACACCGCCACCAAATGATCGGGAATCTGCATTTTATGCCAACTACAAGGGAAACTACACGAGAAAGGGTTGGCGGAGCATTCAATACCGATTGGTAGAGCGTCAGCTGAAGGCATTTGGTGGTCGGGAAAAGGAACATATCTTCATCGTGCCGACCTCGCTCGATCTCGATCCGGTAGCTGGATATCCGGAGAACAACGGAGTGCATCCAAACAAGCTGGGGTATCAACGGATTGGAACCGGTATTTATTCATGGCTAAAATGGCGGCTGGCGGAGAAATAATGTCGAGCGGCTGGCGTCGACCCTGCCATGCCATACGTTGTCGGTGGTCGAGCGACACAGGCGGACAAGGAAGCCACTTCCACCAGCGGAGTTGGACGCTTCGAGACTGAAATGTAAAGCAATAAAGGCAACTTGACTGCACAACCATGTCAGGCCGGAGCAAGTTTTTTCGCAGTTCCGGCCGACATCTTGGCTTCGAGGATTATCTTATTTTTGAGATGGAAATACGAATGTTATTTTTGGTCGGTGCTGCTACAATCGCATTACAAGACGTGAAAGAAATTGAAACTATCGATAGCAGACAACATGTGCAGCGTTCTTCAATAGTCGCCGTCAAGACTGCCTGGAATTACAAGGAATAAATGCAATGACCCAGCCGACGCATTTTTCACGAGCTAGCTTACACCACTCTAGCAACCGCCGAGATTTTGTACGCGCCAGTTTAGCGATCGGGGCTGGAGGTTTGGCAGCAACCGTCTCGTCTGTGGCTGCGGCCGAATCTGCGGTTTCGGCATCCAGGGTCACCAAGGGAGATACCGTGTTGTTCCAAGGTGATTCTATTACCGATGCTGGTCGTGATCGTCCGAAGGCCGCAACGCCCAATCAGCAGGCCCCGCTAGGCAAAGGCTACGCATGGCTCGCCGCCGCTTCGATGTTGGTTAATCGCCCCGACGACGATCTAAAAATATTCAACCGCGGCATTAGCGGCAACAAAGTTTTCCAGCTCGCCGAGCGCTGGCAGAGCGATTGCCTCGACCTCAAGCCCGACGTGTTAAGCATCCTCATCGGTGTCAACGATATCTGGCACCATCTCCAAAAAAAGTACGATGGCACGGTCGAAGTTTACGAGCAAGACTACCATGCTTTGGTTCGTCGGACTCAAGAGGCATTGCCGCAGGTTAAGCTCGTTATTTGCGAGCCGTTTGTGCTCCGCTGTGGCGCAATCACGGAACAGTGGTTTCCAGAATTCGACCGATACCGGGCAGCCGCGCGTCGCGTTGCAGACACTTGTGGTGCGACCTGGGTTCCCTATCAAAGCATGTTTGACGAAGCCATCAAGTACGCGCCCCCTGCTCACTGGGCCGCAGATGGCGTGCATCCGACACCCGCCGGCGCAGCCCTGATGGCCCAAAGCTGGCTACGAGCAGTCGGCAGTTGTTAGGGCCTATGCAGCGAAAGCGTAGCGCACGTTTCATGTCATCAAGGCTCGTGTTTACGCAGGATTGTTGGCGATTGTGGCTGCGATTTCAGTAGCGCGAGCTTTGTGGACCCGCCAAACGCGCCCTTTCGAGCCCCCCCGTTCGTCGCCGTCGAAGAAACCTGGCACCACGCATTCTCGATTCGCTGGCCCCGAAAAGACCACCTGCAATCGAATGTCAAAGAAAGGGTTGGCGAGGAGGCTTTTGCCGAGGCTTCTGGGCCTGCAAAAGTAATCGTCACTGGATGCCAAACGGTTGCTTTACCTTCTAGCGTTGGGTTTGCCGTTGCGACGTTCGACGCAAGCAATGTAAATGCCGCAGCAAGTATAATTTTGTCAAAATTTTTTCGCATGGTTTAGAAAAATCTTTCAATGGTCTAAAGTTTCAAAAAAGTCGGCCTTCATCGCCTCTGTCGGCTGTTTGCAAAGTAATTGAACACCATGATTACCAGCAGGAACAGGCCCCAGGTAAACTCCTTCGAGAAGTTGCTGAAGTGCAGCATGTTGAATCCGCTGGCCAGCAACAACAGTGCGACGACAGCCAGTATGATGCCTTTTACGGTTCCGAATCCGCCTGCTGGGTTGACGCCTCCCAACACAGCTACCAGGATCGCCTGCAAGAGGTAGGACGACCCGTAGTCGGCTTTGGCTGAATTGGTTCTGGCGATCATCAGCAATCCGGTCAAGCTGGCGAGAATGCCGGTTGTCAGATAGGTGCGAAACAAGATCGACGGGACACTGATTCCGGAAAAAACGGCGGCGACCGGGTTGGAACCGGTCAGTCGTAGTCGAAGGCCGAACGGAGTTCGCTCGACCAATACCCACACGAACAGAGTAATCGCTGCAAAAAAACAAAACGGAATCGGCACACCAAGAATTGTGTCGTTGCCAAACGACTGCACGATCTTGGGGAGCCCCGTGATGGCTTTGCCGCTGGTCACCACCAGGGCGATTCCCGTAAACAGCTGCATCGTACCGAGGGTGGCTAAGATGGCCGAGATGTTGAAACGCGAGATGAGTAACCCGTTGATACCACCACAGATCGCGCCGGAGGTGATGGCCAAGACAGCCCCTGCGGCGACCACCAACACGGTGGTTCCCAGCCCTGCTTCTGCGGGAAGCAAGTGAGTAATCGCTAGCGCGGCGACAACGCCGGCCAGATTAGCAGTCGCAACCACCGACAGATCGATGCCTCCGGTGAGCATGGCTAACGCCATCGCCAGCGACAAAATAGCCAACTCGGGTAGCATGAAGGCCATTGATTCGAAGTTGGCAACTGATAGAAAACGTCCTCGGGTGACTAGAGACATTGTCACAAAAATCACGACTGTGATCGCAGCCAAGCGAAACAAATTACGGTCACCAAGATTCATGACGCTCCACCGGTCGACGGCGCAAGTCCTCCGCGCCAGGCAGTAAAGCCTGTGCTGACGATGATAATCAGGCCGGTCGCCACTTTGTGCCACACGCTGGGAAGCCCGACCAGGAGCAGGCTGTTACCTATCACGACCAATAGGGCCACCCCGAGCAAAGTGCCGAGTACGGTGCCTCTTCCTCCCGTGATGCTGGCTCCCCCCAGCACAACCGCCGCGATGACATTCAATTCTAGTCCGGCCAAATCAAATGGATTGGCGTTACGCATTTTAGCCGCATGAAGAATGCCGACGAGACCTGCCAAAAAACCCATGAAGCCGTAGATGAACAGCTGAATGAGGGCAATGTTGAATCCAACGCGTCGAGCTGACTCCGGCGCGCCTCCGAGGGCGTAGATGCCGCGTCCGAGCATCGTGCGCGTCAGAATCAGATGCGTGAGGAGGGCAAGCGCAAGAAAGATCCGCACGGAAACGGCCAGGCCGACAGACGCGCCTTCCTCGCTGTGGACTTGCCACATCGTGCGTTTGGAAAAGGCAATCATCGAATCGGGCAGATCGGTGATAATTCGCGTCCCGATAAAAGCCAGTAGCCCACCTCGAATGAGACTTCCTGTTCCCAAGGTGACAATGAGCGCGGGCAGGCGGGCATGGTGAACGAGTACGGCATTGACCAAACCTAACAGGCAGCCGACTGCCGCAGAGATAACCAACAGGAGCATGATCTGATCGGTCACAGCGAGGTTCGTCGCCAGGAGTGTGGTCACGTACAAGCTAAATGCGGCAATCGAAGGAAAAGATATATCGATGTTGCCTGAAATCAATACGACCAGCGCACCCAAAGCCAAGATGCCTGGAGTGACACTACTTGTTAGTATGCCAAACAGATTATCCACTTCCAGAAAGGCGGGATTCACCGACCCGATGACTAGGCAAAGGCCGACCAGGATCGCAAGCAGCACAAACTCATGTTGGTGAAAAACTTTTGGCACTCGGCTAATCCAGTCTGTTTAGAGTGTTGCCAATGGCGTCCTCGGTGAGACTGTCGTCCACGATTTCACTAGCGATTCGCCCTCGGTGTATCACCAGAACGCGGTCGCAGTTGTGAGCCAACTCGCGCAGGTCGTCTGAGATCATTAGCACAGCCATTCCTTCGTCGGCCAGTTCTCTCAGCTTCTGGTGGAGTGTCTCTTTTGATCCAACATCAACCCCCACAGTTGGGCCGTTCAAGATCAGTACCTCCGGCTTTCGGCTCAGCCATTTTGCGAGCACAACGCGCTGTTGGTTACCACCCGATAGCGTTTGGATTGCTGCGGAAGTGTCGACGGATCGAACGCCTAATTCACTGAGCCAAAGGTCGGCGTATTGTCTGACACGTTTGGAGGAAATCAGCCCGACCGTGTTTTGAACCTGCGCCATGTAGGTGGCGATGAGGTTATGCTCGATCGATTGCTCCAGAAACAGACCTTCGGTCAAGCGGTCTTCGGGCACGTAGGCGATCCCCGCGTCGAGGGCGTCGCGCACAGTGCGGATCGGACGCTTGGTGCCTACGACCGAAATCTTGCCTGAGTCGCATGGCTGCAAGCCGAATAGCGCCAAGGCCAACTCGGTCTGCCCCGAGCCGAGCAATCCAGTCAGTCCAACAATCTGGCCAGCGAACAGACTGAAGCTAACGTCTTGAATCACATCGCCTGTCAGATGCTCAGCTTCCAACACCTTACGCGGTTCTACCGGCTGAGAGCGATCAGACCGTCGCTCGTCGATTTTACGTCCGATCATACATTCTGAAATGCGTGCCGAATCGAACTGCTCGGCAGGGCCTTCTGCTGCCACCTTGCCATTTCGCAAGATGGTAAAATGGTCGCTGATGGTTTGCATTTCTCTGAGCTTGTGGCTGACGAATAGAATCGCGACCCCACGTTTTTTCAGCTTATTGATTATTTCAAAGAGGGCATCCACTTCTAGGTGTGTCAATGCAGTGGTCGGTTCGTCTAAGATAATTAGCTGCGCATCTTGGACCAGCGCACGAGCAATCGCCACAAGCTGTTTTTGTGCGACAGGTAACTGGTCGATGGTGGCGTTCAGTGACAAGCCAACTCCTAAACGCTCCATCGCCTCCTGGGCCGTTTGTCGCATGTGGTGGCGATTGATAAAGCGTACCCGATGTTCCAACTGGCTGTTGAGCGACAAATTCTCAAGCACTGTCAAATTGGGAAACAACGAAAAGTCTTGATAGATGACTTGGATCCCTTGCCGCACTGATTCGATCGGAGATAGGTGATCGAACTGTAGGCCGGCGATCGCGATCGCCCCCTCATTTGGCCGTAAGACTCCGGCGAGAATCTTAATGAGCGTCGACTTACCGGAACCATTTTCACCAGCTAAGCAGTGAACCTGACCCGCACAAAGCGAAAGCGACACATTCTGAAGGGCTCGAACACCTCCAAAACGTTTGCTGATGTGGCTCAATTCGACAGCAGGAGACATACGACACCGCACGATTACTCGGATGAGATTGCCAGATTGTCGCGTGTGACATCGACCCATGCTGAACCGAAAAACAGATTGGGCTTATTGGGCGATTGCTTTAGGCTAGTGAATCCCTCAATGCCCAAATCGGTTCCGTTCTGAATGGGTTGTCCTTCCAACTGCATCACCGCTAGGCGGCACATGACGTAGCCCGAATCGTCCGGCTTCCAAAATGAAACAAGCTTGCAAGCACCGCTCTGTAGGTACTGTTTTGTGACTGACACCAGACTTGTGCTTACCAGATTGACCTGACCCTCGATCCCTTTTTCTTCGATTGCCAAAGCAACACCCGGCGCGGCAGCCATCGCACAAGTCAACACGCCTTTCAAGTTTGGATGGGCGACAAGAAGCTCCTTCGCCTTTTCGTAGGCTTGGTTTTGATCGTCGTAGCTTTCCACCTTGTCGGCAACTAATGTCATTTTCGGATACTTGGATTTTTGGTGTTCGACAGCGGCTCCCACCCACTCGTTGTGGCTCTTGGAGGTCAGGCTGCCGACAAAGGTCACGTATTCACCCTCTTCGTCCATGTATTTTGCCAAGTGATCCATTTGGTGGCGGCCGTATTCAGCATTATCGAACGGCTCGATAATGACGTCGGCATTGACCTGGGACGACGCTTCGTGGGAAATTACCACGATGCCACGGTCACGAGCTTTCTGCAGCACCGGCTCAACGGCTTCGACCGAAAATGGCACGATGCAAATCGCGTCGACCTGTTGGGCAATGAGCCCTTCGATGATCTGAATCTGCTCGGAGGCATCTGCCTTGGCAGGGCCAAGGAGAAACGTCTCGTGGCCTGTATCTTCGCCAAATTTTTTGACGCCCTCTCGCATTTTTTCAAACCAGGCGATGCCGTCAACTTTTACGACCGTGGCAATGACGTAGCGTTTGGCACCGGGCTTGCCACTTTCTTGTCCACAACCGGACAGGAATGCGCAGACGCACAGGAGAGCAAGCATTGATGTCAACTGGACTATCTTCATGGGTTTCCTTTGCACATTGAAGTTTTTAATTGGGCGATACATCCGCATCGGGTGTATGCACCGCGAATGAAAAACCCTGGATAATCAGCACGCCGACGCTCGCTCCTGGGTCTACCAGACCGATCGTTTGATCCTGGTAAACGGCCGCTTTGCCATGCTGGGACTTCATCATCCGTGCCGCTTCGTTGCCCTGCTGTGCCGCTGTAACAGCCTCGGCCAGGGCAACGCTGAGATCCTTGCCGCATGCTGATGCCCTCTCCAGCGCCTCGGTAGCGGGATAGAGTGAATCGACGACAGTCTTGTTGCCGGGCTTCGTTTTACCGCGCTCCGCGATGCCTTCAGTAAAGGCGCGGAAGAAGGTCGCTAGTTCTTGAACCGTGATTTGCTCTACCTGCTTAATCGCCTTACCGCCGCGCATGAATCCCGTGGCCAGCAGCGTGCCCATGGTAGATGGCGCGGCCTTGGCCATCTCCATGCCCACCCGCATTAGCAACGGTCCGGGTAGCGTCTCTGTTGATGAGGCAGCCGTCTCGCGGGCGGCGGTAAAGGCCTTGACCATAGTCAGCCCGAGATCACCATCGCCCAGGGCCTGATCAAGTTCGAGGAGTCGGTCGCGGTCCTGATCCATGATCTGCGCAAGTTGGTCCAACACCGACTTGACAACATTGATATCAATCGAATCCATTGTTAAGCTACCCTTACCGCTGCGTCTGCACGAAGAATGGTGTACTTGCCGGTTTGCTGAGCAAACGTTTCAACTCATCGTCCAATCTTAAAAGTGACACCGACGCCCCCGCCATCTCCATGCTGGTGGCGAATTCGCCTACGTGCGTGTCGAAGACGGTAATGCCATGATCCTTCAAGATTTGGCTCACGCGCCGGAATAGGATGTAGAGTTCTTCTTTTGGTGTGGCCCCCAGGCCATTGACCAGTACCGAGACTTCGTCGCCCCGTTCGTAGGGGAGATCCTCAAGGATGTGGGGGAGCATCTCGTCGATGACTTGGTCGGCCGTTTGCAGTGGGCCGCGTCGGATACCACGCTCACCATGGATGCCCATGCCTATTTCCATTTCATCCGCGCCGATCTCGAAACTGGGCTTGCCTACTTGAGGGACAATACAAGGTGAGAGTGCCACACCCATCGTGCGTACGTTGGCGCACGTCTTTTCGGCAATGCGTTTCACTTCGTCAAGAGGGGCTAGCTCATCAGCCATCGCTCCGGCACATTTGTAGACATAGAAGATGCCTGCCACGCCGCGTCGTTTGTCTTCCTCGCCCTTGGGACTTGAGGCCACGTCTTCCGCACCCACGACCGATTTGACAGTGATACCCTCCATGTCGGCCATTTCGGTAGCCATGTCAAAGTTAATTATGTCGCCAGTGTAGTTGCCGTAGATGTAAAGCACACCAGCGCCGCTATCAATGGCTTTAGTCACTTCGAGCATCTGCTCGGAACTGGGAGACTGGAACACATCTCCCACGGCGCAACCATCGAGCATTCCTTCACCAACATAGCCGAGGAACAGTGGTAAATGCCCCGAGCCGCCACCAGTGGCGAGCCCCACTTTGTTAGGTCTATTCGGTCCTGCCTTGACAATGCAGTGCAGGTCGCCACCCACGTGAGTGAGCTGACTGGGGTGTGCTGCGAGGATGCCTTCGAGCATGTCGGGGACAAATCGTTCGGCCGTGTTCAAGAATTTCTTCATAGGTAAGCACCTCTTGACGGATTGCAGATGGGTGAACAGGGAATTGACGAGGCATCGATTAGCTTAACGGCCGCAAGCGATAATGCAACCGTTCACGGCTTCTGATCAATTCGTCAGCAGCGAAGGGCTAAGCAAGCGAACCAGCAACCACTACGTCCGGTCGATCAAGCAATTTTGCAAGTGGATGGTTGACTCGAAACGGATGCCGGAAAGCTCAGTTCTGCAAACGCAAACGCCGCGACACACAGGCGTTGCATGTCGATGTAGTTGTACGCTTCCGCGAGTGGCTGGCAACCAAGGAAGAAATAGTTCCGCGCGGGGCGTTGTTTCCCGTGTCGGCTAAATTTACAGGCGGCGTCGATCGGAAGACGGCAAAAATGATGAGGCTTGATCTGGCAGAAAAGGTCGATGCGGTTGGGAGGTTGCCAGCGCCTCCCAAACGCCCACCCCAACAGCAGGAAAACCAAAGGTCAACACTGACTGCCAAAATGGCTTACAGCATCTGAGCAGCACTCGGGAGTCAGACCATGGCACAAATGGGCAGTTGGTGTCGTCGGCGACCTCTGGTCTTTCTGAGGAGGTCGACCAG